>Ga0160465_100012_pt1 | contig 330009 bp, 301 predicted proteins | sample HID1971K_E11MG_FD_108209 | JGI IMG/M metagenome (GOLD analysis project Ga0160465, IMG submission 108209) | Enriched millipede-associated microbial communities from UW Madison campus, WI, USA - HID1971K_E11 MG | ecosystem: Host-associated > Arthropoda: Insects > Digestive system > Unclassified ...
GTGATCGGTCAGGTTGTAGTGGTATACGTAGCTGGTGCCGCTCCTGAGCGCATAACCCTCCGAATTGTGGATGATATCGATATTGGCACCGTTGTACTCGATACCGCCTACATAGTCACGTACCGTCGTCGTGGAGCCGACAGTTGCGGATTTGCGAAGTTTGGTACCGGTAGCATCATACAGATAACTTACAGAAGTACCCGACTTGGTAGCGGTCTGGGGTAGATTGAGATAATTGTAGGTAAAGGCCATCCCGGTACGGTCGGTCTTGGCATTGCCATTGGCATCATAGGTATAGGTACCACTGATACCTCCGGTGAGACCGGTCAGCTGGTTACCGGTATAGGCATAAGTGGTCACAGCCCCGGCGTCTCGCTTGAGAGTTTTGATATTACCCATATCATCATACGTGATCGCCTCGGTCATACTGGCTGGGCCGGCCGGGGCACTGGTACCGTTCGATAGCCTATTAAGCTTATCGTATTGGTAGCTGAAGGTATTGGGCAGGGTGGTATCATCGCCCCAGAGCTGCTGGCTGATATTCCCATTCCACTGTGGGTTGGTGCCGTCCTGATATTTCAGCTGCTGACTGAATCTGGCCGAGCTACTTTTGGCCAGCCAACCGCGTTCATTGTAGCTATAAGCAGTGGCATTGACATAGGCGGTCTCCATACCGGCCTTTCCCACGGCCTTGCTTTTAAGCTGACCGATCTCATTATAGCTATTAGCGGCCAGTGTCACCTCGGCCTGACTGCCTATCCTTTCCTTGGTGCTGCCCAGTCTGCCGACATGGTCATAGGTATTAGTAGTGATGATAGTAGTGGAGGCTCCTGTCTTAGGTGTATGCGCCCGGGTACTGGTCAACAGCTCTCCCACAAAACTATAGGTGTTGGTAACATAGTCCTTACCGTCCAGGTGGTTCTGTGCCGCACGCTGGATCATGCGGCCGTAGTCGTCATAATAGAGTAACGTCAGCAATGGTAGAGTACCGTCCACTTTATAGATTCGCTTACCGGTCGGTAGACCTTCCGTCATCATACTTCTAGTGATTCCAACAGGTTGCAAGGTTGCTGTGGATGCCCCACTGAAGGTATAGTCATCATAATACTCGACGGTCAGCGGCAACAGTCCCGACGACGGAAACGATATATTCGTATAGTCTGCCGTCCCATTCCGGGTCTCATGCAGAGATACGGCAGCATCTGCAAGTGCCTGTATCTGCCCTCTTGTGATCTGACCATTGGCACTATTACTATAGATACCCGTAGAGACAACCCGGTCAAGGGCATCGTATTTAATGTAGCTCCATTTTTTGCCGGCACGCTGTACCGAGTCCTGTGTTAGGATCACTTGATCTTTCTTATTGTACACCAGATACTCCCATCCCCTACCAGGGATCTTCTTCTCTATGATCCTGTCCCTGCTATCATACCTGTAAGCATAAACGTAATGGGTAAAGTCAGTACTCGACTCATTGAAGCTTGCTGCCGTCACCATCGGCGGGATGACATATTTCAATCCGTCAAAATCATCGTATACATAATAGGTACTAATAGCTTTGGTCTCACTCTCCCAGACTCGCTTCAGGACCACTTTACCGTCAAAATCTGTATACTCATCCACAGATCCTGTGCGAGCCGTAGTATTGACCGTATTCTCGTCCCGAACAGTCTTACGATAGAGCCTACCTGCAGCATAGGTCTTGGTATACGCAGCCCCAGTGGCGGTGACTCCCCAATGATTGACTGCATCTGCTCCGGTAAGTGTATTGGTCCCATAGGTGGTCTTAACTGTGCGGCCGGTCCCCAATGTAGCCAAGGGCTGCCAGGGGGCACCAGGTGCCCCCTGTTCCAGGACACGATTAAGCGGGCTCTCCTCAAATACTTCCAACGAATAGGGCGCTGGAGTCTTTACAATATCTTGATCCCAGCTGCCAGTAGCTGCATAATAAGCAGTCTGATTGCCTTTAGCCGTACTTTTAAAACTACCGTCATTGCTGAACTTCTCTGCATAGAGAAGATACTGCTTACCATTCCGACCAAAGGCGTCATACTCCATATACTGTACGATATCCTTATATGTTGGAGACGCCATGACCTGAACCTGTTGCAAAGGACGTCCTACACCATCAAAATACTGCACGATCTGATTTTCTTGGCCAACTGTACGTTGCTGTGCCAGCTGCTCGACTGGTATACCTTCTCTAAAGACACGGGTCAGTATATAATTTTGATTTTTGCTCGGAAGTGTCTGCAGAAGAGGGGAGCTTGGCGTCCCCCCTACCGGCACTGGCACACGGGAAAGAGCCTCCAGTATGGGGGACAACATATCAATATAAAGTTCCTCCGAATAGCCGGTGAGCCCCAGACAGACAGTCTTACGCCTATATGCAGTACTGCTGGTCGCTGGAGCAGTATTCCCCAGATCCTTCTGAACGCGGCCAGCAATATCCACAAACGAACTGCCCTGACGACGCTGCCACTGATAGGTCAGTGATACAACAGGGCCATCGATACCTGCGCCGCCGCTCACAAAATCCTGGCTGTTACCGGTCAGCGCTACTGTACCGTTATAGGCTACATACTCTTTTGAAGCGGCAACGGATGGTCTCTTAATGGCATAGATCAGTATCTCAGGGCCTATAGTAGTCATCCTCGCACTGCTCAGGGCAAGGGAGTCAGAAATCGCCATGCGTCGGTATCGGGCACTGGAAGTAACCTTCTGTGGGCTTAGATAAGCCTTGTTTTCTTGTGTTACATTTTCCCATACTAGCGTTCCTGTGAGCGACCGTTTGAGTTGCTGCCATTGATACCTATATGTTCTGCTAAATCCTCCAGTGGGTGCTGTCATCCGAAGCGTATCAGTCAGGCTATTCTCTATATAACATCGGGAGGTAGACTGTAGCACGCTCCCAGCATTAAAATTTCCATTGTAAGCAATGACATTTTTATTCAGCTTGTAGGTCACCGGTACGTCCTGTCCATCGACCCCTCTATATATTATGGTGACGGTGATCTTAATAAAGCCAATGCCGTTAACAATATTAGCCGGCACATCTACATACTGCAGTTGATCAGGAGTAATATAAACAGGCTGACCCTGACGCCAGATCCAGAACTGACCATCGGCCGTTTTTGCAGTTATTGGACTGCGCTGCATAGGTATCTCGGCCAAAGGCCCCGTAGGACCAATCTTGAGCTGAAAATTGAACCCCAGACCTGTGACCATATCCGGTGCCTCAAGGACTATGGTCTTCCCGTTCAGGGTCACCCGATCTCCCAGCTCCACTGTACTGCCGCTAGCCTCCCCCTTCTGAGCATGTACACAGAAATTGGTGAGCAATTGTATCAATATCGCGGATATACAGATTATGATAATTTTTTTCATCCTATTATTTTCTTTTCAGTTACTGATGAGATCTCAAGTAAATAATAATCGTGCTATATAGCCATATTATTTGCATCTCGGTTTCATCTTATTTTTTTCTTATAATTAATTGTTATTATGAGGTCAATACTCAGAATAAGATCCTTCCACTCGACCCAACTGCTATTGAACACCCGATAAATAATAGCATACCATTTGCCAACCTCATTTACATCATTGTTTTCAATGATTAATATAATCTGGACAGTTTAGACTGGTACTGGTAGATTTCCCTGATATGCTTATCTCCGTCCCGAATAGCGATTAGCTTACCCGTGTTATCGTAGTCATAGTAGGTATACATATTATTCGCATCGCATCTCGACAGGACCCCTGCTCCGGCTTTATAGGTAAAGCTGGTCATCTGCGCTCCAGGGGGGAATATCCTGATCTCATCGATCTTGTCCCCGGACAGGACCATACCTTTCACATATGGTGCTTTGCGAAGTAGCCATTTACCAGTAGAATAAGTCCAGTAACTGATCAATAGATCAGTCCGGGAGGACGGAGGTGTGAACGTCATCGTATAGTTACCTACATAACTTTTCTCTCCAGCCTTAGCCTGTACATCAAAAGTTCCCGCATTCTCCTCAAAACTTTCGTAGTAGACATCATCCGCCTTTGCATTCTTTACCTCGGCGATCAACTGGCTCTTATCATAGCCCCAGATCATGGCGGTCGATGTGCCTTCTACCCTACGTTGCTCCAACGGATTGCCAAAGGAATCATATCGGTTGAACTCGACGAGTGGTCGGTAGGAATTACTACGGATCAACTTACCCGATCCAACACTGGCCGCTACGAACCCACCCGGTGTGCTGATCCGGTCAGTGCCAAGTAACCGTACCGGTACAGGTAAATCTCTTTTAAATTCAGTAAACTTCGAATGCACCCCCCTCCTTACTCCCTGGACATCAGCAATGTAGGATATCTCCTCAATAATGGAAGAAAGTATATTTCTATTAAAAAGCTCCTTTATTCCGACACTCAGATCATCATTCTGGACAAGGCCGGGAAAATCCAGAACATAGCGACGTTCGCTCACGGTAGAATCACCATTGGAGCTGATCCCAACTGCACGCGAAGGAAATGCAAAATAGGGATGTCTATACGAAAAAACTGTCCGCTCGCTAACAACGGGAGCACCGGAGATGACGGGTAGCGTTGTCTTTACCTTGGAAGTAGGTCTGTCCCAGCCATTATCAACAGCATATGTGTTTGTAGATTCTTCTAGCAGCGCATAGCTACTACCCTGCTTGGAATAGACTTTCTCGGAAACCAAAAGCCCCCGCTGCCAGGCATCACCGGTGTTGGTATAGGTCAGTTCCCGCTTGCCATTGCCACCATAATCGATGGTCACATTAGCATATCCCACATATGACTCAACCGCCTTGGAGGCCACTTTGCTGCTATTTGCCATTCGGACACTGAATAAATACGGATCATATTTGAGAAAAGAGGAGAAAATTGGGACATAATTCTCCACAACTATAGGTCTCCAATTGAGAAAATAGATAGATGAGTACGCCTCCTGATTCATCTGTGACGAAACGGGCATGTTCGGCACATAAAAGACATCCAGAAAAGGCACCGCATCGTACATATACAGCGCACGGGTACCTATTGCATAGACGATCTGTCCACTGGGCACCGCTAATTCGGAAACAGATTCGATATAAGATGGCAAACTACCCAAGCTCCCGCTGGATCGGGACGGATCCTGAAACTGATGATAAGAGAATGTCTGTACCTGATCAGGACCTACACCGTCACTAAGCGTTATTTTTTTGATTCTTAGCCCGCCCGCTGGATACTGATATGCTGTGATCGGAGCTGGAGTAACTCCAGGATCCAGTACTCCCGTCTGTACAGTTAGTTCGGAGGGCACAAACAGATCGCCATCCGTTTCCCCGTTCACACTATACCGATCCAGTTTTCCACATAAAACCCGATACAGACCCGGTGCTAGAGACTTCTGAAATGAAGCCATACCAAAGGTCGCGGTACCCGACATCACTACTACGGTATCAAGCCTCAACTTAGATACCTCACCGGCCACAGCGAGTGGTACTATGCTCAGACTGACATAGACGGGATGAGCGCTTAAAGGTCTTTTAGTCCGAACGGCGAACGAAACACTCTCGGGTGCCAGTCCCGATCCCGTTCCCTTCACCTCCAGATTAAAGCCGGAGAAACGCTCGGGTGATAAGGGAGCCGATACAATAGGGATAGGATGTACTTTTACACCCTTATGATTAAGTGCCCCACCACTGTCATAGGTCGAACTGTAGTCTGGGAACTGTACCGCGACGGTATTCAGCTCATACTCAAATTTATACCGTCCGCCTGTAGGATACACGATCTCCTGAAGGATCCCGGCCTGCGCAAATGTGCTGTTGGCCTCCCGGTTACTGTACGAGGACATACTGTTGTCTTTCCTGATGAAGGTCCTGATCAGACTCTGATTCTGCTGTCCATTGTAGTAGCCCCAGTGATCCTGTGAAAGTGAGTTCTGTGGAGGCAGTGCCGTAGCATTATATTTAAATGCGAATGTCTGCGGTCCAGAATACCCCATAAAGGACACCGAGTCTAGACGCAACCTGTAAAAAAGCGACCTGAACTTATCGCTTACCCCACTGGTCTGTTGCTGATCGAAAGAATAACTGACAAAATAGCTCTGATGGAATCTGACATCACCTGTCATCCGAAGATAATCACCATCCACCTTATCGTACCTTTTGACTGATGTCAGCATGGATCCTCCCGTAAGGTCTTTGCGATCACGACTATATACAAATTCCACATTTCCGGTGGGAAAGATAATCTTGCTGATACGGAAGGATTTTCTCGTGGTAGCACTAAGGATTCTATCCAGACCATCATCTGTAAAATCTTGGATATCTACCCCCTGAGCCTGGTAATAGAGTTCTTTCATATTAGTCCCGGGCATATCCAGCAAAAAGGACTCATATTCAATAGAAATGTTTCTCCCATTGGGCAGTTCTATTTTGGTGAGGTAAGTCAGGCTACTATCCTCTGCAAGGGTAAAAAGATATCGTATCCCCTCAGTATTAGTCAGTACATAACCGGACTGTGCAAGCTTAGAGACTTTCGCCCTCTTCTTGGGCGCAACCACTTCCATACCACTGAAACGGCACTCCAGACCCGGCGCAGCAGCTCTATAAATATCCGGCAGATCTTCCTGATACTTCCAATTGTATCTGTTCGCTGGGTTTCTGGTCAGGATATTGTGAAATCCGTCCTTAATCTGCGCAACACTGTCATGCGGCACATAATCCATTTCTACACCCTCGTCGGGATATTTAACAACCAACTTATTCAACTGTCCCCCAGCTTGTAATACCCAGCCCGTTCCAACATTGGAAGGAACTTCTTCTGTCTTCAGTCCGGAAGCAATATAGCTGATGCTAATAGGTACCTTGAAACCCGATACGTCAATCTCGGTAATCGGTATCGATATATCTGGGATACCCGTATGCAGATTGACCGGAATCTCACCGATCTTGCTCATGCCACCAGAAGACGGCGCAGGTGGCTGTCGGGTTACGAAAGCAGCATTCTGCCCAAATACCGGATGGCATAGACAAAGAAAAATGATCAATAGGACTCTTTCGAAAATAAAATTTATCATAATCGCATATATTGGTTGTAGCCTATAGATTTATCCCGAAACCAAAGGGAGTTACAAATCGAAACTCCTGAGAAACTTCAACAATTCTTTAGGCATAAGAAACATTAAAAATAATACAGGTTAACGTAAGCTAATATAGTAATGTTTTATTTAATTTTCAATAACAAAAATTGTCCCAACATTTATTCTATAATCATATCCTCGAAAGTAAAATTTTGACTAGCTTTTTCTGTCACCTGCGGCAGTTTAATAAAGAAGTGTACAATGGGACACTCTCATTCTAGCTTAGTGTTGTACAATCCTATTTGTACCTGCTTCATCCTAGATTCTGAAAGTCTCTATCTCGCGTCTATCCTTTCTATGGGAAAACGATGGATAGATATTCTTAAGGACAATGGGTAGAGGACTGCCCAACGAGGTACAAGCAGAGAGCGAAGTTGGCATGGCGAAAAGCGAACACAGGGTCCCACTTTTAGGAATCGACAGGCTACTGATTGGAGAACCAGCGTCAGCCTTTAAAATCCAATCTTCGGATAGAGCCGGATGCTAACCGGTGATTCTAAATACTATCAGAGCATTCAGGCACTGGTTGGGACACCGGTGCCTGATAGGAAGTAATCTACGGGATAACAGTGCTATAGCCTAAAATAAGTTGATCATGACAAATGCTCCCAAATTGTTTTCATACACTCTGTTCGGTCCGTAGAAATCAAAGTTATTTGCCACTCCAAAACTCAGATCTTTATAGGTCAGCCCTGCACGTAGCATAATATAACTTCTCGTGTGAAAATCATTCGCAAAATTATACGTGTAAAGTCCCTGGAATCGCGTGTAAAGATTGAGTTTATCCGTTACTTTTGGTTTATACTCCACCAATGTCAGTATATCTGTATTGGCTCTTTTCGTTAGATCAGTTCGCAGATTGGCCAACGCCAATAAATCGCGCGTACCATATGAATACAGAAGTCCGGCCGAGGGACGAATTCCGTCAACGGGATTCCATAGAAAACCCGCAGTCACGTCCAGTCTCTTCGCAAAATTATAGGACAGATTACCCTGAATCATGTAATCATTCATCTTCGAACTTTTCCAGGATGTTGTCTGAAAGTTGGTAACACTAAAGAATCCTAATTTTGGGACCGACTGCATCTTTTTATTTAGGATGAGTTGATAGGCAAAGGCCCGATTACCGCCGAATGCTTCCATTGATACGGGTGGATTCTGCACCACCGGAAATTTTTCTTGAGCGTAGGTTACTACTACCGAAAGAAACAATGCCATGCTCATATAGAGCGATTTGATCTGCGTCATATTATAAATTTATTTTATGCAAAAATAAATCGAATACAGACCCAAATTTAGTACGTTTCAGACCTACTATGGTAAATACCAATCATTTTACGATATTGCAGTGGAGTGTTTTGTGTCAATTTCTTGAAAAACTTCCCAAAATATGACACATCTCCAAATCCAAGTGTATAGGCAATCTCACTGATATCCATAGTCGTCTGTAGCAGAAGTACCTTGGCTTCCTGCAGTATTATTTTATTATATACAGCTTGTGCTGAAAGCCCCATTCTCATTTTAACCATTTTGTTCAGGTGATTGGGAGTCACATGCAGCATATCCGCATAATCGCGAATATGGAGGCCATTGCTGATGTTACTATTGACGAGCTGTACATACCGAGTGGTAAGGTCTTGCTGAATCCGTGAATTTACACCTTTTGCTTTTTCAGCGGCAAGATTATTGATCTCTGTCACAATCGTTCGCAAATATTGTGCAATCAGATTTTTGTTTTGTTTCCAGCTTGCTTTGTAGAGTGTATTAGTCAGCGTGAGTAAAGTATTCAGTCGAGTCAACACATCAGGTGGCACGGCTATCTTTCCATAGTCTTCACTCCCAAGCAGGTTGTCAGCAAGAAGCGTAGTAGAAGCTAGAAACTCGTCTGAAAAATGGCAGTAAAAACCTTCCAGATCCCGAGAAAAGAATGTCGTAGTAGATATCTGCAACTGCGGAATCCACATCAGCTCACTCTGAAAGACATCAAACAATTTGATTCCTAGCGTACGTTGGGCCTGCCCCCGCGTTACCAGAATAAAATCATGAACAGTCTTCCGATGTGGGGGAAAAGGTAAGCTTAGTCTCAGCTCTTTATCCTGTAGAGAATAAATAAGAAAATCATCTGTACTTTCGATTGACGCCCGTCCTTCCGAACCTAACTCCACAAATTGATTGTGAAAGTCAAATGGTTTGAAAGTGGTGATACTTTTGGGCACAGATATTCCTATAATATGATTCCAACCTAAATATACGTAATTATATCTGGCCCATCTACTATTATTGTTATGAAATTAACTTTAACAAAATTTACAGCCTACATATTCTTATACTATTCGATTAACCCCTCATCAACTTTCACCTCTGTATTAGACGCTGACTAGGAAGCCAGTGCTGGTACTAGCTTCCTAGTCAGCGCCAGCACTGGGCAAATGCAAGATTTGACGTAGCCACAGAATCAAAATGGTCAGAGACTACTCCGAATGAGGGATGGACAGGAACAATAAGTAAGATACCCTCGTATATTAATTAGCAAAAACCTAACTTCCGTATAATCTAGCACGTACGCACCGAATTGGCATGGCTGTCCGTGCGGTGACACCAGCTTCAAAAGGTTTCACCCCAGTTAGCAATGGCCCTTGGTAATCGGAGTAAACTCCAGCCGTTACCTTATTCTGCACAGGATCAAGCTCAATCTTTAAATAACTATTTGAACTCGGGATAGTCTGCCCACTTGGGTTGACATAAGACCCTCCAGGCTGCAACCAGAAATAGCCAGACCCAGCAATTGTACCGCTTGTCTTATACGGGATACTTGTCGCTTGCATCTGATAATTATTATTGACAGTAGCACTTAATGGCTGTGCATACCCCTTCAATTCAAAGGTGATGACCTGGGACCATTCATCGGTCACTGTACCCCCATTAGGAACAACATTGACGACGATCGATCGAGTTGTTGCATTGTAATTGTAACTGACTTGTCCAGGATTATTATTAATCAGATTGGCCAGAGTCATTGCCTGCGCAGTTGATGGTAGCGTCCATGAAGAATTTAACGTAGTAGTAGTGCCGTTATCCGGCCATGATAGATTCGGCTTAACCTCATTGCAGGGATTACCTACGGTAGAAGACCCAGATCCAACCGGAAACTTTAGGCTTGACACGTAATAGGTCGATCCATAATTTACCGATGATGGCGAAGTAACTCCATTGGGACTATAAGTACTTGGGTAGAAATACGTGCTTGCGCTCCGTGGTCGATGCTGGAATCGAGTATATCCTTCTGCATCTGTAAATCTTCCACTTGCATCATCGTAGTAAATGTCTCCCCGTGCCCAGTTTAATGCAGGACTTCCGGGAACAATAATACCTGCATCCATCGGCATAATCGTGATCCGGTTAAATTTACCTTGACTTTTGTCAATGGTAAACGTAAAATCATTCTTATTTAATATTTTGGCAGTCGAAGGATCGGCAGCATTTGAGTAATCCAGCATGAGATAGCTGGACAGATTAAATTTAAAATTATTGGCGGCATTACTACCGGGTACGGTAAAAAAGTAACCATGATAAGAAGTATTCGGATAGTTGAGCGTAAAAGCATAATTCGCCCTACGATTTAAATCAACAGCACTATTGATAGTATATGTAGAAGCAGGATCAAATGCACCCGCTTTCAGATCAAACCGACCTCCCTGCAACATGCCCGCAGCAGCTTGAATGTATGGCCTATTTGAACCGGTCAACAGAAACTGAGGAAGGTAGGTCTTCGCATTGAACCCTCCGGTATGAGCACCGACCTCGATCATAGACATGGCATGCTTAAACTTAACAATTATTTTATTATCCAGAATCCCCGCTCCGGTAGCAGCAGTGAAGGTCCCGCTGGCAAAAATGAAATCTTCGTTTTCAACTGCTAATTTTGGATTTGTACGCTCATTTACAGGAATGACAGGCAATGGATCCGTTCCATAATAAGAATATGCGTACCAGGTATATGCATTACCTTTAACAACGGGCAATTGCGGTAGTGTAGCACTGCCGACTACACCATCTACTGAACTCACATAATTACCATTGCTGTTGTACAGCAGTATTCTGAATGTAACATCTTTTGTTAAAGATCTTCCCGATGGAAATCCAGCAGGGGCATAGTTATCCGGATACACAGGAGCAACCGCTGTCTTTAAGCTATTCTTGGATTCGCCAAAGATCTCTTGTGTAATATGATATACAGTATTATTCTTTTCATCAAGAATCTGCTCCGAATGAAAACTGCCTGTACTAGGCGTACCAAGGCTAGCCAAGGACTTGCTGGACGAAGTGACAGGCTTATCAAATCCGATCTCTGAATCTACGATAAAACTGATTTCTGAATCTGGGGAAGCATCAAGCCTATTATCCTCTTTTGAACAGGATTGCATAGATAGGAGCCCGACTAAGGCCAAGGAAGCTACGATTATATTTTTTGTCATCATGTATTTAAAAATTGTAAATAAAACAGGAGTGTTACAGTAATCCATCACCAGTCAAAGACACTTCCATCAGTTTGTCCGACCTGCCACGACTCTACTTGTGGAGTCGCTTCTTGATTGGTAGGCCCCGTAAATGTTACAGTAGCCGAAGCAGCCGCTATACCTACTTCCATTCCTACAAGTTTTACCTCTATCTTTGGGGGAATATAAGGCAAACGTGGTTTTGTAGTTTTCTTTTTCATAAATTATTAATATGTTAATTAGTGTGATTGCATGCTTGTATACACTAAATAGTGTAGTTTTCATTTTAAAAGCTCAATGCATCCGGCTGTATAGGATTTAGTCGCCTTTAATGTACCACCAACACACGGATTTCATCGCCATCGAAAGCCGAGTATAAATAGCTTGAAAAGGCTTTAAGGTACCGTGTCGTAACCGCCCCCCCTTCTCGCGGACAAATGTATATCCTGCGATCATCCAATATTAACTTAGAAGTTTTCGCAGCGCTACTTATCATAATGATTCGGCAAATTTTGACATAATTTTCAAAATTTAAAATTGTCGATAATTGAAATTTTCCACTTAAGAGTACTTCGCAAAAAGAAAAGGCCGTAGGACCCAAACAGGCAACATTATAATGGCGTTATCCGGCATTTTTTTCATAATTGACAAGCTATTTTCAAAAGATTAAAAATTAAACAACCAATAATTTTCACAAACTAACACACTGACTATCACACGCAAACGATTGCTTTCCAGCACAGTTCACAGGACTATCTAACCGCTGCTCTTTTTGACTTTCAGATCGATTAAGATTCCCAGTTACTTTTAGGTAATATCAAGAGGATCCTGGAATCGGTAATTCTCAGCCAGTATATAAATTGATCTCAGTTTTTCGGTTGTGACCGCTGGAAATCGAACCCAATTTAACCGTCAGCTTGACAGTAGTTCGATTAAGCAGGGCATACAAAACATGGGGGGGCACAGACAGCTTAATCCTTAGAAGATTTCTTCTGAAAATATTCTGATGGTGGTATCCCGATCACAGCCTTGAAAACAGAGGAAAATTTGCTAATGCTGGAGAATCCAGCGTCCTCAGCAAGTGTAGAAAATTTAACGTTCAACAGCTCAGGATCACGTTCAACCTTTTCGATCAAATAGGTGATACGGGCATGTTGCACATAATTATTGAAATCCATACCGGTTTGCATATTAACAATATAAGAGGTATATCGTTGATTTGTACTGAGCAGAGCGGCCAAATCATTAAGACTTATTCCCTTCTTTAAAAAAAATCTGTTCGCATGTGCCTTCCGAAATTCTTCTATCAGTCGGTCCTCGGTCAGTTTACTGATCAACACCTCACTTCTTTTTATTTCTTCTTTTTCACTTTCATTAAGAACTGGGGCACTCAAAGTCTCCGTATCTGAAATAATAAATTCAGGAGGCTCATTCGCTCCCAGCTGAGAACACTGTCTATATTGTTTGATTGTTAAAATCAATATCAACATATTGATAATACAGATAACCACATTCAATAAAGTAATTAAGCTATTGTAATTGCTTTCCATAAATTATTATAATTCTACCCTTAATCAGTCTCAAGTCGATTACAATCAGGTGTATCTCAAATATTTTCTAGCTGTGTTCCTGAAAAATCTGTTAACTATTTAAAGCGCTTTGATTTTTTAATATTTAATCCAAGATTTAACAAGAACCAAATCTGTTCCAATTCTTTCTTCAGCAGTCTCTTGAAAGTCATCTGTCCATCCCCCATTCACCATCAACATTCTACCCACAGATAATTACAAACTCCGCAGATGATAATAATTGAATCGAAGAGAAAACTACATCAAAAAATTATTCACCATCCCAGGTCATTCGTCAATCACATTACTTATTACATTAACTGAAGGTCAATTGCTCGAATTATTTCCTCAAAATTGAATAAAACAAACACCGTTCTAAATATTTTATTCCGCTACATAGACTTTCCATTTACGGTAAAAAATAGAATTTATTCATGTCTAGTCAAGAATCTGCCTTATTACAAGAATAATAAGCCATCCAAACCTCTACCCTATTAAAACAGAAACTATTTTTACATAAAGTACAAACCGAATTTCGACTATTGAAAAGAGGTATTTCAGTCTATTTCATGCTACCTATCTCTTAAGTAGTGTAATCGCTACACCCACAAGTTTACCACCTGCAATATTTATCTATTAAAGTAACGAACATTCAAAAACCGGATCAAACAATGGTGATAAAATGACCGATCTGGACTAGTATTGCAAGTCGGTAGCTATATCTCGGATTCTTCTTCCAATATTCGGGTGGACGTATCTCTTTCAAAAATGTAGCGGAAATAAGACACTTCCACGTGAGGAATAATCCGCTCGCACAGATTCCGCACCTGCGTCCCGAGCACACAACGGATAGCAATGTACGACCTATCCGTACACTACTGGAATATGCAGCGTCACAACAGTGCCGTCTATTGGGCTTCCAGTGATGTGTACACCAGCATCTTTGCCCAATGATCTTATCCGTTTCGGGCAGATCATGCTGGGTAACACGCGATATGTAGTGTCCAAATGATCCAACTGGGGCTTGCCATTATCCGTAATCGAGACGTGCAAAACATCTGCATGCAATTGAAAAAAAACATTAATATGTCCCTTTCCGCTATGCACATCCATTCCATGGAGAATAGCATGTTCAACATAAGGCTGTACCAGCATTGGGGGCAACATGACAGCACTCAGCTGTTGATCTTCAGCGCATGCGATTTGGTAGGTGAAACCATCTTCATATCGCATCTGCTGGAGACCCAGGTAATATTCCAGTGTATCCATATCATCCTGCAGCAGGACAAGGTCCTTTCGGCTCAACTCCAAGCTGTTGCGCAGCAATCGACTAAAACGGTGCAGGTACTTAATGGCATTTTCGGTCTTACCCAGTCTTACAAAACTCTGTACCGCCGCCAGCGTATTGAAGATAAAATGGGGATCCAGCTGCGTCCGTAACAACTGCTGCTGCAATAACATTTTTTCTTTTTGCTGCAGATGACTTCGCTGGTAAAAATAAGCATATAGAAACAGCAACATCAAGCCCAATAATACAAGGCCTAAAATTAAAATAGTCAGCCAGAATCGGCTTTGCTGTAGTTCAAGTTGATGGATCCTGACACTTGCATCCAGTGCAGAGGTAGACTGGCTGTGGGCTTGCTGCTGAAAGGCAACGAACAATCCGCAAAAAGCGATGCCCATTGTCTGTATCATTTTTCAGGAAGAATTTGAGCCAAGATACTCGTCCGCCTTCTCACAGAAACCGGGATTTCTTCCTTATTTTTAAGCACAATGCATGCCGAACGGTTGACCCCCGAAATAAATCTCCGATTGACCAAATAGGACTGATGAGAACGTAGAAAATGAGGCGCCGGCAACAGCTCTTCATAGTATTTAAGCGGTTTGGCAATGAGTACTTGGGTCCCGTCATTCAAAAAGAAAGAAGTATATGGTCCATCGCCCTTACAATACATAATATCGTGAACCGATACAATACGCACATGATGTACTGAATTAAGAGCAATGCTCTCTGGCAACTCCCCTATCCGCATCGAGTCCCTTACCAAGGACAATTGCTGCATCCACTGCGGATTATTATCGCTCCGGCGACGATATCGCGCCAGTGCTTCCTGTAATTCGGCCTGGTCAATCGGCTTGAGCAGGTAGTCTAGTGCCCCGTACTTAATCGCATTAATGGCGAATTGATTGTATGCGGTAATGAAGATAATATTTTGCGGAATCCCGTTAAGTCGATTCAACAGGTCAAAAGCTGTACCGTCGCGCAACTGTATATCCATCAATATCACATCCGGTTGCTTTTCCTCGATCAGTGCTATAGCCCCCTGTACACTGTCACTCCAGCCGACAAGGTCGGTATGCGCTTCCTGCTGGATCAGGTAACTTATTTCTCTGCGAATAGCGGGTTCATCTTCTATAATGGCTACGGTTATCATATTACCTTTTTTGTTTTGGATAAAAATAGCAATTACGCAGTAAAGAAATAGGAGCCATTTACAATTCGCATGAGTAGGTTTACAAAGCGAAATAGAACCTTAGAAAGATTTGATGAGATCATCTGGTCTATTAAGATCAATAGATCAAAAACCTAGAAACTGTAATCAATCCCCAACGCTATGTAGCGTGGTAATAGCCGGTACTCGGTCACCGCTCGGTAGGTATCCGTAACAACCGCACTTTTAAATTGACGGTTATTGAAGAGATTTTTTACGCCGATCTCGAATCTCGTTTTGATTTTCTTGGCATCATACGATAGCGAGAGATCTGAAAAATAGTATGTTTTTGGAGTTTCGTCCAAAAAGTCCCCAAAGCGATAGGTCTCATTTCTCCAATTGGCCTGTATGCCCTCAGCAACGTTGACAAAGACATTCAGAAAGCTGTAGATATTCTTCACTTCACTCTTGCGCTCACTGTCAAAAGAAGTCTTCTGCACGCGGGCGCCCGTATGGATGTTGAGTCGGGACTTCCAGACACTCCTAAAAGATAGGCCATAGTCATGTGAACCCGATTGTATCTTTCGATTCCCTACCCCCACGATACCAGCTTCATAGTCGGAGAAATCGGCGCCTATATCCAATTTGAAATTCCCGTTCAACGGCTTCACATAGTAGTTGAGCTGCGCTTTGTAGAATGCCGTCTTCTTGTCTTTTAACAAAACCTGCTCCACCAAGCTGAAGTTTGGGTTCAATATGCTTTGATTACTCAAGTAATCAAATAGGCTCTTATATCCGACCGAGAAATTGGCGAAAAATTTATCCAACATGTTACCATGCGTATAGGTCAATATCGCGCCCGAACTATTCAATGTCGCTACATCATCCAGTCCTTTGACAAAATTACGGATACCCGTGCTATAATAGTTGGGGACTACCTGTATCACTTCCGTATTTACCTGCTGGTAAGAGACATCAGCCTCTAATACCCCTTTGTGATATATCCGCCACTTGGCCAATAAGCTTGGTGAAATCAACCAGTTATTTTGCGGTCGTGAGCGACCATCAGTCCGCAAACGGCTATGCACAAATTCGGCATTCAACTTTGGGGTCCATTCCCACTTCCTTCTCTTCACAGTATATTTGGCCGTGAGGCGGCTATTGCTCGTGAGGAGAGCCAGCTCATTTGAAAATCCAGAAGGGTGGGTCTGTGTACCATCATCCCCGTTCAAGACAAAATCCGTCAACAGCTGCTGATCTTTATATTCCTGCACTAAGGCCACCTCCATAAAATCTCCATTTGTCCGCTTTCGCACATAGTGTGAGGTGACACCCAGGTACTGCAGATCATTCTCTACGCGCTGGTACACATCCGATATACCGCCCACCTGAAACAGGTCTTCGTAATAGTATTGATCGATGCTGTAGTCCAAGGGGGATCGCTGGTGGATCCAACGCGCACTGCTCACGAGCGCCTCACGCTCTGAAAGTTTGTAGGTATGCGTAAGATTGTGGTTATTCAGCAGGCCCTTAGTCGTGGTCAGCTCTGTACTGCTGATGCCGTTGAACAACAGGTTTCCAGTATCGTCTCTACCGAGCGAGCCCAAACTACCTGTATAGACAAGCGTGGACCGATCATTGATGTCATATTGCAGCTCCCACTTAGAGAAGTAGTTGTCGACTCGTTTGTGAAATTCATATACTTCCGTATTCGTAAACTGAATGTCTTGAATATGATACTCCTGCAAGGTATTTCGATAGAAGCTCTTTTTTGTAGGGTTCATAAAACCCAGCCATTTCAATTTGAGCCGTTTGGTAGGATTCAGAATGGTATTGAACGACAAGAGTCTGTCGCGATTGAAATTGGTCCGTTTATAATCAAATCCAGGCAGTTCAGGCGTGTAGTCAATAAGGATAGGTGTTGACACGCCAAGACCAATCTGCCCAGCTTCATCGGTCTGCCCAGAAGACAGCAAATGATTGATACTGCTCACAGCATCCACCCCATTATTATTGGCTGTGCCAAGCAGATAATACTTATTCTTCTTTCCAAAGTTCATCAGGTTGATGCTGGCATGATAGAACAATGGTGCCGTCACTGAACCGGAGGCAGATGCAGATCCCAACCATTGGCCTTTACTATCCGCTTTCAACTGTAGGTTCAACGCGACCTTGTCGGAGTTTTCAATTCCCTTTAAATGCCTATTATTGGAATAACGTTGCAGTACCTGTATTTTCTCCAGCGGCTGCACAGACATATTCTGGGTCAGGAGACGATATCCCTTTTCAAAAAAGTCATCGCCTTCTATCATGACCTTTTCCACTTCCTTTTCCCCAATTTTTATACTGCCATCTGTACCTACATTCAATCCAGGGATCTTCTTCAATAGATCTTCCACCGTACGTTCGTCTCCTTGAAGAAAGGATTGCACATGCAGCTCAATCGTATCCTTACCGCGTCTATATGGCAGCTTGGCATGGACCACAACTTCCTGCAGATGTTCGACACCTCCAGCAGTGAGCTGGGCATCCACGTACCGATCTGTCGCTCCCGATTCTATTTCTTTGAGCAGTGGCTCATAGCTTAGCGCTTTGAAACACAGGGTAAGCTTGCCCATATGAGCGGTATGTAAGCGATACTGCCCCTCTCCATCGGTAAACGTATATGTCAGGAGGCCAGCAGTACTATCACGACGTAGATCCACCCGTACACCACCGACAGGGTGGCCCTCAGCGGTCACCTTTCCGCTGATCGAAACCTGCCCCTGCACTTGCAAAAATGCAAGCCACGTGCAGACAAGCACCAGTCCAAACGATCGGAAGCTACTCTTCATTCACAACTTTTTGTTCCCATTCATACACCTGCTCTACCGTACCACGGGTACGTTTTCTCTCGATTGTGACACCTTCCATCGCAGGTATTTTACTTTGCAGGATACGCATCTGCTCGCTCACCAATGCATCATCTTTCACGATATATTCCTGCAAGGATAATTTGGGCAACGAATGAATGTATCCCGCATCCACAGGAATATCACCTGTATATGGATAGGATACTTCTTTGAGCATCCAGTAGTTGGGATTTGCACTTTCATTATACAGCATCACAATCAACCCCGGCAATCCCCCAAATTTGTAAGGACCTGCCGATACCGGTATATCATCGGTATAATAGGCGACTAAGGTCGTCCCACGGTAGCTTGCGGTAGCTTTATGACAGATATAGTTACCCAAGGTATCGGTATCGGTATAGTCCGTATTCCACTGTAATGTGGGAAATTTATCGGTCACCAGATAATTGGCCCCCTGGATCGAGCGGGTCTCTAAAAGTTTATTGTCATTGCCCTCCTGTATCACAATATTCCGGTAGTTGATACCCGTATTGAGCACGAATGAGTAACTGGACGACATTTCACCCTCAATATCTTCGTTGCCCCCGGTAGTGGCTGTCACCGGTACGGAGTCACGGATGGCGGTCTTAACACCTTTCTCGAAATACACATGCTCCCGAAATGTCGCAACGCCAGAAGGTATATATTCATACACCGCATGTAACTTCTGCGCCTGTGTAGTCCACGAAGCACAGAGCAATATCCAAAATAATAAGTACTTTTTCATGATCTTAAAAAAGGTCAAAGAGGCTGCCTAAAAGGTTCATCAACGTCACCCTGAACTCGATTACATCCGGTGAGCTCACAAACTCGGTCCGGAGTCTGTAGGTTCAAGGCACATCCCATTCTTTTCTATCAAGGACCTACGGATACCGTCCGCCAGCTGGCGGACGGTATGATGACATCTTTTTAGACGCCTCTTTGAGATTGTTCACAATTGCGAATTAACGATTGGGATTACCGTAATAGTTTTGATAATTCTGGATAGTCGCAGCAAAGTATTGACCGCAAGTACTATAGAACATGTCATTAGCTCCATAACTCGTATACGTCAAAACCTGTGTATCGATAAGCTGTCCACTCGTATTGTAGATACTCATCGTCAATCTACATAGCGTACGGAAGCTACCATCCTTAATTTCTTCGGTCTCTCCGACGATCTTCACATTGGACTTTGCATCGACAGCAGTGTACACTGTTGTCTTTTCAGCGGCTTTGTTCGCTGGAGCTTTTTCACCCGTGCTAGCAAAGGCTGCAGAGGACATCACCGCTACAGCTACTAGACTCATAAATAATTTTTTCATTGCTTTTTGTTTTTTTGTTAAACCATTGCATACACCACCGTATGCGTTAATTGACTGATGTAAAAATAAAAGCGTTTGTACTCAAATCAGCAGCTCATTTATGATTCGTATTTGCCGTTTACAATTCGTTTTGCTACGGTCCTCAAAAGCCGAAACCTCCACCTAGAAACTGGCCTGAAGCCGCTTATCAACGATCACAAGTTTCCTCTTCTCCCAAAACTCCCATATTATACAGAACACAATTCAGTGTTCGCTATTACCCCATCAAGCCGTCCGTCAGCTGGCGAAAGGCCTGTGTAGTTCAGTAGCACAAAAGGAAGTCATATGCAATAAACTTACAGACACTGAGCCAAATTTGCTTTAGACAAAAAAGCAGGCCTCTATCGATAAAGTCTTCTATCATTAATAATTTGATAACAGCTAGTTAATAGGTGATTTAATTGATGTAGATAGCTTTACCAAAATTAATGACGACTTTATGAGATTAACCTTACTATTACTATTTCACCTCATTTGCTGTACCTCATTCGCACAGACGACCATTCTGAAAGGAAAAGTCATGGACAGCAAAGATCAATTTTCATTACCAGGAGCAACACTTCGGATTACTGAAAGTAATCGATTCACAGTTTCAGACGCGAACGGAAACTTTGAGTTTTTGAATCTTCCTGTAGGTTCTTATATCTTGACCGTAGACTACCTAGGGTACAATCACTATGAACAGAAAATGGCAGTAAACACCACTACGGGTGTAGTAGGCATTCTTCTGGAGCCCGCAAGTAGAACGTTGGATGAAATTCAGGTCATAGGCGATATTGCAAAAGGTCAGGCCAAGGCTTTAAATCAGCAGAAAAACAACAGTAATATTTCCAACATTATTTCTGCTGACCAAGTGGGGCGATTCCCCGATCAAAATATTGGAGATGCACTGAAACGTGTTCCCGGTATTACTATGCAAAATGACCAGGGTGAGGCCCGTAACATCATCGTACGAGGTCTTTCTCCTGAGCTTAATTCCGTAACGTTAAATGGGGACCGCATTCCATCTGCAGAAGGAGACAATAGAAATGTACAGATGGACTTAATCCCATCGGATATGATCTCTTCGATCGAGGTCAACAAAACGCTGACACCAGATATGGATGCGGATGCTATCGGCGGAAGTGTAAATTTAATAACCCGTGCCATTCCCAACAAACAACGCATTTCGGCAACACTAAGCGGCGGATATGCTCCGGTTAGAGAAAAAGCTATCTACAATGGATCTTTCGTCTATGGCAACCGTTTTATGGACAATAAAATGGGACTAGTCTTAAGTGGCACCATGCAAACGAATGATTTCGGCTCCAATAATATTGAAGCCGAATGGGATGAAAAAGATGGGAACATCTTCCTCAAAGAAATGCAGATTCGAAAATATGATGTGACGCGTGTCCGCAGAAGCATTGCTGCAGCTTGGGACTATGACTTCAATGCTCGTAATAGAATAGCTTTAAACGCGATGTACAATTGGCGCGATGACCGCGAAAATAGGTTCGCAACAACCTTTTCGGATTTAGAATGGGATGAACACCAAAAAACTTTTATTGGAACCATCAAACATGAAACCAAAGGAGGTATAAACAATAGCCGCAACAAAGGCCGCCGCTTAGAACGTCAGTCTGTGTTAAATTTCTCTTTGCAAGGTGAACATCTACTTTCTCCTTTACTGGATATGGATTGGTCAGCATCATATTCAAGAGCTTCCGAATGGCGTCCAAATGAAAGATATATCTCATATGAATCAGAAGGAATGAAACTGGGAACAGATATTACAGACCCTTATCTACCTTATGTAAATAATACAAACCAAGATCTTTCAGCCTTCAGTTTAAAAGAAATTACAGAAAATGAAAACAATACGGACGAAGATGAACTAGGTCTAAAGTTAAACTTCCGGATCCCATTCACCATAATAGACAACCAGAAAGGAAGGATCCGTTTCGGCGGGCGCTTGCGATTAAAATCGAAAGAACGAACAAATGATTTTTTTGAGTATACACCGACAGATGGTTTTGACAACATGGCAAAACTTCCACTCCAGAACTGGAATGCTAAGGGATGGGATCAAGGTGAAAGATATGCTGCCGGTACATTTGTGGATAAAAACTTCCTAGGCGAGCTCCATCTTAAAGACCCTTCTAAATTTGAAGAAGAATCTAATCCAAAGGAATTTCTTTCTCAAAATTATCGAGCAAAAGAGCAGATAATGGCCGGTTACATTCGTTGGGACCAGAATATTTCTGAACGCACCGCATTAATCCTGGGAGCACGGGTAGAACATACACGGATCGACTATACCGGTAATAATGTGGAAGATGAAAAAGAGCTTGTTGGTGAAATTCGTAACAAGAATAACTACACCCATATTCTTCCAGGTATTACATTGAAACATAATTTTACCGACAACTTTATCCTGCGCGCTGCCGTGACGACCAGTCTAGCCCGTCCCAACTACTATGCCTTAGCTCCTTATGTAAACACCAATCTCGGAGATAAGGAATTGTTTGCAGGCAACCCAAATCTGAAAGCTACTTACTCCACAAACTATGATGTGATGTTGGAAAGATATTTTCAAAACGTGGGTATTATCTCTGGAGGTGCATTCTACAAAAACCTGAAGAATTTCATTTACATGTATAATGACAGAAGCTTTAATGCCGCACGCTTTAATGAAACATTTCCGACATTAGCAAATCCGATTAAAGGAGCGGATACCTGGGATTTTGCACAATTCAGAAATGGTGACAAAGTAGATGTTTACGGTTTCGAAGTTGCTTTCCAAAGACAGTTGGATTTTCTTCCGGGTAAGTTTCTACAAGGATTGGCCATCTATGCTAACTATACCTTCACGGAGTCTAAAGCAAAAGGAATTGCTGGCGAAGACGGAACTTTGCGAGAGGGACTGGGACTACCGAGGACGGCGCCCCACATGCTGAACGGCTCACTGTCATGGGAAAATAATAAATTTTCGGCTCGGGTCTCTGCTAACTACACCGCGGCATATTTAGATGAGATAGGCGACGATGCGTTTACAGACGCCTATTATGACAAGCAGTTCTTCCTGGATGCAAATGCTGCATTTAAGATTACGAAGTCACTTCGTATTTTTGCAGAAGCCAATAACCTCACAAACCAACCACTACGTTACTACCAAGGTGAGGTTCAACGTATGAGACAATTAGAATATTACAAACCACGTTATACACTAGGTCTTAAATTTGATCTATAAACGCTCGAAAATGAATAAAAAAACCATCCTACTGAGTATAGCTTCTGGCCTACTACTGGCCTGTTCGAATAAATTGGCGCCTGTTGCCGACAATGCTGTCAAACCAACGGTAGTTACCGAAGCTGTCCCAAACGATACAGATGATCCCGCCATCTGGGTGAATCCCAAGGATAGCACGGAAGTGATTGTTATCGGTACAGATAAACATGAAAAAAACGGTGGGCTATATGCTTATAATATAGAAGGAAAAATCATCAACAAAGTTGTTCCTTTAGACCGTCCCAACAACGTAGATATTGCTTACGGATTTACGCTTGCCGGTCAAAAAGTAGATATAGCCGTTGTCACTGAACGAGGAACGGATAAAATCAGGGTTTTCAGCCTACCGGACCTAAAACCATTGGACAATGGAGGAATCCCTGTATTTGAAGGAGAAACGGAGAAGTCGCCAATGGGAATTGCGCTGTATACTCAAAAGACTCCCGTTGGAAATAAAATCTATGCGATTGTAGGAAGAAAAACCGGAAAAACTGGTCGGTATTTATTTCAATATGAACTGCAGGACAACAATGGTGTCATCGTGGGTAAGAAGGTGCGTGAATTTGGTGATTTCAGCGGCGGAAAAGAAATTGAAGCGATTGCGGTAGATAACGAACTCGGATATGTATACTATGCCGATGAAGGCTACGGTATCCATAAATATGATGCAGATCCTGCAAAAGGAAATGAAGAGTTGGCTCTTTTTGGACAAAAGGACTTCAAAGAAGACCATGAGGGTATCGCCATTTATAAGACCTCGGATAGCACGGGTTACATTATCGCTTCAAATCAGCAAAACAATTCCTTCAATATTTATTTGAGAGAAGGAGATCCCGGCCATCCAAATCAGTATACAAAGGTTGCGGAAGTACTTGTTTCTGCAATTGAGTGCGATGGAGTCGAAACAACCTCATTACCAATTGGTACTAAATTCCCAAAAGGAATGGTTGTAGCCATGAGTAATGGTATGGTCTTTCATTACTACGACTGGCAAAATTTTCAGGATATAATCGACAAAAGAAAATAACGACCGGTCTATACAACTAGAAAGGGTATCTTTTCAGATACCCTTTCTACTATCATTTGATTATAAAAACCTACCTTAATCCACTTTTAGGGATTACACACCAAAAGGGAATAGAACTGGCACATTATTTTTGCTTGAATTTGGCAAGTCCACTCTCCAAAAATTTGATATAACTCTCGACATTGTAGTCGGCGCCACTTGGCGGGACTAATACATTTCCTTCGGTATCAACCAATACATAGAGCGGCTGTGAATTGCTGTTAAAGGTAGAAGCTTGAAAATCGCTATTCTTATTACCAATAGTTTTGACCTTCTTACCGCTGAACTTAGAAACATATTGCTCCTCTTTGGCCAACTCGGTCTTATCATCTACGAATAGTTCTGCCATTACAAATTCTTCTTTCAGGATTTTGGCGACACGGGGATCAGTCCAGACATTGGCTTCCATCTGTCTACAATTCACACAATTCCATCCGGTAAAATCTATAATTACAGGTTTGTTAACTTCCTTGGCAGTTTCCAGCGCTTGATTATAGTCATAGTAGGGATCAAATCCTTTTGGCGTACCGCGATCATGGAAGATCTCCGCATATTTTTTTACTTTTCCATCATGTGCAGCAGCACCGCCGGCAGAGATACTTGTAGTCAGGTCAAAATCCTGTGTGGCAGATGGTGGCAAGAAAGCCGAAATCGATTTGAGAGGTGCGCCCCACAGTCCGGGTACCATATAGACGACAAATGAAAACACGACAATAGCGATGATGGTCCTCGGTACGGACATAAATTTAAGATCACTGTCATGTGAAAATTTGATTTTGCCGATCAGGTATAGACCCATCAAACCAAATATAACGATCCATAAAGACAAGAACACTTCTCTATCTAACCAGTTCCAATGATAAGCCAAATCGACATTTGAAAGGAACTTCAGCGCTAGAGCCAACTCTAAGAAACCCAGCACGACCTTCACACTATTCAACCATCCACCGGATTTAGGCATAGATTTAAGCAAAGAAGGGAACATCGCAAAGAGCGCAAATGGTATGGCCAGTGCCACCGAAAAGCCCAGCATGCCGATCGCTGGTCCCAAACGGTCGCCCTTAGCCGCAGCATCAACCAATAAGGTACCGATAATAGGGCCTGTACACGAAAAAGAAACCAAAGCCAAGCTAAAGGCCATGAAAAACAGTCCAACTAAACCTCCTTTATCTGACTTTGCGTCGATCTTATTGACAAAAGAGCTGGGCAGTGTGATTTCAAACGCACCAAAAAATGAAGCCGCAAATACCACTAAGAGCAGAAAGAAAAAGAAATTAAAAATTCCGTTGGTAGATAAGGCATTAAGCGCATCGGATCCAAATACGATCGTCACAATCATGCCGAGTGCAACGTAGATCACAATAATAAAAAGACCATACAAGAGCGCCTGTCCTACTGCTTGGGCCTTACTGCCTGCCTTCTTGGTGAAGAAGCTAACGGTCAATGGCACCATCGGAAATATACAAGGCATCAGAAATGCGGCGAATCCGCCTACAAGTCCAGCAATAAATATTCCCCACAAAGAGTCACCTCCGGATGAGGCACTCCCCACAGCAGGGGCTGCCTGAGATACTGCTGCAGTATCTTTCGCCGGCACCTCCTCTTCAACAGCTTCCTCGGTCTGCGCATCTGTGAATTCCAGATCCGAAGGCATCTCCGAAAGTATAGCACTATCCGTTGACACACTGTCCTGTAGACCTGAAGCCGAAGCCAATACCGGTGACAACAGGAAAATAAATAAAATCAGTTTTAAATAGAGTTTCATATGTACATTATTTGGCTTTCAAAGGTCATCCACCAGTTGGTGGACTTATGCTTATTTGTGTATTTGGAACATGTATATTCCATATAAATGGTTTATAAACGGTTGAATAATCCATGAGCCTGTTCAAATTTATATGATGAATTTTAAACAAGATCTAAAGTTTAGGTTGATTATTTAAATAAAATGACCAGGAAAAAATCCAATCATGCTGGGACGTGTGGTTGACACGGTCCCAACACTTCTTGATTGAACATTAATAAACATGGCTTGCGGAGACCTTTGCTCCAAAAAGAGGCTGCTCTAGCCTACAGATTGGATGGAATCCTTTAAAATTCAGATCAGAGGATATATAGCCCTCTTTCACCGGCTCATCTTTAACTAAATCGGTACTTAAATATTTTTTGTTGTCATCACACAGTAGGGTCACCACAGTAGCATCCGCTCCCATCTCCTCCTTCAACTTAATGGCTCCAATTACATTCGCTCCCGAGGATATACCTACAGCAAGACCTAATTCCTTGGCCAACTTCTGCGCCATAATAATGGAATCGCCGTCACAGGCCTTGACAACTGCATCTAGACTATCCAATTTTACAATAGCAGGAATGAACTCATCAGAAATACCTTGTATACGGTGTGAACCCACTTTATGTCCTGTTGACAAGGTAGGGCTCTCTGCCGGCTCCAAAGGATGGATGCGCACAGCAGGATTTTGCTGACGGAGGTAGTTGCCCACACCCATCACAGTACCACCGGTACCTACTCCAGCGACAAATGCGTCAGCAACCAGCCCAAGTGACGAAAGTTGCATTGCAATTTCTTTTCCGGTTGTCAACTCATGTGCCTCCGCATTGAATTGATTTTCAAACTGTCGTGGTAAAAATACACCGCCCTTAGCAGCGAGCTCTTCGCTCAGGCGGATACTACCTAGGAAACCACCCTCTTCCTTGGTCACCAACTGGATATCAGCTCCCATACTCTTAATGATATCAATACGCTCCTTGCTCAACCAATTGGGCATAATGATCTTCACCTGATGGCCTAACGCTTTACCAATAGCAGAGAAAGCAATACCCGTATTACCACTCGTAGCCTCGACAATCACATCAGAAGGGCGAATCTGACAATTCATATACGCCTTGTATAGAATATATAAAGCCATGCGATCCTTGATACTCCCTGTCAGATTGTAATTTTCACATTTGACATAGATTTTATCCTGTTTACCTTTATATTCGTAGTGTAGCTCGAGCATAGGTGTATTACCAACCAAATGCCATAAGTGCTTAAATCTACTGTCTAACTCCGGTGAAAGACATTTGCTTAATGCTTCTAATTCCATTTTCTTCAATTTTTCATTTCTATCTTTTGCAGAGGAGTATCCATTAATGGATATACGCAGGCTACAAAACTCAGGTCTATCTAAAATATTAAAAGCAAAATTGACATTAAACAATATAATATTCAACAGACATCATGAAAAACAATAAATTATTAAGTTTATATAACAATTAACTTGTTTTTATTCCAAAACAATCCCTATATTGCCTAGCATTCAAAAAAAACTGTAGATAGTCCATATCCCAATAGGGATGAAGGTAGTGGAAGGTACTTTTAGATGAATAAAAACCGATTAAAAACTTGCGGATGCTGTTAAAAAAGTAACTCCGTGACTAAACAAAATAGGAAATGTATGTTAGATGATATCGATGTTAAATTATTACGTCTCTTACAAAAGGACGCAACACTGAGCAACAAAGAGCTTGCTTTTCAACTCCACAAGTCTATTCCCGCCATCCACGAACGCGTCAAGAAGCTAAAAAACCAGGGGTATATCAAGAGGACTGTCGCTATACTTGATCGACACCGCATCGGAATGGGATTGATCTCTTTTTCGCAGGTATTCCTCAAAGCACATACAGCAGATGTGTTAAATGAATTTGAAAAGGAGGTAGCCAAATTTCCGGAAGTGATGGAATGCTATCAAATGGCGGGTTCGTATGATTTTATGCTGAGGATCGCGACGAGGGATATGGATGCCTATCACCAGTTTTTACGTCACAAGCTATCCGTACTACCACATGTCAGTACGGTACAGACTTACTTTGTCCTTTCCGAAACGAAGAGTGAAACGGCATACCCACTCTAACCTGATGGTTAAACGCAACAGTTAAACAACTTTTGTCATCGGATCCCCATTGGCATGTACCAATCCGCCGCGCTCGAATACATCCAGAAGTTCGCATTCAATAGCATGAGTAGCCATCAATTCCTGAATCTGATCGGTGCATATGTCGGTGGAGCAAATACGCAATATCCGGTCTTCATCATCCAGATCGATATGACAATGTGTAGCTGTATCCAATCGATATAATTGATCGAGGATATGTATTTTCTCTTGGTCGCTTGAGACCGAGGTTTTGAATATCGAAACAAATGTATACATAGTGTGTGAATTGGGCAGTAGTTATCAATCTGTATAGTGAGAAGATGACCGGTGAAACGTATGGTCTTCCGCAGCGAAATATTCAATAGGATCAAAGTCAAAAGGAAAATGAGCATGCGCCCCCCAGTAAGGCCAGAGATCCTGCAATCTGAGCATTTCAAATAGTAGTGAGAAGCCTGCTATTAACGGAAAAATGGCAATCGTCATCAGTTTCATACCTTAAAAATGTTGATTATATAAATTACAATCAACAACAAACCAGTCGAGACGGACAAAAATCGGGGTCAAGTGTTAGATTAAAAAGCTGAATTAAAATCAATCTCCCCCGAGCCACTGTAAGAAAGATCCCGATTTTTCCCGACTTACAAGTATGCGAATATCATGCGCTACTTTAATATCCAATACAAGCTTACGGGCAAGCGAATAACTGGCATGTCGGATGATACTACGGTTGACGATATGCTGCCGATTGACCCTATAAAAATCGGAACCAAGACTTTTGTCCAGTTCATCCAATGACTTGGAAATCAGATATTCTTTACCATCCACGGTCTTCACAAGCACATTCTCATGCTGTATGTAGAAAAGAGCTACGTCATTCATCGGCAGTGGTATGATCTTATCCTGATAATTCACAAGGATTGATTTTGCCTTGTGCGAATTGTCCTGGCCAAGTTGACGATAGAGCGCACTCCAATCGGGATACACCGACTGTTGCATACTCCGCTTCAAACCATAATACTTATGCATGGTCTGCCGTACGGCGTCCTCAGAAAGGGGCTTTAACAGATAATCAATCCCATTCGTGCGAAAAGCATGCAGCATATACTCATGATAAGCCGTACAGAACACGATGGGAATCTCAATCTTCACTTTTTCAAAAATCTCAAAACTAAGCCCGTCCCCCAACTGTATATCTGAAAAGATCAGTTGAGCACCCTTGTGGCTGTCCAGATAAGCCATACTGCTCTCGACAGAAGTGAGACGCTGCTCGACGACAATATCTGGCTCAATCCGCTTCAACGTATTGATCAAATCCTCTGCCGCTAAATCTTCATCTTCTATTACAATGACTCTCATTTTTCGATAATTTTGATTTTCACTTCAAATTCATTTTCCCGGTCTGCTAGGATAACACCTGTCTCCACATAAGGACGATAGCGTTCTCGCAGGTTATTCAGACCGCTTTTGGCTGAATCTACCTCATTTCGTTTCTTGCTCTTATTATTCCGCACGACAATCCATCCATCCTCTTCATTAATAGAGATCAACAGGGGCTGTTCACGTGTAAAAAAATTGTGCTTGATCGCATTGTCCACTAATGGCTGGAGCGAAAACAAGAGCAGTATCCCTTTGTCCAAAAGAGCTGGGGGGATATCAATTTTGTATTCCAGTGCATCATTAAATCGCATTTTCTGCATATCGAGATAATCCCTGCACAACTTGATCTCCTCTTCCAGGGTGGAGAGTCCCTGCGGATCCGCCACAATAGACATCCTAAGGAAGTCTGACAATTTAATTAGGTATTGCTCGGCAAGACGGGCATCTTTATGGATCAGGGCTTTCAGCGTATTCAAAGCATTGAACAGAAAATGGGGCTGAATCTGCTGCCTTAGCAATTGATTGACCGCTTCTTCTTTTGCCTTTTCCAGCCGTGATCGCTCGATCTCATGCTGCACCCGTACATGTTGGGACATCAAAAAATAAAGCCATAAAAGAGAAATGAAGTTTAGTAAGCAGGCCTGTATCGTCAAGTATAGATAGTATTCCCAGTTGCCTTTCGGCAGTGGCACACGGGTGTCTATACGGGAAATATCCAGATAATTTTCGATCAAACTGACGAAGAATACGATCGATACAGTGCTGATAAAACTGATCAATTTGACCTTGAAAGGTGATTTGACGGAATCCTCTACTTTAAAGTAAACATGGATAACCAGATTGGAAAGCGTCACCGAAAAAATAACAGCAAACGTCACCAATGACTGATAGATCATCTTGACATCACGATACCCCTCAGTATAGAAAACGAGCGCCGCCAAGGAAGTGGTTGCAAAAGAAAAAATCAAGGTTTCTCTGGCCCATGATATAAAAGGATGTTTAGCCTTTCGTGCGTTGGTCATACGGTAATGTTTCTATGCTTCGTTATGCGATGATTGATGGTCAGATGTGGACTTTCAATCAAGTGTACACTTGCGATGTAGGTCTTCCTGCAGGCTCCTGCTGACAGATACAAACTTAGACAAACTTGCTTCTTTTCACAAATATCATTTCGCAAAGTGAATACTTACCGACCTAGGTCGCGCTTAAAAAACAAAAAAATACCGCTATCCGTAGAGTAGAAAAAGAGAAACACCCGGAGCGGGGAACTCTGGGTGTTTCTACTAACCAATTATTAACCTAAATTATGAAAAGTACTGATATAACGACCAATCGCGTACTCAAATTACAACGGACAGCCAGATTTAAGATTTTTTAACATTTGACCTGTATTTATATGCTTCTATCGTCTCGAACGACGTGATCATACAATCACTTGAGAGATTAAAAAAATAAAATTGTACCTTGGCACTCAATTTCTGAAAGGCATACAAATATTAGATGAAAGAGAAGATAAACGGATTCAAAACCACATTAAAAAGAATACACCATATAGTCAAACCCGCCATTATCCGCATCATTGACAGCATACATGGTCTATTCTTTCGTTTTGTCCCGCTCAAAACATTTCGCTATGGCATATGCGGCGGGGGCAATGTTGCTTTGAATATTTTTGTTTATTTTATTTCTTATAATTTTCTGCTTAAAAAACAGGTCCTTCACGTCTTTCCGTATCTCGCAATCAGCCCACACATTGCAGCTTTTATTATTGCTTTCCTAGTAACCTTCCCGATAGGATTCTATCTCAATCTATTTGTCGTATTTCAAGAGGCAAATATGAAAAGAAGAATTCATCTGTCGCGTTACTTTACCGTCACTATCTGCTGCATCTTGATGAACTATATTCTGATCAAATTCTTTGTCGAAAGCTTAGACTTCTACCCGACCCCTTCTGCACTCTTGACGACTGTAATTGTGACCATTTTTAGTTATCTCGTTCAAAGAGGATTTACATTCAAAACGGTAAAAACAGAAAACCGGAAATTCAAACATCGTTAGCTAGGATTGCAGAGCATAAAAAAAGTTTTTACGCAGACTTGGTGATAAAGTCCACATAAAAACTTTTGTGTATGAATCTTAGGAATAGACGAGCTACCAGCTAGTCTACGTATTTCTTAAAAATAGTTGTTGCAATATGTCCACCAAATCCAAAGGTGTTATTCATCGCGTAGTTCACTACCTTTTTCTGTGCAGTGCCTAATGTCAGATTGAATTTATCCTTGAACTCAGGCTCGATATCAACGGCATTGATGGTCGGTGGCACGATGTCATTAGCTACTGCCAAAATGGATGCAATGGCCTCCACAGCTCCAGCAGCACCCAAGAGGTGACCGGTCATGGATTTGGTCGCGCTAATATTGATACTGCTTCCTTCTCCAAACACACGTTGTGCTGCTCGCAGTTCACTGATATCTCCTTGTGAAGTGGATGTCGCGTGCGCATTTAGATAGTCGATCTCTGCGGCATCTATTCCTGCATCTTCAAGTGCAGCCAGCATCCCTAAATAAGCGCCTTCCCCCTCTGGATGAGTACCCGTCATGTGATAAGCATCTGCAGCCATACCACCACCCACAATTTCAGCAATTATAGTAGCACCACGCTTCTTTGCACTCTCGAGATCTTCAAGAATAATCGCTCCAGCACCCTCACCCATCACAAATCCATCTCTAGCAACATCAAATGGTCGAGATGCAATTGTTGGGTCTTCATTTAAAGTAGACAATGCTTTAGCGGAGTTGAATCCACCAATGGCGCTCTCCGTAATAGGAGCTTCAGAACCTCCGGTAATGATCATATCCGCTTTATTCCATTTGATATAGTTGAATGCATCAATTAGCGCCGTATTGGAGGTAGCACAAGCGGATACAGTCGTAAAGTTAACACCACGCAACCCATATTTTATGGAGATGATCCCGGAGGCGATGTCTACGATCATCTTGGGAATAAAAAACGGATTGAACCGAGGAGTGCCATCGCCCAATGCAAATTCGGCCACCTGCTGCTGAAATGTATTGATCCCGCCATTTCCAGATCCCCAAATTACCCCTATTCTGTTTTTATTCAACGTGTCAAAATCGATATGCCCGCTCTTCACCGCTTCCTCTACTGCTATAAGTGCATATTGCGTAAATGGATCATATCTACGGGCCTCTGCTCTATCTATATGCTCTGATAGTTCAAAATTCTTCAGTTCACAGGCAAATTTAGTTTTGAATTTGCTTGTATCAAATTTAGAGATCGGTCCAGCACCGCTCACGCCACTAAGTAGTGACTGCCAAAAATCGTGGACATTGTTTCCAATCGGTGTCAGTGCACCCAGTCCTGTTACTACAACTCTTCTCATTATGATTGTGTTAAATCGTTGATAACTGTTTGTTTAATAAGGTAAAAATCATCGCTCCCCGTCAATCTGGCCAACTGTAGCCCGGCAAGCATATTGGTAATAATCATCAAAGCCTTTGCTCGGGTAGGGATATCAAAATAAAAAACCTCACCTGTACTCCCCTCTTCAAGAATAGCACACAGCCATTGCAGGACACTGTCCGCAAATAGACTAAGCTCACTCCTCAGATCTGTTTCGATTGCATGAAACGCAGGGGACAATGCACCAATAATGCAGATTTTATCTTCTACGTGCGCTTGCACGTAAATATTCAAAAAGGCATATAGCTTTTGTAAAGGATCTAATTTAGAAACTTGATCTTTCACCTGTAGCATGCTTTCAAAATGATCCCGCACAACATGCACACCCAGACTGGTCTTGGTCGCAAAATGATAATGTATAGATGCATTTCTAATGTTCAACGCATTCGAAATATCAGTAAAACTAAATGCATGGTATCCCCTATCCCGGATAAGAGCATCCCCAACTCGAATAATCTCTGACTTTGTATCCATGATCAGGGACAAATATAACTACCTACTAGTAGGTAGGCAAATTAAAATATATATTTTTCAAACAAGATGATAGAGGGTTACGCCACCTTTCGACACACAGAAGACGACTCCCTACTAACCTAGCATAGTGATTACAAAATTTTTGAACCTTATTACATTATCACACAAAAGATTTGGGCTATTTCGATAAATTTCCTAAATTTAAAATACACAACTCATTAATAGTGAATGTTGTACTAAGATTTAAGAAAAAAGTATCGTTGGTACTTTAATGCTTAAATCCCCACATCTGATCTACTTATATTGTTAAACTGAGAGATTTCACCTAACCGAAATCTTTATCAAAAACTAAAAAGCCATGGAAAAGTTAATGTTCGAAACTAATGTTGAATGCTCAAGTCTGTCGCACAAGATCTATCTCGTCATCCGTAAATTCGATGGTATAAAAAAATGGAAGATAGATTTCGATTCTATTTACAACATCTTGATTATCGAGGGCAAATGCTTAGATCACCAACAAATCATAAAAGAACTGGGAATAAACGGTATAGAAGCACAACGGCTTTATGAGGAATAGCTTTACGGATAGGATAGTACCAAAATTAAGCCCCTACTTGCGGTAGAGGCTTAATGACGTATTATATAGCTTTACATTTATCGGCCAACCATAGTTGCTCTCCTTCTTCCAGAAATGGAGACACACGATCGTATACCATTTTATTATACGCATTTAGCCAATCAATATGGGATTGTGCCAGTAGAGATGGCTCTACAAGATCGGTAGCAATATAACACAGGGTCAAGGTCTCGAAATCCATAAATTCCCCGAATTCATTGTTAGCTACCTTCTGACTTAGGACGAGATTTTCGATACGAATACCATACTGACCAACTCGGTACAAGCCCGGTTCGATCGAAGTAATCATCCCTTCTTCGATAGCAACATCGACATTGGATGGATTGAATGTATGCGGTCCCTCATGTACGTTTAGAAAAAATCCAACACCATGTCCGGTGCCATGACCATAGTTGCGCAATGTCTGCCAAATGGGGCGACGGGTGATCGCATCTATCTGGTACCCGCGGGTGCCTACCGGAAATATCGCCTGTGACCCTTCGATAGTACCCTTTAATACAATGGTATAATCCTCTTTCTCCGCCTGTGTAAGCTCCCCCAATGATATCACCCGGGTGATGTCGGTAGTCCCCGTCTTATATTGACCACCAGAATCCACCAGCAGCAAACCTCGTGGAGCCAACTTAGTATTGCTTGCAGGTGTAGCAGAATAGTGGGGCAATGCGCCGTGCTCCAAATATCCAGCGATAGTGCCGAAGCTCACATCGACAAAACCAGGCTGAGCAGCGCGCAAGCCCCGTAATTTTTCAGCAATGAACAATTCGCTTAGCTCCCCATTCTTGACCTCCTCCTCAATCCACTTAAAAAATTTGGTCATCGCAACTCCATCCTGTATCATCGTGTGACGAGTATGCTTGATTTCAACCTTATTTTTAACCGCCTTAAGTGAGGTCGATGGGTTCAGTTTCTCTACGATAACGACATCTTTAGGGATCTGATCATACACCGCAAAACAGGTGCGTTTGGGATCCAGTAAAATAGAGTTGACCTGTAAGACCTTGATGTCTTCATAAAGCTGTAGGTAGGGCTTGACCTGCACACCAGATGACGCCAGAGAGGATAATGTGCTTGCATCAAGTTTTGTCGGCTCGATATATAAGAATGTATCTGCTGGTGTCAGCAGGACAAAACCGAGGACTACTGGATTACATGGCACGTCTTGGCCACGAATATTCAAAAGCCAAGCCAGATCATCCAATGATGAAATTAAATGTGCAGCTATTCTATCTTTACCCAATGAAGCACGTACAGAAGCTATTTTGGACGCTGTAGATGCACCTGTTGTTGCTTCATCAAGCAAGTAGGCAGGTGCTGAAGGAAGGGCGGGACGATCAGTCCATAATGGCGACAACAAATCTACATGCCCATCTACTTGAACACCAAAGGGTATAAGTGACTGCTGCACCGCCTGCGCAACCTGCAGTGAGGCCAGATTACCATCAAATCCCACTCGAGCCTCAGAAGGCAACTTTTGCGCTAACCAATCGGCATACTCTGCATTTCCTTGTACTTTAAGCTTGACCAACTCAAATCCTGTACCGGCTAACTGCTCCTCAGCTTGAACAAAATAACGGGAGTCTGTCCAAAGTCCAGCAAAATCCTGTGTGATAGCCAGCGTACCTGCTGACCCTGTAAATCCAGAAGCCCAGGCAATGCATTTGTACCTTTCGGGCAGATATTCACTAATATGTGGATCGGAGGAAGGAATGATATAGCCATCAATCCCTTGTTCTTTCATCAAGCTACGGATAGCAGTTAATTTTTCTAGATGCTTCATTGCTACTTTTGTATTATATAAACGATGCAAGTTAGTCAATTCGAGAATAAGTAAGTAGGAATATAGCTAAGTTTTGACAATTCTCAGCACGGGATATTGTCCCTTAATATCTCCTCGGATAGCTTTAAGTAGCAGATCACCCTGTATTAAAAAAGCAGATGCATCCCCGTCTTTATCATTCGGTATTCGTGATTCCAAAGCATTTTATCTAAGTTTGTCTTAGAGCCAGTGATAAAAACAAGAACGGATAAACTAAAAACTATAGATGAAGAAAGTCTTTATTAAAAATCTAATCATATTACTGTGTGTAAATGCGATAGGACTCCTAGCAAGGGCACAGGACACGAAAACAATTGAGCAAGCTTACCGGACATTTGAGCAACAGGCGAATCTCAAATATGGAATGGCATCTTTGACGGTACTTGACTCCAAGACCGGCCAGGTGATTTTTTCAAAAAATGGAACGACAGGTCTCCCCACAGCATCTACGCTAAAAGTCATCACATCAGCGACTGCTCTTGATCTGCTGGGCCCGAATTTCACCTTCAAAACAAAACTTTATTATTTAGGCGACATCGATAGCCTGGGCACACTACGGGGCGATATTGTCATAGAGGGAGGTGGAGACCCAACCCTTGCAAGCCCTAGATTCCCAGAAATGAATGAAGAATCGTTATTAAACAAATGGGTGTATGCTATCCAGAATGCAGGAATTAAATGTATCGAAGGTCGTATCATCGGTGATGATCGATATTTCAATGGCAATACCGTCCCAGGAGGCTGGACCTGGACAGATATCGGCAACTATTACGGAGCAGGTACATCTGGACTCAATTGGAGAGAAAATAGCATCGGAATGAATTTTAAAGCGGGCTCCAGACCTGGAGATCAAACAGAGATTACCTCCCTCACGGTAGACTCCTCCTATTTGCATATCTATAACGAAACTCTTACAGGGCAAAAAGGTTCTGGAGACAATGTGTATGCCTACTCCGCCCCCTACTCCACCAAAATCTACGCACGTGGAACATACGGCATAGACCTTAAAAAAACAATCGAGATAGCTGTCCCGGATCCGGCCTACGATGCTGCGTACCAACTCCAGAAAGCTCTTCGTCGTGCGAATATCTTGACTGAAAATGACCCCCTGACAGGCAAACAGCTGGAGGAACAAAATGAGACACTGACAGGTGCCAAAACAGAATTGGATATTCATGAATCACCAAAACTGACGGATATCATCCATTGGTTCAATCAAAAAAGTATCAATCTATATGGCGAAACATTGTTAAAAACAATTGGCATGTATAGTGGTCAGAAAATGGACACGGAGGGAGCGGCAGAAATGGTCAAAAAATTCTGGAAAGCCAAATTAAATATATCAGCAGGTGAACTCAATTTTATCGACGGATCCGGGCTCTCACCACAAAATCGGGTTACCACCGCTGCAATGACGAAAATCATGAACTACGCCAAGACTAGATCCTGGTTTGACGCGTTCTATAAAAGCCTGCCTACTTACAATGGCATGAAAATGAAGAGCGGAACTATCGGAGGGGCATTAGGCTATACGGGGTACCAGAAGTCAGCCAATGGGCAAGAGTTGACATTTACACTACTCGTCAACAACTTTGAAGGCTCGGGCTCCAAGATGAGAGAAACAATGTTCAGCCTACTCAACACATTAAAGTAAAAAATTCGCTGAGCGTTCTAATTTTTAGAAGATTAATATCTAAAAAACCATCATTCTCCGAAAAAAGAAAACTACATTTGTAGCCTTAAATAAGTAAATAACCGAAATAAGTATAGTGCACAATGAGTAAAATCAATCGTAAGCAAGAAGCTTTAAATTACCATTCAATGGGTCGCCCCGGAAAAATTGCGGTGGTGCCGACCAAACCTACAAATTCACAAAGAGATCTATCATTAGCATACTCACCTGGTGTCGCAGAGCCTTGCTTGGCAATCGCCGCCAACAAAGAAGATGCATATAAATACACTGCCAAAGGTAATCTTGTCGCAGTCATCAGCAATGGTACTGCCGTATTGGGACTTGGCGATATCGGCGCACAGGCAGGTAAGCCCGTCATGGAAGGAAAGGGGTTACTTTTTAAAATCTTTGCAGATATCGATGTTTTTGATATCGAATTGGACACGAAGAATGTCGATGAATTTGTCAATATCGTCAAAGCTCTGGAACCTACATTTGGGGGGATCAACCTCGAAGATATCAAAGCTCCGGAATGTTTCGAGATCGAAAGACGACTAAAGGCGGAGATGTCTATCCCCGTCATGCACGATGACCAACACGGAACGGCTATTATCTCGGGAGCAGCATTGATCAATGCATGTGAACTTCAAGGTAAAGATATCTCCAAAGTAAAAATCGTTGTCAACGGAGCAGGGGCAGCGGCAATCTCTTGTACAGGGATGTATATATCTGTCGGTGCACAAAAAGAGAATATCATCATGCTGGACAGCAAGGGTGTGATCCGCAAAGACAGGGAGCAATTAGATAGCTTAAAGGCGGAGTTTGCAACAGACCAAGATCTACACACACTGCAAGAGGCGTTAGTAGGTGCAGATATATTTATTGGCCTGTCAAAAGCAGATGTCGTGACACCTGAGATGTTGCTATCGATGGCTGAAAAACCTATTGTATTGGCAATGGCCAATCCAAACCCGGAGATCGCCTATGATCTTGCTATTGCCACCCGTCAAGATATCATCATGGGTACTGGACGTTCGGACTACCCAAATCAGGTGAACAACGTACTTGGCTTCCCTTATATCTTTAGAGGAGCATTAGATGTACGTGCTACCGCTATCAATGAAGCAATGAAGATTGCAGCAGTTAAAGCCATTGCAGAATTAGCAAAGCAATCTGTCCCAGAATCTGTCAATCAAGCTTATAATGCAAACAACATCAAATTTGGTATCGAATATATCATTCCTAAGCCAAATGACCCAAGACTGATCACAGAGGTATCGATCGCCGTAGCGAAGGCTGCAATCGAATCTGGAGTAGCCCGCCATCCGATCACGGACTGGGATAAATATAGAGAAGATCTGCGCCAACGTATGGGTAAAGATGATCGCATCATGCGTGACTTGACGGTTGTCGCTAAAAGAGATCCTAAACGTGTGGTATTTGCAGAAGCAGATAACTACAAAACATTACGTGCGGCTCAGATTGTAAAAGAAGAGGGTATCGCTATCCCTATCTTGCTTGGGAAGAAAGCAAAGATAAATAGCCTGATACATGAGTATGCACTCGAACTGGAAGGGGTCGAGATTATCGATCCACTAGAGGATACCGAATCTGATCGCTATAAAAAATTTGTAGACCATCTTTATCAGAAAAGACAACGCCGTGGAGTATCACGATTGGATGCAGAAAAGATGTTACTGGACCGCAACTATTTTGGAGCCAGTCTTGTTGAATTCGGGGAGGCAGATACATTGATCTCGGGATTGACAAAGAACTATGCGAAGACCATCCGCCCGGCACTCCATGTCATCGGCGCGCAATCTGGAAGCAGAATCGCCGGTATGTATATGATGCTGACTGAAAAAGGGCCAGTCTTCTTTGGAGATACGACGGTAAATGCAGATCCTACATCCGAGGAACTTGTCGACATCACCGTATTGCTGGATAAAGCTATCCGTAAAATGGGAGTAGAACCCAGAATAGCACTTTTATCGTATTCTAACTTCGGCTCCAACGAGGGCGAGACACCGCAGAAAGTCCGTAAAGCCGCTCAGATCCTTCACGAAAAATATCCGACTATTATTGTTGATGGAGATTTACAGGCGAACTTCGCCATGAACAAGGACCTCCTTGCGGCAAATTTCCCATTCAGCAATTTGAATGGACATGCAGCCAATACCCTGGTTTTCCCCAACTTAGAGTCAGGTAATATTGCTTACAAATTATTACAGGAAATTGGAAATGCTGAAGCAGTAGGCCCAATTTTACTCGGAATGAACAAACCTATCCACGTATTGCAACTGGACAGCTCTGTTCGCGAGATTGTGAATATGGTCACGATTGCAGTAGTAGACGTGCAGTCTTATCAAAAAGTAAAAAATCAACAAAAATAACCGTACATGTACGAATATTTAAATGGTAAATTAGTGTTTAAAGCCCCCACCCACGTTATTATAGACGTGGGTGGGATCGGCTACTATGTCCATATCTCCCTTTACACGTTTTCATCTATTAAGGACCAAGAGAACTGTAAGTTATTTATATCCTTTCAGGTTCGCGAAGATTCGCAGACGTTATTTGGATTTGCTACTGAGGGAGAGCGCAAACTATTCGAGCACCTGATCTCGGTATCGGGTATCGGTCCTAATACAGGACGTATGATCCTTTCCTCTATTACTCCCGAAGAAATTCAATCTGCTATCATTAACGGACAGGTGAATGTAATCCAAAAAATAAAAGGAATAGGTCCCAAAACAGCTCAGCGTGTGATACTTGAACTGCAGGACAAGCTCAAAAAGCAAGGACCTGATGCTTTGATATCACCAATTATCTCTAAACAGTCTGTACCTGAAGAAGCACTTGCCGCGCTAGTCATGCTGGGCTTTGTCAAAGCACAGGCCGAAAAAGTATTGAACAGTATTGTGGTCGCCAATCCAGATCTAACGGTCGAGAACCTCATTAAGCTCGCCTTAAAACGATTGTAATCACAACTTCCTCAGCGCATCAAGGTCTTTGGATATTAGTGAATGGCAAAGCAAAAATCCATCGGGCTTAGGGGGGCGCTTTTATAAATCGATCACGTATAAGAATGAGGATTAAAGCTCGTCGTAGCTGCGCTCTAAAAAGTAAGAGGTTTCAAAACAAGACTAACACCGTATCTCGAATCAACAGCAATGCTGTCACAGTTGATTCAAAAAAATGATCCTTGATAATAAATCCGTTAAATTCTGCTTAAATTTGGAACGAATATTAACGGATTTATATTTTTATAACATCTCTCTAACATGGCTGAAGATCTGCATATACTTGTCGGAAATAAAACGGAACAATATAAGGGACTGATACCCCAGATTGAGGCGTTGATTAGCGGAGAGTCCAACCAGATTGCTAATCTTGCCAATATCAGTGCTGCCTTGAAAGAACAATTTGGTTTCTTTTGGGTCGGCTTTTACTTGGTTGAGGGAGATGAACTGGTGTTGGGTCCATTCCAAGGTCCAGTAGCCTGCACCCGTATAAAAAAAGGAAAAGGTGTATGTGGGAAGTCCTGGGAACAGGACGAAACACTTATCGTCCCAGATGTAGAAGCATTTCCGGGACATATTGCCTGTAGCTCTTTGTCAAAATCAGAGATTGTTATTCCACTACGTAGAGATGGTCGTGTGATAGGCGTGCTCGATGTCGATAGCGATTCACTGAACACATTTGACCAAGAAGATGCTATTCATTTGGAAAAAATTCTGTCCTTCATTTAATTATACACAGGATAGACAATGTAGTATCCCTAGATTACTTCTTGTCCATATCTTTGAAGAAACTAATGGCAAAATAACAGACCGATACGACTGCTATTATTAACCCACCCCACAACAAAATGTTCCCCAGTTTCCCACGTCGTTCGTCTTGTTGAAGATGTTCAGGGCTTGGTTCTACACGGGTCAGTTTATTGACTGTCAGGATAGGGAGCACATGATTATTTTGCACTTTAAACAATGCCAGGTCGTAGTCAGGCACTTTAAATAAGGAATCAATCACTATAGTGTATGCTACTCCTTGGGACAAGCTGGTCAGCAGTGTCAACGGTCTCTGCCCTAGAGTAAAACTATCGACCTGTAGAGGAGGACTGTCCATATTCTCAATCTGAATATATAAATCTTTCACAAATAGACTGGGCAGCTCTAATGTGGTATTACCAGGACTTAGCTCATATCGCCCAATTTCGGCTAACTGCTCTACTGTCTTATTACGTCTCACCTGCACCTGCTTTTTCTCGAAGACAGATACATTCCTTTTGTACAGCCTAGGACTGGAGATATGAAGGGATACTTTGTCTATAATTTGCGGATGGGGTAATTGAATCCGAAGATTAGAAATCTTGTCTTTGATCCCGACGTCCAATTTCGCTCCCTTGATAGTACGATAGGTTGTAGAAGAGGCGACATGCTCATATCTCCCGACTGCCAATACATTGAGTGGGTTGCTACCTTTATCTCGAATGGTAATTTTGAGATATTTGTAGTTATTCAGTGGAAAGTTGATCTCCTGCTCCTTGAAAGTCTGATCATGTCCTGTTAAATCTTCTAAAATCTGATCTTCCGATAGGCTGAACCAATCGAGAGAATCATTACTGCCAGTTAGCGTATATAGCTTCCTACTATTACTATTGGCAATCCTCAGCCACAGTCCTGCCCAAGTCTGCTGCGGTCCATTTTTGACAATAAGCGTCGTGACACTATCAGGAATTATCTCTTTGCGAACTATGCTAAGGGGGGTAAACTTATCATCTGCAGTGTTCGTCACATATTTTACAAAAGGAACCTCGTGCTGCTTGTTATCCAAGATCCGCACTTTTGCAACGTCGTTGCCAATTAATGAGCGGATATTCTGGGGGATTTCAACCTGAAAATATCCAGTATGCTTATTGCCCGCCAGCTGAGCACTGTACTGCTGACCATATATCTCGATCATGGTGCAAATAGTACATAAAAGTATGCTAACTAATTTTTTCATTTGAATGTATTTGTTTATCCATACGCATCTGAACGGATGCCAAAAGTCTAATATCTGATTAATCAATCTGGTCTAGCTCAGCACATCATTTAATATTTATTGACTTTAGAGGAACTATAAACCAGAGGGAGTCACATCGGCAACTAACTCTTCGTATCATCAGGAAGCTCCTTCCCATCCACCACGATCAATTTCTTAATCTTTTGATAAACAAATGAAATCACCAGAATCAAAATACCGAGCAAGATGAATGCGATAATCTTACCGGTCTCTGAGACATCCTGAATGTCATAGATAAATAGTTTCAGAATGGTGACCCCCAGTAGGGATAATGCGACTATGCGCAACTCCCGCCAGTCTCTCTTAATTCCGAGAATTAAAAACACGAATGAAAGTATACCCCAAGCGACAGGGAACATGACCTTAAACACCATATTCTCCCGTATATGATAGCTATCAAAGGTGGTAGAGAAAGATAAGGTGTGGACACTGATCTCGACACTACAGATAAAGACGAGGACAAACACAAGCGGCCATATTAACAATTTATGCCGATAATATATGCTTGACAGATTTAAAAGAGTACCCTGGGTAATTCGATAGATCTGAAATGCCAAACAGCCCAAAATGAGATAGTGCAACACAAAGGCAATGTAGCTGCTCTCGATTTGATTCAAGCGGCCTATAGCTTCTATAAACGGAATCCGATGCAACAACAACAGATAGGCTACAATGTTGACTAGAATGAAGATATAAGACAGCTGCTTCATCAACGTAGGTGCACTTGATCTGGTACCGAAGTATATGACAACGGTCCCATAAACAAAATGAGCCAATGCAATACATGCCATGACAGATCCGTCATTGGACATCCGGTTAGAGGCCTGATAGGAAACTTCGAGTATCAGCACCAAATAGGTCAAAGCTATCGCTACATTGGAGATAATCTTCCGATATACGGATGGATTAAAATGAATGCCATATCTAAATTTAGCTACTTCATGAGTACCTCTTAAAAGACGATACGATACAAAATAAGATGCAACGACAAGCAAACCGGTCAAAAAGATCTCATTGAGGCCGATGTACATCAAAGGATCTGCCACGTTATAGTCGATCGACCAGTCTATTACCAAACTGATCACGACCAGAGACTGCAAAATCACAGCGAATATATAATAGATCATAAACCTGGACTTCATGGCCAACCACAATAATATTACAGCCTCACATGCCCAAAATGCTGTAATATAATGGCCTTTGAACTGTATTGGGATGGTGACTACTGCAAATAATAATGTCAATCCGATCAACAGATAAACGATCTCTTCACTCAATTTGTATTTTCTATAGATGGTCACAGCAAACCCTAGATTGTATACGGCGAGTAGCAGTGTGAACAACCCCTTGTATCCAGGATGCCATTGGGATAGAATGGCCAGACCAAAGCTAAAATATAGAAATGTATTGGCTAGGATAATGATCAACTCCCATTTCGTAAACTTATTTTTGAATCTTACATTGTTGATAATAAATGCCAAACTAAAAACAACAAAAAAGAGCGTCACATAGCTGAATGCACCAACATAGCTTTCACCTGTGGCAAAGTCTGCCTGTAAATACCAAGCGCCATAGATTAGATAGGTCGCTGCAAAAGCTACAAAATTGACCCAATTCCATCTTTTAAAGTAGGAGATGCTCAACATGCCAACATTCAAAATCGAAAGGTAGCTAAACAGGACATGGTAATTTCCCTGTCCCGTACTGACCATAAATGGTACAGCAAACCCTCCGATAATGGAAAGAATGGCGAGTTCCTGTCGATCATAAAGAAGGGAAACAGCGATGCTGAAAACGGTAATCAATACCATGATTCCAAATGCAACAGGCTGACTGAATATGTGGTAGTCATGAAAGGCTATACCAATCGTCAAATAGAATACACTGACAGCTCCGGCAACAAAAACAGAGCTAAAAGCGGCAAACTTACGCCTCAGGATGTGAGCAACTCCCATGAGTAGTCCACCAGACAGAATGCCTATTCCTACGCGACCGGCTTCATTAATCCAGTCCTTATCTATTGCAAACTTGACAAAGAAACTGATACCGAGTACCAAGATCAAAATTCCAATTTTGTTGATCAGGTTCTCGCCCACGAATTTTTCAAGATCGGGATTATTCTGTTTAAACTTTTCAAACCAGTTCATCGCAGGCTCTTTGACAAGACGAGTAGAATCTGGCTCTTCGGTTGTAGAATACGACAATATAGGCTCAGAGATCGCGGGAATAACTTCATTGACCACATATGGCACTTCCTCTTCGTGCTGGATCTCCGCTGCTAAAATGGTTTCAGCTACGGGCGGTAGCGCTACAGGAGGATCAACTATAGGAGGCGGGATTGGAGGCGGCTGATCAACAGCATCATTGATAGGCAGAGAATGATCTTCTGCGACAGGAACTGCTAATTTATCCAGTTGCTCCGTGATCTTATCAATTTTTTGTTGAAGCTCAAACTGATGTTCCTGAAATTTATAAAGCCCCGCATTAAGAGTCTTCAACTGATTTCCGGCTCTAATAATAGAATAGATGACAACGGCAACTATGATAAACCCCAAATATTCCATATATGCTGTATTTAGATTTGTAAGGATAAACTAACAAACCAAATCTAGCCAAAAAGATTTAGAAATTTAGTGGTTTTTTCTAGGGGCAGCTCTACGGTTGGGCCTCTACTTGCCATACACGGGCTATCTTGTCATCTCCTGCGGTAATGAACAGCTTACCATCGGGGCTCCAGATTCCGACATTTATAGAAAGATGGTGACTGTCAAAGCCCCTATCACGGCTGACATTCCGCAGCAATCCGTAGGTTTCTTTGTCCCAGACTTTGATCGTCTTATCTCGACTCACCGTGATAAAAAAAGGATATATCGGATGAAAATGAATACCATATACGGTAAACATATGTGGAATAAAGGCCAGCTGCTCGGTTAGATCGGTCGTACTCCAGCCCACTAATCTAGCATCGCGTCCTCCGGACAGGAGCCGCTGACCATTGGGATCGAACGTAAGGGCAGTCACAGGATGAGTATGGGCCACTACAGAGGAGATCAAATGATATTCCAACGCATCATAGAGATGTATACTCCCATCTTTACTTCCGAAGGCCAACTGTTTTTGGTCGCTCGATATCGCAATCGTTCGGACCAGTGTCTCAGCAATTCGGAATTGATAAAGCAATGAAAAATTATCCAAGCACCAGACATAGGCATACCCGTCCTCTCCGACGGCAATTAATTCCCTTTTGGAGACTAAAGTCTTGATATCGAAAACAGCACCCTGAGATAGGTTTAATTTCGTTACCAATTTCTGGTTTTCGACGTCAACGATCATGATAATTCCCTCACGAAGACCGATGGCCAAATAGGGTGTACCAGGGATCAGATGTAGACTATAGACAGATGAAGTAACGGAGCAGAGAATTCTCTTGAAAGAATGTGTCTGCAAGTCCCATTCCACGACTCCTTTATCATTTCCACCCGAAAAGAGCGTATTGGCAAAAAAACCATTCTCTAGTGAAAAGACGGGATTCTGATGTCCCTTAAGGGTGGATAAGAGTTCTACTGAAAGATAGTCCATAAAAAAAGTGCTGTACGCAAATGTACGGCACTTTTAAGAGTATTGTGTCATGTAAGGATAACTTTGCTTACTGATGCCTACTTTCTAAGTTCTTGGCAATAGTCTCTAATGAAAATCCTTTTTCTCTTAACAAAACAATTAAGTGAAACAAAAGATCGGAAGTCTCATCAATAAATTCTTTGTCCGTCTCTTTTAAAGCCGCGATCACGGTCTCCACAGCTTCTTCGCCTACTTTCTGGGCTATTTTATTAATGCCTCTACCTCTTAAACGATTGACATAGGACTCATCAGTGGGATGATCATAGCGATGGTGGACGATACGCTCCAATTCGAACAAAAAGTTTTGACCATACTCGGTACCAAAACAGCTCCTGCTACCGGTGTGGCAAGTGGGTCCCGCTGGTCGAGCCTTAATCAATAGCGTGTCTTGATCGCAGTCAATGTGATAGCCAACTACGTGCAAAAAATTACCACTCTCCTCCCCCTTGGTCCATAGCCTATTCTTGCTTCTAGAGAAAAAGGTAACCTTACCCTCGGCCTGTGTCTTGGCCCAAGCTTCTTCATTCATATATCCTAACATCAGAACTTCTAATGTCTGCGAATCTTGGACAATCACCGGAACGAGTCCTTCGCTTTTTGAAAAATCTAGCATTATATTAGTATTGTGTATTTAGTAATGAGTATAGAGACAATAGATAAACGAGTAAGGAGAAAGATATAGTGCACAAAGCCATTGGCTTGTCTGCATTGTTCTTATTTCTTAATCCTGATCCATAACCCTTGTTCCATACGCTGGTCATCTGACAATGATATCGTTATGACGAAGCGTAGCTTTTAAATCCGGAATTAAAATCTCACCGTAATGAAATACAGAAGCTGCTAAGGCTGCATCAACATTGGTTTGCTGAAAGACATCAACAAAGTGTTGCTGTGCTCCTGCTCCACCTGAAGCTATCAATGGAATACTTATGGCATCGTTGATCTTCTTTAAAAAAATAGTATCAAAACCATTCTTTGTCCCATCATGATCCATGGACGTCAACAGGATCTCCCCGGCACCACGCTCCTGTGCTTCGAGCACCCATTTTTCAGTTTGCAACTCCGTCTGGATGCGGCCACCACTCAAATGGACAAAATTTTGTCCCGCGATGTGTCGGGTATCAACAGCCACAACGACAAACTGCGCACCAAATGCCGCAGCCATCTGGTCAATCAAATCAGGATTGCGTACCGCAGCAGAATTGATCGAAATCTTGTCCGCACCGGCATTCAACAAAATTTCGGCATCCCTTATTTCATTGATCCCTCCTCCTATTGTAAATGGAATATTGACCTGCCTCGCAACGGCACTCACCAGATCTATCGTGGTCTTACGCCCTTCATGAGTGGCTGTGATATCCAGGAACACCAACTCGTCAGCACCTTCCTGAGAATAGGCATATGCCAGTTCAACAGGATCACCGGCATCGCGTAGATCGACAAAATTTACTCCCTTGACCGTACGTCCATCTTTGACGTCCAAACAAGGAATAATCCGTTTTGCAAGCATCTTAAAAACTGATTAACGATTTGAGGTTCCAGTCTTGTATCTCTTCAATCGAGATTCTATTTTCATAGATGGCCTTGCCCACGACACAAGACTCCATCCGGCCCAAATCGCTAAGAACTTTGATATCTTCCATGGAACTGATACCTCCCGATCCGATTAGTTTGATAATAGGAGAATGATCAAGCAATTTCTGATATAACTCTACTCCAGCACCACCTAACTTACCATCTTTGCTGATATCCGTACATAGAAAACGATAGAACCCGAGTCCCAAACATTTATCAATATACGAAACCAGCTTAATAGGAGAGCTTTCCAACCAACCCGAATACTTAATCACTTCATCCAATACGTCAATTGCAATGACGATGTGATCGGCATATTTTACCTTTCCCTCATTCAGAATACTGAGTTCTTCCAAAAATTCAGGATTGGTAATAGCCTGTGTCCCTACGATAACGCGAAAGATGCCCGCATCAATCAATTCTTTTACTTTTTCGATACTGCGGACGCCTCCACCATACTGGATCTTCATCTCTGTTTTGCGGATGATATCAAAGAGATATTCTTGATTGCTGAAATCGCCCTTTGCGCCGTTAAGATCAATGATGTGAACCAGTTCGGTACCATTCGCACGATATTTTTCAATCTGATCCTCAAGGCTGATATCGTAAGTCGTTACCTCGTCATAATTTCCTTCTCGCAGACGAACTACCTTTTTATCCAATACATCGATTGCTGGTATTATATACATATTTGTAAATATTTTATTTCTAGTTTATGTTTGAAAAATTCATTAGTAACTGTTCTCCGGCTTTTCCTGATTTTTCAGGATGGAACTGTACGCCGTAAAAGTTTCCTTTGGCCATCGCGGCTGAAAAAGGAGTACCGTACTCACACTTCGCTATTGTGTAATCACCATAATACTCAATAAAATAAGAATGAACGAAGTAAAAATACGCATTATCTTCTATATTGCTAAAAAGTGGGTTTCCTTTCTGTGGTGAAATGCTATTCCACCCCATATGCGGAACCTTGTGGCCAATGCGCCCATTGAAATGTAGCGTATTAATGGGTACAATATTCAATAAATCAGCATCGCCTTCCTCCGAATAAGCTGTCAACAATTGCATGCCTACACAAATTCCCAATACAGGCTTTGTGATGTGCTCAATACAATCGGCTAGACCCGATTCGCGAAGCTTGGTCATCGCTGCACCTGCATGGCCCACCCCGGGTATAATAATCCGATCGCAATGGTCGATCTCATCAGGTGTATTAACCATCATATACGAGAGATCTACTCGATTAAGCGCCGCAGTCAATGAAAATATATTGCCTGCACCGTAGTTGATAATTCCAATCATATGTTAAATATACGAGCTATTCATTTACTTCTACAATCTCTACAAAACGCCCTTTGTGCTCGGCAGCTGCATATTGTCAGCATCACGGCGTACAGCCTTCTTTATCGACTTGGCAAAGGCCTTGAATATAGCTTCAATCTTATGATGCTCATTGTCTCCCTCGGCCTTAATATTCAAATTCGACTTCGATGCATCAGAAAAGGATTTGAAGAAGTGAAAAAACATCTCGGTAGGCATGTCGCCGATCTTCTCACGCCTGAACTCGGCATCCCACACAATCCAGTTACGACCACCAAAATCTAATGCAACTTGTGCCAGGCAATCATCCATCGGCAAGGTATACGAATACCGCTCGATACCACGCTTGTCCCCGAGTACTTTTAAGAATATTTCACCAAGTGCAATCCCGGTATCCTCGATGGTGTGATGCTCATCAATATGTAAGTCCCCTTTAACCTGAATGGTCAGATCCAATGCGCCATGTCGCGCTATCTGATCAAGCATATGATCGAAAAAGGGCAGTCCTGTATCGATATTAGATCTGCCAGAGCCATCCAGATTGAGATGAATATAAATATCTGTCTCATTCGTCTTGCGGATGTGCTCACCACTACGGCTACCTAATTTCAGAAATTCATAGATAGATTTCCAATCTGTGGATTCTAAAGCGACTACATCTGTGTCGATCTCCAGATTCTCAAGTGCTCCAAGTTGATCATTAGCACGCAGCCAAATTGCCTTGGCACCCAGATTTTGTGCCAGCTTCACATCATTGATGCGATCACCAATGACAAAAGATCCCTGTAAATCATACTTGGCGGGATCAAAATATTCCAACAACATGCCGATCCCAGGTTTGCGTGTGGGTGCATTTTCATGAGGGAATGTCCGGTCGATGTGCTCTTTTTCAAAAGTAACGCCCTCACCCGCAAATGTATCGAGTATAAACTGATGAACCGGCCAAAAATTAGGTTCGGGATGGGAATCCGTGCCCAGCCCATCTTGATTAGAGACCAGAATTAACTCAAAATCCAATTCTTTGGCGATACGTGGCAGGTATTGCAAAGCACCGGGGTAGAATTTTAACTTGGCAAAGGAATCGATCTGTTCGTCTTCGGGCTCTAAGATTAACGTCCCGTCGCGATCGATAAACAATACTTTTTTAATAGGGTTAGGCATGATTATATGTAAATTATTTAGCCCGTATAAGCGGACATTTTTTCTAATAGTAATCTATTCTCGGCCGGTGTACCGACAGTGATACGAAGGCATCCCTCGCAAAGCTCCACCTTGGAACGATCTCTTACAATGATACCATGTCCCACCAGATAGGTGTATACGCCTCTAGGATCATCCATCTTGACTAAAATAAAATTAGCATCTGAAGGCGTAATGTACCGTATATACTCAAAATTGATGAGTTCTCTCACCAGATATTCTCGCTGCGCGACAGTCTCTTTGATCCAATCATTGACCTGGGCGACATTGTCCAACGCTTCTAATACGATATCCTGCGTCGCCTGATTAATATTGTAGGGCGGCTTTATCTTATTAAAAATGTCAATAATAGCAGTACTCGCAAATGCCATGCCCAATCGCAATGCAGCCAGCCCCCAAGCTTTTGACAGGGTCTGTAACACGACAAGATTGGGATAGTCGTTCAATTCTTGAGTAAAGGATCTCGTCTGAGAGAAATTAATATAGGCTTCGTCAACAACAACAATGCCACTGAAATTATTGAGAATGACTTCAATATCGCGGCGATTAATAGCATTACCGGTCGGATTATTGGGAGAGCAAATAAAGATCAGCTTAGTATTCGCATCTACAGCTTCTTGAATACTGTCTAGATCCAGCTGATAATCTTTTGTCAAGGTCACCTTTTTAAACGAGACATCATTGATATTAGCGGAGACCTCGTACATGCCGTATGTTGGCGGTACTAGAATAACATTGTCTACCCCGGGTCTACAAAAAGCTCTGAACAAGATATCAATGGCCTCATCACTGCCGTTTCCAAGAAATATATTTGCTGCAGGAACTCCTTTAATAGTAGCTAATTTTTCCTTGACTCGATGTTGTAAAGGATCTGGATATCGATTATAATCATGTGCCAAAGGAGAACCAAATGCATTTTCATTTGCATCAACCAAGATTGATGCCTCTCCTTTAAACTCATCTCTAGCGGATGAGTAAGGCACGAGATTCTTAATATTATCTCGTAATAAGTCGGTTAAGTTGAATGGATTATCCATTTTTAAAGAAAATTAGAGCCGTAAACTTAGATAAAATGCTTGGCATTCACAAGCCGAAACTGGTGCAGGCACGCCGTTTGAAGACAAATACCAATGTGTGCTATTGAAGGGCTTCATCATCCTGCGTCAATGCCCATCTACAGCAAAGAGCTACTTAGGAAAACAAAGCGTCGGATAGCAGGTGCTATAGCACTATTATACTGCAAACCATTTACCCTCGACAGAAAGCTGTGTCGATGGGAAAATAGATCGAGCTTCTTCCAATAAAGGCTGTAAATCACGGTACCGAGCAGAATAATGACCTAACAATAGCTTCTTAGCGCCCACTTCTATAGCAATCTCTGCGGCTTCCAAAGCAGTAGTGTGGAGCGTCTCCTTTGCCCGATCAACCATTTCATGTAAAAAAGTCGACTCATGGTAGAGCAAATCTACACCTTTAATGGAGGGTAGATAATCGGAGACTCTTACCGTGTCGGAGCAAAAAGCGTAACTTCTGGATGCTGGTGCAGGGGTGGTCAATTCGGAAGCTTTATGAACGGTGCCATCGGGAGCCGTATAATCAATTCCCTTTTTCAGTCTGGAAATGTACACTTTTGGAATATCGATCTTTTCTACCAATTCGCCAATAATAGTTGCTGAACGCCGACCTTCATCAAAGCGAAATCCTGTACACGCAATGCGATGAGTCAGCGGAAAGGAGGTCACTTTAAAGGCTGGAGACTCGAAGATCACTTCCTCTGCCTGGGGATTGGTGGGATGAAAAATCAGATTGTAACGCAGGACAGTATCCGAGCACCTGAACTGTATGGATAAGATCTCCTCTAGATCACTGGGGCCGTACAGATGGAGATCTGTCTTACGACCAACCAAATGCATAGAAGACAATAAGCCTACTAGGCCTAGATAATGATCGCCATGTAAGTGACTGATAAAAATGTGACCTATACGATTACTCTTGATGCCGTATCTAAATAACTGCATCTGTGTCCCCTCTCCACAATCAATCAGAAAAAATTGTTCATTAAAATTGAGAAGTTGACTCGTGGGGTGACGTTCATACATTGGAGTAGCAGAGCTATTTCCTAAAATCAAAACCTCAAACCTCATCCTTTATTCTTTTTCTCCTCTATAGTCCATCTCCAATTCATGTGCAAAAATAACATCTTCGGCCTGTTTGATAGAATCTACAATATGAAGCTGTTGGTGCAGATGCGACATCTCAAGAACATGCAATACGGCCGAGTCTACGTTAGCCAGGATAAATAAGCCCCCGAGAGAATTACACAATCTATTGGCCAGAATGCCAATGCGGACTCCCTCTTCATCCACTTCTTTCACATTGGAAAGATCCAGGACAATATTACGCTGTCCTACTGTGTTTCTCAGTAAAAGTTCGCCCTTCAACTTTGCCGCCCGCTCCGCATTCAACACTTCAGATAGGGGCTCGATCACGACATAGCGATCATGCTTATCAATCGTATATTTCATATGTATATTGTTTACCTTAAAATAAAAACCCCTTTCTATTTTGGGATTTTTAACCTCGTGTTACCCATTGCTCTCTAGCAACAATATAACTTCTTTCCTAACTTAGATAAAGTTGCTCTAATATGCAAAAAAAAGCAAATTTAACCTCCTCGCATATACAATCGGAAGTGTAATATAGTGGAAATATATTAATATTTCAATGCCTTCAGTGCATTAGACACGTTCTCTTCTACCCTATTCAAGACTTCGCCTTGGGCGGGGTACTCGAATTTCTCACCGGTAATGTGCTCATAAAGCTCAATGTAACGCTCTGATATGGAATGGACGATCTCATCCGTCATCTCCGGGACTTGTTGCCCGTCTTTACCCTGAAATCCATTTTCAATCAACCACTTGCGTACAAATTCTTTAGACAATTGCTTTTGAGGCTCTTGCAGACGTTGACGCTCTTCATACCCATCGGCATAAAAATAACGCGAAGAATCGGGCGTATGAATTTCATCGATAAGGTAGATAATACCATCTTTTTTACCGAATTCATACTTGGTGTCAACCAGAATCAATCCTCTCTCTTTTGCGATCTCCACTCCTCTCTGATATAATGCATGTGTATATTTCTCCAGCTGGATATAATCCGCTTCACTGACAATACCTCTACTCAGAATATCAGCACGCGAGATGTCCTCATCGTGTCCGACTGCAGCTTTGGTACTGGGTGTGATGATAGGAGTCGGAAGCTTGTCGTTCTCTTGAAGACCATCGGGGATCTTTTCGCCACACACTTCCTGACGACCGGCACTATACTCACGCCAAGCATGGCCCGAAAGATATCCACGGATAACCATCTCCACCTTAAATGGCTCACACATATGCCCTATAGTCACACTTGGATCCGGCACAGATACAACCCAATTAGGTAGGATATCGGCAGTAGCTTTCAAAAATTTAGAAGCGATCTGATTCAACACCTGTCCTTTGTAGGGAATCGCACGGGGCAGTACCACATCGAATGCAGAAATTCGATCGGTGGCTACCATGGCTAAATATTGATTGCCTATTGTGTAAACGTCTCTCACCTTTCCTCTGTAAAAGGCTGTCTGATTTTCAAAATTAAAGTTGGTCTCTTTTATTGTATTCATGGTCAAAAAAATTCAAAATAATGCGGGCAATATGGCACAAAAATAAAAAAACTCGACGTTTTCAAGTCGAGTAATGTATTGGATTAAATATCGCCGTATGCCTCAAGGATACGTTTTACTAATTTGTGCCTTACAACATCCCCACCGCTCAAATAGATCATGTCGATCCCTTCGATCCCTTCCAAAAGCTTGACAGCTGTTGATAATCCGGATTGATTCTTTTTAGGAAGATCGATCTGTGTCATATCACCAGTGACAATAAACTTAGCGGTAGGACCCATACGGGTTAAAAACATTTTCAGTTGCATATCTGTGGCATTCTGTGCCTCATCCAATATGACAAAACAATTGTCCAATGTACGCCCGCGCATAAATGCCAGAGGCGCAACTTCTATCGTGCGATTTTCAAGGTAGCCTTTAAGCTTTTCCACAGGAATCATGTCATCCAACGCATCATACAATGGTCTTAAATACGGATCCACTTTCTCCTTCAGATCTCCAGGAAGAAATCCTAAATTCTCTCCAGCCTCCACCGCAGGACGGGTCAGAATAATGCGCTTGATCTCTTTATTACGTAAAGCTCTAACGGCTAATGCTACGGCTGTATAAGTCTTCCCTGTGCCGGCTGGTCCAATAGCAAATAGAATATCATTCTTGGAAATACTGTCCACCATCTTACGCTGATTAGGCGTTCGGGCCCGGACGATAATCCCATTGGGGCCATATACTATCGGCTCGCCATTAAAAGCGGGAATGCCGGTAGCTGTTTCCTTTTTATCTGGCTGGATACTTTTCTTATCTCCTACTGGCCTGACTGCACCCAAGATCTCTTCTAAATCCAAGATGGATAAATTATGAAATTTCTCGATGTGCGCTAAAATTGATCTAAAGCCAGTCTCGAAGAGCTCTTGTTCATGTGACTCTCCTAGGACCTTCAATTCATTGCCTCTAGCAACCATTCGGATTTTCGGAAACTGCTTCTTGATGAACTCAAAATTTTCGTTTTGTGCTCCCCAAAGAGCTACCAAATTAACATCGTCTAATGTGATCAGTAATTCGTTCAAATTATTATCCTTTTAAAATGATGATAGCAAAATATGACACCTCCTGCCGGGTTCCTATTTCGGTCTAAATGTAGTAAAATTTTGTGGTGATGACATGCTCTTTTTTTTAAAAAAATTTAACATCTTTTTTGTATTTTGCATGTTAATACGCAATAAAAAACCGGAGTCAACCCATACAGCCATGAAATAGAAAGTTAACGGTAGGCTCCCCTTGATCAAGGTAATTCCATACATTCCAGAAAAATGTAGGACAGCTACCTTTCAACTAAAAAAAGATAAAGATTAATTGGTCGTAAACTATGATTCCAGCAAATAACTCTTACTTTTGTAGTCCTTATCGAAAAAGTGTTTCGATTCAACAAATGTCGCGAGCTATTTTGGGGAGGCCGCCAAGATCAAGAAAAAATTAAAAAAATACGTTTTGCGGTTTTATGGGAGTTATTACATTAACGACAGACTTAGGATATCAAGACTTTTACCAAGCAGCACTGAAGGGGAGTATCATCTCTCAGCTTCCGGATGTACGTATCGTAGATATCACGCATGAGATCCCATCGTTCAATGTACAACACGCTGCCTTCGTACTTAAAAATGCATATCACTATTTTCCAAAAAAGACAGTCCATCTTATCGGTATAGATACCGTATTTCATGAGGGATCGAGGTATATTGCCATGCAGTATAATGGGCATTTCTTCGTGGGTGCTGATAATGGTATTTTCAGCATCCTTCTGGGGGAAGACAAAGCAGAAGAGGTAGTGGAACTGGATATTATGCAAGATCTGCGATATCTGCATTTTCCGCTAGCCGATATACTGACGAAAGCAACATGCCATATCGCAAAAGGAGGAAAAATGAAGGATATCGGCATACCGATAGACGACCCCGTAGAAAAGGCTACCTTTCAACCTATTTTTGATCAGAATTCGATAAAAGGGCATGTATCTTACATAGACTCCTTCGGCAATGTCATTAGCAACATCAGCAAGGACCTGTTCAACAAAATACAGGCCGGCAGAGGATTTACCTTGTATTTCAAAAGGAATGAGACCATAGACAGGATGAGCTGGCACTACAATGAAGTGTCTGAAGGAGAGAAACTCTGTCTATTCGGAATTAGTAACTTTTTAGAAATTGCGATTAATAAAGGTAATGCGAGTCAATTGCTAGGCTTGTATCAAGACGAGACCATTCGGGTAGAATTTCACGAAGCACAGTAATATTCAATCTTCAAAGGGCGTTTAAAACCCTAATGAAAAATAGATAGCATATGAAAATCATCTTCTTGACAATACACTTCTTTGTCGCTCTACTGTATACAAACAATCTGTATGCGCAAAAAGCCACAACTGACTCTACATCCTATGAGTCTCAAAGAAAACATGTCAACGACCTGCTGGAGGCTAGAAGTGCTAAGTTTGGCGAGTATGACGTCAGTCTGCAAAAGAAAACGGGCATTTTTGGGCTGTTCAAGTCAAAAGGCGATATGCAAAAATCGATCGATATCCTTAAGCAAATAGTGGTCACGGACAACAATATCTTTATAGAAACCAAGAGATTATTGGACTTCAAAGACTTTGAACGCGAGAAATTTCAAAAAATAGCGACCGAATACGATGGCCAAATCACGGGGTATATGACGACGATTACTAAATTGCAAAATGAAAATGAAGAATTAAAAGAACAGTTAAGTAAACTTGAAGACAAAGATCATGGCAACAATTTGTTACTGTACCTAACGTTTGCCGGTATTATTGTACTTGCTTTTTTCACATACAGGTTCTACAAGCAGAAGAGTACCAAAAATTGACGTAAGTGTGATAAGGCCACATAATAATATACCTAGTTTTGCAAATAGATTTTTTTTATAGGCAATAGAAAATGGCGAGAGCAAGATTGAACAGCGGAAATACGCAATCTGAAGATTTACCCAAGCCCAAATTAAATAAAGAATTACTTCATAAGGCAAGCAAAATCTTTTCATACATTAAACCATACCGAGTTAAATTCGGATTTGGTATGTTTTTTTTAATTGTGTCCAGTCTGACCATGTTGACCTTTCCAGCTTTACTGGGAGCTATGATCGATGCTGCACAAGGGAGACAGACCTACGAATGGTTACCCAATAGTATCATCACCATTGGTGGTATTAGTTTTTTCATTTTATTCATCCAATCCTTCATCTCTTTCTTTCGGATTAGACTATTTGTAGAGATCGCAGAGAAAGCACTCGCCAACATCCGACGAGACTCCTACAACAAATTGATTACGCTGCCTATCGAGTTTTTCTCCAACAGAAGGGTGGGCGAGCTCAATAGTCGCCTGTCGTCAGATCTGGCTCAGATTCAGGATACGATGACGACCACATTGGCTGAAACCCTTCGTCAGGTCATCAGTCTCGCTTTTGGCGTGATATTATTAATCGCAGTGTCGCCAAAATTGGCACTCATGAACCTGTGTATCCTTCCAATCTTGGTCGTGACGGCTCTCATATTTGGCCGGTTTATCCGAAACTTTTCGCGTCAGGCTCAAGACCAGTTGGCCGATTCAAATAGTATTGTACAAGAGACATTAATGGGAATCCATAATGTGAAAGCTTTTGTCAACGAATATCACGAAACGCGTAGATATTCCAGTAAGCTGGATGCAGTAGTGGCCTTAGCAGTAAAAGGCGCAACGTATCGAGGAGTCTTTGCTTCATTCATTATCTTCTGCATATTTGGAGCGGTCATTGCCGTCATCTGGTACGGGGCATCTCTAGTTGCTGCAGGTGAAATCACAGTTGGAGACTTGACCACTTATATTCTATATTCGATGTTTGTCGCGGGATCAATGGGAAGTTTCCCCGAGCTTTATGCAAATATTCAACGTTCGCTGGGCGCTAGTGAGCGGGTCATCGAGATCCTGAATGAAACGCCTGAAGATATTGACTTGAGTGAAGACAACAAAACGATTAAAAGACAGATCGAAGGACATCTTACCTTTAAAAATATCGAATTTACTTACCCCGGAAGAAAAGAAAATCAGATTTTGAAAGATATTTCCTTCGATGTCAATTCGGGCCAGAAGGTAGCAATTGTAGGTCCTAGTGGAGGTGGTAAATCGACCATAGCTTCGCTCATCCTTCAATTCTATAAACCAAATAGTGGGCAGATATTATACGACGGAGTACCGGCCAAAGACTATTTGTTGACAGACATTCGAAATCAAGTTGCCATAGTCCCTCAAGATGTCCTACTCTTTGGCGGAACGATACGCGAGAATATCGGATATGGAAGATTAAGAGCTGATGCCGAGGATATCATCAAAGCAGCACAACGTGCCAATGCGCATCATTTTATCATGGACTTCCCAGAAGGCTACGACACCTTAGTTGGCGAGAGGGGTGTCAAACTCTCTGGCGGCCAACGCCAACGAATCGCAATCGCCAGAGCTTTGCTGAAAGATCCAGCGATACTTATCTTAGACGAAGCAACCTCTGCACTAGATTCAGAGTCCGAACGGCTGGTCCAGTTAGCACTTGAAGAGTTAATGAAAAACAGGACTTCTATTATTATCGCACATCGATTGTCTACGATCATCGATGCGGATAAAATCATCGTACTAGAAGATGGTATTGTGTCGGATATGGGTAATCATATCGAATTGATGAGCAAAGGATCTGGCCTGTATCACCACCTCTATTCACTTCAGTCTTCTCAAAAAGAAGAACTGTAAAAAAATGTTAATTTTTGATAACATGAAACTTTTTGGTGTAGCTATTGTTTATAGATTAGAGAATAGACAATAGAATTGAAATTATTAAAAGAGGAAATCATGAAAAATAAAAACGGTATTTTAGCATTTGCTTTACTAGGACTAGCAGCGGGCGCAGCCGCATATTATTTATTGGCAACTGAGGATGGCAAAAAACAATTGGACCGTGCTAATGATGGCGTAAAAAGTCTAACCAAATCACTGAAAGATATCTCAAAAAAAGAGGCTAAACGTGCTTCAAAATTTGCGCAGTCTGCCAAAGATGAAATTATGGAGATGAAGGGCAAAGCGAAGGAATACGGAAAAGAACTTGCAGACAAAGCAAGCAACACTGCACACAACTTAGCAAATAAGGTTGATGAAGGAGCTTCTAAAGCGAAATCGGATATCGAAAACGCATAATATCTAAACTGTTGTATGACCAATCGAGCAATATCCAAATTTGATTTTTGTATCTTTGCGTCGAATGAATCTATATCAACAAGTAAAGACTTTAGTATATAAAGACGTCGTTTTAGAATGGCGATCGAAATATGCAATCAATGGAATTTTACTCTATGTAGTATCTACGGTATTTGTCTGCTACCAAGCATTCAATGCCGTAGATCCTATTGTTTGGAACGCATTGTTTTGGATAATCATGTTATTCGCCTCCATCAATGCAATCAGTAGAAGTTTTGTCCAAGAAAGCACCAACCGCCAACTTTACTATTACGCTATAGTAGGTGCCAAAGCAATCATCCTTTCTAAAATCATCTACAATATTCTGGTGATGGTGTTATTATCAGGGATAGCGTTCCTGGTCTATTCCATCATATTCCGCAATCCATTGGGAGACCCATTACTGTACTTACTAGCTGTACTACTCGGCAGTGTAAGCTTTGCTTCGGTATTCACCATGGTGTCTGGTATCAGTTCAAAAGCCGGGAATAACAGCACACTGATGGCTGTCCTAAGCTTCCCGGTAATCATCCCTTTGCTACTAGTCCTGATCCGTCTTTCCAAGAATGCCATGGATGGCCTAGATCGAACGGAGAGTCTGGATCACATTGTGGTGTTGCTTGCGATTAATGTTATAACTGTTACGATTTCTTTGTTGTTATTTCCTTACCTTTGGAGAGATTAAAACAGCACTAAATATACATTTGAAATGAGAAAAAATTGGTGGAAAATCCTTGCCGTAGTCTTAGTTTCAGCTTCTATCGTCGCAGGGTTCATCGGCCCAGTACCTACCCTTCCGATTCTTCACGAAACCATTCGAAATCTGTACTTCCATCTGCCGATGTGGTTTGTAATGGTAACCTTATACCTCATATCGGTCATATATAGTATAAAGTATCTGAACTCGGGAAACATAAAATATGACATAATAGCTGTGGAGGCTGTCAATACAGGCGTTGTTTTCTGCTTTATGGGACTTGGTACAGGGATGTTGTGGGCCACATACACCTGGGGAGATCCTTGGCCAAAAGACCCCAAATTAAACAGCTCAGCAATTGCTACTCTAATGTACCTTGCCTATCTGGTTTTGAGAAATGCATTAGAAGAAGAACAAAAGCGGGCGAAGATATCCGCGATTTACAACATCTTTGCTTTCCCGGTCATGATTGTTTTACTGTATGTGCTGCCAAGACTTACAGACTCTCTGCATCCTGGAAATGGTGGGAACTCAACATTTAGCGATATTGACATGAATAACCAACTGAGATTCGTACTCTATGGTGCTGCTATCGGATGGATACTGATCGGAGTATGGATCACGACTCTTCGCTACAGAACTCGTCTGATCGAACATCAACAGCTTAATAATGAACTAAACTAATTGAACAAAATTTCATCATGAAACATTATATTTTCGCGCTATCGCTCTTTTTAATATCATCTTTGTCGGTATATGCGCAAGGAGACATAGAAATGGCTACAGGTCTAAGAAGCTCCGGCAAGATATGGGTCGTCGTCTTAGTGCTGCTGATCGTGTTCTTCGGAATAGCGGCCTATCTATTTGCATTGGATAGAAAGGTGTCGAAATTGGAAAAAAACAACAGGTAGGCATACCGGAAAGGATAAAACAATCTATGGCTACCAGTCTACTCGACTGCCCCCGTAGATCTATCCCCAAATCATCATACAATTGCAAAGATATCAGGGCGCATGATCATTACTCAATTTAGGAAATTTACCCCTATCAACATTGGACTGCTGGCATTAATTGGACTAGGGCTGTGTTTGGGCGTATTCCTTCATTTACCAAGTGCGCTGACGCCTATCCTCTTTGAACCTGCACTCAATAATCTCTTAGGCCTACAATCCGGGCTCTCTTTAGCGCCTCAATCTAATGTGATCACGACATTGGCATTGACATTATTACAGGCATTCTTACTGAATAAAGTGATGAATGACTTTAATTTTTTAGGAAAACCAAGCTTCCTGACGGCACTAATGTACATGACTTTAGCCAGTTTATTCATCCCTTTTCTGGTGCTCTCTCCGACCCTGATCTGTAATTTTATATCCATCCTGATGTTAAGAAAGCTCTTAACGATCTATCACCAGCAAGATATAAAGAGTCTAATGTTTGATTTGGGTATGATTGTCGGAATAGGAAGCTTGATATACTTCCCCTTCATCGTCATGTTCTTCTTGCTGTGGATCAGCTTAATTATCTTCAGGCCCTTCAACTGGCGAGAGTGGATAGCGACATTACTGGGTCTGTGTACAATATATTTCATGCTGGCTGTTACATACTACTGGCTCGATCGAATGGATGAATTCTTCAATATATTTAAGCCATTCACGTATAATTTTCCGACAGCACTAAGTATGGACTTCCATGACTATCTGGTGCTAATCCCGATTTTCTTTGCGCTTATACTGTTTCTATTGATCTTGAAGGATCAATTTTTCAAAAGTATAGTACATGTCAGAAAATCCTTCCAATTGCTATTTTTCATGCTCTTACTGGCAATAGGTTCTTTCTATCTGAATCCTGTGATAACGGAAAGTCACTTTCTCCTGTGCGCACCGCCCATTACTATATATTTGGCTTATTACTTCACGTACGCAAAGAACAAATGGGTATACGAAAGTATGTACGCGATCATTATCCTCACAATCATCTACTTTCAATTCATGTAAACATCTGAAAAATAGCCGTTTAACCTTTTTTAACAAATAGAATCTACGTAATAACCAAAATTTAGATAGTTTTGTAACTGAAAAATTGGGATAGAACTTACGTGAATCAGATAATAAATCTTTATTTAAACTCATAATACTATAAAAATTGTCATCAAATATAAAGCTGAACATGAATTTTCACACCTGCTTCTCTGACAGCGAAGGGAGTACGATCAGCCCTATTTATGATTTATTGTCTTGTTACAGGAACAGATTTCTTTCGTCCATACCCAACCATAATGTGCTACAGATAAATTTATATAGAATGAAAAACCTACTATTGATGTCATTGAATAGAGTCTGTAACGCGAATATCAATCTTTAACATGCAGAAACACGATATACAAGGGCTGAAAAAAGCAGCTTCAACATTATTTATTGCATTCGGTCTATTGGCATGCAGTACCACTGCACATGCTCAACGGTCAACATCAGCATCTCCTTATTCGAAATTTGGAATCGGGCAAATGCGCGGAGATCTACTTCCCCAAACCCGCGCGATGGGAGGTATCTCTACAGGTGTAAGATTTTTAGGAGGTGCCAACACCTTAAATATTGCGAATCCCGCATCGTATACAGGATTTCATCACACTATATTTGACGCAGGATTGTACGGTAACGTAACGCAACTGGAGAAAGGTAGCGCAGCTGACAACTCCGCAGACTTTGCATTTAGTCACATTACAATGGGAATTCCATTGGGAAAGGCCGGTGGTATGGCCTTTGGTTTAATCCCATTCTCGGATGTTGGTTACTCGTCCAGTAGTCTAAAGACATTGGACACGCTCAATTACAGAAGTACCCTGTCTGGTGAAGGCGGTGTGAATAAAGCCTTTATTGGCTATGGTGTAAGTCCATTCAAGGGCGTCAGCATCGGAGCTAACGTGAGCTACATTTTTGGAAACCTTACCGATATTAGTAAAGTCGAGTTTCCTTATTCCTTAGGTGCATATAACACCACCAGAAAGGATATTCGCTCCTTTACTGGTGTTTCTGTGGATTATGGTGTGCAGTACTTCAAATCCTTGGGTAACAAGTTAAGTCTAACTGTTGGATACGCCGGATCGTTAAATAATACAATAAAAGATAAATCAACGCTGGTAATCACCCGGACTGAGCCAAATTTTTCGGATACGGAAAATATTGCAAAAGATACCTCTTTTATTAACGAAAAGAATTCTAGAAAAATTAACCTCCCTCTAAAACATAGTGTCGGCTTTACATTGGCCAAATCAAACAAATGGCTAGTAGGTGCCGACTTCAAGTATGAAGATTGGTCGGACTTTCAAGTCAGACAAGGAGAAGCTAGATTGGGGAAAAACTATGGTGGTTCGATAGGAGGCCAATTTACACCGGACCCGTCTTCTATTCGCTATTTAAACATCATCGATTACCGACTTGGATTTAGATATAATAAAACCCAAATGAACCATAATGGATCTGATATTAAGGACATGGCAATTACAGTAGGTATGGGACTTCCGCTTCCTACTCAACCGTATTCGCGCACGTTTTCAAAAATCAATATCTCTGCTGAGTTTGGACAGATGGGAACATTGTCAAACAATTTAGTCCGGGAGCGCTATATCAATCTTAATATAGGTTTTACATTAAACGACAAATGGTTTATACGGAGACCATATGATTAATAGCTGATTACTTAACGCATATGCTCACTCAGAACATAAAAAAATATATGCCCCTATCCTTTGTCATATGGTTAGGGGTTATCTTATTGGGGTCATGCGAGCCCGATTTACGTGAGGTTGATCGGATTGCGAACATGAAAAAAGGGGAAGCCGTAGATATTTCTTACGGGGTAACGCTTACGTATAGTGATTCAGCAGTAGTGAAGGCTGTGATGACAGCCCCTGAAATGAGGGTGCTTCATGACAGCACCCAAAATTATGAATTTCCGAAAAGCGTACTGATTATCTTCTACGATGAAAAGGGAAAAGAGAGTCACCGGATCACATCGGACTACGCCATACAGCGCGAAAAAGAAAAAACGACGACTTTCCGTAAGAATGTGATCGTGACAGCAATAGACGGGGACGTGGTCAAGACTGAAGAATTGATCTATGATGAAAACTCAGACTCATTCTACAACCATACACTCATCACGGCTTACTCTAAAAATGACAACCTTCAAGGCTCGTCTTTTACATCTGACGCTAACTTTAAAAATATCAAGATTGAGAATGCGACTGCTCTTTATCACATTCAAAACAGCTCTGCATTCCCCAATTTTGGCAATTAAAGTGTTTATAGACAGAATACTATTCATCAGTGACAAATTATTACGCTTTTTTTCATAAAAGTTGTATCTTGCACCTCGTTTTTAGTGTAGGTGAATTATTAAACTAAAAATCAGCATTTAAACAATAAAATACAGTTTATAAACTATGGGATTAATGACCTTTTTGCGAAACCGTGCGGGTTTGATCGTAACCGTTATCGGTATTGCAATTGTTGCATTTTTGTTAGGAGACGTTGTTCGTACTGGGGCACCTTTTTGGGCCAGTAGCCAGAACCAAGTCGGAAGCATCAATGGAGAAACAATCAGCTACAATGATTTTAATGCACAAGTCGATCAGACTGCTGCGATGTTTCAACAACAGATGGGTGGAGGAAGCCTCACACCTCAAATGAAGAATTATGCAGTTCAACAGGTATGGAATCAATTTGTCACGAAAGAAATTCTGAAACAAGAAGTTGAAAAAATCGGACTAACTGTCGGTAAAGACGAATTGAATGCATTGGTAAGTGGTCCCAATCCATCTTACCAAATTGTCCAGGCTTTCACCAATCCCCAAACTGGTCAATTTGACAAAGCTCAATTGAACATGTTCATCAGCCAGCTTGGTAGCTCAGGAACTCCTGAAATGCAACAGCAATGGGAAATGCTATTGGAAAACGTGCGTGATGAACGTATAGGCAGTAAATATACAAACCTAATCAACAATAGTCTCTTCGTTACTTCTTTAGAGGCTAATGATGACTACTTACAAAGAAACAAATTAGCCAATTTCAAATATGTCCTCCTAGATTACTCTTCTATCAAAGATGCAGACGTTAAATTGACAGATGCAGACTACAAAGAGTACTATGATGAGAACAAGAACGCCTTCAAAAACCCAGAGGAGTCTCGCTCGATTGAATACGTCGTAGTAGATGGGCGTCCGACCAAGAAGGATACACTTGCAACATTGGCTGCTGTCGAGAAGTTGAAAGCGGATTTAATCGCTTCGACTAATGATTCCCTATTTGCCAGCGTAAATTCGGATACGAAATACCCTTATACTTACCTTAAAAAGGGTCAAGTAAGCCCTGCATTAGACTCGGTGCTATTTACGGCAGCGGTGGGCAGTACAGTAGGCCCTTACTTGTCAAATGGAGCCTACGAGGTCGCAAAAATAAAAGATGCTACATTTAGCCCCGACTCTGTCAAAGCTAGCCACATCTTATTGGACCCTACAGCTGAAGGTGGTATGGATAAAGCCAAAGCAAAGGCAGACTCAATCAAAAACCTAATTGCAAAAGGGGAATCTTTTGCTCCGCTAGCAATCCAATTCAGCCAAGATCAGGGTAGCAAAGTCAATGGAGGTGAGTTGGGTACATTCACCCGAGGTCGCATGGTTCCTGAATTTGACAAAGCGGTATTCGAAGGAAAAACCGGAGATGTGCTAGTGGTCACCACTCAATTCGGGATACACATTATCAAAATCGAAAATCAGATCGGTAATTCCAAAGTGGTAAAAGCGGCTATCGTTGACAAAGCAATTACAAGTGGTAAGGAGACAATTGATGCAGCTTATGCGAAAGCCAATAACTTCTTCTCATCGATTAATAAGGACAACTTCAAAGAACAAGCTGCTAAACAGGGTCTGAAAGATGCTACTGCTAAGCGGGTACTGGCAATGGATAATACATTAGATGGAAATGAAGTCCCTCGTGAATTGATCAGATGGGCATTTGAAGCAAAAAAAGGCGAAATTTCAGACAAAGTCTATGAAACAGACCATACATTCGTAGTCGCTCGTTTGGTGGACATCCAACCCAAAGGTACTCTACCATTGGAATCCGTTAAAGCGGATATCGAAACACCTGTCAGAAATCTTGTAAAGGCTAGACAACTTAAAGAAAAAGCGGAAGGAGCTCTTAAAGGAGCCTCTTCAATTGATCAAATTGGCCAGAAATTGGGTAAATCCCCTATTCTGGTTGAAAATGTGGTGTTAGCGAATCCTGTTATTCCAGGAGTGGCATTAGAAAATGCTGTAGTAGGAACCGTATTTGGACTTCAACCAAATAAACCTTCGGCAGCTATCAAAGGTAACCAAGGAGTATACGTAGTACAGGTCAATGGATTTGTGAATCCTAAGAATCAGATCGACTCTGAAATCAAGGCACAGCAAAGACAACTAATGGCTTCAAAAGCGCAACGCTCATGGAATTCTATTTTCAAAGCACTACAAGATAAAGCGAAGATTGATGACAATCGAATTAGATTCTTTTAGAAGATAAATAACTAACTTTGTAGCCGGACTCATGTAGTCCGGCTTTTTTATTTTACAGTATCATGGAGATCCAAGAAAATATCATCAATAAAGTTGCGCAAAGTGGACTTATCACATTTGACCTGGCCACCCTTGCTCCACAAGGAGACCTTGTCGAGTATGACATCAAAGACAACCTTTTCCATGGACTTATCCTCAAAGAAAAAGACTTCAGAGCCTTTATAAAGGACCATGACTGGGCGCAATATACAGATAAGCATGTGGCGATCATGTGTTCGTCGGATGCCATCATCCCCACCTGGGCAATCATGCTTTTAGCAAATAAACTTGAACCTTTCGCAAAAACTGTTATTTTTGGAAATAAAGAAGATTTAATAGATCAACTGTTTCATGAAAAATTAGCAGATTTGGATATGTCAACATTCACAGATGGACGCGTTGTAGTAAAAGGCTGTGGTGATGTACATATCCCAGAGTCAGCATTTGTGACACTTACGGTCAAACTTAGCAAGGTGGCTAAAAGTATCATGTATGGCGAACCTTGCTCCACTGTACCCGTGTTTAAGCGGAAGACATAGTTAAACTTTATAAGACCGAAACTGTCCATAGCTATATGAAAAGAACCTTTACGCTATTAATACTGATTGCCCTATCTGGATGGACATGTGCTATCGCACAAACCCTCCCCTACCTTAAGGAATCAGCTTATCAAGCCGGTGAAAAACTGGAATATAAATTGAAATATGGGGTCATATCAGCGGCTAGTGGGACCCTTATAGTTTCGGATTCGAAATTAAGATTTAGCAACCCCAAGACTTTTCAACTAACTGCACTTGGCCAGACTTCAGGCGCATTCTCTGTCTTCTATACCGTAAAGAACAAGTATAATTCATACGTAGATGGTGGGACCTTCTTGCCATACCTATACACGGAAGATATCCATGAAGGAAGCTATACAAGACAGGACTACGTCACATTTGATCAGGGCAAGCAGTCCATCAAGGGGAAGAAAGGCAATTTCAAAAGTACCACGGCTCAGACTTTTGACTTGCTGTCAGCCTATTATTTCTCTAGAAACCTAGACCTCTCTAAGTTGAAAATTGGTGACTCCTTCAAGATCACCTACTTCCTGAATGACGAGGTAGCGACACTTGGGATTAAATATCTAGGGATTGAAAAAATAAAAACCAAACTTGGTCAATTGGAGTGTATCAAATTCAGCCCGGAGATCAAGCCTGGACGTATATTTAAAAAAGACAGTCAATTGTATTTATGGGTCACCAATGATGGTAACCGTATCCCTGTAAAGGCTGAAGTCGAAATATTAATTGGTTCGGTCACTATGGAACTGCATAAAGCTAGTGGGCTAAAACACCCACTAGGCACGCGAGTAAGCTATTCAAAATAATACCATGATAGAAGTAGGAAGTGTATTGGTACACGAAGATTTGATTGAAAATGATTTTGTATGTAATCTTTCAAAATGCAAAGGAGCATGTTGTATTGAAGGCGATGCGGGAGCACCACTAAAAGATAATGAGCTGGCAATATTGGAAGAGATCTATCCTAAGGTCAAGCCCTATATGACGGAAAAAGGTATTGCCGCAATAGAGGAATACGGAACACATGTGATCGATATGGATGGAGACCTCACGACTCCTTGTGTAGATGGAAATAAGGAATGTGCATATGTGACCTGGGAAAATGGCGTCACAAAATGTGCAATCGAAAAAGCATATGAGCTGGGCGATATCCATTGGAAGAAACCGATCTCTTGTCATCTCTACCCTATACGTACTACAGCCTACCCGGAATTTGATGTTCTGCAATATGACAGGTGGCATATTTGTAAAGATGCCTGTTCATTTGGCAAGGAACTACAAGTCCCTGTCTATAAATTCCTAAAAGATCCTTTAATTCGTGAGTATGGCGAAGAATGGTATCAAGAATTGGAGAATACTGTAGCATCATTATAATCTATTTCTTATCTTTAGGCCTCAAAAAAGGTATCTAATTCATGGTTTTTAACCATTATTCATGCTCAAATTAAACGATATCCAGAAGCCCATAGCCACTGAACTGGCAGCTTTTGAACATAAATTTAAAGCCTCCATGCAAAGTTCGGTTCCTTTGCTGGATAGGATAACGCATTATATTGTCAAACGCAAAGGCAAACAAATGCGTCCTATGTTCGTTTTCTTCTCTGCAGGGCTTTGTGGATCCATTAATGAATCTACATATAGAGGTGCTGCATTAGTCGAATTATTACATACAGCTTCGCTCGTACACGACGATGTGGTAGATAATGCCAATGAGCGACGGGGTTTCTTTTCGGTAAACGCACTTTGGAAAAATAAAGTAGCGGTATTAGTGGGAGATTTTCTACTGTCAAAGGGTTTGTTACTCTCGGTTGAGCATCAGGATTTTCAACTGTTAAAGATTGTATCGGAGGCCGTAGAACAAATGAGCGAGGGTGAGCTTCTTCAAATTGAAAAGGCCCGAAAACTGGATATCGAGGAAAGTGTCTACTTCGAAGTTATTAGACAAAAAACGGCATCTTTAATCGCATCCTGCTGTGCTTGTGGAGCTGCATCAGCCGGCGCCAGCGCTGACCTTGTCAGCCAAATGCATGCATTTGGCGAAAAAGTGGGAATAGCATTTCAGATTAAAGATGATCTTTTTGACTTTGGCCTGGATGATGTGGGTAAGCCGCTAGGAAATGATATTAAAGAGAAGAAAATGACGCTTCCCCTGATCTACGCACTACAACAGACAAACAAAGCGGAAAAACGGCGTATCATTAACCTAGTCAAAAACCACAACGAGGATCACAAAAAAGTGGGTGAGGTTATCGAGTTCGTCAGAAGCAGTGGCGGGTTGGATTATGCTAGTGAAAAAATGCTTCAATATCAACAGGAGGCCTTTGATATTTTAAGCACTTTTCCGGAGGGGGCACACAAGACAGGATTAGAACAATTAGTAAGATACACTACTGAACGAAAAAAATAAAATATGAGCCACGAATTAATGTTTTTTGGAGGATTTATTCTCTTCATCATCCTAATGCTAGCAATCGACTTAGGCCTTTTCTCAAAAGGAGACAAGCCGATATCCTTGAAAGCAGCTGCAGTCATGAGTGCAATATGGGTATTATTTGCCCTAGGCTTTTTTGTAGTGTTAAAAATTTGGGGAAATGAGCTACACAATGTCCATGATATTGCGAGTCTACAAGAAGTCATCGCTAAGCATTATCATAATATCAAAATAAATACCAATGATCTCGCCGCAAGTCTAAAAATCTACAACGACAACCTAGCGTTAGAGTACATAACAGGCTATGTAGTGGAGTACGCGTTGTCGGTCGACAATATCTTTGTGATGGTCCTGCTATTTCACTCTTTTGGTATTCCAGAAAAGTATTACCACAAAGTATTGGTGTGGGGTATCTTAGGTGCAGTTATTTTAAGATGTATCTTCATCTTTGTGGGTGCAGCTCTGATCGCAAAATTTGGTTGGATATTGTATGTATTCGGTGCGTTCTTAGTCTATACAGGTATCACCATGTACATTAATCGTAATCAAGAGGAAGAAGTGGATCCACAAACCCATCCTGTTGTTAAGTTTGCATCTAAGTATTTCAAGGTATATCCTAAAATAGATCACGGAAATTTTTTCCATATCGAAAACGGCATTCGCTATGTCACTCCACTGTTTTTAGTATTATTGGCCATTGAGTTTACAGATTTGATCTTTGCAGTGGATTCCATCCCGGCTATCTTTTCAGTAACGAAAGACCCATATATCGTGTTCTTTTCAAACATATTTGCGATTCTAGGATTGAGGTCGATGTTCTTCCTATTGGTGAATATCATTCACAAGTTCCATTACCTAAAGGTTGGATTAGCCTTTTTACTGATATTCATCGGAGTCAAGATGCTCTTGCACAGCTGGTTGGAAAAACTAGGGTTTACCACATCACATTCATTGATCATTATCATCGGTATCTTGGTTCTCAGTGTGATAGCCTCGCTAATGTTTCCAAAAAAGAATGACGATCCGGCACTAAAATAAAAGCAGAAGGAGCTCGAGAGAGCTCCTTCTGCTTTTATACACAATCGGCAGACGAATTGTTGTAATAATTTTACATGTTGTATTCCAGCTTTATTAATAATAAAGCTAAATTCGTACCGTAATTCGGAATCTTCATCGGATGATGGATGGAGTATTCTATTTGAACATAACACTTGGAATAACTTTTCGATATTAAAATCAAACTATTATATATGAATTGGAATAAATCTCTTGTACTGGCTGCATCTTTATTTGTAGCATCTTTTCACGTTCAGGCGCAAGATAATCTCATCAATGCTTTAAAAGCAAACCAAAATGACAACAGCAAGTCTGGCTTTACTTTCACAGAAGTAATCAATCTTGCCAATACATCTATCAAAGACCAAGGTTCATCAGGGACATGCTGGTCCTACTCCGGGAATTCATTCTTAGAGTCTGAGATGATTCGCATGGGTAAAAAGCCTGTTGAGATCTCACAGATTTTCTCCGCACGTAATACGTATCTAGAAAAAGCCAAAACGTATGTAAGACTGCATGGAGGACTGTCTTTAGGAGAGGGTGGTCAATTCCATGATGTACTGAACGCTTATCGCAAATATGGCGCATTGCCACAAGAGGCTTATACCGGCCTTCACTACGGATCCAATCGCAATAACTTTGGAGAGATGACCAATATGCTTGACGCGATGATCGGCACCTTTGTAAAAGCAAAAAAGCTGACTCCTAATTGGGAAAAAGCATATACAGCAGCAATGGATAGTTACCTGGGAGAGGTACCTAAACAATTCGAATACCAAGGTAAAACGTATACACCCAAAACCTTCGCTGACCAGGTTATTGGTATCAATCCCGATGACTATATTGGACTGGCTTCGGTTACGGATCAGCCATTCTACAAAAAATTCGTATTGTTGATCCCAGACAACTGGTCTTTTGACAGTTTCTATAATGTACAAATGAATGATCTAACCTCAGTCATCGACAACGCATTAGCTAAAGGCTATACGGTGGCTTGGGCGACCGACGTTTCGGAAAAGGGATTTAGTTGGAAAAATGGAATTGCCTACATTCCAGAAAAACATGTTGAGGAGATGACAGAAGCGGAAAGACAATCCATGTTTGTAGGACCAAAACCTGAAGCTAAGATCACTGCAGATCAAAGACAACAAGCCTTTGATGACTATAGCACTACTGATGATCATGGTATGCACATTGTCGGATTGGTTAAAGACCAAACTGGGAAAGAATACTATATTGTCAAAAACTCTTGGGGAACGTCTAATGATTATAAAGGGTATCTTTACGCTAGTAAGGAGTTCGTCCGTTACAAAACGACATCGCTATTGATACATAAAGACGGTATTCAGAAAGATTTAAGATCCAAAATGGGCTTTTAAGCACTTTTAATTCAATATGGATAGGTTCCCGAGCTGAATTGCTCAGGAACCTATTTTTTTTATATTGATTTTTTTTTACATTCATATGAAATATCCATGTAGCACATGCTGCACAAACACGAATGACCACGAAGTAGCATGAGTGCCATTGATGATAGACGAAATACGAATAATATAGTTTGGATCCGCCAGCTGGCGGATGACCATTAAATATCAAACCGAGTATAACGAGCTCATGAAATAATTATATACATATGAAATATGCGAGTAAGAATTAAAACCTACGCGCTTCCGTATAAAGACGAAATAACCGTAAAAAAGCATTCTTACGTATAACAAAGTACCTAACTAAACTAGATGATGATGAAAAAATTAATTTTTGTACTGCTGCTAATACCAGTGATGTGTTTTGCACAGGAGGGCGCAACAGTCTTTGAACACGGCCTTTCGTGGACACAAATTAAGGAGAAGGCGAAAAAAGAAAATAAATACATATTTGTAGACTGTTTTACGACATGGTGTGGCCCCTGTAAATACATGACCAACACCATCTTTCCGCAGCCTAAAGTTGGTGATTTTTTTAACAGCAACTTCGTAAATGCGAAAATACAGATGGACAAGACCAAAAGTGATAATGAGGAGGTAAAAAGTTGGTATACAGAGGCTGCAAGATTTGAAAAGGAGTATAAAATACAAGCCTATCCAACATTCCTTATTTTTGATCCGAATGGGGAGCTTGTACATCGTATCGTGGGCGGCGGCGAGGCAGACCAATTCATCGCTAGAGCAAAAGAAGGCCTAAATCCCGAAACACAATTTTATAGCTTACTTAAAAATTTTGAATCTAATCCAAATGATGTATCGATCGCAAAAAATCTGGCAAAAGCTGCTGAAAGCGCATACGATCAGGAAAATTTAAAAAAAGCACAGACGAGCATTATAAACGCATTGAAGGAAGAAGAACTCTTTCAAAAAGAGAACCTAACGATGTTGGTCAAAAGCGCTTCCTCCTCTGACAGTAAAGCATATCAATTAATATTAAACAATAAAGCCAAAGTGGATGAAATATTAGGCACGGGCACAGCTAATAAAACATTGGCTACAGTGCTGATGAGTGAGGAGGTTATTCCAAAAATCAAACAAAATCAAGATCTGGATATCAATATGCTGCAAAATGAACTAGCCCAAAGCCATCCTGATATCGACATGACCGACATGTTTGTACGCTTCAAGCCTCAATTTTACTTCAGCAAAAAAGATTGGCCTGCATTTAAAGAGGCTGTTGAAGGATTTCTAGCAAAAAATGAGGTCGTTCCCCTTCAATTGAATTCATTCGCATGGACAATCTTTGAAAACTGTGATGATAATGCCTGCATAGAAGCTGCATTGGCCTGGAGTAAAAGATCACTAGAGGGTGATAAAGAGAACGCGGCTTTCTTAGATACATATGCCAATTTGTTATACAAAAAAGGAGATAAAAATAACGCTATTCTGACACAACAGAAAGCTGTGGCAGTAGCAGATGACGACTCAAAGCCTGAACTTCAAGTGAATTTAGATAAAATGAAAAAAGGTGAGCCAACCTGGTAAACCTTTTATAAAATAAAAGCCTCTGACAAAATCAGAGGCTTTTGATTATCTATGAAGAGGAAATTCTAGTTTAGATTTTTTATCCCCATACTCCATAAAGTAAAGGCAAATTTATCAGCAGTTTCATTAATCACAACATCAGTCGAACGTCCCGCACCATGTCCGGCCTTGGTCTCTATTCGAATTAAAACAGGATTAGCACAGGACTGCTTGGCCTGTAGCTCCGCAGCAAACTTGTATGAATGAGCCGGCACTACACGATCGTCATGATCTCCGGTAGTCACCAATGTAGCTGGATAGCATACACCCTTTTTTACATTGTGTACTGGAGAATATGCTTTTAGATACGCAAACATCTCTTTGCTGTCATTTGCAGTACCATAATCATGCCCCCAACCTGCTCCGGCAGTAAAGGTGTGATAACGTAGCATATCCAACACACCTACTGCGGGTAATGCAACCTTAGCTACAGCAGGATTGATGGTCATCGTAGCTCCCACCAAAAGGCCTCCATTAGATCCACCCGAAAGGGCTGTATAATCTGGTGAAGTGTAGTTGTTTTGTTGGAGATATTCTGCTGCTGCGATAAAATCGTTGAACACGTTCAATTTATTAAATTGCCTTCCTCCGTCATGCCACTTCTTACCGTACTCTCCACCGCCACGTAAATTGGGCACAGCATAGATACCTCCATTAGCAAGCCAAGTGGCTGTAGCTACACTAAATCCTGGTGTCAGACTGATATTAAATCCACCATAACCGTATACAATTGTCGGATTCTTACCATCCATCTTCAAGCCCTTCTTGTGCGTGATGATCATCGGAACTTTGGTGCCATCTTTTGAGGTATAAAAGACTTGCTTGGACTCATACTCCTCAGTGTTAAACTTGACATTTGGTTTGATATACAGGGTAGATTGTCCGGTCTCAACGTTATACTTGAAGCTGGAAGAAGGAGTGATGTAGTTAGAAAAACTGAAATAAATGTCCTTCTCTTTCTTTTTTCCTCCAAACCCAGAAGCAGTACCGATTCCAGGTAGTTGAATTTCGCGGATTTTTTTACCCGAATAATCGTATTGCTCTACTACAGATATTGCATCTTTTAGATAATTAGCAAAAAGATATCCTCCTCCAGTCGATATGCTCAACACATTTTCAGTCTCTGGAATCAGCGTAATCCAATTGCCCGCTTCGGGCTTACTGCTTGCTACTTTTACCAATTTATTATTAGGAGCACCTAGATTGGTCATCAAATAGAACTGCTCGCCATCATTATCTATTACAGTCGTATTGGAGTTAAAATCCCCTAGTATGGTCTTAATCTTGGCGTCAGCCTGGTCCAGATCCTTAAAATACAACTCATTGCCTGTAGTGGTATTCGCAGCTGTAATAATCAGGAAACGTTCATCATCGGTAAGATAGGCTCCTACGTAACGTCGAGGCGTCTCTGCACCTCCGAAAACCAACTTATCAGTAGATTGTGCTGTCTCCAATTTATGGTAATACAGCTTATGTTGATCTGTTTTTTCAGACAGCTCAGAACCCTTAGGCTTGTCATAGCTGGAATAGTAAAAGCCATCGTTTCCTTTCCATGCTATCCCGGAAAATTTAACATCAACGAGTGTCTCTCCAACTTTAGACTTGTCATTCGTATTCCAAATAATTACTTTTCTCCAATCTGATCCTCCTTCAGATATAGAGTAGGCCATCAGACTGCCGTCTTTCGAAAAGCTCACGTCGGCCAATGAAGTAGATCCATCTTTAGAGAAAGTATTAGGATCTAAAAACACTTCCTCTGTCCCGGTCTCTCCCTTCTTACGGTACAATACGGCATGCTGTTGCAACCCATCATTTTTATAGAAATAGGTATATGCACCTTCAATAAAAGGAGTCCCGACTTTTTCGTAGTTCCAGATATCGGTCAATTGGTCTTTTAGCTTTCCACGGTAGGGAATTGCATTCAGGTAGTCAAATGTTATTTGGTTTTGCTCAACGACCCATTTCTTTGTTTCTGTAGAGCGGTCATCTTCTAACCAACGGTAGGGATCTGCGACCTTAACGCCGAAATACTCATCATTTACACCCCCCTTTTGTGTGGATGGATAAGCTTTCAACTGAGGTTCAGACTGTGCTGAACTATGTTGTTGAATAGTTGCTATACTTAACACCATTAAAACCATTCCTAATTTTTTATTTATCATAACTGTATTGTTGCTTGATTCACAAATCTAATAATAATACCAAACAAATAAGATTATCAAATCTTATCCATAAACACTTTATCAATAACAGCACACCTCTATTGCTAAGTTAGCAAAAACACCCGCCTATTACAGGGATTATTTACGCATTCGACAACAGCGTCTCTTCACAATGGGAAGATCGGTTACAGACCGAAGAAGCTATAACTACCTATTATTTCAATATCAGCGTAAACCTACAGATCTCCTCCGAGAGGGAGGAATGATATTGAATTTTATTAAATTACGAATTTGAAAATTAAGCCTATTTAGGTAGTTTTGATGCAAATGTCCGAAACGAAAAAAATCTATTTTGCATCCGATTTTCACCTGGGATCTTATCCGGCAGAAAAATCACTTTCCAGAGAGCGCGAAATTGTGCGTTGGCTAGACCATATTAAGACGGATGCGAAAGAGCTTTACCTGATGGGAGATGTATTTGATTTTTGGTTTGAATACCAGACGGTGGTCCCTAAGGGATATGTCCGCTTCCTGGGTAAGCTAGCAGAACTTGCGGATATGGGCATTCAACTAACTTTTTTCAAAGGCAATCACGATATGTGGATGTTTGGCTATTTGAGGGATGAACTTGGGGCAACCATTATTGATAATGAACTTACAATCGAAAGAGATAACACTTCTTTCTACCTCCACCACGGAGATGGACTAGGAGATGGAGATGCCAAATATAAGTTACTGAAAAAGATATTCCGTAGCAAAATGTGCCAATGGCTGTTTGCTCGTCTTCATCCGAATCTGGGCATCGGAATAGCACAACGGTGGTCCAGATCGAGTCGCGCGGCTAACGACACAGATGAAATCTTTTTGGGAGAAGACCGCGAATGGTTGATAAACTATGCGAAGGGGGTAGAAGCAAATCAACATTTTGACTTCTATGTCTTTGGACACCGCCATCTGGCATATGATATCCAGCTAGCTAACAATTGTCGAGTACTGAATTTGGGCGAATGGTTTAAAAACCAAACATATGCTGTATGGGACGGCGCACAATTGGAACTGAAATATTGGCAAAGCTAAGCACTGTTCCCCATATTTCGAAACATAAAAAGACACAACCCTATCTTCTAAAAAATGAATTGGATTATATTGATTATTGGTGGATTATTCGAAGTGGGCTTTACAACCTGTCTAGGTAAGGCCAAAACCTCTTCTGGCACAGAAATGTATCTCTGGTATGTAGGATTCACAATCTGCCTGTTCGTGAGTATGGCACTGCTTATGAAAGCGAGTCAATCACTCCCGCTAGGAACCGCATATGCAGTGTGGACAGGTATTGGTGCAGTCGGTACCGCACTAATGGGAATCTTTTTCTTCAAAGAACCAGCCGAATTTTGGAGAATATTCTTTATTTTCACACTAATAGTCTCAATAGTAGGTCTGAAAGCCGTCTCTCCGCATGAATAATACTTACTAAAAAGCGACAAAATTTCTTTATTTTTGTACTCTTGAAAAAGAGGTACCGAAATTTCTTTTGGCACATGCACGATATTTTGATTATATGTTAGATAAATTACAAGCAATAAAAGAACGTTGGGAAGAAGTTGAAGCTGAATTGAGCAATCCTGCGACAATCAGCGATATGAAGCGTTTCGCAAAACTTAATAAAGAATATAAAGACCTTGGCAAAATCGTAGAGCAATACCATTTATATAAAAATATGGTAAGTAATATCGATGCGAATAAGGATATCTTGTCGAATGAAAAAGATCAGGAGCTGCGTGAAATGGCAAAAGAGGAACTTGATCTTTTATATGGCCAAAAGTCTGAAAAGGAAGAAGAAATCCGTTTAATGCTTATTCCTAAAGACCCTGAGGACGCCAAGAATGCTATTCTAGAAATCCGAGGTGGTACAGGTGGTGATGAAGCGGCATTATTCGCAGGGGATTTATACCGGATGTATACGCGCTTCTTCGAGACCAAAGGTTGGAGAAATGAAGTAATGGATGTAACAGAAGGCACCTCAGGTGGATACAAAGAGGTTATCTTAAAAGTCATTGGCGATGATGTGTACGGACAGCTGAAGTATGAATCTGGTGTGCACCGTGTACAACGTGTCCCAGATACAGAGACACAAGGAAGGGTTCATACTTCGGCCGCATCAGTGGCTGTCCTCCCAGAAGCAGAAGAAGTGGATGTGGAATTGAATCCCGGAGATATTGAATTACAAACCTCGCGCTCGGGCGGAGCTGGTGGACAAAACGTGAATAAGGTGGAAACCAAGGTACAGCTTACGCATAAACCCAGTGGAATAGTTGTCGTATGTCAGGTCGAACGCTCGCAATTAGCTAACCGGGAGTTAGCGATGGAGATGCTTCGAAACAAATTATATGAGCTTGAAGTGCAGAAAAAACACGGCGATGTGGCTGCAAAAAGAAAAACAATGGTGTCGACAGGTGACCGTTCGGCCAAAGTGCGTACTTACAACTATCCCCAAGGACGTGTAACCGAACACAGAATCGGATTGACACTTTACAACCTTCCTGCGGTTATGGATGGTGATATTCAAGGAATTATAGATGCATTACAGTTTGCCGAAAATGCAGAAAAGATGAAAGACGGAGCTGTAGAGTAGTTTTTTTTAAAAATAGTTAGCAAATAAAGAAATTAACGCTATATTTGCACACCTTCTCAGGAAGGAAAAAGGTCTGGTAGTTCAGCTGGTTAGAATACATGCCTGTCACGCATGGGGTCGCGGGTTCGAGTCCCGTCCAGACCGCTTAAACAAAGGTAGATTGCTACTTTTAAAACGTTCTTTTTAATAATGAAAATATTTTAATTCTGACGGTCTCGTTAGTTGAATATCCTGAAGTCAGGAGACACACTAACTCGCAAAGTCAGAATGATGAAAGCACAAACGGTCTGGTAGTTCAGCTGGTTAGAATACATGCCTGTCACGCATGGGGTCGCGGGTTCGAGTCCCGTCCAGACCGCTTCTTGAAAGTATATTATTTTCAAAACGTCATCACAACAATTAAAATATTTGGTCTGGTAGTTCAGCTGGTTAGAATACATGCCTGTCACGCATGGGGTCGCGGGTTCGAGTCCCGTCCAGACCGCTTAAAAGCATCCAATATGGATGCTTTTTTTGTTTGTGGCAATTTTTAATCTTATTCACATACACTCCTCGCCTATATTTTCATATCACCTCTTCCACCAGATGAAAGAACACAAAAGCAAAGAATGTCATCTCTCCTTATTTTAAGGGAAACTTCACCCCCTCTAGAGTCATCTTGACAGGCAGTATGAAGCCCTGTTCATCAAAGTTTAACTCGTCTATACAGGTCTCCCGTTCATTGGCACCAGTCTTACCGATAGGTCTACGGTGATAGACGATAAAGTACTTGTCTTTATTGGGTACTTTAATTACAGAATGATGACCAGCACCTGTAGCCATCGTAGCATTTTGCTCTAATATAGTAGAAACCCGCTTAAATGGGCCAAATGGAGAATCAGCAATAGCATATGCCACTTTGTAATCTGGACCACCCCATCCACCTTCGGACCACATAAAATAGTACTTTTCATTTCGAACAAACATAAAAGGGCCTTCAACATAATTTTGGGGCGTGACCTCCTTATACATGTCGCCATCATCAAACGGCACCAGTCCAGTGAAATCATCCTTCAGCTTGACTATATTACAATGCTGCCACCCGCCATAGTACATATAATACGTTCCATCTCTGTCCCGAAAGACAAATTGATCGATCGGCTGAGCACCATTGACGATTTCATTGATCAGGGGCTTACCCAGGAGGTCTCGGTACGGCCCCTCTGGCTTGTTGGCGACAGCTACCCCTATTCCACCGACTTCGCCTTCGTGAACATCGTTTGCACCAAAGAATAGAAAATACTGTCCACGATTTTGAATCACGCTAGGCGCCCATAATGCTTTTTTTGCCCACTTTACAGCAGCAGTATCTAAAATACGCTCGTGCTTGGTCCAGTGAACCAAATCATCAGAGGAGAAAGCGTCGAAAAATACTTGCTTTTCATAGGCTGCAGAAAAGGTCGGAAAAACCCAATACTGATTATTGTAAACAATACCTTCGGGATCAGCATACCACCCTTTGACAATGGGATTTTGTTGACCAAGACAGTAAGTAAGGGAAGCTAAACTCGTCAGTAAGACAATCATTTTTTTCATAAGGTATAAATCATTTGATGAAATAAGGTAATATAGGTTATTATCAAGTTGAAGTTACAAAATTCATATGATAAAACGTTTTATCAATTTGATACAACGGCATTAGGTAACAAAAATATTCATTATAGATTGATGCCCAATATTTTCATGATGGATGTATTGACGCTGAAAAATAAATCTCCGGAATACAACATTGAAGCTATTTCGACCGTTGTTATTCAAAAAAATGCCCAAATAATCTTACCCGTTTTAAAAAAAAATAGCGTACGTTTGAAATGGGTAATCACACACATTTAATAAAAGTTGAGAAATCATCAAAGTAGTTGGGTTACTATTAGTTATAAAAGGTATTAATAGGTGAGTAAGTTCAGCAAGTCATTCACTTCAGAAAATGATCAGGAGATTGTCGATGGGATTCTCGCTGGCGATAATGTAGCTCTAGATGCAATCTACAAGCTCTACTATCCCAGTATCAGTCACATGATCCTTCAGAATAACGGTAGTGAAGAAGAAGCAAAGGATATTTTCCAAGAAGCAGTAATCGTGTTGTATGACAAAGTTACACTCGGAAATTTTGAGTTGAAGAGTAAGCTCAAGACATATCTTTATTCGATTTGTAGACGTCTTTGGCTTAAGCAGCTGAGTCGCAGTGGTGCATCATACGCAACCAATGACATCAGTGATTATCAAGATATCCTCCAGTATGAGGATGATATAGCAAAGCATGAAGAACAGGATCTCAAGTTTTCCCAAATGGAAGTAGCAATGAATAAGCTGGGGGAACCGTGTAAGACTATTCTTCAGGATTTTTATATCAAAAATCATTCGATGCAAGATATCTGTGATAAATTCGGTTATACGAATACGGACAACGCTAAGACTCAAAAATACAAATGCCTGCAACGGTTAAAGAAATTATTTTTTCTGAACGACAATTGATTTATAACGAACAACAAAAGGAGCCTGTGAAATGACAATGATGAGTCAACAAGAATTTTACGATTTAGCAGATCGATATATACAAGACAAAATGTCGATCGATGAACGTAAGTCCTTTGAAGCTTTCTGTGCTGAAAATCCAAATTTCAGCATCCAGTTGAGACAACATATTGCGTTTATTACCGATATGAATATGAATGCTTCTCGTCAAGCTTTCAAATCTCAATTACGCAATAGTGCGAAAATCTACCATCACTCTGCTGAAAAAACGGCAGCTAAAGAAACTCCTATCACGCCGATTTGGGAGCGCTTCAAACTTAATATCGCTGTGGCTGCAGCTGTGGCCATTATATCTGTATTCTCTACTTTGTGGATGAGCGGATACTATAAAAATCTTCAAAAGACGTCCACGGACTATAGTGCTCTAAAACGGGATATGAATAATGTAAAGCGTAATGTCAATGAACATAATGCAGCATTGCGAAATATCAATACCGAAAAGAAAAATGCAAATAAAGCGGATAGTCATTTTGGAGCAACCGGATTTATGGTGACCAAGGATGGATATGTAGTAACCAATTACCACGTGATTACAGGTGCGGACTCCATCCACCTACAGAATAATAAAGGAGAATCTTTCAGAGCAAGTGTAATCTACGCAGATGCCGCCAAAGATCTAGCTGTATTGCATATCAACGATGAAGCATTCAAAAAATTAAAAAATCTTCCATACACCTTCAAATCCCGGGCTTCTGATCTTGGAGAAGACATCTATACTATTGGATTCCCTCGTGATGAAGCTGTATATGGTCAAGGATACTTAAGCTCTGCTACTGGCTATGCCGGAGATACCATTGCTTATCAAATCTCTATTCCTGTCAATCCAGGAAATAGCGGTGGGCCTGTATTGGACAGCAGAGGCAATGTTATCGGTATCATCAGCGGTAAACAGACTGGAATTGATGGAGCTGGATTTGCAATCAAGACAAAAGTCCTATTACAGGCGTTAAATGAAATTCCGGTAGATTCACTTGAAGGTGATATCATCCTTAATAAGAAAAATACGCTGTACAATCTTTCACGAACAGATCAGATTAAACAGATGCAAGACTATATTTACATGGTGAAAGTATTTTAGTCAATCGGACTACCTTGTAAAAAGCCCTTTCCAAATGGAAAGGGCTTTTTTTTGAACATCCACATGGCATTGACAAATGCTTATTTTAACATACCACCAGACCCCTCGGAGATCAAATTACATTATCGCTAAGAACTATTCCCAGGCGAATCGTGTAGGATTTATTTTAGAAAGGAATCCTTCATAATTTTTTTATATTCGGAAGATCAACTTGACATATATGCGTATTACTTTTTTTCTAAGGATATTTATAGTCATCGTACTTTTATTTGGGGGTCACTACACATCTGCACAATATTCGATAGAGCAGGTGCCCAATCCTAAAGAAAAGGGCCAAAACTATTTCATTAGCAATCCAGATGCAATACTGAGTAGCCAGACCGAGAACCTGCTTAATGAAATGGCAGTGGAGATAGAGGCAAAGACAAAAGCCGAAGTCGCGATTGTCGTTCTCGGTGATTTTGAAGGAGATGATGATTTTCAATTTGCCCATCAGCTATTCAATACATGGGGAATAGGGAAAGCGGAGGCCAACAATGGCTTGCTACTCTTCATCGGAACGAATCGACACTACTATCGATTTATTACGGGATACGGAATGGAGGCGATACTCCCCGATGCCTATCTGAAGAGAATCGGGGAAGAATTCTTAGTACCACATTTCAAAAAATCTGATTATGATGGTGGAGTATTGGCGGCCATGGGGGTAATCAAACAGGCATTGTTAACTCCGGATGCAACAAAGGAACTCGATCGCATTTTTAAACAGAACAATTCATTCTGGTTCAGACACGGAGAATTACTGCAACGATGTGGGTTTGTTATATTTTTATTTTTGATAGCCTACCTGATTATCGGTATGATGGCCAAACCGTTAGTAGGATCTTTAAAAATCAAAAAAGGACTACACCCGCTGGCGAGTGGATGCGGGTGCTTTGTAGTATTGTTATTCATCAGCGTTTTTGTATTTGCATTTGGCTTTGACAATATCGAAGACGTATTCCGCCTCCAAAATCTGCCTATATTCTTAACCATATTGGGCAGCATCACGGTAGCGATGAAGTACAATGATGCACGCAATGCCATCAGCAATTCGTATAATGACGAAGAAAGCAAAGTACACGCACTTTCTAAATTTTCAATCCGGACTTTTGTACCTATGCTACTAGCTCCTTTAGCGCTCTTTGATTTCTTTAGTATCCTACGGTCTAACAATAAATCCAAGATCCGCTTCGTACCTCCTGATAACTCAGGAGACTGGGAGCGTCTTAATAAGGACACGAACAGTACCAAGGAGCTCAATAAGAATCTAGATAAAGGGCAACTCACAGAACAACAGATAGCATCTAGAGTATTTGAGTACTGGAGAAATAAGAAAAACTACCAAATAAAGATCATTGGTTTTAACGGAGCACAGGCCAAAGACTATCAACTCTGTCCCAAATGCCAATACCTAACCTATAGCAAACGGTATGTGGAAACAATCAAGCAAGCTACCTATTCGGCTTCAGGTCTAGGCATGGAAAAACAGGATTGTAAAAATTGTCAGCATAAAGTAGAACTGGGAGAAGTGATCATTCCCGTCAAAGTACGCAGCACATCTTCGAGCTCTTCCCGCTCTTCGGGAGGAGGAAGCTCCAGTTCGGGTGGAGGAAGCTTTGGGGGTGGATCAAGTGGAGGCGGTGGTGCTGGCGGACGCTGGTAGATACTAAATGGAAAGAGCTGGAAATATCTCCAGCTCTTTCTATATTCCCCTAGCCCTAAAGATTGGGTTGAGGGGTTGTGCGTAAATATGGCTTTATTTCTTTAAATCCTTTTGGAAACTTGGCCGGAATATCTTCCGTTTTGATTGCTGGGACTACAATCACATCTTCGCCATGCTTCCAATCTGCTGGGGTAGCTACAGAATAATCTGCCGTCAGTTGTAAGGAATCAATCACTCGTAAGATCTCGTCAAAATTACGCCCTGTAGAGGCAGGATAAGTGAGGGTCAACTTGACTTTCTTATCTGGCCCAATGATAAATACGGAACGAACGGTGGCAGTAACGGATGCATTAGGATGAATCATATCATATAACTCCGAAATATGACGATCTTCATCCGCAACTATTGGAAAATTGACCGTGGTATCCTGTGTCTCATTGATATCTTTGACCCAACCGTGATGGTCTTCCAAATTGTCAACACTAAGCGCTAGGGCTTTGACTCCTCTTTTATCAAATTCTGATTTCAGCTTAGCTGTCCTTCCTAATTCCGTTGTACAAACTGGTGTATAGTCTGAAGGGTGTGAAAAGAATACGACCCAACTATCTTTAATATAATCGTGAAAATCGATCTCTCCTATTGTTGTCTGCGCTTTGAAGTTTGGCGCTTCATCTCCTAATCTTAAACTCATAATTTATCAAAATTTAATTTACAAACTATTTACTCTACAAATATAGTAGATTTTATATAGCCTGCAACTAACCGGACAAAAAAGTGACACATCAAAGACCATTATTTTAAATTATTATTATGCAAGCATAATAATAATTTGATATATTTGATTATAAACCATCAAAAGTGAGCACGTTATGATATTTGAAATCAGCGAAGAACATAAAATGATACGGGATGCTGCGCGCGACTTTGCACAGCAGGACCTCAAACCTGGAGTGATCGAGCGGGACGAAGCCGCGAAATTTCCATTCGAACATGTACAGCAAATGGGACAGTTGGGATTCATGGGGATGATGGTAGATCCCGAATATGGGGGTGCTGGCATGGACACACTGGCCTATACTCTCGTACTGGAAGAGATATCAAAAATCGATGCATCTGCCGCTGTAATCATGTCAGCAAATAACTCCCTAGTATGCTATGGCTTGAACGAATTTGGAACAGCAGAACAGAAAGAGAAGTACCTAAAGCCACTAGCCTCTGGAGAAAAACTGGGTGCATTTGCCCTATCCGAGCCAGAAGCAGGATCGGATGCAACTTCACAACACACCATAGCTGAAGATAAGGGAGATCATTATATTTTAAATGGCACCAAGAATTGGATTACCAATGGAGGTAATGCTGATATCTATCTAGTCATCGCACAAACACATGCCGATAAAGGGCACCGTGGAATCAATGTATTGATCGTGGACAAAAATACGCCAGGATTTAGCATCGGGCCAAAGGAAAACAAATTGGGTATCCGCAGTTCCGACACCCACTCTTTAATGTTTAGCGATGTTAAAGTGCCAAAAGAAAACAGGATTGGTGAAGATGGATTTGGATTCAAATTTGCAATGAAAACGCTAGACGGAGGAAGGATCGGCATAGCAGCACAGGCACTGGGTATTGCCGCGGGTGCATACGAGCTTGCACTAGCTTACTCCAAGGAGCGCAAGACATTTGGAAAACCTATCTGTGAACATCAAGCCATACAATTCAAACTAGCAGATATGGAAGTAGAGATAGAAGCCGCCCGATTACTGATTCACAAGGCGGCATGGCTCAAAGACACAGGACAGCCTTATGGAAAAGCAGCCGCAATTGCTAAGCTATACGCATCAGAAGTAGCTATGCGGACGACTATTGAGGCCGTGCAAATCCACGGCGGGTACGGTTATGTAAAGGAATATCATGTAGAACGACTCATGCGAGATGCAAAGATCACCCAGATATATGAAGGTACATCCGAAATACAGCGACTGGTCATCGCACGAGAAATCTTAAAATAGGAAGTCGTAATTTTCAAATAACCCTTAAAGGATCTGGGAACTTTATTTTCGAATCCTTTAAGGACTACAGATTATGATAGAGGTAAGTCCAACTGTATGCTCGGTATAAACTGCCCCTGTTCGTCATTGATGAAGCTCATAGGTTGCTCTGGATTCTTGATAATCTCAAAAAGTATAAAGCCCCATGGTTTCCAAAAATTCTCCAACACTTGGCCATATGTCTTGGCCTGCCAGTGATCGAAGATAGGCTTCATGGACATATCGGCTAGCGGCATGGGCTCTACATACACTTTGTCAGGGGTATGCAAATAGGTATATTCGGGCAAACGGTTGAATAGATATGAAGAATAGAAATATCGCGCAGCCAATTCTTCAAACTGAATAGGGTGCAATGTATGTCCACTCACTAGAACCAGTGCATCCTCATGATAAATATTATTGGTTGCATTATCCTGAAGACAGGATAACAGTCCAAAATCATTCATGCGAAGGGAGAAGATGAGCGTATTGATCTCATCCCTGTAAATAAATGTCTGCTCAGGATTATCAACAGGTACAACAATGAGTGAAAATGGCAGCGTATTTTCAAACTCCATAGGTACCAATAAGGACTGCAACATAGCATGCAGATTCTTGAATTTTTGCACCAATACTTGAGAAAAGTTCATTTCTTCGCCAGAGAGCATCTGTTGGCGGATACCAGATTGGATTTCATTAAAGACAACTCCATAGACAATTTTGGCCATCCATTGAAACAGAACTACAGGTGGAAGCTGTTTGACCGCAGCATACCCTTCAGCAAACGCACGCTCTACTTCACTGTCCATTTTTTCAATCGCTAATGCAGCCTCCGCAGAACAAGGTAACTTTAAAGATTTATAAGTGACGACACTTTCGTCTAACATCTTAAAGGGTTTGTCTTCTAAGTCAAATGCACGCATCATCCATACTGGGAATACCTGTATCTGTTGATCAGCAGAGACTAAGGTTTGTCCTGTCAAAAAACAGGTTTCATTATCAAACTTAAATGTTTTAAACGGATTGTATAATGTTGTTGACATAAGACTACAAAGCTAGCTTTTTTGGAATATATAACCGTTTACTTACTGTCATGAATCTAATTAAAATTAGATTATGGAATATAGGAACACGTTTCATCTTATAATTAGCTTTAATTACGTGAATAATACATAACTATACTAATCAATAACCTATGAAGCTTCAAATTCACAACGAAAAGACACATGATCTAATTATCCTTTCCATCCGCTGCTTATTAGCCTTTGTATTCTTATCATACGGAATAGGAAAATTGTCCTATGGCCAATTTGGAAACCTATCGACGAAAGAACTCTCAACGCCCATTCAGGAGCTCTCACTTTTTAAGGTAGGTTGGTACTTATTCGACCATCAACCGTTTAAATATTTTATCGGAATTTCGCAAGTAATAGCCTCCCTGCTTCTGTTGCATCGTAAGACTGTAGTAATAGGTGCACTGATGCTGATTCCCATCATTGTAAACATCCTCGTTATTGACTTGACCATTATGCCAAAGAGTTTCAAAATAGCTTTTACATTTAGGCTGTCATTCTATTTGCTTTTTATCTCCACGTTGTTATACTACTATCGTGAAGATTTATTGCCACTGCTGAAAAAGCTCATGGATATAAAGGCAATTAAGTTTGCACATACAAAACGGTCCTATCTACTTGTCCCGGTCTTTATGATTCTTTTGGAATGCTCAAGTTCTGTTATCAAAATGCTATACATAGCAGCCACTCATCCGCACCAGGTTTGGGAAATGATACAAAGCATATTCTAAAAAGAAGAGCTCCAAGAACTAAGGGTTCATTTATAAATATCATAAATTTTAAACAGGCTCTAAAGAATATTGACTTTGAAATTTTCCAAGACAAGGGATCCATCGACCCGCTTTCCTTCTTTGCTCTGAAGATTTTTCAAGGGGCCTGTTTTTCCTTTTTCTAAAAGGTTTTTCATTTCCTTCTCTTCAAGCAATACACCGGAAAGAATACGCCACAACTTGAAGTCACAACCTCTCGCGTAATGGTCACATTGTGCTACTTTCTCATAAAGCATCATTTTACCGGGATTGCATTTGGGACATTTGATTTCTAGGGTCTGCTTGGGTAGCTCAGGCTCCTGTGCCAATGAAATGCGAAGCTGAAGCAACTCTTTGGTAATGCGGATAGTAAAATCCTTGATGTGCTTCATAAACACGTCATACGAAACCTTATTGGCACGCATTTCTTCCAGTTTTTGTTCCCATTTCCCAGTCAGCTCTACCTTGGCGATTGCACGGTCTTTGACCAAATTATATACGGTCAACCCCTTATCCGTGGGAATGAGTTTTTTCTTATCTCTTTTGATATAGTCTCTTTGAAATAAGGTCTCTATGGTAGCCGCTCTCGTCGCGGGAGTCCCTAGACCACAGTCTTTCATGGCTTGACGCATCTCATCATCATCAATCTCTTTACCGGAAGTTTCCATTGCTTTCAACAACGATGCTTCGGTATGGATGGGTTTGGCTTTAGTAAACTTTTCCATCAACTCGAGCGCCAAAATCTGTAATTGCTCTTCGGCAATCAATTTAGGGAGTTGTGCATTTTCACTATCTGCATCGTCAGCTTCCTTTTTATCATCATCGGGTTGTTCCAATTGATCAGCAGAGAGACGCCAACCATACTGCTTGATAACGGTTCCTTTCGCAATAAGTTCTACCCCTTGGGCATCCATCACAACGGTCGTTATATCTTTAAGACATACCTCGGAAAAACTTTCTACCATTCGCTTGGCAATCATATTATAGATATTGACTTGCTCTTTCAGCATGGCTGATGGCTTCTCATCCGTAACGAGTAAAGCATGGTGATCCGTCACTTTCTTGTCATCTACCGAACGCTTATTCAGCTTGGCCCCAACTAGATTACGGCTTATGGTAGCGATACCCTCTTCTGCAGTATCAGCGAGATGCTGAAAGAGTTCTTGAATGTTTTCGAAAACATCTTCGCCTATATAGCGACTACCCGTACGAGGATAGGTAATTACCTTCTTCTCATAAAGCGTCTGGGCTAGACTTAGTGTCTGATCGGCCGAATACCCGTATTTTTTATTTGCATCTTGCTGGAGCGTGGTCAGATCATAAAGTAGGGGCGGCGGTTCTTTAACTTCCTTGCCTTCTACTTTAGTGATTAACGCATCTGCACCCACTGTCACTTTAGCGAGTGTCTCTTCAGCTAGGTCCTTCTGATCGATCCGATTGGATGTGGCCTTAAATCTAATATTGTCTTTTTCAAACTGTGCCTGTATCTTATAAAAAGCAGTCGGTTTGAAATTTTTATTCTCAACGTAACGTGAACAAATCATAGCTAATGTCGGCGTCTGCACCCGGCCTAGTGACAGCAGACCTCTATTACCCGCAGCTAAAGTAATGGCCTGTGTAGAATTTATGCCGATCAACCAATCGGATTCTGATCGGGAACGGGCAGACATATAAAGGCTGTCGTACTCGGTACCATCTTTCAGATTGGCAAATCCTTCTTTAATCGCTTTATCCGTCTGGCTAGATATCCACAACCGCTTAAAAGGCAACTTTGCCCCTAAAAAGTAGTAAATATTCCGAAAGATCAATTCGCCTTCCCGCCCAGCATCGGTAGCTACTATTACTTCTTCAGCCTTTTCTAAAAGTGCTTTGATGGTATTCAATTGTTTGAGTGCACCTGAATCATCAATCTGCTTCCCATCCTTTCTAACCTTCTTTGCTTCTAATTTGAAAGAGGGCGGTATAATGGGCAAATTGGAAATACTCCAAGAGTGATAACCATAAGCTTGAGGAGTACACAATTGGACCAAATGTCCAAAGGCATAGGTAAAAGCATAGCCATTACCCGAAATATATCCATCATTCACCTCTTTGGCTCCCATCACACGCGCCAAATCCCTCGCCACAGATGGCTTCTCCGCTATAACAACTTTCATTATTTCATCCTATTATTTTCTTTTCAATTGCTGATGATAACCCTAGTAAATAATTGCTCAGTACATCAATACTAGCTACAGCACTATTTTATATTATTTTAGACACGGGCTTTATCCCTAGAGCGATTACTCTCCTTTGTATACCCAATCCTACTATCTTTACTTTTGTTTTTTAACTGGAGATATTTAAATTCTCTAATCGATCGAAGGAATGGTAATACCTTTAATCTTACGATAGAGATCTATTGCATATACATCTGTCATACCGGACACAAAATCGAGTACCGAACGAATTTTGGCATATGCATCATCTCTATCTGTATAAAATTGATGAGGAAGTAGTGCCACCAATTTCTGGTCATATGCATTTTTATTCTTTTTGAGATAGGCCGGCACAAACTCGGCTAACAATGCATTCATCACTTTATAACCGGCGATTTCAATCTGCACTACGGTAGGGGCATTGTAGATCTGGGCTACCGATATTTTGGATATCTTTTTCATTTGTGAGACCACATGCTCGGGTAAAGCATCCATCAACGCCATCGGAAATGTTCCATTCAGAAATTTCTCTTGCTCGTTAAAAAACACTTCCACACATCCGTGTATGAGTGTATTGATGGCTTTGGCTCTCAGCAGAGCGACACGGCTGGCTTTATCAAATAGACTATCCAACCTTTGACGCAAATTTTCACCGCCACACAGGGGTAACAACAAGCTTTCTACTTCTTCGTATGACAAAATTTTCAGATGGTGAGCATCCTCCAGATCAATGATATTATAACAAATATCATCGGCTGCTTCCACGAGATATACCAGTGGATGCCTAAGATATCCCTTTGAATTGGTGGGATCTTTCAATAGTCCCAATTCTTGGGCAATCTTATCAAAAGTCTGCCTTTCGGCAGTAAAGAAACCGTACTTCTTACGGTGGTGATTTTTCTTTATATGTCCATCTATGGCTGCGCACGGATACTTGACAATAGCCGCTAAAGAGGTATAGGTTAACGCGAATCCTTTATCATCTTTACCATTAAAAGGATGTGTCAAGATACGTAATGCATTAGCATTTCCTTCAAAATGTGTCAAATCAGCCCATTCTTCGGCAGTGACCTGTTCCTGAAACTTGCGCCCCTCCCCCTCTGTAAAGTACGTAGAAATGGCCGCCTCGCCAGAGTGACCAAAAGCAGGGTTGCCTAAATCGTGAGACAGACATGCCGCTGAGACAATATTCCCTACCTCCTGAAGATAGGGATAATCGTCGTCGATAACGGGATTTGCATCTTTCATTCTTGCGTAGAATAGGCGTCCTAAAGATCGGCCTACGCTGGCGACTTCAAGGCTATGCGTCAACCGGTTATGCACGAATACTGCTCCCGGCAATGGAAATACCTGGGTTTTATTCTGCAACCTCCTAAACGGAGAGGAGAAAATCAACCGATCATAGTCTCGCTGAAATTCGGAGCGAGCTTCTAAATGGTCATCATTCGTACGGTCCTCATAGCCCCAACGCTTTGCGGAAAGCAACTGCTTCCAATTCATTTGCATGTTATCAGACATATCGCAAATATACTGTTTCTCGCTCAAAACGACCGATTACAAATCCCGCTATCGCGACATTTTATATCAGTTGTCTCAGCGCTATTTCATATGCTTTGGAGGAGATATGTGTTTGGTAGGGACTCTCTTCACGAATCTTACGTAGGGCATCAAAAATGACAGCAGAGACATCGGAGAAAATAGCGTCATCGCTAATCTCAATATTGGGCTGCATCAGATAGGCAAATACACGAGCCATCCCACAATTAGCAATAAAGTCTGGAATGACCGCAACCTCGCGATCCGCATACTCCATCACGGGTCCGTAAAAAATTTCACGATCGGCAAAGGGAACATTTGCTCCGGAAGCGATGACCTCCAGACCATTACTGACCATCAACGCAATCTGATCCTTAGACACCAAACGGGAAGCAGCCGCAGGAACAAAAATTTCTGCACCTATTTTCCAGATTTCGTCATTGACACGCTCGAAAGGAAGCAATTCGGGAGAATTCAATTCATTTCGATTTCTATTGAGAAAAAGAGCGGTAATCTCCTCTTCCGTAAAGCCTTCGGCACAGATTAACCCTCCTACCCTATCAATGATGCCCACTACCTTCACGCCCAATTTGGACAGATAAAATGCAGCAGATGCAGCTACATTCCCCCATCCTTGGATCACGGCTCTTTTTCCGGCACACCCTTCTCGGTATAAGGTGTAAAAATGTCGGATTGCCTCCGATACACCATAACCTGTAATCATATCGGCAACCTTGTATTTCCGCTTGAGATCCGGGCTATAAGCAGCGTCCTCCAAGACTTTTGATACACCATAACGTAGTTGGCCGATCTGATGAATCCTTTCGTTTTCCCTTACGTTGAAGTGTCCATTAAGCACCCCCTCCTGTGGATGCCATAGCCCGTATTGCTCGGTTAGGGGGATGACATCATGGATTTCGTCAACATTCAAATCCCCTCCAGTTCCATAATAATTTTTAAGTAAAGGAGTGACGACTTTAAACCATCGATTTAAAACTTCCTGCTTACGCGGATCTGCTGGATCAAAGTTAATTCCCGATTTAGCGCCACCAATAGTGGGACCGGATACTGTAAACTTCACCTCCATAGTCTTGGCCAGTGACTCGACTTCATTACGGTCTAATCCAGCACGCATACGGGTACCTCCACCAGCAGCGCCTCCTCTTAAGGAGTTGATAACCACCCATCCCTCGGCTTCAGTTTCATTGTCTTTCCATTCAAATACAATTTCAGGGCGCTTCTGCTCGAAGGCCTGCAATAAATCTTTCATCGGTATATGATTTTATCTTTATAAAGGTAATCAAACCATTATGTGCATATCTGCCGTCAGAGCTGCGTCTTGTGTAGCATCCGTTGCTCTCTAGCTCAATGACATGCACATCATGGTCTTATAATAAATTATAGCATCTAAACTGTTATAGCATAAAACAAGTACCCCATCACTAAATTGATTGATGGGCACATTCGAGGACATTATAGATTTCCGCGTTTTTCTTGCTCTCGTTCAATAGCTTCAAATAGAGCTTTGAAATTGCCGGCACCAAAGCTTTGCGCACCCTTGCGTTGAATAATCTCATAAAATAACGTAGGCCTATCTTCTACTGGCTTAGTAAAAATCTGTAAAAGATATCCTTCCTCATCCCGATCAACCAATATTCCCAGTTCCTGGATAATTTTTATTTCTTCATCTATCTCTCCGACACGTTCGGGTAGCATATCATAATAGGCTTCCGGTGGCGCACCTAGAAACTCAACACCTCTTGCCTTTAATGCCTTCACTGTACTTACAATATCTCTAGTTGCTAGTGCTGCGTGCTGCACTCCCTCTCCTTCATAATACTCTAGATATTCTTCGATCTGAGACTTTTTCTTACCTTCAGCAGGCTCGTTAATAGGAAACTTTACATACCCATTACCGTTGCTCATCACCTTACTCATTAAGGCTGAATATTCTGTATTGATCTGTTTGTCATCAAAAGAAAGTACATTGACAAAGCCCATCACATTTTGATACCACTCAACCGTTTCATTCATCTTATTCCATCCTACATTACCAACACAATGATCGATGTACAACAGGCCGGTTTCTTCTGGTTGATAATCACTTTCCCAGGGCTCATAGCCTGGCATAAAGGTTCCCTGATAACTACCGCGTTCAACAAACATATGAACGGTCTCCCCATAAGTATAGATACCCGCAGTGCGAACCTCACCATCTTTGTCTGTCATTACTTTTGGTGCTTGATAGGACCTAGCTCCTCTCTTGATTGTCTCTTCATACGCTTTCTGAGCATCATCCACCCAGAGGGCCAATATCTTCACACCATCACCATGTTTTTTGACATGTTCTGCAATGGGATGGTCTGAATGTAACGCTGTGGTTAACACCAATCGGATCTTATTCTGCTTGAGCACATAAGAGGCGCGATCACGCACACCGGTCTCAGGTCCAGCGTAAGCTTCAGACTGAAATCCAAAAGCGGTCTTGTAATAATGGGCCGCTTGCTTAGCGTTACCCACATAAAACTCCACGTAATCTGTCCCATTAATGGGGAGAAAATCCTGAGCTAATGCTATTTTCTCTGCAAAAGTTTTTGTCATAATGTTTATTTTTTGTTTTTTAACTCAACCACGATTTATAATAGTCTTCATCTTCAATTTCCAAGGCCGCTTGCGTCAACATCAACGGCCGAAAAGGATCAATCATAACTGCTAACTCGTCTGTCTTGGTCTGTCCGATACTTTTTTCCACAGTACCTGGGTGTGGTCCATGAGGTATGCCTCCAGGATGGAGGGTGATCTGCCCTCGCTCCACTGACTTTCGGCTCATAAAATCTCCATCTACATAATACAGCACTTCATCTGAATCCACATTGCTATGATTATAAGGGGCGGGAATGGACTGTGGATGGTAGTCATATAACCTTGGGCAAAAGCTACAGAGCACAAAGGAATCTGTCTCGAATGTCTGGTGCACAGGCGGGGGTTGGTGGAGCTTACCAGTAATAGGCATAAAATCGTGTATGGAGAAGGCCCATGGATAGTGATATCCGTCCCACCCGATAAAATCAAAAGGATGACTACCATATACATAGGGATAAATCAAGCCTTGCTTTTTTATTTTAATCTCAAATTCACCGACTTGATCTATGGTCTCTAGGTGCAGGGGCCGCTTAATATCCCGCTCACAGAATGGAGCATGCTCCATGAGTTGTCCGAATTCATTTCGATAGCGTTTAGGAGTCCTAATCGGGGCAAATGATTCGACAATAAAAAGCCTATTATTAGCATCTTCAAAGTCCAATTGGTAAATAACGCCTCGCGGAATTACTAGATAATCACCGTATTCAAATGGAATATGACCGTACCCGGTCTTCAGTACACCGCGACCTTCATGGATAAATATAATTTCATCTGCCTGACTATTTTTGTAAAAATAATCCGACATAGATTCCTGGGGAGCCGCCAATGAAATATGCAAATCTTGGTTGACCAAAATAGGTACTCGGCTTTCTAAATAATCTGCCTTTGGAAGAATCTTGAATCCCTTAAGACTGGTATGCTTAAGGTGCTTATCACGAGCTACTATGGGCGACACATCATAAGGCTCTCTTATCTGCTTTACGAGTGTTGGAGGATAACAGTGATACACCAAAGAATAAGTGCTCGAGAAACCGTGTGTCGAAACAAGTTCCTCGGAATATAACTCTCCATTGGATTTTCTAAAAACAGTGTGTCTTTTTTGTGGGATTTGTCCCAATTGATGATAAATTGACATGATGAGTCTGATTTAAAACCGTTAAAAAATAAATAAATTGAAATTGCCAAAAGAAACAGATGGCGGAATGACGAGAAACTTAATATTGGGCAAATATCACATCTGCAATCATCGCTCGAGTAAATGCGATCATGCCTATGGATACCTTGAAAGAATGTAGCCCGTTAATGTTCATAAATTGGTGTATAGTTATTACTCAAATATAACAGATATTTTCAATAACTTTTACAGATGTTGCATAAATAAATCAGAACATGTTTATATTTACCCCAATACCTGTTTATGATGATACCCAAGATAATATATTCATATGAAGATTGTAACATACCTATATGAAGGCGTCGAAGGCTTCGGAATCGCTATAGAAAAATGGATTTATCCATTCTCTTCAACAGTACCTGGCTACCCCAAGACGATGGCCGAGCTTTTGATCGGAGGCGCTAAAAGCATGCAAATGATACAAGACTTTCACGATCATATCTCTAGCTCAGGACACAATTCTTCGCAAGCTTTACATATCGAAGAGGTATCTATACTCGCACCTGTGCCATATCCTACGTCATTCCGTGACGCATATGCGTTCAGACAGCACGTCGCGACTTCGAGAAGAAATCGTGGCTTGGACATGATTCCGGAGTTTGACAAATTTCCGGTATTTTACTTCTCCAATCACCAAGCTATAGTAGGGCCGGGCAATGTACACTGCATGCCCCAACACTTCGAAAAGCTAGATTTTGAATTAGAAGTGGCGATTGTAATCAATAAACGTGGCAAGAATATTTCAGCAAGAGATGCTGACCAATATATTGCAGGCTACATGATCATGAATGACCTCAGTGCCCGGGCGCTACAGATGGAAGAAATGAAGCTAAACCTCGGTCCTGCTAAAGGTAAAGACTTTGCAACAGCTATAGGCCCGTGGCTGGTGACCAAAGACGAACTAGCCCCCTTCAAAGTACCGACCCCAGCAGGGCATATCGGTGATGCATATGATCTTGAGATGACCTGTTCTGTCAATGGCGTTCAAGTTTCACATGGTAATTTTGCTGACATGCACTGGACTTTTGCAGAGATCATTGAGCGAATATCTTATGGTGTAGACATATTTCCAGGGGACATCATTGGCTCCGGAACTGTAGGAACAGGCTGTTTTTTAGAATTGAACGGAACAGCCAAACTGCATGATCCGAATTATCAGGAACAATGGCTATTGACAGGAGATGAGATCACATTGGAAGTCACTGGCCTGGGCTCTCTGTCCAATAGGATTCTCTTGCAATCTGAATAGAACCTCTAAGACTCTAAATTCTTAATTTTACAAAGACCACTATGTCACAAACTATAAATACAAAAACATTTGATCCGATTCAACAACAAGCAATATTTGATAATTTAATTAAATATGCAATAGCTCCACGTCCGATCTGCTTTGCAAGTACTGTCGATGCCGAAGGAAATGTTAACCTTAGCCCCTTCAGCTATTTCAACCTTATGTCACATCAGCCCCCCATTTGTGTATTCTCGCCCTTACGCAGAATGCGCGATGGCTCGACAAAGCATACTTTGGAAAATATGAAAGAAGTTGGTGAGGTGGTCATCAATATTGTCAATTACGACATGGTGCAGCAGCAATCCCTTGCCAGTACAGAGTATGCTAAAGGGGTAAATGAATTTGAAAAATCGGGCTTCACACCATTGGCATCAAACCATATACGTCCCCCTCGCGTCGCGGAATCTCCGGTACAATTAGAATGTAAAGTGACCAGTATCATTCCACTTAGTGATGCTCCAGGTGCTGGCAACTTGGTTCTAGCTGAGGTATTAAGTATGCATGTGCACGAATACCTTATTGACGATCAAGATCAAATCGATCAAGCGGCATTGGATTTAGTTGCGCGATTAGGTGGAGACTGGTATTCCAGAGTGACAAAAGAGAGTCTTTTTAAAGTCCCGAAACCACTTCGTAATCTCGGCATTGGGGTCGACCAATTACCTGAAAATATCCGTCTATCCAAAGTACTAACAGGGAATCACCTCGGATTACTGGCGAATATAAAAGAACTGCCAATGTTGTCGGAAAGCAAGACCACCAATATAGCTATCCAACAAGTGTTGAATACCTGGCATGATGACCCTGCGAAATCGCGACATCATCTTCATCAGTACGCTGCTCAGTTACTTGATGATGGTGAGATCGAACAAGCCTGGCAGATCTTGTTACTGGACCAATAGTATTCCGATCTTCCGATCTTTAGCTAGTTTCAAGCCATCCGAGATCAACTTATCTAACTCAGGCTGTTGTGCTTGAATAGCTATCAACCTTTTTTCAACCTCGAAAGATAATACAGCGTCCGATTGGTCCACTGCTAATTCCAATATCTCCAATAAAGCTAACCAAGCTGTCGGATATTGATTGGTCAATTGATCGAATATGTCGGTGATAGTCCGCGTGACGGGCTTTCCTTCACGGATATTACGGATATCAGCATATAGTTGGTGCAGCAAGAGTGTGCGATCATCATACTGTTGTTGTATGGCTTTAATTGCAGAAACAGTTACTTCTGGTTCAAATATACTTTTATCGGCTGCTCCAGAGAATACGGACACGATTTTTTCGCCGACAGCCATATCATAGATCCCCCAATCGGGTTCAAATAGCACTTCACAACTTTTAATATCTGTCACTTGACAAGGAGAAAAGGATAATATTAGAAGCTTACCTTCCCGATGTAATATAGATCTGACTATGCCTCGCACTTCTATACCAGACTCAAATGTGAGTTTAGCATCTTTTCCAACTTCGATCCCCATCACAGTGAGCTCTTCTAGAGAACAATCTTCCAACGGTTTGGACGCTTCTTCCAAATTTCCAACGGGACTGCTGAACCCTTCGGCGTGATAAGACGTTCCATGACCGTCCAATTGTCTTCCTTGAAAAGACAATGCAGTAGGACCGTTTGTCCGGATATTAGTCAGTTCCTCTGAACGACCCGTTTCTTGAAATACACCCGAAACCTGCAATCCCGAGCTATAGGTCACGGTACAAATATTCCGACAAGCAATCGCCTTATCGACACTCGATTTTCCACCGACACGAAAGGCCATAGTATCAGCATAAGCATCCAAAACTTCTCTCAGGTGTACAAAGTTTGGTGTTACAAACAACTGCGGTTGCGGCTTAGTAATATCATATGCATAGTTAAGCGCCTTTAGCGTATATGGAAGTTTGGGAACCTCTACACGCATGCAAGTGGCACTTTCGCCAATAGATGATAACAATCCGGCCCCGTATATCTTAGGGTCTTCCAAAGTACCGATCAATCCATATTCCACTGTCCACCAATGTAGTCTACTCAACAATGCCATCTCAGAAGGTTCGCCCATATGCTGCTGCACATTGTTCAATATTGCTTCTGCATCTTCAATTTCACTAACAGTTGCGTCCTTTTTTTCCTTAATAATCGATAATCTCCTGATCGCTTCATAAAGCTCAAAGTCTTTTGCCGAAAACATGGCCTTGGCACCAATCTCTCCAAAATACTGTAAATAGGCCGCATACTCAGGCTCGCCAATAATCGGCGCGTGCCCAGAAGACTCGTGTATGATGTCTGGCGCGGGTGTATACTCGATATGTTCGACTTGTCGGATATCTGCGGCAACGACAAGAACACGATGTGCTTGAAATTCCATAAAAGCAGATGGCGGAATAAATCCATCCACGGTCGCAGCCGCCCATCCTATCTGCACGAGGCTATCATTCATGCTTTGAAGACTCGGAATATGCTCGATCGTCAAGCCTGCCTTACGAAGTCCTGGTATATAAGGATAGTAAGCCACATCTTTCAAATAGGCATAATTTTGTCGCATTACATAGCGCCATATAGCCTGATCTATTGCAGTATAGCGTTCATATTGCTGCGGCACCACATATTTTTTGAGATGTGAAGGCAAACGCTCCAATACTGGATTATTGTAAGTTTCCATTTATAATCAGTTTGGAACAAACTTAAAGATTTTGATTCTGAAGTACAATACCTATCAATAGCGTCGCCGGTATTTATCACAGTGAGGTGAAGGATTTTAGTTTGGATTTCACAAGAAATGGTGACTACTTAAGAGCGACACAACCCAATATGTTGACTTATCTACTTATCCATAGCGGAGGTCTTATATTTGAGATCCCAAATGAGGATGCTACCACGAAATCCGTACCGTCTGAGGGTAAAATGATCCTACATCAAGACAACGAGAAGATAATGTTTAATAAAGTAATAGGTCAGTAATGGTCAGAAAATTTCGAGGACTTTCAGCAATGTGCTCGAAAATGGTTAAATTGGACTATTATTTATAGATATACAATATGATACATCCAATCCCCCCATCAAAATATTTCGAAAGTACCGTTAGCGACAAGAACACTCACCTTATTGTCCTAAAAAACGAAAGAGGGATGCAAGTGGCATTGAGTGATTATGGTGCTAGAATAGTCTGTATATTGGTCCCAGATCGTAACGGAAACTTGGTCGATGTAGCGTTAGGATTTGACACTATTCAAAAATATTATAAAGCTGATGAGCAGTATCATGGAGTGACCGCAGGTAGATTTGCAAATAGGATAGCCAATGGAGAATTTGAACTGAATGGCAAGACATATTCATTGGTTCAAAATAATGGCATCAATAGCTTGCATGGTGGTCCTGAAGGTTTTCATTGCAGAGTGTGGGACAGACGTGTCAATTATGAAGCGCATGCCGAATTTTACTACGTGTCGAAGGATGGTGAGGAAGGCTTTCCCGGCAATGTCAGCTTGGTGGTATCCTATACCCTGACGCCCGAAAACGCAATCGTAGTCAAGTATCGGGCACAAACAGATGCGGATACGGTTATCAATCTGACCAATCATACTTATTTTAACCTGAATGGCGAAGGTAACGGAGATATCCTGAATCACCATCTTCAAATTAACGCAGCTGAATACATCGCTGTAGATGAACACCAAATCCCAAATGCGGTAATCCCTGTAGACGGAACTGCTTTTGACTTTAGACAATTCAAAACAATCGCTCAGGATATTAGGGAAGACGACGATCAGTTGACATCTGCCAAAGGATATGACCATTGCTTTGTCATCAACACCCCAATATCACAAGCCTGTGCATCCGTTTTTTCACCGACTTCTGGCATTCGGATGGATGTATTCACGACAGAACCAGGCGTACAACTTTATACTGGAAATTGGATGACTGGAAATGATATTGGAAAATCTGGGCACAAATATCTGGCTTATACTGGATTTTGTTTAGAGACACAACATTTCCCTGATAGCCCGAATCAACCTGACTTCCCGACGACAGTACTTAAGAAGGGAGAAGTCTTCAACTCAGAAACGCATTTCACATTTTCACTCGAGAAATAAACCTTTCATACACTCATTACCGATTATCCAACGGTACTCCAGGATTAAAATCAGTAAAATCCAAGAGCGGAAATTTAGAAGGTCTCCATGTATCTCTGCGTACACCGATTCCAAAAAACAATCTTTATCAATACGAGATTATATTTTCACAAAAAGGGTCCATACATACCATGGGCCCTTTACATCTCCTTAACGAATATTACTTTACCAATTCATTTAGAGCTTGATCTACTTTTTCAAAACCAAAAGACAGCTTCATCCTTTCAAACATTTTTTCGATCTGATCGTTGCAAAGATTGCCAATACTTCCTTCGTGGGTATGTTTGACTTCCTTCGAAGGCTTAAATGTACCTTCCTCAATTGCTATTCCAATATTCTTATAAGCTTCTCGAAATGGCACGCCCTTGAGCACCTCATTATTAACAACTTCCACCGAAAAGAGATAGTCATACTTTGGATCATCCAATACATTGTCTTTAACGGATATATTGTCCAGCATATAAGCTGTAATCTCTAGACATTCATTCAATGACTTAAATGCCGGAAATAGATTCTCCTTCAACAGTTGCAGATCCCTATGATAGCCAGAAGGTAGATTGGTAGTCATCAGCGCAATCTCATTAGGCAGAGCCTGAATCTTATTACAACGAGACCTGATCAATTCAAATACATCTGGATTCTTCTTATGCGGCATGATACTAGAACCGGTAGTCAAATGGGGTGGAAACGAAATAAATCCAAAATTTTGATTGATATATAGTGTCACATCCATCGCAAACTTTGCGAGAGTCGCAGCAATCGAGCTCATCGCCTGAGCCAAAATACGCTCAGTCTTTCCCCTACCCATTTGCGCATATACTACATTATAATTGAGATCCTCAAAACCCAACAAACGAGTTGTCATCGTGCGATCTAGGGGGAAAGAAGAGCCATATCCTGCTGCAGAACCGAGTGGATTCTTATTACAAACATTCCAAGCAGCTTTCAACAATTCCAAGTCGTCTATCAGGCTCTCCGCATACGCCCCAAACCACAGTCCAAATGAGGATGGCATAGCTATCTGAAGATGTGTATAACCAGGGATCAAGACCTCTTGGTAACGGTTGCTTAATGCAATAAGAGTATGAAATAATTCTTCTGTGTTATGAAAGATACTTTGGATTTCCGAACGGAAGTAAAGTTTCAGGTCGACTAAAACCTGATCGTTACGTGACCGACCTGAATGTATCTTCTTTCCTGCATCTCCAACTCTCTGGGTCAACATCATTTCCACCTGAGAGTGGATATCTTCTACAGAATCTTCAATTTTAAACTGTCCGTTTAGGACCTCCGAATAGATATTCTTCAACTCGGCCTGCACTGTCGTAAGATCTGCATCAGATAACAAAGAAATACTATTCAACATTCTGGTATGCGCCAGAGAGCCTAACACATCAGCTGCCGCAAGCTGTAAATCCATCACGCGGTCATTCCCTACTGTAAATGATTCGACAAATGAGTCTACATCTATATTTTTTTGCCAGATTTTCATATCTTTTAATTTATCTTTTAATGGTATATGAGAGCTCTCCGATTAATCGGACTCAGTTTCAAATTTCTATCCCTATTCTAGGAAACAAAAATACCATTTGAATTACAAATAGTGCAATGTCGCACTGGGTTTAATTCCGCAATTTGTATCATTCTTGAAATGAGGCATTGATATGCGCTAAAACTATTATTTTCGCAAGAAATTACTATAATAAGCCTCATTTGTATTAACAAAGATGAAAACATTTAAACTAATCAGTTGCATAGCGTTGATATGCGCGAGTTGTAACATTTCCAAAGCACAGGAGAAGCCGCCTCTAAAATGGACAGACATTCCTAATTGGAACTTTACCCGTACTTCGGGAAGTAGCTACTCCAATAATGGTCAATGGTTTGCCTCCGTATCTGGCCCGACGGAGGGTGATTTGACCCTTACACTCAGAAAAGCAATTGACACCACGCGTTTTACCTATCCTATTGGAGGCCAATCGACACCGATTTTTTTCAACTACAGTGCTCAATTCGTCGGATTCATGGAGTCTCCCAACACAAAAGAGATCAAGGCGCTTGAACAGCAAAAGAAACCAATAACTAAAAAACTGAGGATAGTCTCCTTAAAAGATACAGCTAGCGTTATATTTGAAAATGTAAGAAACTTCACTTTTTCAGAAGAAGACGGTTCTTGGACAGCGATTAGCTTTACTCCCATCGGGCAGCAAGCTAGTCCATCGAAAGGTGCTGATCTACTATTATATAACCTATTAACGAAAAAAAGCTTTAACATTGGAAATGTCTCTGACTTCAGTTTCAATAAAGCGGGTTCTTATCTAGCATTCACTGTCGACGCTACTGGAGAAAATGGCAATGGGGTATTCATCCGGGATATGAAAACCGGGTTAATCACAGCATTGGTCAATGATAAAGCTACCTTTTCCAAAATCAACTGGAATGAAGAGGGAACGGCATTCACTTTGGTCAAGAACAAAAAAGAAAAGGGATATAAAAGCCCAGTTTACACGACCATTGCAGTCAAAAACCTAAATGGCGATCTTACCAAAGTCATACAATATGATGGTATTCAAAATAAGGCAATAACGGACGGCTTTGGAATCAGTGCAAACAGTACTCCATATTGGTCCAAAGATTTAGCTTCAATATTTTTTGGGATTTCGAAAATCGAAAAAGAAGAAAATAAAGAGAAGGACAAAACTGCTCCAACAGTCAAAAAGGACAGCGTAGAAAATTCGAATATTTTGGCAAAGCAATCCACTGACAGTACAAAAAACACTATAGACTCTACGAAAGTTTTAGTAAAAGCGAAAGATAAAAAACCTGCGGTCGATAAAAAATCGATCAAAAAGCCAGATATGATTATCTGGAACTGGCAGGATAAACGCTTGCAGTCTGCTCAGAAAAATCAACTCATGCGTGACAAAAATTTCAATGCATTGGGCGTATATCATATTGAGAGCAATCGCTTCGTTCAGCTCGGAGACAGCATTTTCAAATCAGTACAGTTAGCCCCTAATCAACATATAGGTCTTTCATATGACATAAGTGCTTACGAACTGGAGAGTAATCTCAATGGTCAATCCTATGCAGACGTCTATTTGATCAACGTACAGACAGGCACCAGACAACTGTTGATCAAAAAATTCTACTCAAATGCATCGAGAAGCGGTTTCCAATTTGCCCCTAACAGCGAATGGATATCATACTATCAAGATGGTGCATATTATGTGATGAACCTAAAAACTATGAAGGCTCAGAATATTACCGCATCAATCAAAAGCTCGTTTGTCGACAATAAAGCTGACCATAATGTTGAGCAGCCCTCTACTCCAAGTTACGGTTGGACTGCAGATAGTAAATATGTGCTCATTCGTGACAACAACGACCTTTGGAAGATCAGCCATGATGGACGCTCTGTCGTACAACTAACGACCGACTTTAAGAAAGATAACCTAGTACTACAAGGACCTTATCGCATCTATGAAGAGGATAAAAATATTGACTTTAAGAAGGATCAATATTTTGCTGTGTTCGATGACAAAAATAAAAACGCTGGAATCGGACTCCTTACGGCCGGTTCAAACAAAATAAAAGTTCTCTTTCTCGATGCCAATAGATATGGGCTTATTGGAAAAGTTAAAAAAGGAAATACATTTTTCTTCAGTAAACAAAACAGCATTAAATCGCCCGAAATATTTGCTTCGCAACAGAAGACATTAGATGCTCCTATACAACTGACCGACAATACTCCTGATCAGCAGAAATATGCAACCTCTTCTGGTGTCAAATTGATCTCATATGTGAATGATTTCGGTGATACTTTACAGGCTACTCTATACCTACCGGCCAACTATGTCCAAGGTAAATCATATCCCACCGTCACGTATATCTATGAACGTCTCACCGATGAAATGAATGGCTATGCTATGCCGGCATTCCCTGGAGGAGGATTCAATAGAGCTATGTATACAAGCAATGGATATGCGGTACTAATGCCAGATATTACCTACAAATTGAATCAACCTGGCATGTCAGCAGTAGCATGTGTCGTCCCAGCAGTTAAAGCAGCCGTAGCCACAGGTATTGTAGACGAAAAAAATGTAGGAATCCACGGTCACTCATGGGGAGGTTATCAAACCGCATTTTTAATAACACAGACAAATATATTCAAAGCGGCAGTTGCCGGAGCAGCACTCACCAACATGATCTCCATGTATAGTTTAATCTATTGGAACTCGGGCAGTTCTAATCAAGCTATTTTTGAATCAAGTCAGGGCAGACTGACAACTGGATATTGGGACAATTGGGATAGCTATGCTCAAAACTCACCTATATACCACATCAAAAAAGTCAACACACCTCTTTTGCTTTTGCACAATGATAAAGATGGAGCCGTCGACTACACTCAGGGCATAGAATATTATAATGGACTTCGTAGGCTCAACAAACCTGTTGTCATGCTAACTTATAATGGTGAAAATCATGGTTTAGTAAAGGAAGAGAATAAGAAAGACTATGCCGTCAGAATGATGGAGTATTTTGATCACTTCTTGAAAAACAAAAAATCTCCAGACTGGTGGGCGAAAGGTGTTGATATGATTGACATGGAAAAACATTTGGAGGAAAGAGCATTCTAAATTAACCTTAACAGTATATTAACATTGACTTAATATACTGTTAATTGAAAAATATTAAAGATGTTCAAACAGCTTAAAAGTTGAGGTCTTGATATAAACAGAGGTTTTTTTTGAATTTATTGAAACAAACGAAGTAAGTGAGCGGTTACTTTTTTTTAAAATAACACTTTGTGCAAAGGATTTATATCCATATGTTTGTGACAACAAAGGGAGAATGGAAAGAAGGAAAAAGGACGGATGAGCTAATACTCACCTTTTTCAAAAGCTAAATAAACCAACTATGATAGACCCAAAAGTCTTAAAACTTGAAAAATATTACAACCTAGCCAATTATAAACTAATTTTGAGCAAAAGGCCTGTCAACACCCACGACAGGCCTTTTTTATTTACATCTCTCGATTCTGTAGCCATTAGCCAGCATCAAGATAGTTGTTGATACTATCCCTCATTTCAAGAGATACCCCCGCGCTCTTCAGTCATTCTTCACCTACTCCTTATTTTTCAAAATAAATCGCCCCATAGTAACTGGCTTATAGGCCCGATTTGCCTTATCATAGATATTTCTAGAGCTTCAATTACACTCCGCAAAGCCCACTTCTAATACAACATATTTAAAAAAATAAACCGTACATTTGTTATCAATTTTATTATTCAACAATCAAGTTACCCAACTATGGCAACAGAAAGCAAGAGACAGCAACGATTTGCAGGGGTCATTCAGCAGGATTTAGCAGAGCTATTTCAAAGAGAAGGAAACCATTGGGCGCCAGGTGCATTCATCACCGTCACACGAGTGCGCGTCACGCCTGATTTAGCAATAGCAAGGGTATATCTCAGTTTCTTAAATACAGCTACAGCACAAGAGGATATCAAAACTGTCAAGACTAAAACATCAGAAATTAGATATAAGCTGGGATCAAGGATTAAAAACCAAGCGAGGATTATCCCGCAACTGGAGTTTTTCCTTGATGACACCAATGAGTATGTCGAACATATGGACAAAATATTTGACGAGATCAGTAAAGAACCAAGACAACCAGATTAGACGATCTGGTTTTTTAATGTCATGATTTTTCAACTGGACAATAACGAGATCTCTTTTCCCCATCCAAGCTACGCTGAGGAAGATGGGCTACTCGCCGTTGGAGGCGATCTTTCTAAGGAAAGATTAATTCTAGCCTATCAACATGGTATCTTCCCCTGGTTTAGCGAAGATTCCCCCATATTATGGTACGCTCCACACGAACGATTTGTTATCTTTCCTCAGAAACTAAAAATCAGCAAGAGTCTTAGACAATTTCTCAAAAAAGGAGTATATACCACCACGTGTAACCAATCCTTTCCGGCCGTGATACAGCGATGTGCCCAGATCAGCAGAAAGGATCAAAATGGCACATGGATCACAGATGACATGATCCAAGCCTACATTGGTCTACATCAATCTGGATACGCCCACTCTATTGAAGTGTGGGAAGAAGGGGTCCTTGTGGGAGGTCTATATGGGGTGATTGTAAGCCAGAAAGTATTTTGTGGGGAAAGTATGTTCTCTGAAAAGACAAATGCCTCTAAAGTGGCATTAATACATTTATTCCACTTTTATGATCTCAAATTTGTAGATTGTCAATTTCATACCCTTCATCTTGCGTCAATGGGTGGCAATATGATCTCGCAGGAGGACTATTTAGACATGCTTAATACTTAAACCATGCATTCAGCTTACAAAACTTACTTTGATATCCATGAAGATATCACCTATCTATCTACTCCTGGATCCGGATTGATACCAAACCATATAAAACATTGGAGAAGAGAGCGTGACAATACATTTTTCGAGACCGACACAGATTTACGAGAGCAGCAGAGCGAATTTATCAAACAGGTAAAGCATACTATCGGACATTTTTTTGGCGCCGCAGCTAACAACGTTTTCTGCACCTCAAACTTTTCAATTGGATTTAACACCCTTCTGAATGGATTACCAAAGGACGTCCGGATACTATTGTTAGCGGACGACTACCCTTCTGTCAATTTCCCAGTAACCAGTAGGGGTTTTGACCACACTTTCGTTGAGGTAAACGAGAATCTCGAAAAAAATATTATTGAAGCCATTGGTCACTACAAGCCCGATGTATTCATTTTGAGCATTGTCCAATATATTACTGGCATCAAAATAGATCTGTCCTTTATACAAGGGCTCAAGATGCAATACCCAAATCTATTAGTTATCGGGGACGGCACACAATTTTTGGGAACAGAACCTTTCAATTTTGATAAATCCGGCTTTGACGCAGTAGGTTGTAGTGGATATAAATGGCTGATGTCAGGTTTTGGAAATGGTTTTATTATACTCAACGAGAAAATAAAAAAATTTCTATATGCCGAGGCCCAAGAGCAAACGCCTTCTTTTGAAAAAATGTGGGAAGGGAAAACAATTCTACAGCTATACTTCGAACCTGGACATGTAGATACCCTAGCGCAAGGCACACTTCAACAATCCTTACTCTTTTTGGAAGAACTCGGTTTAGAAAAAGTTACCACTTATACGCGTGAAATAACTACTTTGGCAAAATTGGAATTTGAGAAACGTGGTCTACTCTCCTCCAGTGCTATCGGAAGACAAGAATTCAGCAATATTTTTAATTTGCGAATCGATCCGGCCCAATTTTCGATATTAATGGCCAATGGTATCAAGTGCTTCCCACGAGGAAAGGGGATTCGCATTGGGTTCCACCTATACAACGACACGTATGATTTGGAAAAGCTTTTAAATGTGATAGACTTTCAATTAAAAAAAACGCATATACTCTAGGTCTCTCTCCATAGATACAATAAATCCTTTCGGGGAAATAAACAGAGAGGCAATCGAGATATAAGTAAAATTTAACACACAAAACAATACTATTTATTTGAGCTCTCATAAACAAATTCAAAATAAATAATTAGATGAACCCGACATGATCTAAATCATCAAGCATATACGGCAATCAATATTCTAATTATCAGAGGCTCCATCTAACTACCAAAAAGCAAAAAATAAACAAATGAAATACAAAATAGGAGATCTTGTCAGATTTGTAGACGAGCCGATCGAGGGGCATATCACCTCTTTTCAAAACAACAACATCATCGGAGTAACAGATGATACTGGATTCGAAATCCCCGTACTAAGCAGTAAAGTCACTTTAGTACACGGCAATATGCAACGCGACGATGATGTGGAAGTAGAAGTAGAGGTAAAAGCTGTGGAATCGACACAATTTATAGAAAAGGGTATACTGCTAGGGATTTCAGGTGACCAGAAAGAAGGGTTAGCAAAGTTGCACATTATCAATATGACATCTTATGAACTCTTGGTCAGTATAAGTGAAGTCCATAATAACAAAGTAAAGGGAATATTTGCTGAAAAAATATCAAAACACAGCGCAAGCCCTTTCTTTTCCGCCAATTTTAGCAACGTCGGAAACTGGCCAACATTTCACTTCCAAATACTCCGGCATCGAACATCACCCCACAAGATAAATGAGATATTGGATAGAGAACAGCGCATACGACCAATTGACTTAACCGATACCAAACACCTGAACACAACATTAGGCGAAAAAATTTGGTATTACGAGTTGGACAACCAAGAAGAAATTGGTATCGATAAATTGAAGTCACATTTTATCTCTAATCGTCCAAATAAAAAATAGGGATGGCAATAGCCATCCCTATTTTTTATTCTGCCATTCGCTTCTCGTTGATTTTATTTGGTTGCAAGACGCTAATCAGCAAACATACTACACCGATAAGATACACCACCCATCCCCACCTCATGTGTATTGACCTTGAAAGTATACCGTCTGCAAACTTCCATCCAAAGTAATGATTGATCTTAAAAAATACAGCAGAAATACTAATTAAGTACCACACAGCTGTAACCTTTGTCATCAATTTATAGAACCTGAGTTGGCGAACAAAAAACAATAGTCCAGTAATGCAGATGATAATATAAGTGATAAAAAAAAGCGCTTCATCAGTTTGGTACAAATTCCAATTGCCTTTAATTGGTACCTTTAACATGGGCAAAATCCCAGATAGTAGACAAAGAAATAGCCCTACCAAAACAAACTTTTTACGAACGATTAACATACCCTGATTTTTATAAATTCATCAAAAGTAATTATACTTATGAATATCTTCGATTTTAAAAAGAAGTTTATCCTTGAGCTAATGCAGTGAAAAATCTATCCGCTATAAGGTGAGAATCATGATATTCAACATCATTTTATAACTTTCTGTAGATTATGGGAAATGATAAAAATGATTTTTGTCACTATTTTTTTATAAACAAGAAATACAAAACGCTAAAATACAATCTATTAACATTATTTTAACATTATTTATAATCGTTCTAAATTCTAGTGTATGACAGATTTTTGACAGAATACATAGTGCTTTAACCTACATTTGCACAACTAATATAGTGAGCAACGAGATTTAGCTTTGAAGAATTTAAAAGTTATAGCATTTACACATAAGCATGTCGAGCTTAAGGATCTTGGCAGTCTAGTCATTTGTAATGAAGAGCTAGAGAGCCGATTGGTCAACTTAAAACACAGCCTTGATATTCCAGAGATTTTCTACATCGGTACTTGCAACCGGGTAGAGTTTGTTTTCTATGGAGCTTATGAATTAAGTGATGAGTTTGTGGCTAGATTCATGGAAAAACTGAATTTTTGTGTCCCTCAAGAACGCCTGCAATGTTACCTTGGACAAGTTAATCGATATGAAGGTCTAGATGCCCTCAATCACCTCTTACGTATGTCTTGTTCTTTAGAAAGTCTAGTTGTTGGCGAGAAAGAAATATTAGCACAAGTAAGACGTGCGTATGAAAAATGTAGGGAGGCTGGTTTTACAGGAGATTTTCTTCGTTTAATGATGGACCGTCTGATAAAAACAGCGAAGGAAGTGTATACCTATACCAAAATATCTCGAAATCCGATTTCAGTCGTCTCATTAGCTTACCGCAAGCTTAAAGAGTTAAAATTAAATAACAATCCTCGAATTTTAGTAATAGGTTCTGGAGAGACAAATCAGAATCTTGCAAAATATCTGCAAAAGCATAAGTTCACCAATTTTGTGATCTTCAATCGTACTGTTGAAAACGCAAGAGTACTTGCGGCTGAGCTCAATGCACCTATCCATCCATTAAATGATTTAAAAAATTACAAAGATGGATTCGATATATTGATCACATGTACTGGAGCTCCTGACTCAATTGTCAACGACGAGATGTATCAATCTTTGTTAAACGGAGAGAGTGACAAGAAGATAATTGTCGACCTTGCCATCCCGAACGATATTGATGCAGAAGTCATCGCAAATCACCCCATACATTACATAGAAGTAAGCAGTCTGCAAGCCATTGCAGAAAAAAACATACAAGAGCGCTACGATGAACTCTCTAGCGCTGAACTCATCATCAAGCAAAATATTGAAGAATTCCTTCCCATTGTAAAACAAAGACGTGTCGAAATAGCCATGCGTCAAGTCCCAGAGAAGATCAAGGAAATCAAATCTTTTGCGATGAATGAAGTGTTTGCTCAAGATCTCAATAAACTTGATCCACAGGCTAGAGAAGTCTTAGAAAAAGTTATTAGCTACATGGAGAAAAAATACATAAAAGTCCCTATGGTCATGGCAAAGGAGATATTGGTGAAAACTACTGATATCGAAAATAATTAAGTCCTTATCCCCCATTAACTTCTGTAGAGAGTTATGTCCCCAGCGACTATCAAGTTCACGCTGTGAATATCATCTTTTTCCTTTTACTCGGGGGGAGATGTTATACAGTCGAGGTTTTTCTTAAAAATGGACATATTCTGACAGAGCAATGTCAGCTTTATACATCTATTTGGCTAAATTTGCCAATCATATTCTACATCTATTTAATATAGTATCACGTGAACAGAAAATTAATCATTGGAACCCGTGGAAGCGCTCTTGCAATGTGGCAAGCTAACCATATCAAAGATAGACTTGCCGAAGCTGGCATTGATGCCGACTTGAAAGTGATCAAGACCCAAGGCGATATTATACAACACCTTAGACTTGACAAATTAGAGGGTAAAGGTTTTTTCACAAAAGAGTTAGAAGAAGAACTACTTTCAGGTACCATAGACCTTGCTGTTCACTCCCACAAAGATCTACCAACTGTCAATCCCCCAGGATTGATCATAGCTGCTGTTTCCGAACGTGAAAATCCAGCAGAGCTATTAATCGTGTTGAAAGACTGCGTAGATATCAAAAAACGTCTTTCCTTAAAACATAACGCAACAGTAGGTACCTCTTCCAATCGAAGAAAAGCCCAATTGCTCTCCTTGCGACCAGATCTAGAATTTGATGACCTAAGAGGAAACCTCCAAACCCGTGTCCAAAAGCTGAGAGATGAAAACTATGATGCTATCGTGTTGGCAAAAGCAGGTATAGAACGTATAGAAATGGACCTTTCAGAATTCCATGTAGAAGAAATTCCCCCAGTAGAAATTATTCCAGCCCCTGCACAAGGCGTATTGGCAATACAGATCCGAGAAAGTGACCAAGAACTTCACCAAGCCTTACAGGTAATTCATAATATTGCTGTAGCGGAGGTAATTGCCGTAGAGAGAAAAGTACTTAACCTTTTTGATGCAGGTTGCCATGCACCTTTGGGATGCTACTGCCGCAAAGTAGAGGACAAGTATGAAGCTTGGACATCGGTAGCGGATAACAGTGATGAATTTCCCGATCGTCTATATATCCAAAGAGATTCCACAGAAGGAATGGCAGAAGCAATTTTTGCAAAATTCGCCAAAGACCGAAAACTCCCAGGTTCGGTATTCATTTCTAGAGATATTGATGAAAACACCTATTTCGCACGCGCTTTAGCAAAGCATAGTATCGGTATAGACGCCCGCTCATTAATTCGTATATACCCCGTCATCAATAAATTGGACCCTTTCATCCTTAAACATGTAGATTGGGTATTCTTCGCCAGTAAAAATGGTATTGATCATTTCTTTGCTTTAGACCCTCAACTTCGTAAGCACACCAAAATAGGTGTAGTAGGAAGAGGTTCTGAAGAAGCACTACGCAAATATGATCGTATAGCAGATTTTTCAGGTGATGATTTCGGAATACATACAGACGAAATAGGGAATGAATTTGCCAAGCTTGCAGATGGTCAGACGGTATTGTTTCCAAGAGCAAAAGGCTCATTGGAAACAATACAAAAGGCGATGACCGCTAATACCAAAATAATCGATATGCCAGTCTACGAGACAGTCTTGGAAGAAGATGTTGCAGCTACCGCTGCCGAAGTACTTATCTTTACAAGTCCAAGCAATGTGGAGGCTTATTTTAATGACAACCTCATCGAGCCGGGACAACAGATCATCTCTATAGGAAAGTCTACCGGTGCCAAAATTGAAGAAATGGGACTTTCATACGTGACTCCCTACTCTCCAGACGAAATAGGTCTCGCAGAAGCTGTATTCGGATTGAAATACTAGGAATTCAAAAAGTAAACAAAAGGCTACGTAAATAGGGATAGCGCCTGTTTATGAGCCTTTATCTAATATCAAAATAACATGTTACAACGTCCTAGAAGAAATCGTAAATCTGCCGTGATTCGCGACATGATTCAAGAGACACGTTTAGACGCGTCTAATTTAATTTTTCCTTTATTTATTATAGAAGGGACAAACCAGAAAACAGAGGTCTCCTCTATGCCTGGCATTTATCGCTATTCTATTGACAATCTTTTACGTGAAGTCGAAAGCTGCTTGGCATTAGGTTTAAGATCTTTTGACCTCTTCCCTAATATAGAAGAATCGCTAAAGGATAAATATGCGACAGAAAGCTACCGCAGCGGGAACCTCTACACTCGTGCTATAGAAGAAGTAAAGAAAAATTTTCCAGAGGCGTGTATCGTGACAGATGTAGCAATGGATCCTTACAGCAGTGATGGACACGACGGGATAGTTGAGGACGGTAGGATATTGAACGATGAAACCTTAGACGTATTAGGCAAAATGGCCTTAGCTCATGCGCAGGCTGGTGCAGATATAATCGCGCCATCCGACATGATGGATGGCAGAATTGGACACATTCGTAATGTACTGGATGACAATGGATTTACGGACGTATCGCTAATGTCTTACACAGCCAAATATGCTTCGGCATTCTATGGTCCATTCCGAGATGCATTAGGATCTGCTCCAAAGCATGGAGATAAGAAAACCTATCAGATGAACCCAGCGAATTCAAGAGAAGCCCTTGTTGAAGCACACCTTGATGTCGAAGAAGGCGCTGACTTCTTGATGGTAAAGCCTGGCCTTCCTTACCTGGACATCATCAAGTTGTTAGCGGACAACTTTGACCTTCCAATCGCTGCATACAATGTCAGTGGTGAATATGCTATGCTAAAAGCTGCTGCGCAAAACGGATGGTTGGATGAAGAACGTTCCATAATGGAAACATTGCTAAGTTTCAGAAGAGCAGGCGCAACCGCAATCCTTACCTATCATTCCAAAGAAGTACTTGAAAAAGGTTGGTTGAAATAATCGATATGCCCGGACAAATGTCTGGGCATTTTTTTATTTTGCGTCAAATCAACTTCTTATTGTCAATCTAACCTCATAGTTCCAATCAAAAGTGGTTATTCACAAATAAATGGATAATTTTACATCAATAACGACAACAACTATGAGCAACACATCCTATTCTGATATTTCAAGAGAAAAATCTAAAGAACTATTTGAAAAAGCAAAACAATATTTTCCAGGAGGTGTAAACTCTCCAGTAAGAGCTTTCAAATCCGTGTACGGATCTCCTCTATTCATTGAACGTGGAGACAAAGCTCATTTATGGGATGCCGATGGGAATGAATTCATTGATTTTTGTTGTTCTTGGGGCCCACTTATTCTGGGACACAACAATACTGAAGTACGTGAAGCCGTGGCTAGACAACTGGATAAAGGTTTGAGTTTCGGAGCTCCTACAGCGCTGGAAAATGATCTTGCAGATCTTATATTATCCAACAACAATTACATCGAGAAAATCCGCTTTGTAAGTTCCGGTACAGAAGCGGTCATGTCTGCCATTCGATTGGCCCGTGGTTATACAAAAAGAGATAAGATTGTTAAATTTGAGGGTTGTTATCATGGTCATTCCGATTCACTCTTAGTAAAAGCTGGCTCTGGCCTAGTAACTTTTGGTGAAACATCATCAGCAGGCGTACCTAAATCGTTTGCAGAAGAAACAATTGTCATTGCTTTGAATGACCAAGAGGCGCTGCAGTCGGTGTTCGATCAATTTGAAGACCAGATCGCAGCCGTCATTATTGAGGGAATACCTGCTAACAATGGTCTGCTCATTCAATCTAAGCAATACATTGATTTCCTTCGCCAAATTACGAAAGAAAATGGAACACTTTTGATCTTCGACGAGGTTATTACGGGCTTCCGTCTTGGATTTGAGGGCGCAGCGGCACATTACAATATTCAGCCAGATATCATTACCTATGGAAAGATCATAGGTGGAGGTATGCCCGTAGGTGCATATGGAAGTTCTAAAGAGCTCATGGCCTATATCTCTCCTGACGGAAATGTATACCAAGCGGGCACATTATCGGGTAACCCTGTAGCGATGTCTGCTGGAATTGCAGCCTTGAGTATACTGGCCCAACCCGATTTTTACAAGAATCTTGAGCAAACTACAGAAAGGTTTATTTCTGAAATCCGCGAATATGTAGAATCCAAAAACTATGAGCTACAGATCCAAATTGTGGGATCTATCTTTTGGTTTGCATTCAGTGCCAACGTGAACATCACCCGTGCAGATGAGATCGATCATGCATCGATGGAAAAATATAAGGTCATGCACCGTGAATTATTAAATAGAGGAGTCTATTTTGGTCCATCGGGATATGAAGTTGGCTTCATATCTACTGCCCATACAGCGGAAGATCTTGAGAAAGCCAAGAAGGCTATCTTCGAAAGCTTGGACGTGGTTTTTGGTTAACTATGGGTGTATAAGCCGAATCCTAAAAAATATAGAAAATAGATATCATCGAAACAATTCTATACATTTAACGTTATAAAAGAATAGGATTTCGGTCCTGGCATAAATTAAATCAAATCTTTAATTATAAATACACTAAAATGAAAAAACAATCATGGAAAGCAGCATTAGCGATCTTGGCCGTTGGCGCCACTATAGCTTCATGTAATAATCCAGCTAAAACGACAGGGAGTGAAAGCGGAGATTCAACAGCAATTTCGGACTCTTCCAATACTTCCTCAATAACAGTCACGCCGATTGCTCACTCCAAAGATTTTCCAGGAGCTGAATTAAAAATTGCCTCTCTTACATCTGAGAAAGTAGGTGCTGACTCTGCGAAAATAACAGTAAAATACACCGTTAATAATTTCAAGTTAACAGAGCAGACCGCACATGAGCATGCCGATCATTTAGCAAACTCACATGACGGTCAACACATCCATTTCATCTTAGATAATAAGCCATACACAGCACTATACAAACCTGAAAATTCGGTAACGGTTGCTTTGAACTCTGAGCACTATCTACTGTCATTCTTGTCACGTTCATACCATGAGTCTATCAAGGCTGCTGACGCTTATAAACTCGTCAAATTTAAGGTGGATGGCACAGGTAAATTGACTGAGCTTCCTACTCCAAAAGAAGCTAGTTTATTCTATAGTCGTCCAAAAGGAGAATACAAGGGAGAAGATACTAAAAATCTATTGCTAGACTTCTATTTGGTCAATACCTCAATAGCAGCTGACGGAAATAAAGTAGTAGCAACGGTAAATGGTCAAGAATTCAAATTGGACCAATGGACTCCTTACGAAATCAAAGGATTACCATTCGGAGAGGCGAAAATCAAATTGACACTTGTTGACAAGGATGGTAATGCTGTCACTGGAGATAACGTATCAGTGGAAAGAGATATCAAGTTATTGGAAAAATAGTTGACTTTCTTCACAAAAGAATAAAAAAAGGGGCTTAAAAATTTAAGCCCCTTTCTTATAGTTTAAAATCCTACAGGTTTCAGATTCAAGCCCTCCCGCTCATCTAGATCAAAGAGTAGATTCATATTCTGTACAGCTTGTCCTGAGGCACCTTTCAATAGATTATCAGTAGCATTCAGTATGAGTAACTTATCACCATGTTTCTCTAAATGAATGATACTTTTATTGGTATTCACGACTTGTTTCAAATCAATGTTTTTACGACTCATTACCGTAAAAGGATGGACCGCATAATAAGATTCGTAAAGCTGATAAGCCTCTTCTTCACCTCCTGCAAAATCTACATAAATGGCCGAAAAGATCCCGCGGGTGAAATCTCCCCTCTGCGGGATAAAATTTATTTTCTTCGTAGCCCTTTCTAAAAGGGTACCAGAAGTATCGGGTAGGAAACCATCTTGTAACTGATTCAGCGATTCAGAAATCTCCTGTAGATGTTGATGTTCAAAAGCTTTATATGCCGACAGGTTATTATTTCTCCATGAAAAATGAGTGGTGGATCCTGGTTTTTGGCCAGCACCAGTAGAACCGGTCGTGGCATTAACATGGATTTGATCTGGAAGCTTTCCCTCAGAAGCCAGCGGCAAAAGCCCCAATTGGATATTAGTAGCGAAGCATCCTGGATTTGCAATATAATGTGCAACCTTAATAGCATCACGATTTAACTCTGGAAGTCCATAAACAAAATGACGGCTTTGATACTCGGTGTTACTTTTTAATCGGTAATCTTGAGACAAGTCGATAATCTTCACATGTTGCGCAATAATATTCGCTTCTAGGAATTTGCGAGCATCACCATGTCCAACGCACAAAAACAAGACATCAATATCGTCACAAATATCCGATGAGAAGATAAGCTCTGTATCTCCAAAGAGATCATTATGTACCTCATAGATTTTATTACCCGCGTTCGACGCACTTTGCGCAAATACAATCTCAACTTTGGGATGGTAGATCAATACACGCAGTAATTCACCTCCTGTATAACCTGCTGACCCCACTATCCCAACTTTAATCTTATTCATCCTGTCTATTTATTATTTGTGAGTAAGGTTGCTGATAAATTATTGAATCCAACGATGTCATTTCGCACCATTGAACTCACCTATCAAATGCTTAGTCTTTTACATTTACTTTATGCCAGATAAGAGTCTGGTTACCGAAAATTTTAGAAAATCCTTTGACATCATCACCCGTCCAACCATTGTTCATCTCTCCATAGGTGCCAAATTTATTAGACATCAAATCATTATCGGAGTCTATTCCCAATATAGTAAAACGGTAAGGATTAAGCTCGACATATACACGTCCATTTACAGTTCCCTGTGAACTTGCCAAAAAAGCCTCGATATCTCTCATCACGGGATCATGCATCTGTCCTTCATGCATATAGTTACCGTAGAACCCAGCGATCTGATCTTTCCAAGCCAACTGCCACTTGGTCAATGTATGTTTTTCTAATGTATGGTGTGCTTTAATCAAGATCACAGGTGCAGCAGCTTCAAAGCCTACACGCCCCTTTATACCGATGATCGTATCCCCAACATGGATATCCCGACCTATACCATATGGCTGTGCAATAGCTTGGAGCTCCTGAATAACCCTTACTGCACCAATCTTATTACCATCTAATGCGATAGGCTCTCCGTTTTCAAAATCAATCGTAATTTTTCTGGTATCCGTGGAAGTTACTGCTGTAGGCCAAGCCGATTCGGGCAAGTATTGGTTGGAGGTCAATGTCTCTGCTCCTCCAACGGACGTTCCCCAAATTCCCTTATTAATCGAGTACCTAGCCTTTTCTGCAGAATACTCTACCCCATGTTGACTCAAATATTCGATTTCGGCCTCTCTACTAAGCTTTAGATCACGTATCGGGGTAATGATCTCCACGCCGGGGATCAAAGTGTTAAAAATCATATCGAAGCGCACCTGATCGTTACCAGCTCCAGTAGATCCATGTGCTACACATTCAGCACCGATTTTCTTTGCATAATTGGCAATTGCAGTAGCTTGGCACACCCGCTCAGCAGATACCGATAAGGGATAGGTAGCATTTTTAAGTACATTTCCAAAGATCAAATACTTAATACTATCGCGATAGTAGTTCTCTGTTTCATCAACAACAGCATGAGATTTAACACCTAATTTATAAGCGCGTTTTTCAATCTGATCCAACTCCTCATTGGAAAAACCACCTGTATTCACGATTACAGAATGAACTTCTAATCCTAAATCTTGAGTAAGATAAATACAACAAAATGAAGTATCCAATCCACCACTAAATGCTAAAACTACTTTTTTCATTTATATAAATTTATTTTTAAACTGCGATGAAGGTATCAAATTCATTCCACTATGTAATCTGAAAATCAGGATAGCTTCACCGGAATATAGTATATTTCGGAGTGTATATTCTAACAGCATATTTAGGCGCATTACACTCGTTTTATTCATTATCGTCTGTTTCCAGAGCATTCGTATTACCGTTGGCGATTTTCCAGAAGGTCAAGACTACCTACCACGCTAGCGGGTATATTAAAATCCCTTTGCCGCCTTACGGGGTTGAGGAAAAAATGTCAGTACTATCTTCTTTGTCGATTTCCACAATTTCGCTTCGATACGCTTTAACAAAGATTGCTTCTTTGCAATACGTTCCAACCGCTCCTTAGCTTCATGTTTCCGTTGGATCTTTTCCTTTAACTCCCTTTCTTTTTCCACAGGATCCCAGAGCATTGCAGTACACATACAATTCTTACGCTCTTTGCTAATCAATATGTCATAGTTAACACAGCTCTGACAACCTTTCCAAAACTCGTCATCCGTCGTCAATTCTGAATAGGTTACAGGTTCGTAACCCAAATCTGAGTTAATCTTCATGACGGCCAGTCCTGTAGTCAGTCCAAATATCTTTGCATGAGGATACTTCTCCCTCGACAATTCGAAGACCCTTTTCTTAATAGCTTTGGCTAATCCTACCTTTCTAAAGTCCGGATTCACAATCAATCCCGAGTTAGCCACATAATTTTCGTGCCCCCAGGTCTCGATATAGCAAAATCCCGCCCAGCTGCCGTCTTTATGTAACGCAATGACAGCTTTACCTTCTACCATCTTCTTTGCCACATATTCAGGTTTACGACGCGCTATACCGGTACCGCGTGCTTTTGCGGACTCAAACATCTCATCACAGATAGTCTCTGCGTACTGTGTATGCTCTGGCTTTGCCGGAATAATCAAAAAATCTGAAATAGTCATCTATTTATACGACCCCAAATAATAAAACAACAACTGAATGTTCGTTTTGTTAAAAAAATAATAAACTAAAAGATTGAAAAATCAGACCCTCGAGCAGGAAGATCTTCTTGTGTTTTGGAAGTAGCCTGCCTCTCTATCAAGCTCGAGGCAGTATAGGTCGTCGGAAACGAATAAACGGGCGTTCTATTTGTAATGAAGAATAAACACACCTTCCCACAAACCTTTCAAAAGGCTGCGAAAAAGAAATATGATCTATTTGATGTATCTTCATTTTTGATTCTAAACGTCAGATGTCTATTGACTCCGCAAATGTATAAAATTATTTTTTTCTTTTATGCAAGAAACCTGTCGTTTTTTTGAAAAAAACACAAATTCTTACACATTCATGATAACGCAAGAATTTATTGATTTTCAGACCACTACCAGCTTACACTCTTTCACTTTAGTTTTGACGAAATTGCTATTTTAACACATATTAATTGTAATGTTTCCATTATTAAAATATAAAATTAAGAAAGTAGCCAGGGGTCAACTGGATGTCATCATCGTGCAGCAAACGATTTACCGATTTTGTAAGTGGTTAATTTTAGGTATTTTTGGAGCAAACTAATAAAACATCGTGAAATGGATACGCCCAGTATAATCTTTTACTTATTTTTTGCAGTACCCTATATTTTTGTCATGTACTGGCTCGTCAAACAAGACAAAAAAAAATACGTCTGGGGGATTACAATTGTAACAATTATAGCCATCATCGGCATTATAGTCTCACAGAAGGCCAGTAAGGTTGCTATGGACAACTATCGACAACATCAGTTAGATTCAAGGGAGATCGAACGCGAGGAGAAGTTGGATAGTCTTCATAATAAATAGAGAAATGGGACAAATTATCCCATTTCTCTATTTATCAATATGTTCCAACCTAAAAAGAAACGCATATTCCAATGCAATTTCTTCTAAATAATCAAATCTTCCTGATGCACCACCGTGACCATAGTCCATATCTGTCTTGAGTAGCAGTACATTCTTATCTGTTTTGGTAGCACGCAATTTTGCAACCCATTTGGCAGGTTCGAAATATTGCACTTGGCTATCATGCAAACCAGTAGTCACCAACATATTCGGGTAATTTTTAACCTCTACATTTTCGTAAGGAGAATAACTCTTCATATATTGATACGCCTCCTTGCCATTTGGATTTCCCCATTCATCATACTCATTGGTCGTCAAAGGAATCGTTTCGTCAAGCATAGTATTGACGACATCTACAAAAGGAACATTAGCAATCACTCCGTTCCACAACTCAGGAGACATGTTGGCTACTGCTCCCATCAATAATCCCCCAGCACTTCCTCCTTTTGCGTATAAATGATCCTCTGAAGTATATTTTTGACCGATAAGATATTTTCCACAGTCAATGAAATCTGTAAACGTATTTTTCTTTTTCATCATCTTACCATCCTCATACCACTGTCTTCCCATTTCCTCTCCCCCACGGATATGTGCAATTGCATAGATGAAGCCACGATCTAAAAGACTTAACCTTGTAGATGAAAAAGACGGGTCCATGGACGCTCCATAGGAGCCATAAGCATATAACAATAAAGGAGCCTTTCCATCTCGCTTCATTCCATTTTTATAAACGATCGAAATGGGAATGGAAGTCCCATCCTGCGCTTTTGCGAACACCCGCTCCGTTGTATAATTCTTAGCCTCATACCCACCTAAGACCGGCTGTTGCTTAAGGAGCTTCTTGTCATGCGTATCCATATTGTACTCATAGGTAGATGATGGTGTCACTAGTGAGTTATAACCGTATCGCACCACATCCAAATCGTATTCCACATTCGTACTTGGAGATACGGTGTACGCCGCCTCACCAAAATCCAGATAATGCTGTTTCCCATCTTTCAAACTACGAACAGCCAACTGAGTGAGTCCATTTTTTCGTTCCGAAATAACAATATAGTCTTTGAACTCATCGATATCACTGACCAATACATCTGCACGATGAGCAATAAATTCTTTCCAATTTTCTTTACCCGTACGATCAAGAGGGCATTCCATTACCTTAAAATTCTTCGCTCCCTCATTTGTAACAATCAAAAATTTGTTCTCCAGAGCCACCACCGAGTAAAGTGCATCTTTTATGCGAGGTTGGAAAACCTTAAATTTACCATTAGGCTCATCCGCATTCAAGATGTGTACTTCAGACGAGAGTGTCCCTCCAGTATATATCATAATGTATTGCCCATTCTTTGACTTACTAACGTCGATATAATTCGTATTGTCCTTTTCCTCATATACGGTCACATCAGTTTGCTCATCTGTCCCGATACGGTGTCTTTTTATTTTTTCACTCAATAACGTAACCGGATTCTTGGATGTGTAAAATAGTGTTTCATTATCATTGGCCCAAGTGGCCCCAACTGAAGTCCTGCTAACCCGATCACTAAGTATTTTACCACTTTCCAGATCCTTTATGTGGACAATATACTCTCTCCGAGATACCGTATCAACACCATAGGCTAGACGTTTATTGTCCGGACTAATAGACAGTCCACTGATTGCATAATACGCATGTCCCTGCGCCATCGCATCTACATCCAACAGAACCTCTTCGGTACTATCTAAGCTTCCTTTTTTACGACAATATTTATAATATTGTTTACCCTCTTCGGTCCTTGTATAGTAGTAGTAACCATTTTTAAAATAAGGTACCGATTCATCGGCTTCCTTAATCCGACCTTTCAACTCGTCGAATAGTCGTTTTTGAAAGGGTTCTGTATCTTTCATCATCGCTGAAGTGTAGGTATTCTCAGCTTCCAGATATTGAACCACATTGGACGAATCAGGTCCTTTTTTAAAATAGTCAATCATCCAATAGTAGTTATCAACTACTGTATCTCCGTGCATAATCCGTTCATGTGACTTTACTTCCGCAACTGGTGGAGTCAGGTCAGGCCACGTTACTGTTTTATTTTTCAACATTGTATTATTTGAAGAACAGGACGCCATAGCCAGTGCTCCAGCTGTCCACAAAATTAATTTACCTGTCATAATTTAGCATCAAAATTAGTAAATCCGCAATCAAAAGATCTTAACAATCCTTATAATGAAAATTCATTAAAGATAAGCGAAAATTTTAGCGATTTAGAATAAATTAACAGTTTGCTTTAGATTATTGCCCTATATTTGCTTATACATCAATTTTAATTCAACATTAAGCAGTAGGAATGAGATTAAACAAATTAGCATTTATATTAGCATTAGGGCTTCTCCCTTCACTATCATTTGCGCAAAAGGACAAAAAAGCACCACAAAATTGGTTCAACCTTGATTTTCAACAAGATGGGGTAATGGGAATCAGTACCGAAAAAGCATACAACACTTTATTAAAGGGACGGAAAGCTACTCCCGTAGTTGTCGCTGTGATCGACGGAGGAGTGGATGTCAAACATGAGGATCTAAAAGATGTACTCTGGACAAATACCAAAGACAATAATGGCAATGGTAAAGACAACGACAAGAACGGCTATATCAACGACAAGCACGGTTGGAATTTCATTGGTAATACCAATGGCGAAAATGTAAATCACGATAATCTGGAATTGACACGCCAAATCCGAAATTTTGAACCTAAATATATTTCTGTACTGCCGAGCACACCTCTCAGTGCCGCCGAGAGAAGGGAGTTTGTCGCCTACCAGGGTATGGTAAGTGAGTATGCAAGTAAACTGGAAGAGGCACAATTTGGCCAACTCAACTATGGCAAGCTCAAAGATCAATTGGACAATGTGTTTAAAAAAATTGGCAAAGACACCACTTCATTAACCCTTGCTGATATAGAGAACTACCAGACAGCGACAGATCAAGAGAAAATGGCGATCCGGATCGCGAAAAAAGGAATTCAAGAAGAGGGTTCTGTCGCGAAATTCTACAGCCAAATTGCAGAAGCGGCTACTTACTTTGGTGATCAGATAAATTATCATCTAAATAAAGATTTCGATCCGAGACACATTGTTGGAGACAACTATGAAGATGCCAATGAGCGCTACTATGGCAACCCAGATGTGACAGGCCCAGACGCCCTTCATGGTACACACGTGGCAGGGATCATCGGAGCCAAACGCAACAATAACATCGGCATCAATGGCGTGGCAGATCAGGTGAAGATTATGGCCCTACGAACTGTCCCAAATGGTGACGAGAGAGATAAAGACGTTGCAAACTCCATCTTGTATGCAGCAGAAAACGGAGCTAAAGTCATTAACATGAGCTTCGGAAAGAGCTATGCCTATAATAAAAAGGCAGTAGACGAAGCTATAAAATTTGCCATATCCAAAGATGTATTGCTTGTACATGCTGCAGGTAATGATGGACAGGATGTTGACATTCACAAGAATTATCCGACCAAATACTATACCGACAGTCTAGGGTCTATCCAAGGTGAAGCAGACGCCTGGATTACTGTTGGTGCTAGTGGACTCTACCAAGATGATGATCTTGTCGCAGATTTCTCCAATTACGGATACAAGACTGTAGATGTCTTTGCTCCTGGGGTACAGATTTACTCTACAGTTCCCGATTCCAAATATAAAGAAGAGCAAGGCACTAGTATGGCATCTCCTGTAGTCGCCGGCCTAGCAGCTTTGATCCGATCGTACTACCCACAGTTGACGGCAAAAGAAACGAAAGATATCATCATGAAGTCTGTGGTCAAAGTGGATAAAAAGATAAAAGTAAAAGGAGAAAATGGTAATACCAGAAAAGTATATCTAGATGAAATCAGTGTTACAGGTGGAATCGTAAATGCTTACCAAGCTATTGTTGAAGCAGACAAATACATTACACAAACAAAAAAATAATTTTTTTTACGATAAAATACTATAAGTTACCTAATTTACGTTTGATAAGAAGTTGATAACAAACAAACTTAGATTAGCTTATGGTCGAAAACTTTACAAAAACTAGAGAGGATGCTTATGTACTCGAAAATCAAGATCAGGCAAACAGCCAGGATGAGATCTTTGAGATCAAGTTAAAATCAAGTCTTCAAAATTTGTCAAAAGATCCCAACAAAACGACAATAGACAGTATTTTGGCTTATTCAAAATCTTTGAAAAAATAAGTAAGCAATCCTACAACAACAAGGCTCGATGACATCATCGAGCCTTAGTCTTTTTCCTTCGATTTTGGTTTCGTATATTTGATTATGCTAAAGAAAGATCGATACCGTGCGTTTGTGGAATATTTCTCCACACATAATCCTGATGCACAGACCGAATTGAATTATACGAATCCATATGAGCTTTTAGTCGCTGTAATCCTATCTGCGCAGTGTACCGATAAAAGAATCAATCAAGTGACCCCTTCCCTTTTCCAACGATTCCCCATTGTAGAAGCCCTTGCAGAAGCCTCTATAGATGAGGTGTTCACTTATATCAGGTCGGTTAGCTATCCAAATAATAAGGCCAAGCACCTCGTCGGGATGGCGAAGATGCTCATGGAGAAATTCAATGGTGAAGTGCCAGAGACAATCGAAGACTTGGTCAAGCTACCAGGTGTAGGGCGAAAGACGGCAAATGTAATCGCATCCGTCGTATACAATAGACCAGCCATGGCTGTCGATACCCATGTCTTTAGAGTGAGTAATAGATTGGGGCTGACCAGCAATGCGACTACTCCATTGGCCGTAGAAAAGCAATTAGTCAAATACTTACCTGAGGAGACTATCGCTGTTGCTCACCACTGGCTGATTTTGCATGGCAGATACATTTGCTTAGCGCGAACGCCAAAATGTGAAATTTGTCCGATCACCTATATATGCAAATACTATGAGTCCAACTTTTTGAAGCAGAAGATATCAAGACCTAACCTCAAAAGTGAGGCTCGATAAAATCAACTAATAAAATTAGCAAAATAAATTTGCTAATTCCATTTTAATCTGTATTTTTGAACTATAATTACTAAAAATATGAGCAATTCAGATAAGTTAAAAGCCCTACAGCTTACTTTAGATAAATTAGAGAAATCATATGGTAAAGGAGCCATTATGAAATTGGGAGATTCAGCTGTCGAGCCGATAGAATCCATCTCTACCGGATCATTGGGCTTAGATATTGCATTAGGCATTGGCGGTGTCCCCAAAGGTCGTATCATTGAAATTTATGGGCCTGAATCTTCTGGTAAGACGACATTAGCTACACACATCGTTGCTGAAGCACAAAAAAAAGGCGGAATTGCAGCCATCATCGATGCTGAGCATGCTTTTGACAAATACTATGCGCAAAAACTGGGAGTCGATGTAGAGAATCTATTAATCTCTCAACCCGATAACGGAGAGCAAGGCTTAGAAATTGCAGACAATTTAATTCGCTCAGGAGCTATTGATGTAATTGTGATTGACTCGGTCGCTGCTTTAGTCCCCAAAGGGGAAATTGAAGGCGAAATGGGAGATTCCAAAATGGGACTTCAGGCTCGTTTAATGTCTCAAGCTTTGCGTAAACTTACTGGAACAATCTCCAAAACAAACTGCTGCTGTATATTTATCAACCAGCTACGTGAAAAAATTGGTGTCATGTTTGGTAATCCAGAAACAACAACCGGTGGTAATGCTTTAAAATTTTATGCATCTGTCCGCCTTGACATCCGTCGTACTTCACAAATCAAAGATTCGGACGAAGTATCCGGTAACCGCGTGAAAGTCAAGATTGTAAAGAACAAAGTTGCACCTCCTTTCCGTATTGCTGAATTTGATATCATGTTTGGAGAGGGGATCTCTAAAGTAGGTGAAATCATTGATTTAGGTGTTGAGTATAACATCATCAAAAAAGCAGGTTCATGGTTCAGCTATGGAGACACTAAACTTGGCCAAGGCCGTGATGCTGTCAAAACTTTACTCTTAGACAATCCTGATTTAATGGATGAACTAGAAGCCAAAATACGGGCAGAGGTGACAGGAGTAGATGTTGCTCTTCCAATAGAAGAATAAATTGTCACTACAATTTTATAATGTATATGTATAGCCGTTCCTTTGGAATGGCTATATTTATTTTATCGGGAACTTATGAGTTTGATTACAAACAAACGAAACAATATGTGTTGAGCGCATACAAACATAAATTCTAATAATCACTTCGTGAGCAAACGAAGTACAAATTAATTATTTCAATGAAAAAACACCTGATTCCATTTCTATTTTTACTATTTACAGCCTTTAATTCGCAAGGGCAATCCACTCTAAAGATCCTATCGTATAATATTCACCATGCTAATCCACCTAGTAAAGCAAATGTTATTGACTTGGAGGCCATCGCAGCCGTTATTATAAATTCAAAAGCTGACATTATAGGGCTCCAAGAAGTCGATGTAAATGTAAGCCGCTCCGAACATATCGATCAAGCTAAAAAGTTAGCCGAACTCACAGGAATGAGGTACTACTTCTTTTCAAAAGGAATTGACCTGGAAAAAGGCGAATATGGGACAGCTATACTATCCCGATATCCCATTGAAACAACAGCGCATCACCTCCTACCCATGCCCGTGAATAGTGAGATGAGGAGCCTCGGAATTGCAAAAATAAAATTACCATCTAACAAAACCATCTATTTTGCAAATACACATCTGGACCTCAAAAACGAGAATCGGATAGCCCAGGCACAGTTTATCGCCGATCATTTCAAAAACAAAAAAGATCTTGTCATTCTTGTTGGCGACTTAAATGCAAAACCTGACTCACAACCCATCAAAACATTGGAAAGCATCTTCAAAAGAAGTAGCATCCCCAACGGGTTTACACTCCCAGAGGTCAATCCTACTGAAGAAATTGATTTCGTAATGGTAAATAAGAGAAGTAATGCAAAGTTTGGCAATCATACTGTCATTGATGAATCCTATGCATCCGATCACCGACCGCTATATGTAGAGATATTCCTTAAATAGTGTTTTTAAACTATAATCTACATAACAAATAAAAACAGCTGGGCGACTGATATAAGTCTATTTAGATTCAATAGAGAAACAGTAAAAAAGGGGACAATAATAATTGTCCCCTTTCTGTTCTAGCAACGTTAAAGTCTATTCTCCCTTTTCTAAGAAAGGATATTTATAATCTGTATCAGGATTGAAGGTCTCCTTGATAGTACGTGGCGAAACCCAACGCAACAAGTTGATCATCGACCCGGCCTTATCATTGGTACCCGAACCTCTAGCACCTCCAAATGGCTGCTGGCCAACTACAGCACCCGTACACTTGTCATTGACATAAAAATTACCAGCTGCATTGCGCAATGCATGAGTCGCCTGTGTAATTGCGTAGCGATCTTGAGCGATCACAGCACCTGTCAACGCATAGATAGAAGTCTTATCTACTACCTCAAGCGTTTCTTCCCATTTAGCATCTTCATACACATAAACAGTCAATACCGGCCCAAATAACTCTTCAGACATCGTTTCATAATCAGGCTTGGACGCCACGATTACTGTTGGGTGTATGAAATATCCTTTTGACTTATCATAGGTTCCCCCAACGATGATCTCTGCTTCGCTTGATTCTTTTGCACGATCAATGTAATTCGCCAATTTATCGAATGATTTCTCGTCAATTACTGCATTGATGAAATTTGAGAAATCTTCTGTTCCGCCGATCGTAAATGATTTAACATCTTCCACAATCGATTCTCTGAGCGTTGGCCAGAGAGATTTTGGAATATACACACGCGACGCAGCCGAGCACTTTTGTCCCTGGTATTCAAAAGACCCTCTTACAATAGCCGTATTTGCCACCTTTACATCAGCAGATGGGTGCACTAAAATAAAATCTTTTCCCCCTGTTTCGCCAACTATTCTTGGATAGGTTTTATACAAATGAATATTCTCTCCGATGGTCTTCCAGATATTTTGGAACACACCTGTCGATCCAGTAAAGTGGATACCGGCAAAATCAGGATGTTTAAAAATTACATCCCCCGCATCAGGTCCAGAAACAAATACCAAATTGATAACACCATCCGGTAGACCAGCTTCTCTGAAAATTTCCATCAACACATTTGCCGAATAAATCTGCGTATTAGAAGGCTTCCATACCACGACATTCCCCATCATTGCGACACATGAAGGTAGATTACCAGCAATTGCAGTAAAATTAAATGGTGTTAAAGCAAAAATGAATCCTTCCAATGGGCGTTGCTCTAAGCGATTCCAGACACCCTTTCCCGACACTGGTGGCTGTTGTGAATAAATTTCACTCATATACTGCACATTGAAGCGAAGAAAATCTACAATCTCGCAAGCGGAGTCTATTTCTGCCTGATAAGGGTTTTTAGACTGCCCCAACATAGTGGCTGCGTTGAGCTTGTAGCGGTATTTCCCAGCTATCAGGTCTGCAGCTTTCAAAAATATCGCAGCCCTATCTTCCCAGGCCAAGTTTTCCCATTCAGCCTTAGCAGACAAGGCAGCCTGGATAGCATCTGAGACGTGTTGCTTAGTTCCTTCGCTATAAGCTCCCAATACATGCTGATGATCGTGGGGAGGCGTCAGCTTCACCTTCTTATCCGTACGGACTTCTTTCCCTCCGATGAACATCGGGACATCAATCTCCTTGTTACGAGCCTCGTCAATTGCAGCCTTCAATAGCTTACGCTCTTTGGTACCAACAGCATATGTATAAACAGGCTCATTGACTGGAACCGGAACATTAAAAAATCCTTTTAACATAGTAACAATTTTTGATCAGACAAGCTGATATTTAACTTTCTATTTTCATATAAAAATAAGCAAAAAGCACTGATTAACAAGTGCTAAGCCCTACACTAAAGACGATTGGAGAAAATCTGTTTAAACTTTTCCAATTTCGGTTAAATCATATTCATCAATTAAAACAGACTACACAAAAAAAGCGGTGGGACCTTATGTCCCACCGCTTCAATAACCTATCGCATTATAGCAGGATTATTATTTCGCTTCTGCATAACGCTGTGCTACAGCATCCCAATTGATTACATTGAAGATAGCTTCCAGATAAGCAGGACGCTTATTCTGGTATTTTAGGTAATAAGCATGCTCCCACACATCTATACCCAAAATAGGGGTACCTTTAACTTCCGCAACATCCATAAGTGGATTATCCTGATTGGGGGTCGAAGTCACAGCCAATTTGCCGTCAGCACCTACGATCAACCATGACCATCCTGAACCAAAACGGCCTGTTCCTGCCTCTTGAAGTTTTTTCTTCAATTCATCAAATGAGCCGAAGGCATCACGGATAGCTTGTGCCAAGTCACCGCTAGGTTCACCACCTGCATTAGCCCCTAATACGCTCCAAAATAAATCATGGTTAAAATGACCGCCTCCGTTGTTACGTACTGCAGCACTATATTTTGAAACATTCTTTACAATGTCCTCCAATGACAAGTTTTCTGCATCTGTACCAGCAATTGCTTTATTGAGGTTATCAACATATGCTTGATGATGTCTATCATGGTGAATTTCCATGGTATCTTTATCAATATGTGGTTCTAATGCGTCTGATGCGTATGGTAACGCTTCTAATTGAAATGCCATAATATGTTAAAATTTAATGTTAAATACTTTTTTCGATTTATATACAAATATAACGTTTAGATCCAGGATATGTTTTTAATCTGGTCTAAGAAATACATACACTTATCTTTTCTGACGGAAAAATGATGTAATCAGCTCCGCGCACTCCTTTTCTAGAACACCCGCGACCACTTCTGTTTTAGGATGGTAAAGATGTCCATATTTAGATGAACCCCGCTTCTCATCGGTTGCTCCATAAACGACTCTTGATACTTGAGTCCAATAAGAAGCGCCTGTGCACATCACACAAGGCTCGACTGTCACATACAATGTACAATCTTTGAGATACTTCCCTCCCAAGAAATTAGAGGCAGCAGTAAATGCCTGCATCTCGGCATGTGCCGTGACATCATTTAATCGCTCTGTCAGATTATATCCCTTGCCAATTATTCTTCCTTGACTCACGATTACAGCTCCTATAGGCACTTCATCCTCTTCGTGCGCCCGCTTTGCCAGATCCAAGGCAGCCTTCATAAAAATTTCATCCGGATTCGCTTGGTCCGCACCCTCTTCAAAATTGAAATATCTCATCGCCCAAAATTAACAAAGTCTAGCACCATTAGGCAACTTCCGGTCTACAGAAGTCAAAATAATATCACCATTCTCATCTGCAAATCCTGTGATCAGACATTCAGACATGAAGTTAGCAATTTGCTTCCGTGGAAAGTTAACAACAGCAACCACTTGCTTGCCAATTAACTCCTCCTTCGAATAATGTACAGTAATCTGTGCACTTGACTTGCGAATACCGATTTCATTTCCAAAATCCACTACCAACTGGTAGGCCGGCTTCCTGGCTTTTGGAAAATCCTCAGCAGATAAAATAGTACCCACCCTTATGTCTACCTTCTCAAATTCCAACCAATCTATCTCTTCCATTACAATCTATTACTGGTCAAGTCGGCAAGCTCCTTGCTTAAGGTGAATATTACATAATCTGCATTTCGTCTCAGTCGCTTAGCCAACCGCACAATAAGCTCATCCTCCATCCCAGCTTTATACATCAGATCTTCATCACTCAAACTATTGTATTTTCTTCTTAACTTTACCTTCAGGATTTCCCATTCGGAATCACTTATTTTGATGTTTGCCATTTTTTGGTTTAAATTTTGTACACAACTGGAAAAGTAATAAAAATTAAAATTATAACAAAAAATACATTATTTATGAAAAAGTTTCTACTCAGCTTAGCCGCTTCCTTATTGTTGATCGCTTCGGCAAACGCCCAATTGCTGCCCAGTCTGAAATTTGGGGTAAAAGGCGGATTGAATTTTTCGAGTTTAAAATCAGAAGGGAAATGGTTAAATTCAGATACTAAGACAGGTTACCAAGCAGGTCTATGGGCTAGGATTGGCGCAGCAGGCTTCCATGTACAGCCAGAAGCATACTTTACCGGTAAAAAAATAAAAGGTGAATACCAGACGGAGAATGGAAAAGAAAACGGAACCCTAAACCTAACAACGATCGACGTTCCAATCTTACTAGGAACGAGGGTAGGGTTAGGCCCCATTGGAGTGAGATTTCAAGCCGGACCCGTATTCGCTTTTAAAGTAAGCGAAGGTGGCTCATTAAGCAAATACACGGATTTTGCCAATTACAAAAAAGCTTCAACCGGCATTATCGGTGGTATCGGTGCTGATATTAGCAAATTCACAGTAGACCTCCGCTATGAGCATGGACTATCAAATCTAAGTGACAATAAAGACAAAATTAAAATGTGGTCAATTGGGGTTGGCTACAATTTCTTGTAGTCTAACGAAATTTCACTATAAAAAACACCAGCAAAAGCCCAGTTAACTGGGCTTTTGCCGTTTACAACCTTAGAATAATTCTAAATTAGTACTTTTTACAATCTTACTTACATTTTTATGACGCAAATGGATAGTTTTGCGTATTAATATTAAAATACAAGGATAATGAGTAATTCAAAGCCAGTTTTAAGTTCTTCGTTGGGGAAGAAACTGATCATGAGCTTAACAGGACTTTTCTTATGTACTTTTTTGATCGTTCACTTGGTCGGGAACTTACAACTGTTTAAGAATGATGAAGGTCTAGCGTTTAACCAATACGCCTACACCATGACCCATTTCGCACCTATTAAAGTAGTTTCCTACTTACTTTATGCTTCTATTATTGTCCACGCTATCTATGCCCTTATTTTGACATTGAAGAATAGAGCCGCACGCCCTATTGCTTATGCGAAGTATGATGGAGCAGCGAATAGCGCTTGGAATTCTAGAAATATGGGTATTTTAGGAACAGTATTGTTAGTTTTTATCGCTACGCATATGGCTAACTTCTGGTGGAAATATCACAATGATCAGACGCCTTACATCGAGTACAAAACAGATTTGGCAACTAACGCAACGACTACCAGAGTGCTAGAACAATCTGAATTCAGCGATTTTAGAGTAGAAGTAAAAGATGGTGTTCAGACCATACAAGCCCGCGATTTGTATAAGCAGGTCGACTATGCTTTTCAAAATGTCTGGCTAGTCCTGTTATATGTGGTGGCGATGGCCGCCTTGTCATTTCATTTAATTCATGGGTTTCAATCTGCATTTCAGACAGTCGGTTTCAATCATAGGAGATATATTCCTATTGTTAGATTCCTAGGAGTGTGGATATTTGGGGTAATTGTCCCGTTAGGCTTTGCCGCCATGCCGTTATACTTTTACTTTGCTAAATAAACTATTTTAAGATACGAGCGAAAGCAATATCTATCAAAATAAAATAAAGAGATATGTTAGATTCAAAAGTACCAGCGGGCCCATTAGCCCAAAAGTGGTCAAATCATAAATTCAATCTTAAGTTAGTCAATCCTGCCAACAAACGTAAATTCACGATTATAGTGGTTGGAACAGGTTTAGCAGGTGCATCGGCAGCTGCTTCATTAGCTGAACTGGGTTATAATGTAAAAGCATTCTGCTACCAGGATTCTCCCCGTCGTGCGCACTCTATTGCCGCACAGGGAGGTATCAATGCAGCCAAAAATTATCAAAATGACGGTGACTCGGTCTACCGTCTGTTCTATGATACCATCAAAGGAGGTGACTACCGTGCACGTGAAGCCAATGTATACCGCCTAGCTGAGGTATCTGTAAATATTATCGATCAGTGTGTCGCTCAAGGTGTTCCATTTGCACGTGAGTATGGAGGTCTATTAGACAACCGTTCATTCGGTGGAGCACAAGTATCCCGTACCTTCTACGCCCGCGGTCAGACCGGACAACAACTTCTTTTAGGAGCATACTCCGCACTCAACCGTCAAATCAAAAAAGGCAAAGTAGAGATGTTCAACCGTCATGAAATGCTCGATGTTGTAAAGGTAGATGGACATGCTAAGGGAATCATTACGCGTGATCTAGTGACAGGTGCAATTGAATCACATGCTGGACATGCTGTCCTATTATGTACCGGTGGATACGGAAACGTATTTTTCCTATCTACAAATGCAATGGGGTGTAACGTGACCGCAGCATGGAGAGCCCACAAACGTGGAGCATACTTTGCTAATCCTTGTTACACACAGATTCACCCGACTTGTATCCCTGTAACAGGCGATCATCAGTCAAAACTGACGTTAATGTCCGAATCTCTTCGTAATGATGGTCGTGTATGGGTACCTAAGACACAGGAGCTTTCTTCTAGATTACGCAAAGGCGAATTAAGAGCAGCTGATATCAAAGAAGAGGACAGAGATTACTTCTTAGAAAGAAAATACCCATCATTTGGTAACTTAGTCCCTCGTGACGTAGCTTCTCGGAATGCCAAAGAAGCGGTTGACGATGGTCGTGGAGTAGGTAAATCAGGAGTGGCCGTATATCTGGATTTTGCAGATGCAATCAATCGTCTCGGAGAAGATACAGTACGCGCAAAATATGGTAACCTGTTTGACATGTATTACCAGATTACAGATGAAAATCCTTATAAACAGCCTATGCGTATCTACCCGGCTGTTCACTATACAATGGGTGGTGTATGGGTTGATTACAACTTAATGACGACTATTCCAGGCCTGTACGCATTAGGAGAATGTAATTTCTCTGATCACGGGGCTAACCGTCTTGGAGCATCAGCATTAATGCAGGGGCTAGCAGACGGGTACTTTGTCATTCCTTACACTGTAGGAGATTATTTGTCCACACTAGGTTTCGCACCCGTAGACAAAGCCAATCCAGAGTTTGAAAAAGCACGTCTAGAGGTTGAGCAAAAAACCAAACAGCTTCTTTCCCTAAAAGGAACAAAAACAGTAGATGACATCCACAAGGAATTAGGTAAAATTATGTGGGAATACTGTGGTATGGCTCGTACAGCAGAGGGTTTGACCAAAGCAAAGGGGTTGATTCAAGAGTTAAAGAAAGAATTCTGGTCGAATGTGACCGTTCTTGGTGAAAATGAAGAATTAAATCTCTCCCTGGAAAAAGCTGGACGTGTAGCTGACTTTTTAGAATTAGGCGAATTGATGGTAGACGATGCCTTCAACCGCTCCGAATCATGTGGAGGTCACTTCCGTTTAGAAAGCCAGACTGAAGAAGGTGAAGCTAAGCGTAATGACGAAGAGTTTACATACGTATCTGCTTGGGAATTCAAAGGAGAGAACCAACCAGAGGTCCTTCATAAGGAAGAGTTAATTTTCGAAAATGTTAAATTAACACAAAGAAGTTATAAATAGTATTGCGTATAGCGTATTGAGATATGCGAAATGTCTCAATACTCAATACTCAGTACTCAATACTATACAGATATGAGTGCACATATGAACTTAACGCTGAAAGTTTGGCGTCAAAAAAATGATAAACAAAGAGGTCAATTCGTAACTTATCAAGCTAATAATATCGCTGATGATATGTCCTTCTTGGAGATGCTTGACATTGTTAATGAAGAGTTGACGCGCAAAGGAGAGGATCCGATCTACTTTGACCACGACTGCCGCGAGGGTATTTGCGGGATGTGCTCGCTAGTGATTAATGGTCGTCCCCATGGACCTAAGCAAGGTACTACTACTTGTCAATTGCACATGCGTAGTTTTCATGATGGACAGACTATCGTCATTGAACCATGGAGAGCAGCTGCTTTTCCGGTATTGAAAGATTTAGCTGTTGACCGGACGGCATTCGACCGTATTCAACAAGCTGGTGGATATGTCAATGTCAATACAGGCGGAGTACCAGATGCTAATACGATCCCTATTCCTAAAAGAATAGCTGACGAAGCCTTCGAATCTGCTACCTGTATCGGATGTGGCGCCTGTGTAGCAGCCTGTAAGAATGCCTCAGCAATGCTTTTTGTATCCGCTAAGGTATCGCAGTTCGCGCTATTACCACAAGGGCAGACAGAACGTTACGAGCGAGCTCAAGCAATGGTCGATCAGATGGACGCCGAAGGATTTGGAAACTGTACCAATACAGGTGCTTGTGAGGCAGAGTGTCCAGTAGGTATTAAACTGACAAATATTGCTCGATTGAACCGTGAATATCTAAACGCAAAAATTTTTAGACAAGAAGACGTACATAACTAGAAGTCATTGTTATTGAAATTACAGCAGTCCCCATATCCTTGTATATGGGGACTTTTTTGTTATATTTACCCATATAACAATATAATATAGCGCTGTGCAACTCACCACAAAAATCCGTATTTTACTCCTTATCCTGACGTTTTCATTTATGGGCACAGCCCTGACGATACACCTCACTATTACGGACAAAGACATGCTGCGGTTGGATAAAGAGGAGCTCACCTCTAATATTCATCAAAAGGAAAGTCTCATCGAAGATCTCTTTGCAGATTCTACCATCATGAAGACATTCAAAAATATTGAGCAGTTTCCAATTCAATCGTCTGAAATACTAGAGAAATTCTCCGCCGAACAGGGCATTAACCTCTACCTATTCAAGGATGGCAAACCGGTGTTGTGGAGCACAGATGTATATGTACCTATCACCGATGCAGGTCTAAAAGCGACCACAACCTATATTCTTGAGAGCAATAGATCATTTATAGCGCGAAAAAAGCAGGTGGGCGACGTTAATGTATTAGCACTTATATTAGTCAAAAGGTTTTTCAATAGCAATAACGAATATCTGAAAAATACCTTCTCGAAAGATCTTATTGACAACAATAATTTAGAAATCGCCGATTACACAGATACTAAAAATATTCAGAACGTCTATAGTAACGATGGTACCTATCTTTTCTCAGTCAAATTAAAAGAAGGAAAACACGACAATATCTATATTTTCTTACAATTTATCTGCTGGGTATTTGCGATGTTTTGCTTCATTATTCTAACGCACAACGTATGTTTAAATCTAGCAAAAAAAGGTTTCGCTTGGATCTCTGCAGCAATATTTGGCATCGTATTGATCAGCCTAAGGATAATTGATTTAGAGACTAATTGGCTTGCCTCACACTCTAGTCTTGGCATATTCGATCCCAAGTATTACGCTTACAACTCTATATTTCCACACTTGTGGGCATTGACGTTAACAAATCTGAGCTGCCTATGGTATCTGCTCTTTATTTCATCAATAACATCTAAGCTGACCTTATCTATGCGCATGAAAAAGGGAATCATTCCCTATGCCATAGCCAGTATCCTGCTCTTTAGTATATACTTTTTCTCTAACTTATTATTTAAGCACCTCGGAAGTCTGATCACACATACTTCGATCGTGAGTTATGACTTTTCTAAAATCGCCGATTTAAGTAAGTACAGCTGGCTTAACCTTTTCAACCTATGCTTAGCAATTCTGTCGCTCTTTCTTTACATTAATTTTGTTCACAAATTGATGGACAGGCTCTTCGATGTACTGAGTGTCAAATTAAATCTTCAACTTGCCATTCTCATCATTTCAATGATTGTTTACGCATTAAATGGCGAAAATAGCATTAACAACGTATTATTAGGAGCATTGATACTCTTAATTTTTCTAAACAAGTATGCCTTAGACAAATACAAATTTTCACTATATATTGTAATTCTAGTTATCGCTGCAATATTTTCGTCTATCAATCACGACAAATACATGCGGATGAAAAAACTGGAAAATATGAAATTGGTGTTAGCAAACTTAGAAGCCGAAGACGACACCAATGCCATTTCACTGTTTATGGATATTGAGAAGTCGATGAAAAGTGATGTACAACTTCAGCATCGCCTTCGCATCGCCGCCAATCAGAATAATCCAGCCGAGATAACCGAATTTCTAAAGAAAGCCTATTTCAGTGGCTACCTGTCAAAGTTTGATTTTAATGGGTACTATTATGCAAACAATGACCCTCTGGAGCACTACAACAATAATAAGTTTGAAGAGTACCGGGAGAAGGTTATCACGAATTCTATTAAAGTAACCGAAAATTTTTACCGGCTGAAGAGTGAATTAGGTACACACGAGTATTTTGCAACGATCAATATTCCGATTGACGAGCATACAACAGCCAGCCTATTTTTGAATCTGAGGAATAGATCATTCAGTTACATCTTACCTTACCCTGAAATTCTTTCCGACAGCCGTACCACTTCTCTTCAGCAGGAAGCATTTCTCAACAATTCTTTTGCCCTCTATAAAGATAGGCAGCTTATTACACAATATGGTCAATATACCTACCCTCGAACGGACAGTAAATTCCCCAAAAGTGTAGGTACATTTTTAGAGATTGACGATCCGAGCGAGTTTTTCCACCTGATGTACCGACCTGATGAGCATACGACCCTTATCATTAGCCGAGCGAACCAAAACATCTATGAGTATGTTGCCATTACTTGCTTCTTTTTTGTGCTTCTATTTGTATTCTTCAGTATTATCTATATTCTCTTCTATCTAGGACAGACAGTTTCACAGCGTTCATTTAGGATAAAGAGTATTAAATATCATTTTCTAATACTAAAAAACACAATTCAATATAGCACCCGGATACAGACGATTTTTATTATTTCCATCATCTTTGCCGTGCTGATGTCAGGAGCATTGGCCTTCTATAATATAAACTCCAGGCTTAGCAAAGAACGTGAAAATGCGAGAATAAAATATATTGCTGAAATCTCCCGTAAACTGGAAAATATATTAAATTCCGCGGAGGCCGCATCTGATTTCCTACAGGCTGAAGCATATCTTAATATGTTGTCTCAAGCAATGACAACAGATTTTTCCCTATTTGGCAGAAACGGTCGCTTAATTTACTCTTCTCAGCCAAAGGTATATGATTTAAAACTATTCTCAACCTTTATAAACCCTATTGCGTACAAGAAGCTATCACTTATAAAAAAGACAGAAACTATCGAAAATGAAAATGTTGGTGAATTTGAATTTTCATCAAGCTACGCGAGTATACGAAATAGAGATTACCAATTGGCCTACTACTTAAATATTCCTTATTTTTCATCCAAGAAAGAAGAGAGTGCCAGTATCAACCTCCTATTGAACACATTGATCAATATATACACCATTATTATTATTGCGTTCGGATTTTTTGCTGTATATATTTCTAACAAGATTACGGCCCCTTTGGTTATGATTGGGAAGAAGCTCTCTCAGACAAATGTAGGAAAGCAGAATGAGCCTCTATTTTGGCAACGAAACGATGAAGTTGGCGCATTAATAAAAGAGTATAATTTCATGTTGATCAAATTAGAGGAAAATTCCAAAAAATTGATGGGTATTGAGCGAGAGGCTGCTTGGCGAGAAATGGCCAAGCAGATTGCACATGAGATTAAAAATCCATTAACACCGATGAAATTGGGCATCCAGCAACTCGGTCGCTCCTATCGTGAGGGCGATCCACGGTTTGAAGAGCGATTTAATAGAATCTCAAATTCGTTTATTGAACAGATAGACAGCCTTTCTCATATCGCTAGTGAATTTTCTGCGTTCGCAAAACTCCCTGATACACATTTGGAAAAAGTAAATATCATCGGAAAAATCAACAAATCCACTGCTGTATATATCAACAATCCACAAGCAGCTATTTCCATCATAAATCACACAGGCTTACAGGCAGTGAATGTCCTCGGAGACAAAGACCAACTGTTGAGAACCTTTAATAATCTCATTAAGAATGCGATTGAAGCAGCTATAGGCCGTAAAAAAGTGAAGATTATATTTGAGATTTTTATCGTACAACCTGACAGCGTAAAAATTACTATTAACGACAATGGTAGTGGTATATCCGACGAATCAATCTCCAAAATCTTCCAGCCTAATTTTACTACAAAAAGCTCGGGTACAGGCCTTGGTTTGGCATTTGCCAAACAAACTATTGATGGGATGAGAGGAAGTATTACATTCGAGACTGAAAGAGGAAAAGGAACCACATTCATCATCCATATCCCGCTCTATGATAGTGCACTGAAAGAAATAGAATAACAAAAGAGGCCCAGAGAAGAATTCTCTGGGCCTCTTTTGTTATCATGCCGTTTAGCCTTATATTTATTTTAAGATAACACTCGATCGTCCCATGATGGCGTTATCTGCATAAAGAAGTACTGTATATGCCCCTTTGCTAAAACTATTACGCTCCTCCCAATAAAACTTGTATTCCTCACCATTATTTGTGAAATTGATACTCTCTTTAAATGTGTACTGAAGTTTTTCACCATGTACGAAGAAAAGATCATTAGATTCGGCAATCAGATCACCGTCTGGATTAATAATCCGAACAAAGACATCCTTGGCGCCTAATTTTGCCAATGGATTGTCAGCTACCGTAAAATTAATTTCCAATTTATCGACGCGCTTAGCTTTAGTTTCGACTTCCAGGCGTCCTTTCCTCTTTTCTTGAAGTCCGTTGATGGTAATATTCGAGACTTTGATTGCTGATGCCGTAGCTACTTTATCCTTGAGCAATGCATTATTATCCGTCAATCCTTCTATCTTACTCTCTCGTTCATCTACTTTGCTACTTAGCATTTCATTTTCCTTTCGGAGCATTTCATTTTTGGCCCGAAGATCTCCAATATCGGTCTTTAGACTCGACACATCAACCTTCAGAGAAGCTACAATCTTGCGAGCCTGATTGACCTGTTCTGTGGTCAGTGTACTCAGCTCTAATTCCTTCCGAAGGTCCTCAATTATCTTTCTAGCTTGAACTTCAGATTTCATCATGTTCTCACTTAGTTTCAAATTTTCTTCGTTCAGATTGTCAAGTTCCGCTTCTATTCGATCGATTTCAATTTGCAAATTCTCCTTCTGAACGGTCAAAGTGTACACTTTTTCGCCCGAGGAGTTGAATTTGACATAAAAATAAATATTGGTAGCCAATAACGCAGCTATCGCGATTACAAAAAAATAAATCTTCGAACTATCTTTTTTCTTTAATTTCTCTTGCTCTATTTCTCTAACTTCATCTACCATTTCAATGTTGATTACTTTCCAAATTACCGCTATTTCCCATAGGTATATGTTTTTCGAAGATGTTACAGCAAAAAATGTTCCAATATTGGATCCCGTAATCTATTCTCCATGATACGGATATACAATGAATCAGATCAAACCAAACTACTCTCCTCGTAACATTCAAAATGCCGTAAGTTTTGTTTACTTACGGCATTTTATATAGTTTAAGTGATGATACGGTTACCGTACTGACTTTGTAAAGTTAAATACAAGATAACCTGTTCCGTTTTCCAAATCGACAGGCATACGCATAACCAATTTGTTACCATCGGAGAAAGAGAGATCCATACGATATCCGCTTGTGACATTACGCGCTTTATCTCCAGAATAGATCTTCTTAAATTGGAACTGAGGTTGCCCACCAGTCTTACCTGGATTGAAAATAGACCACACAATACTGCGCACTGCCCCCTTAGCACATAAAGTACCATCAGCCGTAAATTCGATTGTCCCTTTTCCATTCGAAGGCAATGTCCAGACACTTCCCTCAAAACATTCAGCTGGAGCTTCTTCAAAGACAGTTTTAATCGTGTATGCCGCAGGAATATTCTCGCGGTCTATGTTATTAAGAATCCAGGTTCCCTTGACTCCACCTTTCCACTGAGAAGCACTGGGCCCATCATTGACTTCAGTATTGGAGGAATTAGAGCTACCTACCGAAGATGTTGTCTTCTTTTGAGCTCCACATGATGAAAATACAACAGTGACTGCTAAAATAGCCACGTAGGTCAGAATATGTTTGCGCATTTGTTTAAGAATTATGTTAATCAATCTTTGTATTTTTGCAAATATACAAATACAAAATCATGAACGAACAATCCAAAAATCATACCATAAGCAAAGTTGTCGCGAAAATACTCTTAAGACTGTTCGTCATTATACTTGGGCTTGCTTTCATCCCGCTCTTATCCGGAAATGAGAAACAGCTCCAAAACACCTATTTATATTTTGAGAATAAGTGGGTTCTTATCTTTCCTATCCTACTTTTCATCATATTTGTGACTTTACTATTTACTATGCTGAAAAGCAAGTATTCGAAGATTGAAATCAATTGGCTATTTTCGCTATCTACTATCATGCTTAGCATATATCTGCTCATGTTATACAGCCGGATATATCCGATGTTTGTTGGTTAATAAGCTTATCCGCCGTTAAAGACCCCCTTAAACTCATCTCGTTCACCCCGTTAGCGATAGACTACACACATCAATGGATAGGAAAAAGATCTGGAGTATTATCAAAAATTCACTCAAAATAGTCATCACCCTTGGTGCGTTATATTGGGTGTTCAAGAAAGTAGAATTGGAAGATCTTTTAGCAGCAATTTCTGATAGCAACCCCTTATTTTTAGCGTTCGCATTTCTTGCATTTTTGACGTCCATCATTATCTCTTCCTCAAGGCTTTTATCTTTTCTAAAAGCTATCGGTCTAAACGTAAGCGAAGGCTATAACTTCAAGCTTTACAAACTCGGTATGTTTTATAATCTTTTCCTTCCGGGTGGAATTGGAGGTGACGGTTACAAGATATATTTTTTACGAAAGAAATTTCCGATTAAGGGACGCAAGATATTGGGTGCTCTTTTTTTTGATCGGCTCAGCGGGCTATGGGCACTGTCCCTAATCATATCCGCGTTAATTATTTTTATGCCCCAACTTAATATTCCCAATACCCTTACAATATTCGGGTTTCTGTTAGGCACAATCTTCTACTATATAGTTATTAGAAGATTTTTTTCCGATTTCAAAGCTAACTTTTTTATCACACATTTAAAGGCCATCGGAGTACAATTTATGCAGGTACTTTCTGCCATTTTAATTTTATACGCTTTAGGATTTGAAGGTAAGTTTTCGCCCTATCTTTTTCTTTTTCTTGCTTCCTCGCTAGTCGCTATTATTCCATTTTCGGTTGGTGGGCTCGGGATGCGTGAAATTGTGTACATGCGGGGGGCAGAGCTATTCAATTTAGACGCAGACTTAGCTGTATTGATCAGCTTACTATTTTATATTATATCCGCATTAGTGTCCCTTTCTGGAGCATACTACATCTTCACCCCTAAAGGATTGGGAGAAGAAAAGCTGCCATCAGTCCAAGACGTTGAAAGAAGTAAAAGTGAAGAAGATGACCAGGAATACTAATACACTATAGATCGCAAATTTATTTCAATGAAAATTTAATCAAACATGGCAAATATTATTATTACAGGAGCTAGCAGCGGCATAGGATTTGAAGCCGTTTTGGATTTGACAGCCAATAAGCACAACACTGTCATAGCGATTGCTAGATCTGCAGATAAGCTCAAAAAGCTTCACGAAATCGCATCTTCATTAAATCACGATGGGGGTAAACTCTATCCTGCCCAATTTGACATTGTATATGACAATTACGAAGATGCACTCCTTCCATTCATCCAATCCAAATTTCAAGAAGTAGACATCTTGATTAATAATGCAGGTCAACTCATCAACAAGCCTTTTTTGGAAACAACGACTGAAGATTTCGCACAAATGCTTCAAGCCAACCTGTTGGGTCATGTAAATATGATCAAACACGTAGTGCCACTGATGAAAAATAGCGGACATGTAGTCAACATAAGCAGTATGGGCGGATTTCAAGGGTCATCCAAATTTGCCGGACTGTCAGCATACTCATCAAGTAAGGCAGCATTAGGCGTCCTTACTGAGTGTCTAGCTGAAGAATTAAAGGACAAAGGTATTAGGGTCAACTGTCTTGCTTTGGGCTCTTCACAGACTGAGATGTTTGAAGCAGCCTTTCCAGGCGCTGAAGCAGGTACCCTAGCCTTCGAAATGGGACGGTATGTAGCGGAATTTGCGCAGAACGGTCATAAGTACTATAACGGTAAGATCTTACCCGTCTCAAACACGACGCCCTAAATCACAAAAAGTCAGGTAGATTTACCTGACTTTTTTAAGAATAATGATGTGAACATTTTACAGTCCTATATGCTCCGTTTTATTGGATTTTGGAGCATCGTCTGGTAACGTGTTAGCATTCGACTTCATGTATTTCCAATTTACACTGTCCCGTATCGTTTGTCCGTCTTTTTGGGCAATCACCTCTATAACATTATTTCCCTCCCTCAACTTGACATTTTCAAAAATATAATGGACATCCGTGTATCCCTTCTTGTAGATTTTGAGCTCTTCGCCGTTTACATACAAGTGTGGCACCCCCACATTAGAGTACACCGTAACAGGTGTTACCTCATTTACACGATCTACGACTCTTCTCTGTGTCAAATACAAGACCGGCTCCTTACTCCAATTTGCCTTATACCAATAGAATGGATCTTTTTTAACGAAACGATCAAAAGTAACCATACCTTTAAAATTCTGGGGTTGGACCTGAAAAGTAATCGGAGTTGCAAAATCAAACGTATTCCAAAGATAAGAAGCTACAAAGATCGGATGCTTGGCGATCACCCCCCAGTGTATTTCATGAAATTTGGTTGAAAATTCTTCTGGAAAAAATTCTGGATTAGACCATTGATTCCCGATATCACCGACCACCTCCTGTTGATGCTTAATATTTGCTTCAGCACCATACTCTGAAAAGATGATTTTATAGCCCTTGAAATCCTGGCTTATCTTGTCAGCCCATTGTTCTACATCTTGGATCTTCCCATTATACCAACCAAAATAATGATTTATTCCCTGAATGTCCGCATTGTTATTAACAGGATGATCAATCACATTATAGCCACTCACTTGGGCGGAGTAGCGATCTGGATCTTCACTTTTTGCAAGATCATTTAACTTAGCTGTCAATTCTACGGTATATGCTTGTGGACTGTAAACTTCATTATGCAGTCCCCATACGTATATGGAAGGGTGATTAAAATTCTGGCGGATCAATTCCGTCAATTGTTGCTTAGCATTGTTCTCTTCAAATGTGGATACACGATTGACAAATGGTATTTCTGCCCAAATAATAAATCCGATACTATCACATTTCGAGTAGAAATATTCGGACTGTTGGTAGTGGGCTAGACGTATTGTCGTAGCGCCCATCTCTTTGATGATCGCCAGATCCAGATCGTGGTCAGCATTTGTCAATGCAGATCCTTTACCCCAGTGGTCCTGATGTCTTGTCACACCGTACATCGGGGTCTTAATTCCATTCAAGTACATTCCATCTCCAGCCTTCAGTTCAAAATGACGCAGTCCCAGCGGCTGAACAACTTCATCTACGATCCTCCCACCCTGGGAGACCTGTGTCACTACCTTATATAAATAGGGATCCTCCAGTCCCTGCCAGAGGTGTGGATTTTTGATCAGTAACGCTTGTACGACCTGCTGTCTACCTTGTGGAGATATCGTATAGGGAGTCGTCTCCTTGATTTTAACAGCCCCACTCCGCTCATAGATCGTAGTTATCAAATCTACAGCCTGCGATTCATGATTTTTGTTTTCCAGCTTGACCTTCACCTTGATTTCAGCGGATTTCTTACTCACATTTTGCTGACTGATATACAGTCCAGGAGACGCATAGTCAGTGACTGCGATATTGACATTCTCCGTTACAATAAGTGTTACAGGGCGATATATACCACCATACATCGGAAACAATGTATGATTGATAGGAATTACATCCGGTCGAGCCTCATTGTTAACTTTGACAAGCAATTCATTCTCCTGTCCATATTTGAGCATATCTGTCAACTCCAGTGTGAACGCCGCATATCCTCCGTTGTGACGCCCCACAATATTATATTTGCCGTTTGCTCGAGCGGCATCATAGTTGATATCCTTTTTGTCGGGAGAAGAAGATAAAGGAGCCGTATTGACATAGACCTCAGTATTCGTATTGACACCTTCGAATCTAATAAATACACGCTTCCCTTTCCATCCAGCATCGGCTACAAAAGCTTTACGATAGTAAGCATCGCCCACATAAAATTTATCTTTGACAGTCTGCATATCAACAGCATTCCACGTATGAGGTACCGCTATCGATTGCCATTTTCCTGAGAATATCTCCGAATATTGAAGTGGGTCTGAAGTAAATGGTCCTCTTTTAAATGCCCAATCCTTGTTAAAAGGAATTACCTCACGGCCAAAAGCAATCTGTGTAAAAGCAAACAGCACGACATAAAAGAGGCAAGATTTTAGCTTCATAATTTTTGATTTTGTATCTTTTTTAAACTCTGATTTACATCATTAGATTTTCGAAGTCAAAATCCAATGAGGAATGAATCACAAATATAATCAACCCAAATCCCAAACAAAAGCCAATCCCTTTTTCAGCAGCACACTCGATCATGATTGACACTGCAAAAAAAGCCCTCATTGACAAATGAAGGCATATACAACGTTTTAGTAAAAACTAGGCGAGACAAATACACGCCGTGCAAAATGATGGGAACGTCAACGCATTACTCTATCAAGCCACTTGTTAAGGTCGTGAAGTACCTCATCACTCATCGTCTCTTCCAGGAATCCGTATTCACTCATCAGGCCAGTCTGGGCATGTTGAAAAAGATGATTAAGTCCGGGATAGACCTTAATAAAGTCCAACCGATTCTTCTTTTTTTCTGAAATCCGATAAATTGCATTTAGATTTTCCTCCGCCGGGACCTGTAAATCTTTACCGCCATAAACGGCAAATATAGGACAGGTCACACGATTCAAATAAACTTCAGGTTCAAATCGAAAAAAGGCTCTAAACCATGGACTCATCAACTCCTGCACTTGCTTCTTATTGTTCAACATGTCCATTAGCTCCTTCCTGGCCTCCCCATCACTCCGGTTGCTTTTGACAATTTTATAGATCCTCCGATTCAGATTTCTGGCCTTTACCAAAGCGTCATCATTCATGCCTGAGGCTTTCCCAAATGCAGCATTTTGAAGCAACATTAACGAGTCTATTGCTATTGTCGGCCCCGCCAACAGACCTATACATGCTATTTCGCTATTGTCTGCTGCCAACATGGGCGCAATCATTCCACCTTCACTGTGACCGATTACAGCTATTTTAGAAGGACCAATAGCGGGGTGTTGAGCTAAAAATGCGACACCTGCTGCTGCGTCACCAGCAAAGTCATAAGTCGTCGCCGTTGAAAAATCACCCGTGGATTCGCCAACACCACGATCATCGTAGCGAAGTACTGCATAACCGCGCTTTGTCAGATAGTCTGCTATCAATTTAAATGGCTTGTGACCAAATAATTCTTCGTCTCTATTCTGGGGGCCGCTCCCAGTCACCAACATTACCGCCGGAAAGCCTTTACCTTTAGCCGGCAAAGTAAGTGTCCCAGCAAGTGTTACATTGGCCTCTTCATTCGAAAATGAAACCGTCAATGAGCGATAGTCAGGCTCTCCTTCAGGCTCTTGGGGTCTTTTGATAACAGTGACAGAATCTTGAGTTCTCGTCAAACTCAAACCGAAAGTGCCGCCACCTTGGCTAAATTGGCCTATTATGCTGTCACCCTTTACTCTCCCTCGATATTCCAAACCTGCAGTATTCATTTTCAACGTCAGCATGCTGCCTTGCAATATCACGTCACTCAACGGCAAACCAATCGCACCCTGCTTTGGACTGTCCATAGTCCCCGTATATCCTGTATCACCCTGACGGATGTGAAAGACCAGCGGGATCTGTTGCCCTGGAGTCCGCAACTCACCTTTCCAGGTTCCCTTGATACTTTGTCCACATGCGACATTTAGAATCGAAACCAAAAAAATAACATATAAATATCTCATAACATTTACTAGAAATACGGAAAATAAAATTGTACAATCAAATCAGCCACCAAAAAGATAATCACAATAGCTCCGTTGACAACAATCTTTCGGTTATTCATTGCAACTTTCATACCTTGAATCAGTATGTAGAAGTAATAGATCAAGATAAATAACGATAGCACGCCAACAAAAGCGGCTAGAAATACATCAGATTTGGGAACAGTCTCCAACTGTACGTCACCATTTACTATAGCCTGTGTAATCTTTTCCGTAGCAGCTTTAGACTTATCCAGCACGACAAGTACGGATGTTAGGTAAATAACTATTCTAGCAATCAGAATCGTATTGAGCACATCGACAAACCTCGTTTTTGCATATATCATTTTAGCAAACAGATACAATATCACAGCGGGAATCAGCGTATTTACCAAATTATTGATAAAAGGGAAGTATAATGGGCCACCATCACCAAAGCGGATATTGATAAAACCATTGTACCTAATGTCGTAAAAATACGCCAGCAGACTCCCCAACACATAAAAGAAGCTCCCGAAAACGAATAGCGTTCTTTCTGAAAAATCATCGAACGGTTTCAAAAATATTTTACTGGCTTTCATCTATTTCTTTAGATTTTACAAATACATCGATTACTACTTTAAGCTCTTCCGGACGTTGCGTCCCTATCAGGATTTGGCGACCATTCTTCAGCGTGAGTTTAAGCCCATATTTACCTTTAGTAGTATAGGCAACCCCTGCAGATGAAACTCGCATACCCCATCCACCATAATCGAACAATGAATATCTCACGATTCTACTATTATTTATTTCTTTCCATCTATATGTTTTACTCCACAAGAAGGGTTTAAAGTCTACATTCACCCCATCATCAGTAATTTCAGTCCTCAACTTAACAGTAGTGAAAAATACAAGCAGCACCAACCAAATATAGAAGGGTACATAAGTTACGATTTCCCATATCATCTTATACCAATCCTCAGAAAAAGATACAGATGCACCAGTTGTATATATAGGGACAGCGAGCGCTATTAGAGATAACCACAACCACCATTGCGAAAAAGACTGTACTTCTTTAAACTTACTGTTCATAGCCCAAATTTTTTATTTTTTCAATCAAATCATCTAACATATTACGCACGGTCGGATAGCTTTTCCCCAAATCCTTAGCCATATCTTTAAGACTACCTGAGTTGTATAGAAAGCCCAGTACAAATTCTTGCTCCTCCACCGTTAGATGCATCAGAATAGGTAGCGAAAATTTGCCGACAACTTCTGTTTCACAGGCATCACAAATCAATTTGGACACTTTAAGCTTGGCATCACAACTGGGACAAGTAGAAGGTATTTTTTTCATCCTAATATTTTTTACTCACGGGGATATAATTCAAGTAGTATAAATAAGCATGTAAGTAATAATCGATCATGTATATAAATTACACACACAAAACTTCACTTTATTTAAAACATATTAAACAAAGTTAAAGATATAATAAATAAATCAAAGAATAAAATCACTTTATATTAATAACATATAAATATTAGAGCATTTATATCTAGGTTTACACTCGCCACCCATGGGTGCTAGATGAGTTCTGATAGACAAAGAACACTTTCTGAATTAGGAATTGAAGTTTATCTTAGCATAGTAATATCGTACTTTCTATCTGCAATTTATTATAATTGCAGATAAAAGCAAGTTTATCTAAGTTTGCACCTTAAAACAGACTACGCAGATGAGAAAAATTATTGGTTATATCCTTACCCCTATATTCTATCTATTCTTTTTTATTGAACTGATTATTTTTCACCCTATTCAATGGCTATGCCTTAAGTTGGGCGGATACAACGCTCACAAGCGGAGTGTCGACCTGCTGAATTTCACCCTATTCAGTGACAATTATTTACTGTTCAATTCGGTTAAGTTCATTAATGAACAGCATATTCCGACCGGTCAACCTTTGATTTTTGTGGCGAATCATCAGAGTCAATTCGATATTCCGCCTATGATTTATTTCCTGCGAAAGTACCATGCCAAGTTTATTTCCAAAATAGAGTTGGCAACGGCCAATATTCCAAGCATTTCCTTTAATCTTAAATATGGTGGAGCGGCCAACATTGACCGTAGAGATTCGAAACAGTCCATTGGAGAAATATTAAAACTGGCGAATAACATGAAGACAAAGAACTGGTCTGTCTTCATCTTTCCGGAAGGCACTCGTACAAAAAACGGCAAAATGAAGGAGTTCGCAATAGGTGGCATCGCCACGATCTTAAAAAAGAATCCTTCTGCTCTCATCGTCCCGATAGCGATTAATGGATCTTATGAAATGGTAAAACATGGGATGTTCCCTTTGAATCCGTTTACAAAAATGTCATGGGAGGTTCTGAAGCCCATCGATCCAACTGGAAAATCGACAGAAGCCGTCGTCAAAGAGGCTGAAATGGCCATACGTGCAAAGGTAAAAGGAAGCTAGCCGCAATCTACTTTACTATTCTGCCTTTCCAGGCATATTTTCCAATATTACCGGCGATCCCAATGTAGACGAGGTAGACAATGTGACCAATAGTCAGTAGCGGCAGATATTTCAGCAGATCACGTCGTTCAGCAAATTTGCAGAGTGGTTTCATAAAGTATAATTCCACTAAAAATTTAATCAAGATGACGGCAAAGATCAAAGCCCCTAGCGTTGTCGGGAACAACAGTGCGAGAATTCCACTTAGCAACATCGCTACATTAAAAAGCCAGATACTGACCCCCAGTACGATTACACTCTTATTTTTATACTTCGTACTCTTGGATGCCCAACGTTTTCGTTGACTGATAAAAGCAGCTAGATCAGGCTTGGCATCTGTATAAACAATCGCAGATTTCGATTTACAAAAACCGATTTTGTCTGCGTGCTTTTCGGCCACTTTATGAAGCAGCAGTTCGTCGTCACCAGAAGCAAGATCATCAATACCTTTAAATCCTTCCATTTCATAAAAGACATCCCGTCTGTATGCAAGATTAGCCCCGTTACAAGTAGTTGGATGTCCATTACCAATACCAGCTGCCCCTAATCCGATCAAATAGAGGAATTCGAGTGTTTGAGCTTCTTCAAAAGAATTCAATTCCTCCGAATATATCACCGGAGATGAAACCATGTAACAGCCGTGCTCTTCAAAATACCCCACTACGGTAGATAACCATTGCTTGCCCATTCTACAATCTGCATCCGTAGTAACGATGATCTCTCCTTTCGCGAGGTCAATTGCTTTCGAAATAGCCTTTTTCTTGTACGAATTTAACTTATCACGCTCATTCATTTGTAGGAGTTTCACACCCTTCATTCCATAGGCATTAACAATATCAGCAGTCCGATCAGTAGAGTGATCATCAATGATAATAATCTCCAAGAGCTCTTTTGGGAAGTCTTGATTTAACAAAGCATTGATAGTCCGCTCGATCACATCCTCTTCATTGCGCGCTGCTATTAATACAGAGACAGAAGTCGAGGGAGCATTATGTGATCGGAAGGTTGGAATTGAAAGCCAACCATGTCTCATGTAGAGTACTAATGCTACATAGACAACGGTCATAATGATCAAAAAAATGCTAAGACTTGTTATCACTTAAATAGTTAACTTTTACTGCAAAAAAGGATCCCAATATGGCCGGTAATATTAGGTTTACAAACCAAATGCATGAGACGATGGCCATGACAGCTATCTCCTGATTGGTAATATACCCATACAAATTACTAGCCACAAAACTTCTGACACTGAAATCAAATAAGTCAAGCGAAGGTACGGCAGATTGCACAAAAAACAAGATAAAAATCATCAATACCATGGACATAAATGGTAGATCAGGCAAAATAACCTCCATTAATATGATGTATTGCGATGTAAAGATAATAAATCGTGATAAGGAAATACCCAAAATTATACTGAGTTCCCTGCGATCATAATCTTCGAGTACAGAGAAGAAGGGTTGTATCTTCTTTAAGATTCGAACGCGCTTGACCAATCGATCCACCCAGTGTACATTAAAGAAAATCACCAAAAACACAAGTGCGTAGAGACCTGCTATACACCAGATCAATACTTTAATCTCCATCTGTACAGGAAGAAATTTTGCGACAAACCAAGCAATGCTTAACGCACCGAATATACTGGTCAATACCAACTGAGCGAAATGTCCAACCCCCATTGCTACGGCACCAGAAGCTCGATTTTCGGGAGACAAATACATGACACGGCCGCCATATTCCCCTATCCTATTAGGCGTAAATATCGCCCATGTAAGTCCACAAAATACACCCTCTATCGCTCTCCACCAACTAATTTTCTCTATACGGCGGCTGATAAATTTCCATTTGGCGACTTCTAACGACCAATTACAAAACATTAAAACAATCACAGTAATCAAGACCGTCAAGATTAAATCCCTATCCAATCCTTTTAGCAAGGTTTTGAACTCTTTAAGGTTATCCTGATTGTTGACTTTCGCATAGATATACCACCCTGCCAATAGCAAAACGGCAACTTTAATACTTAAATTGAGATATTTTCTTGTTTTGTTTGTCAAGATACCAGTTTAATCAAGGTCACAATTTTACTAATTTTTAGTGACATAGCTTGAAGTTAATTCACAAAAGAAAACGTAATATTGTATCGCATGCAAAAGGAAAAAGCAAAAGAGCGTATTATCTTAGGTATTGATCCGGGGACGGTCGTATTGGGCTATGGCTTAATTAAAGAAACAGGCAAAAAAATCTCTTTGATCTCCTTAGGAGTTATCAAAATGGGACATCTCGATGATCATGGCCTAAAGTTACAACGGATATTCAAAAAAACGACTGCATTGATTGAGGAATATAAGCCGGATTGCGTTGCTTTAGAAGCTCCCTTTTACGGTAAAAATATTCAGGTCATGTTAAAACTCGGTCGAGCACAGGGAGTGGCGATGGCCGCAGCGCTCAATCACGATATCCCCATCTTTGAGTATTCTCCTCGAAAGATCAAACAATCGGTAACTGGACATGGAAATGCAACAAAAGAACAAGTTGCCGCCATGCTCAAAACATTGCTATCCTTTCAGGAGACACCAGAGTTTTTGGATGCAACTGATGGGCTAGCTGTCGCTGTATGTCATTCTTTTCAGCAAAATACCACTTCAGGTCTATCCAAGTCGTACAGTGGATGGGAAGCATTTGCTAAAGAAAATCAAAGTCGAGTAAAATAGTTAAAGCTGCACTTGTCTGATTACATTTTTCACATTCAACTCGATAATATCGGTCATCGTCTTACACTTTAAATACTTTACATCCCCATGAAAGGAAGCATAGCCCTCCTTAAGTTGAGTAATATTAGCGATAGAAGACAGCTCCTGTGTCTGAGAAGCATCTCGCAAATCCGCTATACGATGACGCTCACTTCTCACACGGTGCACTAAAGAGGAGCGCTCTTCCTGCTGATATTGCGATACAGTCCTGTCATTCAGATATTCCATACAAACTTTAACATATGGAAAATTCTCTTTAAAGAACTGTGGCATATACACTTTCGGATTACCCTCATAAAACTGTTGATCAAAATCAATCGCCCTTATCCTAAATTGGAAGTCATCAAAATCTGGTGTGATCTGCATTACAAAATTGTAGGCTCTCATATCGCCAAGTAGTGTGATGATACACCGTTCATTGAACTTGACGAACTCTTTTGCAATCCTCGTCATATTGTAATCAGGAGAAAACATTCTATCCTTACTAAATACATCACCAGGAATTCCTACAATATGTTCTTCGATTAGTGTATCATGATCCACCAAATAATTGACTTGGTTCGGTGACAGTATTTCCTCCAGTTCTAATCCATATATACGCGATGCGTCCGCCTGTTTCACATAAAAATAGTCGTAGACATCATTAAGACGATTCACGATTCGGATACGAAACGGCCTCGTATTCCCAAATGCACAATATTCTATTCTGTCGATGTACTTATGCTGCACAATACGTGTATTGCCAGACGCTTTCAGTTCAGCATATATGATCTTAAGGCCATCATAAAGGTAATCCTGCAAATGCGGTGGGTACAATGGTGTTTCCCAAAAAGTATCATTCCCATTTTTATCTAACACAGGAATAGTCTCGTTAAAAGATAGCAAATCTCTGTAAGCAATCGGCAGTTTACTATCTCTCTGGTACATCCGGAGATATTTATGTAAACCTGGCCCCACAGGAAATATGGGCTTCTTTCTAGAAATTTTCACATCATCAAATTCCATATTCGTTTTTTCCTCTGTATATCATTTATTCTCTCCTGACAATGAAGCAATCAGATTTTTCACCAAGTGTATGTTTCCAACCTTTTCAGGAAAGCTTGAGTAACTTATTCAACTCATTATGCTCCATCAGTTAACAGATCATAATACTTTCATAAACTTAGATAAAATGCTTTGTATCAAGGGCACCTAATTGAAAATAATAATAGACTATATATCCAACGGCATGCTTATCGTCTACATATAGTCATCACATGTCCACTCATAATGGGTCTCAAGCAGTCATTACCAGCACTGGCCTCCCTAATTCATTCTGCATTAGATAACCATCTATTAACAAGATAAAAAACGATTCAGACAAACTCCCTCTTAGTGATTTTTATAAGTTAACGATATATTAATTATGAAATTAATACCACAATAACCAAAAAACTTAGTATTTTTGTAAAATTATCAAGGATATCAAATTGAATTATAGAAAGATAAATTATAGGTAATTATTAACTTCATCTATAATACTGACCCAAGTATAAACCAGGATATTTTTGAATGAAAGGATATACATTTTGAAAGAAACGGATATGCTGCAAAAGCAGTTAAATTCATTCACAATATCAATAACATCATATTAAAGGCATTATTTTAAAAAACAAAATATAGGATTTATGGAAATTAATTATTCCAACTACGACTTAGATTCATTAGACATTCAGATATTGTCTATTTTGATGGAAGATGCATCGATCCCCTATACCGAAATTGCTAAAAAACTAATTGTTTCTGGTGGTACTATTCATGTTCGGATGAAGAAAATGGAGGAATTAGGTATCATCCGCGGTTCCAATCTGATTATCAACCCTCAGAAAGTGGGATTTGATATCACGGCCTTCCTAGGCATCTACCTAGATAAAGGATCACAATATGCAGATGCAGTTGAGCAATTAAAGAAAATCAAGGAAGTCGTCGAGTTACACTATTGCACCGGGCAGTATAGTATTTTTGCCAAAATAATCTGTCGTGATACAGGACATTTGAGAAAAGTCCTTAACGAAGATATCCAATCCGTGAAAGGCATTCAACGGACAGAAACGATCATATCACTCGAAGAAAGTATCAAAAGACAAATCAGTTTAATTTAATCAGATGATCCCACTAAAAAGGCCATTGCAATGTACAATGGCCTTTTTAGTGGGATCGAATTATCTTATTCAACATTTTTATATAGAGCGCTATGCCATCTTTGATTTCTTGCAAATAGATATATTCATCTGCCATATGAGAGCGCGCTGAATCTCCAGGTCCCAACTTGAGTGATGGTATATTGAGAAGGGCTTGATCACTCATCGTCGGAGATCCATAGGTCTCCCTTCCTAGTGATATACCAGCGCTGACAATAGGGTGATCCAATGGGATCGACGATGAAGTCAAGCGTGTAGATCGTGCACGTACAGAAGAATAAGTATGCTCTTGAATAAGGTTCAACGTCTCTTCATTACTATAAGCATCTGTCGTCCGTACATCAACCACAAACGAGCATATCTCCGGCACAACGTTATGTTGCGTTCCTGCATTGATAAGTGTCACGGACATTTTGATGGGCCCCAGTGTATCAGATTCTTTGGGAAAACGATAGGTACGAAACCATTCCACATCTTTCATTGCCATATAAATAGCATTCACACCTTCGTCTCTTGCCGCATGGCCCGCTTCTCCCTTTGCCTCACAATCCAGCACCATTAATCCCTTTTCTGCAATCGCGAGATTCATTTGAGTGGGTTCACCCACTATCGCAAAACTCAGTTCACCCAAATCACTTAGTACTGAAGCAATACCACCACTCCCAGAGATCTCCTCTTCTCCTGTTGCTGCAAGACAAAAGTTGTATAGCATATCCTCATCTTCATAAAAATGAAGGAAAACCGCGATCAATGAGACCAAACATCCTCCTGCGTCATTACTTCCTAGTCCATAGAGTTTATCATCCTCTTCGTCGGCTAGAAAAGGGTCACGGGTATATCCAGTATTTGGACGAACGGTATCGTGGTGCGAGTTCAGCAAAATAACAGGCTTCGATGTATCGACATGTCGGTTATAACACCACACGTTATTACCTTTCCGATGCGTGTTAACCCCAAATGATTCCAGATAAGACTGAATATGATCAGCTGTATGAAGCTCTTCCTTACTAAAAGACGGAGTTTCAATCAGCTTCTTTAAAAGAGCGATACTTCTCTCCGTCAATTCATAAATGCTACTCATTATACAGCCCTCCGGCCTTAATAGCTGAAAGCTTTATACCCTTGATAAAGGCCGAGCTAAAGCCATTGTGTTCCATTTCATTTAGACCAGCGATAGTACATCCTTTCGGGCTCGTTACTTTGTCGATCTCGCTCTCTGGATGACTCTGTGTCTGCAATAAAAGATCAGCAGCACCTTTCGCTGTCTGAATAGCCATTTTTAAAGCATCGTGTGCATGGAACCCAATTTCCACGCCACCTTGCGATGCCGCTCTTATACTACGCAAGAAAAATGCGATACCACAGGCGCACAATGCAGTGGCTGAGGTCATCAGATCCTCATTAATCACGACAACTGCTCCTACCGTTTCAAACAACTGTTGCACTCGTTGTACTTGCCCCTCATCAGCGCTATCGGTGGCGATACACGTCATAGATTGGCCAATAGCAATCGCAGTATTCGGCATCGCTCTCACAATGGTCATGTCACTTCCCAATACAGCTTTGATATCCCCACAGGAGACTCCTGACACGACTGACACGACTAGCTGACTGGTCGTAATCGTCGATTTGAGATCTTCCATTACTTTTTTTAGCTGCTGTGGAAGCACCGCAAGCACAATAATCTCAGCATCTAGGACAGCATGACTATTATTATCACTGATACTGTAGCCCTGAGATTTTTCCGGCTCCAATGACGCTAAAGATCGTCTAGTCAACGTAATTTCAGAGGCCGCATAAGCGCCCGATTTAACCAGACCCTTGGCCAACGATAGACCAATATTACCTGTGCCGATTATTGTTACTTTACTCATGATTATAGGTTGATTCGTTAATTATTTTTCGACGAGACTTGTTCCAAAGTGGCCCTGCTGAAACAAATGTAGATTATTGGCATTTCCAATGTGTACATGCTTCACCCCTTTACGAATAGCATCGAAGGCATTTTGGAGTTTAGGGATCATTCCTGTATGAATTATTCCTTCCTCCTTCATCGTTTCAAAATCCTTAGCGCTTATTTGATCCACGATCGAACTTTCATCTGTGACATCTCGTAAAACTCCGTTCTTCTCGAAGCAGTAGATCAGTGAAGTCTCATACAGATCTGATAGCGCCACTGCTAATGAAGAGGCGATTGTGTCAGCGTTTGTATTCAGTAACTGGCCAAGCCCATTGTGCGTAATTGCCGAAAAAACGGGCACAAAACCCACTTCCAGAACTTTCTTTATCGCTCCCTTATTGATGGAGTCATGCATCATATCACCGACAAAACCGTAGTCGATATCCTTCACCGGCCTTTTCATCGTACGTATTGTATCCCCATCTGCACCACTTAGACCCAATGCATCACATTTCAAATTCTGTAATTTGGAGACAATCGATTTATTCGTAAGGCCGGCATATACCATTGTTACGATTTTCAGCATCTCTGCATCTGTAATTCTGCGACCTTCAACAAGATTTGCATCAACACCCAGCTCTGTAGCCAGTCGTGTTGCGATCTTGCCGCCGCCATGTACCAATATTTTTTTTCCGGACAATGCGGAGAACTTTTCTAAAAATTCATTTAGATCCTGTTCATTATCAATGACATTTCCACCTATTTTTATAATATTCAGCGTGCTAACCCCCATAATCTCCTTATTGCTTTCTTTTTATTTACTTAAATTTTCCAACATTCTTTTGATTACTACTTGTGCGGCCCACACTCTATTTCCAGCCTCCGTAATCACCAAGGAATTAGGACTATCCAAAATCTCAGACGAAAGTTCCAAATCCCGACGTACAGGAAGACAATGCATCACCTTCGCATTGTTGGTAAATTTTAATTTCTTATTATCCATCATCCAGTCCTCTTCAATCGGATATACCTTACCGTAGTCCTCGTACGATGACCAGTTTTTGACATACACAAAATCTGCTCCAGTCAGGCTTTCCTCCAGATCAGTGGAAATAGATGCGCCCTTCGTGAATTCCTTAGACAATTGATATCCTTCAGGTTGTACGACTGTAAAATCCAATATTCCTTCCTCCTGTGCTCTACACATCCATTCAGCAAATGAATTAGGTACTGCCTGAGGTAACGCTTTTACGTGCGGCGCCCAAGCCAATACAACTTTAGGCTTCGTTTCTTTATCCCAATGCTCTACGATAGTGATAAGATCTGTAAGGCTTTGTAAAGGGTGTCGCGTAGCACTCTCCAGCGATATCACGGGTACCTTACAATATTTCATAAATTTGTTGAACAAATCCTCACTGTAATCCTCTTTTCTATCCTTCAATTTAGGAAACGAACGCAATCCCAATATGTCACAGTACTCACCCATTACAGCTGCTGCCTCGCGGATATGCTCTACAGTAGTCCCATTCATCACAACACCGTCCTGTGTCTCCAAAGCCCAGCCATCCTTGTCCATATTCATCACCATCACATTCATTCCAAGGTTAAGAGCAGCCTTCTGAGTACTCAGTCGGGTTCTCAAACTAGGATTGAGAAAAACCAGCCCCAACATCTTATGTTTTCCCAAACTCTCATTTGCATTTGGATCCGCTTTTAAGGATAATGCTTCCTTAACCGCTTCCAAAAGATTCGGGATATCGTCTACTGAAAAAAACTTATTCATTGTTGTTAAATTACTAAATAGCTTTTAATCTTCTGTCCAAGGCATCCAAAAACTGGTCTGCATGCGCTGTTGTTATATTCAATGCCGGAAGCAACCGGATTACGTTAGGCTTGGCTTCACCCGTAAAAATACGTTCCTTCTCCAAAAGGTCCTTCTTCAAGGAAGATAATTCTTCGGGAAGATCGATTCCAATCATTAAACCTCGACCACGTACCTCCTTAACCCGGTCTATTTTACGAAGTTCGGTAATGAGGTAATTGCCCACTTCCTTCGCATTGTTGAGCAGATTTTCTTCCTTCATCACCTCCAAGACAGCCACCGCTGCGGCACAAGCCAAATGATTACCACCAAATGTGGTGCCCAATAAACCGAAGGAAGCTTTAAATTTAGGCGCAATACTAATAGCTCCGATTGGAAAACCATTTCCCATCCCCTTCGCCATGGTATAGATATCCGCCTCAATGCCAGCATAGTCATGAGCATAGAAAAGACCTGTCCGTCCATATCCGCACTGTACAGAATCCGCGATAAAAACACTATCGTAGTGGTCACAAAGAGATCTGATCAACTTCAAAAAAGAGATAGACGCTTCTCGTATGCCACCTACACCCTGTATTCCTTCTATTATCACCGAAGAAATTTCAGCTCCCTGCGATTCAAAAGCTCGTTGCAATGCCTCCTCATCGTTAAAGGGCAAAAATATAACGTTGTCTGTCTCGTTCACTGGCGCCACAATAGCCGGATTGTCCGTAGCAGCCACAGCGAGCGAAGTCCTACCATGAAAGGATTTCGAAAAAGCTATTACCTTTTTACGTCTGTTATGAAACGACGCTAATTTAAGTGCGTTCTCATTTGCCTCAGCTCCCGAGTTACAAAGGAAAAGATGGTTATCTGCTTTTCCTGATACTTCACCTAGTAAATTAGCCAGCTGCTTTTGTATCGGAATCTCAACAGAATTCGAGTAAAAACCAATTTCCTGCAACTGTTCGTTAAGGCGTCGTACATAATGGGGATGAGTATGTCCAATAGAAATCACGGCGTGACCTCCATACAAATCTAAATAAGCATTCCCTGCTGCATCCCACACCGTAGATCCTTGAGCTTTTACGATGTTGATAGGATTAATGGGATAAACGTTAAATAAGTCCATTTATGATTTAAGTAAAAAGGATGTGCCCATCCCAAATGAGATACAAATATAAATAAGTAAAGCCTAAATGTAGGCAATTATAAACACAAAAAAAGTCCTCTTGATGTCAAGAGGACTTTTAGTTTTATCTTATTGCTACAAATTACTCTGCCTTTTTATCAGCGTCAGCTTCTGCATCTGGAGTTTCGATCTCTTCTGCTTTAGTTTCTTCTTTTGCCGCTTCTTCAACTACTACTTTTTCTTCAGCAGCTACTACCTCTGCGGTTTCCGCTTTTTTCTTACCACCACGACGACGAGTAGTTTTCTTTTCCGCTTCAGCAGCTTTGCTACCATATACCTCATTATAGTCAACCAACTCGATAAACGCCATTTCAGCATTGTCACCCAAACGGTTTTCCATCTTAATGATACGAGTGTAACCACCTGGACGAGTTGCAACTTTCTCCGATACTTCACGGAACAAGATAGTAACAGCATCTTTATCTTTCAAGTAGGAGAAAACTGTACGACGGGAGTGAGTCGTATCGTTTTTAGATTTTGTAATCAAAGGCTCTACATAAGTACGCAAAGCTTTTGCTTTCGCCAAAGTAGTGATAATACGTTTGTGTTTAATCAAGGACGTAGCCATGTTTGCAAGCATTGCTTTACGATGGCTGTCTGTGCGGCCTAAGTGATTTACTTTTTTTCCGTGTCTCATTGTTTTTGTTGTAATTTGCGCATACCGTCCTTTTGAGCAAAGATTAAGGAACATTCAACGAAGACTGCATCTCGATTTTTAGAAAAAATTGATCTTGTCTCGAATCTTTACTCCTTGTTCTTCTATTCTATTAAGGGGAATTATGCAACAGGTCGCTTAAATTTATTATTATATTATTCTTCGTCCAATTTGAACTTAGACAAATTCATTCCAAATGACAAACCTTTCGATTTGACTAATTCTTGAATTTCACTTAAAGATTTTTTACCAAAGTTTCTGAACTTCAACATATCAGCTACATCATAAGTAACCAACTCCGCCAAAGTACGTATATCAGCAGCCTTTAAGCAATTCAACGCACGAACAGACAGATCCAAATCAACAAGTTCAGTTTTCAAAATTTTACGCATATGTAAAATTTCTTCATCTACAACCTTAGTCTCTTCTTTAGTTTGAGACTCCAACAGCATATTTTCATCAGAGAATAACATGAAGTGTTGGATCAAGATCTTAGCCGCCTCTTTTAAAGCGTCTTCAGGGTGAATAGAACCATCAGTGGTGATGTCCAACAACAATTTCTCGTAGTCAGTTTTTTGTTCTACACGGTAGTTCTCAATGGTATATTTTACATTCTTAATCGGAGTAAAGATAGAGTCGATTGCGATTAGACCAACAGGTCCATCCGTTACTTTATTCTCCTCAGCATTTACATATCCACGTCCCTTTGCTACGCTCAATTCCACTTCCACTGTTACAGAGCTATCCATGTTACACACGACAAGCTCTGGATTAAGTACAGTAAAATTACTAGAGAATTTAGTGATATCACCGGCTAAGAATTGATCTTGACCATTGATTACTACAAATATCTTTTCGTTATCACCTTGCTCACCAGTCTTTTTGAAACGAACCTGCTTCAAGTTCAAGATTATCTCAGTTACATCCTCTACTACACCTTTAATAGTAGAAAACTCATGTGAAACTCCCGAAAACCTTATCGACGTAATTGCATATCCTTCCAACGAGGACAATAAAATACGGCGCAAAGCATTACCAATTGTCACACCAAATCCTGGCTCTAATGGACGAAATTCGAACGTACCATCAAAATCAGTTGATTTTTGCATGATAACTTTATCCGGTCTTTGAAATGCTAAAATTGCCATTTAATTTCTATTAAAGTTTTATTTGTAATAATACTTACGTATACAAACAGAATGATGCATAACCCCAAGAGATTATGCATGATTCCGTTCTATTTATTATTTAGAGTATAACTCTACAATTAAGTTCTCTTTGATGTTCTCTGGAATGTCAGTTCTTTCTGGATAAGACAAGAAAGTACCTTTAAATTCATTTGCATTCCACTCTAACCAAGCGAATTTGTTGATTTTTCTTCCTTCTACTGAAGTTGTAACGGCTTCTAGTGCTTGTGAACGTTCACGAACAGCAATTACATCACCAGGACGTAAACTATAAGAAGGGATATTAACAACCTCACCATTTACAGTGATGTGCTTGTGAGATACCAACTGGCGAGCAGCGGCACGAGTAGTTGCGATACCTAAGCGGTATACTGTATTGTCCAAACGAGCTTCTAATAATTTCAAGAAGTTCTCACCTGTAATACCTTGTTTAGCAGCAGCTTTCACAAATAAGTTTGAAAACTGACGTTCTAACACACCGTAAGTGTATTTAGCTTTTTGTTTTTCCAACAACTGAATAGCATATTCAGATTGCTTTCCTCTGCGTTTTGAAGGACCATGTTGTCCAGGAGGATAATTTTTCTTTTCTAACGCTTTATCAGGGCCGAAAATCGGCTCTCTAAATTTACGGGCAATTTTGGACTTAGGTCCTGTATATCTAGCCATTTTGTTCTTTCGTTTAAAGTATCAATCAGCCTTAAGCTAATGAATCTTATCTTTAAAAATAATTATACTCTTCTACGTTTAGGAGGGCGACAGCCGTTGTGAGGAAGTGGAGTGATATCTTTAATGATAGTCACATCGATTCCAACAGTCTGAAGTGTTCTGATTGCAGATTCACGTCCAGCGCCTGGTCCTTTAACGAAAACTTCAACTTTACGCAATCCGAGGTCATGCGCAACTTTACCACAGTCTGATGCTGCTTGTGACGCTGCATATGGAGTATTCTTTTTAGAACCTCTAAAGCCCATCTTACCTGCACTAGACCAAGAAATAGTCTGACCTTGATTGTTAGTTAAAGTTACAATGATATTGTTGAACGTTGCGTTAATGTGAGCTTGACCAACAGGCTCGATCACAACGATACGCTTTTTTGTAGCTTTTTTAGTTTTAGCCATTTCTTAATTATTATTTAGTAGCTTTTTTCTTGTTTGCAACTGTCTTACGTTTTCCTTTACGAGTACGGGTGTTGTTTTTAGTACGTTGACCACGAACTGGTAAATGTTTACGGTGACGTAAGCCACGGTAACAACCGATATCCATTAAACGTTTGATGTTCAATTGAACTTCTGAACGTAAAGCACCTTCTACTTTCAACTCATCGTTGATAATTGTACGAATTGCTGCCAACTGGTCATCGTTCCACTCTTGAACCTTAACGTCATGACTAATTCCTGACTTATCTAAGATATAAGCCGCTGTTTGGCGACCAATACCGAAAATATAAGTAAGGCCGATCACACCTCTTTTGTTTTTAGGTAAATCTATACCTGCTATCCTTGCCATATATTACTAAGCGATTATTTTAATAATTACCCTTGACGTTGCTTGTACTTAGGGTTCTTTTTGTTGATTACAAAAACTTTTCCTTTACGACGGATAATTTTGCAATCCGCACTGCGTTTTTTTATTGATGCTCTTACTTTCATGATGTATATTTTTAAAAGCTTTAAACTAAGGATCGCCTACTTATAACGGTAAGTAATACGTCCTTTCGTTAAATCGTAAGGAGACATTTCTAATTTCACTTTATCACCAGGAAGAATCTTAATATAATGCATACGCATCTTACCCGAGATATGAGCAATAATCTCATGCCCATTCTCCAACTCCACCCTAAACATCGCGTTAGAAAGTGCCTCTCTAATTATTCCGTCTTGTTCTATTGAGGCTTGTTTAGCCATATATTCTTGATTATTAACTGTTAAATAGCCTGCACAAACAGGAGTGCAAAGATAAATAAAATAATTGAAAACCAATTACTTTTTACCCAAAACTTTCTCGACATGCTCGAAAGTAAGCAATACATTGGGTTGCCCTTTTTGGATTGCTACCATTTGCTCAAAATGAGCAGAAAGCTTTCCATCGACAGTACTCACTGTCCATCCATCATCCCAAAACTTAACTCCCGCTTTCCCTGCGTTGATCATAGGTTCGATACAAATGACCATTCCCGCTTCCAACTTTGGTCCAGCTCCCCGTTTTCCATAGTTCGGAACTTCTGGCTTTTCATGCAAATGGTATCCCACTCCATGTCCGACCAATTCTTTCACAATACCATAGTTATGAGGCGTTACATATTCCTGGATAGCTGAAGAGATGTCTCCCACCCGCTTGCCAGCAACAGCCTGTGCTACGCCACGATTTAGAGATTCCTTTGTCACGTCCAATAGCTGTTGTGCTTCTGCCGAAATTTCGCCTACACCAAAGGTATAGGCTGAGTCGCTGATGAATCCGTTAAGATCTACCCCTCCATCTACAGAAACCAAGTCGCCATCTTTAATGACATATTCGCTTGGGAAACCATGAACGATCTGATCATTCACAGAAATACAAAGCGAGAATGGAAATCCATGATAATTTAAGAACGCTGGCGTTCCACCATTATCATGGATAAAATCGTAAGCTAATTTATCAAGAGATAGGGTCGTGATTCCAGGTTTGATTACCTTAGCCACTTCTCCGAGCAGTAAAGAAAGCACATCTGCTGACTTCCGGATTTGCTCTATGTCCTCCTCTGACTTATAGTATACTTTAGACATGCTAAAGAAATTTATATTGCTGATTGATCAATACCTTCAACCGTCGCGGACGTTGTGCGTCCTTTGATACGGCCCGTTTTCATTAATCCGTCATAGTGACGCATTAACAGATGGCTTTCAATCTGTTGCAAAGTATCCAATACCACACCGACCAAAATCAACAATGACGTACCTCCGTAGAAGTGAGCAAATTGATTGTTGATTCCAAATAAACTTGCAATCGCTGGCAATATAGCTATGATAGCCAAGAATACTGCACCTGGGAAAGTGATATTTGAGATCACTCTATCAATATACAGATTCGTGTCATAGCCTGGTTTTATTCCTGGTATGAATCCGCCATTCTTCTTCATATCCTCAGACATTTGTTGAGGGTTGACCATGATAGCTGTATAGAAAAATGTAAAGGCAATGATTAACACCGCGAATGTTACATTATACGCTACAGATGTATAGTTACTTAAAGAAGTCAGGAAATCAGATTGCATGCTCGGAAAAAATTGGCTTAACGACATCGGCACAAACATAATCGCTTGCGCAAAGATGATAGGCATAACTCCAGCAGCATTCACCTTTAGCGGAATGTACTGTCTTACGCCACCCACTTGCTTATTACCAACAATCTTCTTAGCATACTGTACAGGGATCTTGCGTACACCTTGCACAATTAAAATCGTAAAAATCACAACAAAGAATAGGGCCAAAAACTCCAACAACAATGGAATAGGTCCACCACCGTTAGGGCTCATACGAGTCACCCATTCTGCCGTAATACCACTAGGCAATTGTGCGATGATACCTGCCATGATAATCAATGAGATACCATTACCGATACCTTTATCCGTAATTTTCTCCCCGAGCCACATCACGAATAAAGTACCTGCTGTCAAAACAAATGTAGAAAGGATCGTAAACATTGGATCAGCGATAGTTCTTGCGCCAGGCTCGATCTGTGTCTTCACATAAGCGATAGCTTGAACTAATGTAATAGCCAATGTTAGGTAACGTGTAATCTGGTTCATTTTTTTACGACCAGACTCTCCTTCCTTTTGCATTTTCTGGAAATAAGGTACCGCGATGCCCAGTAACTGGACAACAATGGATGCCGAGATATAAGGCATTACCCCAAGAGCAAAGATTGCAGAGCGGGAGAATGACCCTCCGGCAAACATATCCAACAAGCCTAAAAGCCCTTCCTTCTGACCAGAAGCTAGAGCTGCAGGATTGACCCCAGGTAATACGATATGACACCCAACACGGTAAATAAGAAGAAATAGTAAGGTATTTAAAATACGGTTACGTAAATCTTCAATTTTCCAAATATTGGTTAAGGTTGTGATTAGTTTCTTCATGTATTAAAGTTTAACGATAGAACCGCCAGCTGCTTCAATAGCTTTTTGAGCAGTAGCGGAGAAAGCGTGTGCTTTAACTTCTACTTTGGCATTTAACTCACCGCGACCTAAAATTTTAACTTTATCATTTTTAGATGCGAGACCGTGAGCTACCAAAGCTTCCAAGTCAACTGTTGTCAAATTGAATTTCTCGATTAAAGCTTGCAAAGCATCTAGGTTAACACCATTATACTCTACACGATTCAAATTCTTGAAACCAAATTTAGGCACACGACGTTGCAAAGGCATCTGACCACCTTCGAAACCGATCTTTGTACTGTGTCCAGAACGTGAGCCAGCTCCTTTATGACCACGAGTGGATGTACCACCACGGCCAGAACCTGTACCACGACCGATACGTTTGCTACTCTTAATGGAACCTTTTGCTGGTTTTAAATTACTTAAGTTCATTTTAAAAACTAGATTGTGTTAGGCCTTCGCTCTCACTAAACAGGTCCTAACGTTAAAAAAATAATAAAATACTTTGGAAAGAGTGTGATGCTCTTTCCAAAGTTTAAATTAAATTGCTTCGATAGCTACTAAGTGATTCACTTTACGTACCATTCCAATGATGGAAGGTGTAGCTTCTACTTCTACTGAGTGGTTGATTCTTTTCAAACCTAATGCCTCAATAGTTTTCTTTTGGCGCTCGCTTCTGTCGATAACGCTCTTTATCTGGGTGATTTTGATTTTTGCCATGATAATTAACCGTTAAATACTTTGTTTAAATCGACACCGCGGTGCTGTGCCACTGTATAGGCATCGCGCATGTTAGCCAAAGCATCGATAGTTGCCTTCACCACGTTGTGTGGATTAGACGAACCTAATGATTTTGCTAATACGTCTGTGATACCTGCACTCTCCAATACTGCACGCATTGCACCACCGGCTAGTACTCCTGTACCGTGAACAGCTGGTTTGATTAATACTGAACCACCTGAATATTTACCGTGTTGTGGATGAGGTACAGTACCTTTGATGATAGGAACTTTAACTAAGTTCTTCTTAGCATCATCAATACCCTTAGTGATTGCTTCAGTAACCTCTTTAGCTTTACCAAGTCCGTATCCTACGATACCATTTTCATCTCCAACAACTACGATAGCGGAGAAACTAAAAGTACGACCACCTTTAGTAACTTTTGCTACACGTTGGATACTTACTAAGCGATCTTTTAGTTCAATCTCGCTTGATTTTACTCTTTTTATATTGCTTAATGCCATTTCTTCTTTTGATTAAAAGTCTAAACCGCCTTCGCGAGCACCTTCAGCCAAAGATTTGATACGGCCATGGTATAAGTACCCATTACGGTCAAAAACTACTTTATTAATACCTGCTGCAACTGCTTTTTCAGCTACCAATTTGCCAACAGCTTTAGATTGTTCAACTTTGTTACCTGCTGCAGCGAAGTCCTTGGACGAGCTAGATGCAGACACTAATGTCTTACCGGCAACATCATCAATGATTTGTGCGTAGATTCCTTTGTTACTTCTAAAAACTGACAAGCGTGGACGCTCAGATGATCCAGCCAGGTGCTTTCTTATTCCTTTTTTGATTCTCGCTCTGCGAGTTGATTTTTGTCCTGCCATGGTTATTATTTTTTAGCTGATTTACCTGCTTTTCTTCTTAAAACTTCACCTTCAAACTTGATACCTTTACCTTTATATGGCTCTGGTGCACGGAAGCTACGGATTTTTGCCGCTACTTGACCGATCAATTGCTTGTCGATAGATTCTAATGTGATCGTAGGGTTTTTACCTTTATCAGCAGTAGTTGTTACCTTAATTTCCTTTGGCAATACAAAAACAATCTGGTGAGAGAAACCTAAAGTTAACTCCAATGTATTACCGTTAGCTGTTGCACGGTAACCTACACCGACTAACTCTTGCGTAGTTTTGTAACCTTCTGTTACACCGACGACCATATTGTTCAATAATGAACGGTACAATCCGTGTAATGATTTGTGTTTCTTTTGATCTGTTGGACGAGTTACTACAATGTTACCCTCTTCTTGAGCAACTGTAATGTCACGATCAATTTGTTGTGTTAATTCACCTTTTGGTCCCTTTACAGTAACTAAGTTCTTATCAGATACTGTTACAGTTACACCAGCAGGTATAGCGACAGGCGCTTTTCCAATTCTTGACATTTCTGTGTGTTTTTCCTAGATTAATAAACGTAACATAAAACTTCACCACCAACATTCTGAACGCGGGCTTCTTTATCCGTCATCACTCCTTTAGAAGTAGATAGGATAGCAATACCCAACCCGTTCAATACACGAGGTAAGTTATCAACACTTGCATACTTTCTTAAACCAGGTTTACTCACACGTGTCAATGTGCGAATAGCCGGAATCTTGCTAATTGGATTGTACTTCAATGCAATCTTAATAGTTCCTTGGACTGCAGCGTCTTCAAATTTGTAATTAGCAATGTAACCTTTATCAAAAAGAACTTTGGTGATCTCTTTTTTAAGGTTCGATGCAGGAATTTCAACAACCCTGTGGTTGGCCTTGATGGCATTCCTTACTCGTGTAAGGTAATCCGCTATTGGATCTGTATTCATTATAATATAATTATGACAATGGTTTCACCGACTAACCAAAGCCGGGGACCTTTTGTCTGTTAAAAAATTTAAAACAAAAAACCCTGATAAACCATTTACGGTTTACCGGGGCAAAAGTAATTATTTTTTTTGATTACCAAGAAGCTTTTTTTACTCCCGGGATCTTTCCGTCTAATGCCATCTCACGGAATGTAACACGTGAAATACCAAATTGACGCATATATCCTTTAGGACGTCCAGTCAATTTACAACGGTTGTGCAAACGTACCGGAGAAGCATTCTTTGGCAATTTATCTAATGCTTGATAATCACCAGCTGCTTTAAGGGCAGCACGTTTATCAGCATATTTTGCTACCAATTTTGCACGTTTTACTTCGCGTGCTTTTAATCCTTCTTTAGCCATTGTTGTTCGTATTTTGGTTTTTGAATGGTAAACCGAATTGTTTAAGTAATTCTAAAGCTTCAACGTCTGTACCAGCGCTAGTTACAAATGTAATATCCATACCTTGGATCTTATTGATTTTGTCAATGTTGATCTCAGGGAAGATAATTTGCTCTGTGATACCTAAGTTATAGTTACCTCTACCATCGAAACCTTTATCATTGATACCGCGGAAGTCACGAATACGAGGAAGAGATACAGAGATCAAACGATCTAAGAACTCAAACATATTGTTATCACGTAAAGTAACACGTGCACCAATAGGCATACCTTTACGTAATTTAAAGTTTGAAATATCTTTCTTCGATTTCGTAGGCACTGCTTGTTGACCAGAAATAAGGGTCAGCTCAGCAATAGCATTATCAATTAATTTCTTGTCAGCAGTAGCAGCACCGATACCTTGAGAGATAACGATTTTCTCAAGTTTAGGAACTTGCATAATGCTTTTATACTGAAATTTTTCTTTAAGTGTAGAACGGATCTCATCCGCATATTTCACTTTCAATCTTGGTACGTAAGTCATTATTTAATTTCCTCCCCTGATTTTTTTGCTACACGAACAATTTTTCCATCTTCATTAACCTTACGGCCTACACGAGTAGGAGTTCCAGTTTTAGGATCGATCAAAGCCAAGTTAGAGATATGAATACCTGCTTCTTTTTCAATGATACCACCATTAGGATTAGCCGCACTTGGTTTTGTGTGTTTTTTAACGATGTTAGCGCCTTCTACGATAGCTCTGTTGGCGTCCACTAATACTTGTACTACCTTTCCTTGAACACCTTTAGAGTTACCAGCGATAACTTTCACTAAATCACCTTTTTTAATCTTGATTTTGTGAGTTGTTTTTGTTTTCTGTGCCATAATTATAAAACCTCCGGTGCTAGTGATACAATTTTCATGAACTGCTTCTCACGCAATTCTCTGGCAACAGGGCCAAAGATACGTGTTCCACGTGGCTCATCATTATTATTCAACAATACTGCAGCATTGTCATCAAAACGGATATAAGAACCATCTTTACGACGAATTTCTTTCTTCGTTCTTACTACGACTGCTTTAGAAACTGATCCCTTCTTCACGTTTCCTGAAGGTATAGCGCTTTTCACGGTAACAACAACCTTATCACCGATCGATGCATAACGCTTACGCGTGCCACCCAATACACGGATTACTAAAACTTCTTTAGCTCCGCTATTGTCAGCAACATTTAGTCTTGATTCCTGTTGTACCATGTTATTTAGCTCTTTCTAAAATTTCTACTAATCTCCAATTCTTAGTCTTACTCAGCGGACGAGTTTCCATGATTAATACCGTATCGCCGATACCGCAGGTATTCTCTTCGTCATGAGCTTTAAATTTAGTAGTTTTTTTGACGAACTTACCATAGATAGGGTGTTTTACTTTACGTTCAACAGTCACTACGATAGATTTGTCCATCTTGTTGCTAACTACTAAGCCGATTCTTGTTTTTCTTAAATTTCTTTCCATTTCGACTTAAATTTTATGCCTCAGCGGCTGTTTCCTTTTTAGCTGCAGCTTTGCGAGCGCTCAATTCAGTACTGATGCGAGCAATTGCTCTGCGAGCTGCTTTGATTACGTTAGGGTTCTCAATTGCAGAAACAGCATGTGCAAATTTCAATTTGCTAAGGGCAGCTTTCTCCTCTACAAGGCGAGCTGCTAAATCCTCTGTTGATAATTCTAAAATTTCTGAATTTTTCATTTTGTTTCAGTTATTATGCTGGGTTATCAATTCTGTTTTATGTATGCCTTACGGGTAACGGCCGTAAGGCTAAACTATTGACATTACCAACTATTTTTATGCTTCAACGTAATCTCTACGTATCACAAACTTAGTTTGAACCGGTAGTTTTTGAGCGGCAAGGCGCAATGCTTCTTTGGCAACTTCCAAAGGCACACCTTCTGCTTCAAATAACATACGGCCTGGGCGTACTACTGCAACCCAGTATTCTGGAGCTCCCTTACCTTTACCCATACGTACCTCTGCAGGTTTTTTCGTAACAGGTTTGTCAGGGAATATACGGATCCAAACTTGACCTTCACGTTTCATAAAACGCGTTACGGCAATACGAGCAGCCTCAATTTGGCGGCTTGTGATCCATGCTGGTTCCAGTGACTTGATACCGAATGAACCGAAAGCTAACTCTGCTCCACGTGAAGCGTTACCTTTCATGCGGCCTTTCTGCATCTTTCTGAACTTCGTTCTTTTTGGCTGTAACATGTTCGTATTTTATTTAATCCCGTCTGCGACGGGATATTTGTTGTAATCTATTAAACTTAATTAACCTCTATTTGCACCACCACGGCTGTTGTTTCCGCCACGGCTATTGTTTCCACCACGGTTGTGATTGTTTCCACCACGATTTCCGCCTTTACGGTTATCACGGTCACGACGCTCACCTCCGCCTTCGTTTCCACCACGGGTTTTCACGTTAGATGTTTGACCAATGTTAGGAGACAAGTCACGTTTACCGTAAACTTCACCTTTACAGATCCACACCTTAACACCGATTTTACCGTAAGTAGTCAATGCTTCTGCTAATGCATAGTCGATATCAGCACGCAATGTATGCAAAGGAGTTCTTCCTTCTTTGTACTGCTCAGTACGTGCCATTTCAGCACCACCAAGACGGCCAGAACACATTACTTTGATACCTTCTGCACCCATACGCATTGTAGATGCGATAGCTGTTTTCATTGCACGACGGAATGAAATACGTGCTTCTAATTGCTTAGCCACACCTTCAGCTACTAATTTAGCATCCAACTCAGGACGTTTGATCTCGAAAATATTGATTTGAACATCCTTCTTAGTCAGTTTTTTCAATTCTTCTTTGATCTTATCAACTTCCTGACCGCCTTTACCGATAACGATACCTGGGCGAGCTGTATGAACAGTTACAGTGATGCGTTTCAAAGTTCTTTCGATAACAACTTTTGCTACTCCACCTTTTGCTATACGAACAGAAAGATATTTTCTGATCTTTTCGTCTTCAACCAATTTATCGGAATAGTTGTTGCCTCCGAACCAATTAGAATCCCATCCTTTGATGATTCCTAATCTGCTACCTATTGGATTTGCTTTTTGTCCCATTCTTCTAAATATTAGTTGTTTACGTTATTTAAACTATCTACTACCAAAGTTACATGGTTAGAGCGTTTACGAATTCTGTAACCACGGCCTTGAGGAGCTGGTCTCAATCTTTTCAATTGACGACCTCCACCTACAGACACTTCTTTAACAAATAGTGCACCTTCTTCTACTGATTGACCTTCATTGTGAGCCTCCCAGTTTTTGATAGCCGATAGTAATAATTTTTCTACGCGAGCTGCTGCTTCTTTGCTAGAGTGTTTAAGAATATATAAAGCATTTTCTACTTTTTCACCACGGATTAAATCCACTACTAAACGCATTTTGCGTGGGGAAGTAGGGCAGTTTAATAATTTGGCAGTAGAAGCTCCTCCTATTTGAGCTTTTTCCTGCTCTTTGCGCTGCTTAATTAAAACAGACTTTTTAAGTTTTTTTGTTGCTTCCATTACCTATTATTTTTTCTTTTCTGCGTGGCCTCTGAATGTACGCGTAGGCGCGAATTCACCAAGTTTGTGACCTACCATGTTTTCCGTTACATATACAGGGATAAATTTATTCCCGTTGTGCACCGCGAAGGTATGGCCTACAAAATCTGGTGAGATCATTGATCTACGAGACCAAGTTTTGATAACTGACTTTTTGTTAGTTTCATTCATAGAAAGAACTTTTCTCTCTAAGTTGTGATCGATATAAGGACCTTTTTTAATTGAACGAGCCATTATTTTTTCCTTCTCTCAATGATGTAACGATTCGATGTTTTCTTCTTGTCACGTGTTTTGAAGCCTTTAGCTAAAACACCAGTACGTGAACGAGGCTGACCTCCTGAGGTACGACCCTCACCACCACCCATAGGGTGATCGACTGGGTTCATAGCCACACCACGAACTCTTGGACGACGTCCCAACCAACGGTTACGACCAGCTTTACCTAGAACCTCGATTTGTCTATCGTGGTTAGATACTGAACCTATCGTAGCTACGCAAGTCAATAAGATCATACGAACCTCGCTTGAAGGCAACTTAATGATGGCATACTTACCGTCACGAGCAGACAATTGAGCGTATGTACCAGCACTACGTGCGATAGAACCGCCTTGACCTGGATTCAATTCAATATTGTGAATGATAGAACCCAATGGGATGTTTGCTAATGGTAAAGTATTACCTATTTCTGGGGCTACAGAATCACCTGCAATCACTGTTTGTCCTACTGTTAATCCAGCTGGAGCAATGATGTAACGTTTCTCACCATCTGCATAATGTAATAATGCAATACGAGCAGAACGATTTGGATCGTACTCGATAGTAGCTACTGTTGCAGGGATATCTTTTTTATCGCGTTTGAAATCTATTAATCGGTACACTTTCTTGTGTCCCCCACCGATATAACGCATAGTCATTTTACCGGATTTATTACGACCACCTGACCTTTTGTTGCTTCTTACAACTAACGTTTTTTCAGGAACGTTTGTAGTCACGTCAGAATAGTCAGCGCCTATTCTGAAACGCGTACCAGGGGTAACCGGTTTGAATCTTTTAACTGCCATCTCTAATTATATAGTACTGTAAAAGTCAATAGTTTCACCATCTTTAACTGTAACGATGGCCTTTTTATACTTAGGGCTTCTGCCTGAAACAAAACCTGCTTTTGTGTAACGGCTCTTAGCTTTTCCAGCAACTACCGAAGTATTTACTGCTACGACAGTTACGCCGAACATTGCCTCTACAGCCGATTTAATTTGGATTTTGTTTGCTCTGTGATCCACTTTGAAAGCATAACGGTTAAATTTCTCCGTTAAGATTGAAGCTTTCTCAGTTAAGATAGGTTTTTTTATAATTTCCATATTACTTAGCGAATGCCTCCTCCAAAGTTTTAACAGAATCTGTAGTCAATAACAATTTAGTAGCATTCAATACATCATATGTATTCAACTGATCTGCTGATACTACTTTTGCTTTTTTCAAGTTTCTGCTTGATAAATAAACATTATTATCATATGCTGGCAATACCAACAAAGTTTTCTCATCTGCAACATTTAAAGCTGCAACAAAGCTTACGTAGTTTTTAGTTTTGATAGTATCAAAATTAACTGCGTCCAACACCACGATGTTGTTTTCGATTGCTTTGTAGCTTAATGCAGATTTACGTGCTAACTGTTTCAATTTTTTGTTCAATTTGAAACTATAGTCACGAGGTTGAGGACCGAATACACGACCACCACCATTAAACAATGGAGATTTGATGCTACCCGCGCGGGCACCACCTGTACCTTTTTGTTTGTGTAATTTACGAGTCGAACCAGCGATCTCATTACGTTGTTTAGATTTGTGAGTACCTTGACGTTGGTTAGCCAAATACTGTTTAACATCTAAATAAATCGCATGATCGTTAGGCTCTAACCCAAATACCGACTCAGGAAGTTGCACCTTGGCACCTGTTTCTTTACCTGATAAATTTAAAACTTTAACTTCCATCTTCCTATTTGTCTACGATTACAAAAGAACCTTTAGCTCCGGGAATGGAACCACTAACAACGATTAGGTTTTGCTCAGCATAAACTTTCAACACTTGTAAGTTTTGAACCTTTACACGATCACCACCTGTACGACCAGCCATGCGCATACCTTTGAATACGCGTGAAGGCCATGATGAAGCACCTAATGAACCTGGAGCACGTAGTCTATTGTGCTGACCGTGAGTCGCACCTCCTACACCACCAAATCCGTGACGCTTCATAACACCTTGGAAACCTTTACCTTTTGAAGTACCGACTACATCTACGAATTCGCCTTCTTCAAAAATAGTAACGTCAACTACATCACCAAGTTGTTTTTCGTCTGGGAAAGTTTTAAATTCTACCAACTTACGCTTAGGCGTTGTGTTTGCTTTTGCAAAATGCCCTTTTAAAGATGATGTTGTGTTCTTCTCTTTAGCTTCACCGAAGCCAAGTTGAACTGCAGCATAACCATCTTTGTCTTCCGTACGTATCTGCGTTACCACGCACGGTCCAGCCTCAATCACTGTACAAGGAATATTCTTTCCTTCTGCATTGTACAGGCTGGTCATTCCTACTTTTTTACCAATAATTCCTGACATGTTATAAATTAATTAATTAAAGTCCTTCGAAGCAGTAGGGCTTCGCTCAAGACACACTATCCCCATTAAAGGGACTGCAAAAGTACGAACATTTCTTTAACTGTCAAATAATTAGTACATTATTTTTTTATTTTTCTTTTGTACCCCTCAAATAAAACCTGTATGAAGTATTGATATGCATGACTGTAAATAAAAAATAGTTCGAACTTTATTGACGATCACAAAATGTGATCCCTGTCCATAAAAAAAGCGCAGGTACAATATATACCTACGCTTATGGAAAAAGGAAACTATCTTGAGGTGTAGAAACTCGTAATCTGCTATACGAAAAGCTATTCCTTTATGATAGCTTCCCCATTCAACAACCGCTGATACCGGACCAATGCTTCAACATAGTAATAGTCGGCGTAGCTTAAAGGGACATCTACTTCTGAATAGAGAGGATTAGCACCTACGCTGTGTTGTAAGATGAATCCTCCACTCTCTCCATACGCGACCTTATAAGGAGTACGTGATAGATTTTCCAATATACGTTCGGCTTTATCCATGTAATCTGCTGCCTCTTTTCCCTTCGTGTATTGAGAAAGCTCCAACAGTGCCGAAGTATACAACGCCGCTGCCGAGACGTCTCTCAAGTCTTTATTCTTATAAAGTTTACTATCCACGGAGATCTTATCCTTGTCAAAATCCCAGTAAGGGATTAGATCTGTAGGAAGATTAGGGTGATTCAAAATATACTTGGCAATATTCCTTGCTTGATTCAAATATTTTTTATCCTTGGTCTCTCGGTACATCATAGTATACCCGTATAACGCCCACCCCTGTCCTCTGGACCATGCAGATTCGTCAAAGGCCCCTTGATGCGTTTTCTTCGCGATGACACTTCCTGTCGTCTGATCATAATCGATCACATGGTAAGAACTATAATCCTTTCGAAAATGATTCTTCAATGTCGTATTCGCATGCGTCACTGCAATATCATAGTAGCGTCTATTGCCAGTCATCTTGGATATCTGTGTCAGAAACTCCAGATTCATCATATTATCAATGATGACCGGATAATGCCAAGGCTTATGATCCCAAGATCGAATGGTTCGCGTGTTCTTATTAAAGCGGCTTGAAAGCGAATTGGCACCTGTCATCAATACCTCTTTATAGTTTGTAGAATCACCTGTTAGACGCAGAGCATTTCCAAAGCTACAGTACAGCATGAATCCCAAATCATGAGTCCCTTTGTTGTATTTTTCTTTTTCCAGATATTTCAATTTCTGCTGTGCAGCATTTAATAATGATTCATCTTTGGTGCCCTCATATAAATAGAGTAGTGTCCCTGGGTAAAATCCGGAACACCACCAGCTGGAACCTGAAAAAACTTCTTTCCCGTTCTCAAACGTTTTTGGGAACTTATCTTCTGGAGTCTGCGCGGCCAATATTTTGATCTGCTTTGCAGCATCTGAAAGGTTGCTTGCGATAAAGGACGAACTCAACCGCAAAGCAGACTTCTTCTGCGCAAAGGAAGATGTCCATACAAATAGACAAATAAAGCATACAAAAGCATTTAATTTTAGATTCATATCAGCTAAAAATGAGTTTAAGATTTACAAATTGCCAGTACCAAATCGACATTAGTTGACGGATTTTTATGGATTGATCGTTTATAAATATATCTCATATTTCATGAATCCCCTATATAATACTACGAAATCGTTATCGCAAAAAGATAAAGTTTAAGAGTTTCAAAGCAGGAGATCCAATAGCGCTATACATTTCCAGACAAAGTTTCATGGATACTCTATAGTGATAACGGAATGGCTATTCAGCATCCTTTTGCTTTTCCTCCTGAGACCTTTTCATCTTTACCAGCACACCTCAAAAGCAGTACATCACCGATTTTCTTCAGGGTAAGGCTGATTCACCCTTTCCGTTCGTTGAGCGACCTGTTTATAGGCTAAAACAGTAAACTCTTTATATAAGAATTTATAGAGTTCAGTGTTTTTAAGACTTTTAGATTTCATGTTAAACATTAACATTTTATTAAAGATGCTTTCAACATATGATAAATTCAATTCAGACCGGTTATCCTGAAAAAGTTCATTAACAAATCGCAATTCAGAAGCAGAAAGTATGTCTCCAAAATAGTAATTAAGTATATCCCTCCGGATTTGAAAAGCACATTCTTGTTGCAAGACTCTCTTTGAATGTGTGATATTCTGATAATGGACCCGATAAGAAACACAGTAGTCAGCCAAATTATATATTTTAAAGTATTTACTACATTGGAATACAAAATCGTAATCCGAAGCATAAACGTAATTAGTACTGTACATCAATTTGTATTTTTCTACAAGATGACTTCTTATAAAAATCGTCGATTGCAGCATAAAATTATTGCTGATCAGATGAACCTTAAAAACAGAACTACCACATGCACGATCTTCAAATCCAGTCTTTACCCCTTGACTATCGATATAGTGAAAACTGGTCCCAATAGCACCTGTCCTCGGCCTGCTTTCCAAATAATCATACTGAAGTTCCAATCTATTTAGGTGGCTTATATCATCAGAATCAAACATTGCCAGGTATTTTCCGGATGATGCTTTAATTCCTATATTTCGAGCGTAGTAATTTCCATAATTTTTTTTCAGTTGTATTAGCTTAATTCGTAAGTCTTTAAACATTTTTATCTTTTCAATCGTGTCATCCGTCGAACCATCGTCAATGATAATCAATTCCCAATCCGCTAATGATTGATTGATAATCGATTGAATGGCTTCGCCGATATACTTATCGGCATTATAGCACGGCATAACAACTGAAACCCTGTAACGATAATATATTTTCATTTTATTTACATTTTCAGTCTCCACAATTCATACTGACGAACCCAAGGATAGGTTATAGAGAAAAAGCCGCTATACGCATTGAGGTCCTAACCTTACAAAACGCTATGGAGTCCATTTAATAATACATTCAACAGATAGGCCCCAAACAAAATTGGTTTTCTATAGAAATACCAGTATATAGATATTTTAATAAAACATCTATATACTATTACCGACTACAACTTGAAATTAAATATAAAAATAACACCAATCGGTGACTTACAAAAAATCAAATCTCAGCTTTCAATCTATTCCTTTATTACAGATTCCCCGTCCAACATTCTTTTGTATCGGATCAATGCCTCCACATAGTAATAGTCTGCATAAGTGAGCGGGACATCTATTTCCGTATCATGGGGGATAGATCCGACACTATGCTTTAATATATACCCACCATTATCTTTATAGGAAGCCTTATAAGGTGCCTTGGACAAACTTTCGAGCATCTTTTCGGAACTTGATACATATTTTTGGCTTTCTTTCCCGCTTGTATAGACACTCAGTTCTAATAACGCCGAAGCCACAACAGCCGCCGTCGACACATCCCGCAGATCCTTATCCTTTTCATATTTACTTCCGACAGGTAAATTATTCTGATCAAAATCCCAATACGGCACGAGGTCTGTAGGTAAATTAGGGTGACTCAGGTAAAAGTTAGCAATGCCTCTCGCCTGCTTTAGGTATTTCTTATCTTTCGTCTCTCTATACATCATAGTATACCCATACAGCGCCCATGCTTGTCCACGTGCCCAAGCGGACTCATCGAATGCGCCCTGTGCAGTTTTCTTCGCCAATACTTTTCCCGTCTGCATATCATAGTCCACCACGTGGTATGAGCTGTAGTCCTTTCTAAAATGGTTCTTCAGTGTTGTGTTCGCATGCGTTACTGCAATATCCAGGTATTTGGGATCGCCCGTCATCTTGGATACCTGAGATAGGAATTCCAAGTTCATCATGTTATCAATAATAACCGGATACGTCCACGCTTGCCCATCCCAATTCTTCCCTCCATCCCAGGAACGAATGGTCTTGGTTTCCTTTTTAAATCGACTGGACAAAGAGTTAGCCCCAGTAACCAATACGTCCTTATAAGCAGAAGAATCTCCTGTCAAACGGAGCGCATTACCAAAACTACAATACAACATGAATCCCAGATCATGTGTTCCCTTATTATTCTTTTCCTTTTCAAGATACTTCAACTTGGCTTTTCCGATGTCCAACAAAGCCCTGTCTTGCGTAGCTTCGTATAGATACAACGCTGTCCCTGGATAGAATCCTGAGCACCACCAGCTAGAGCCCCAGTTGACGTACTTTCCGTTCTTGTATGTCGTCGGGATATCTGATTCCTTAATATTAGATTCCAAAAATTTAATTTGTTCAGCCGCTGCTGCCAAATTCTGCTCAATGAATGACTCCGTCAGTTTCAATTGGGCATTCTTAGACTGAGCATCTGCAGATAATGTGATAGATTGAGCGGCAATGATTAACGCTGTAATGACAGACATTTTTTTAAAATTCATGTTTTTTCCCTTATATTAATGTGTTAATAATTTACATAATAATCTTTCGCAAATTGCTCTCCAGACCACGTTTTTTGAGACGTCCATTTCTCGGCCCTACTCGTCCAGAAGGCATGATCTGCAGGTAAACCGAGCGGTAAAAATGAGGTAGAAGCAATATACATGCTTCCGGCATTTGTATAATAGTCCGCCAGATTTGTTTGCTTTTCTCCTACCACTCCCATGGTCATCCAACCGCTTCTATCGAATGTATGATCTACATACACATGTTTCTTGACGGCTGTCAGCGCTGCCCGTAACTGGCCATAGGTCATATCTTCCGGCAGCTTTTCCTCCAATATCACTTGTGCCAATGGCTGAAAAGCAGCTGTACGGTAAGTTGAAGACCTGCCCACGACCAAAAAATATCCTTCTGGCGAGATCATTCTTTCCAAATGGTGAGCATAGCGTTGCATACGTCTGTATGCTCGATCATACAATTCTTTGTATTTAGCATCAGCCGATAGATTTTCCCTCAAGACATCTACCAGCATAGAATGAATTACATATCCATTGTAGTGGTCGAAGCTAAATGAAGCCCCGTCACTATACCAGCCATCACCGACGTACCAATCCTTATCAAATTTGTGGATTGCATAATCAATTTTTTCCCGGACACAGTCCTCTCCAATCTTGTATAAGAAACTTTCGGTCATTGCCGCAAATAAGAGCCAGTTGCTTTCATTAGGTTTTATGCGCCGTAAGCCCTTAAGTTCCTTAATTACATTTGCCTTGGTCTCGGGAGGTAGTGGAGCCCATAATGCCTTTGGTGCCCGCATAAAAGTCTGCGCAAGATAGGCAGCATCCACTAGCGGTTGAGAGGATTTGTTCCATGTGAAATAATCTGGCGATTGCGGATCCACACCGTACTGTATACCCAATAAGGCTTGATCACGTAATTTTTTACGCAATTTTCCTTCTTCTGAGCTATCATCAGGCAGAGCCAGCCAAGGCGCCATTCCCGCCAGCAATCGACCAAATGCCTCGAGGTAACCAACCCCCGGATCTCTACTGTCAAAAGTAGGACTTACCTCCATAGGCATATTTTTGCGCCATTGCTGCTTACTGATGTTATCCAATATTGGCGCAGCCATTTTACTTAGGATTGAAACCCAATAAACACGGTCATCCCCTGTGCTCCTTATACTTTCATCATGTAAAACCCCTGCTTTTGCACCCACGGGTAATGAGGCCGTCAACGCGCCAACCCCAGCACTACCCAACAATTTTAATACAGATCTTCTCTTCATCGATAACAGCTTATAAGTAAATGTGTGCTCAACAATTCCACACAAAACATTAAAAAATTTTTATTTTAATATAGAAAAACAAACTAAAAGAACCAATCGCTCTTGCAAACGATTGCATGAGCGATTGATAACAGCATCTTTACAGAATGAATTTATTTTTTCATTAATTACTCCAGCCTGTATTCTGTGTAAGGCTGGGATTTCGTTGTCTCTCTAACTCTGGAATAGGCCATACCAGTAATTGGTCTCCCAGGTAAGTATACTTATCGACGATTCCACCCCAAGCTTGTTTATTTCCAGCATTACCACTAAACACCTGATCTTTTAGGGATTTCCAACGCAATTCATCAAAGTAAATAACCCCCTCACCAAAAAGTTCTCTTCTACGTTCGTTGCGAATACGACTGGTCAAATCGGCTTTATCTTTAACTGTAGTAGCAACTGAACTATTCAAAAGTCCCACTCCCGCACGAGCCCGTACCTCGTTCACTTTGGCAACAGCCGGTGCTTCCTGCCCTTTTTCATTAAGTGCCTCCGCCCACAATAATAGTACATCTGCATAACGGATCACTGGATAATCAATATCACCAGCTACACGGTTCGGAATAGATGGTTTTCCACCCTCGTACACAAATTTACGTGGGATATAAAAGAATCGTGGTTGATCGTCCGTTCTCAGGTCAAAGACATTATTAAATTCCTCAATATGTGGCCATCTCGATGTAAAGGTCTGATCAGCCCCAGCATTTGTCCCGACAAAAGTGGAATAAGGGAGAATAACATTTGCATTTAAGCGTGGATCACGATTGTCATAAGCCTTTTTTAATCGTTCCTCATTTCCTGTAGGCAAATAAAGCTTAAAATCTAATCCACGTTTGGGATCAATTAGCTCTGCGTATTTCGCGGGTTTTTTATTCGCTTCGGCTACCTTTTGTACATCATTGCGGATAAAGTATATTTCTCTTTTTTCAGGCGTCATCGTATTATAACCAGGTATTATATCATCCCAATTAAATTTGCTACCGTCTTTATTCTCGTATAAGTCAACAAAATCCGGGCTTACCATATAGCTATTCCAGTTGGATCCAAAAGCAGATCTACTACCAAAATAAAATTGCGTTGTGGATCCGAAATTGTCCAGAGCGATATTCTGAATCGAGAAAATCATTTCATCTGACTTCTCGTTGGTCGCGGTAAATAATGCCTTATAATCTGGAAACAACTGATGACCAGCATCCTTTACCGATTGAAAATCAGCGATTGCTTTATCCCAGTCCTGTAGGTACATATAAACCTTACCCCGTAGTGCATAAGCTGCCGACTTCGTAATACGACCAAAATCTTTACTTCCTGCAGGTAGTTTTACAGGCAAATTCGTCTCAGCAATGCATTCTGTCAGATCTTTCAAGATAAAATCCCAAACCTCCTTTTCTTTATTTCTAGATTTGTTGGCTTCATTATAGTTGATCGGAGCATCGTATAATGGTACCCCTTTATAAAGTTGGTTCAATCGGTAATAATAAAATGCTCTTAGGAATTTGACCTCCGCAAGCAAACGTGCTTTCTTTTCAGGAGCCGATGGCGAAATATTCGTTATTCCATAAATCGCATCATTCGCACGATGAACACTCTCATATAATTCTTTCCAAACATCTGCAAAAAGTCCATTTGAAGTGTTCGTGGAGGCATTCAACAACGGATCACCACCTCTTGGGATTAAGGTATTGGATAAACGGTCATACTGATAGAGCTCTCGGTTATTTGTACCACCAGTAGTATATCCAAAACGTAGCGCTTGATATACACCATTTACGCCAAGATCAGTATAATTATCCGTTGTCCACATTTTATCCTCTGGAACTTGTGTATTCGAACTGATATCCAGCAGATCTTTTTTACAAGACCCCATAGTTCCCAATAAAATTGCAAGCGCAGATATACGCCAGAGATGTTTATTATATTGTTTGCAGTACGCATACAATCTTCGTTTTTCGATATTTAGTATCTTCTTCATGTATCTTCGTATTAAAAACCAAAATTCAACCCAAAAGCATATTGTTTCATTGTCGGATATTTTGCTCCGGCTCCAATTTCAGGATCAGCACCAGGAAATTTTGTAAACATCAGCAAATTCTCACCGGAGAAATACACCCGTAAATTCCGTACATGTAAGCGTTCAGTGAGTTTATTGTTAAATGTGTAGCCAATCTGCAAGTTTCTCAATTTGATAAAATCTGCATCATAGAGGTAGAAATTATTGGCGACATTGTTAATTGTCTCACCATTGTACTTGAGACGGGCATAAGACCCGTTGATGCTCGTCCGTGGATCGCTAGGGTTAGCTGGATCATAAAAATAATGATCATCTGCAACACGTTTAGAAATGCCGTTTCCATCACGGACGATATTGTTACTATAGCCCTCATCGTTCCAATAATATTGTAAATTTCCTTCCCCAGACCAGAGCATTTGCAAATCAAAGCCCTTGTAAGAAAAACCTAAATTGATACCATAGATATATTTAGGGACGTTGGATGTCCCTGTAAAGTCTTGATCATTCTCATTGCCATAGACCTTATCTCCATTGAGATCAGCATACAGAAAATCACCATAATACAGTTGTTCATTACCTAGTGTATTTACAGGTGAAAAGCTATATCCAGCAGTTTTCATATCCTGCACCCATTTGTAATCCGCTTCCGTACGGATCATACCATCCCGAGGTCCACCATTTGGATTTACAGTACCATCACTTCCAAAATAAGAACCATCTCCCCGATAACGCTGTCTCAAATAATATTCTTGAAACATATGTCCTTCGAGATTCCGTTGATTGGTACCCACAGCATTTGATACTTGCCCAATGTTTGTACTGTACACGTTTATACCATTGACGTCATTCCAGCCTCTAACTAATTGTCCTTTAAGTTTGGTTACCTGATTTTTATTGTACGCGAAGTTACCCCCGATATTATAGCTAAATTCACCAACCTTGTCTTTCCATGTCAAATTAAGCTCTATACCACTATTGCGCATAGCTGCTGAATTAACAATCGGTGAACCTGTAGTACCAGTACTAAGCGGCAATTGTTCCGGCACTAATATTCCTGATGTCGTTTTGTTGTAGTAATTCAATTCGACATAGGCCTTATTTCGAAAAGTGGCAAACTCTAATCCTATCTCTCTATTTTCACTTTCTTCCCATGCCAATTGTCTATTTCCAAATTTACTCAATTCCAGACCACCAATTTGTGATCCCCCGAAGGAATATCCTGTATTGCCGTAGAAAGCAAATGCGGGTAAATAAACTTCTCTGTTAGGATCACCGTTATTCATATCATTTCCTAATTTGCCCCAAGACCCACGAAGCTTTACATTTTGGACATAAGGTTCAAGTCCTTTCATGAAAGCCTCTCTTGAAATCAACCACCCTAGACCTACAGATGGGAAATAGCCTGCTTGAAGATCCTTTCCAAATTTGGAAGATGCATCCCGTCGTAAATTAAATTCAAAAAGATATTTACTATCAAAGTCATAATTTACACGTCCAAAAAAGGAACGCATCCCAGTTTCGTATTCGTTACCATCGATAGTATTCATTTCATTCGCGGTACCAATGTTGGAAATAGTCGGATCTATGACACCTCTTTTAGAAGCAGAGAAATTGTACCATTTTGTCTGGAATTCATTGTGTCCTAATAAAGCTCCAATATTATGTTTACCGATGTTGGTTTCATAACGAAGGACATTATCGAAAGTGAGTGTCCGAAGATTTTCGTACCCCTGCGAGAGTATTAGTGTAGAAGCAACCCCTTTAGGAAAGACTATTTTATCTGTCTCAAAGCTATACTTGTCAACGGGAACAGAGCTGCCCGTTTGCTCTCGAAAACGTGTTTGATAGTTAAACTTGGTTTCAAATGTCAAGCCTTTTATGATCTTTAGATTTGCGAATATAGTGGAATTAAAATTCGACACTTTATCCATCCCCTGTGGCTCATAGAGATACTGCATAAGGTTGTTCAACTGGGTGGATTCTTCGGCAGCGACTGCCCCTCCAAATCGGCCATCATACATCGGATAAACGCCAGGGGTAGATTGTCTCAAGAAGTTATACAAATTATCAACATTTGCCTTTTTCCTATCTTCTGTTGAGGCGAACATATTTGTACCAACAGTCAGACGATCCCCAATTTTGGTACTCAGATTCGTTCTCAGTTCATATTTCTTGGCGCCCGTATTTTTCATAACACCCGGATTATCAAAGATCCTACCCGAAAGCATGTAATTGGTCGATTCAGAACCTCCTGTTGCAGATATGTTATGGCTTTGAATCCAGCTCGAATTATAAATCCAATCTGTCCAATTTGTATTCGGATAAGCAATATAATTTGGTAAGCCGGATGCAGCTAACACACCATTGGGATCCGCATTCGCTTTTCGCCAAAGATCAATTGTAGACTCAGCAAATTTGGCCGGTTTACCCAAATTGAATGTCCCCTCATTCATAAGTTCCATGTGATGTGCATAATCCGAGACAAACTCAGGAGTTCCCATAGGTTTGGTACGAGATAATATACCTGAGTAATTAAGCTGTGTTTTTTGATTTGCCTTTCCTTTTTTAGTTGTGATCAAAATAACTCCATTACCAGCACGTGTACCATATATCGAAGCTGATGATGCATCCTTTAATACAGAGATACTTTCAATATCATTGGGATTCACTGCATCCATTGACCCCGGTATACCATCGATAACTACTAAAGCGTCCGAATTATTCAGTGTCCCTACACCACGAACTCGGATAGTCGCACCATCAGCCCCTGGTCTGCCAGTGCTTTGTTTGACTTGCACCCCTGCCGCCAAACCCGCCAAAGCCGATGAGACATTCGTAACAGCACGATTTTCCAATTGTTTGGGATCAATAGTGGAGACAGAACCTAATAATTTTGCTTTTTTCTGAACTCCATATCCAACCACGATCACCTCTTCTAGGTTAGTTTCTTCTCCCGTGAGTACGACATGGATTTGAGAACGGCTGCTAATCAACTCCTCTTTAGGTTGAAATCCTATATATCTGAATACAAGTATTTCATGCCCTTCAACCAAAATAGAAAATGTCCCAGTTTTATCTGTCGATACTGCTGCAGTTTTACCTTTTACAGAGACAGTCACACCAGATAATCCATTTCCATTAACATCCTTGACGTTACCTGTAACTGTGATCTTCTGTTGTGCGAATACAGTGGCAAAGGTCGTCATCAGCCACAACGTGGCAAGCCATTTGTAAATGTTATTCATAAAATTTGATTTAGTTTATAATGCTTCTGTTATTGTATAATAACTGGTTTATACTCCAAATGTAGACCGTCTGTAAAGAGCAGTGGGGGTAATTTTCAAAAAAAATAGGGGTAATTATTCATTTAGCTGTAGATTTAGGGCTTAAATAAGAGATACCGACTTCCTACTAGACCCCAATTTGTGATGCAGTATATAATTGATAAAATAATCAACTTAAGATTAGTCAATACAATGGTTTTGGTATTTGCAAATCTCCTATTCGCACAACAGGGCTTTGCACAAAAATCAAGAATCTTTCATCAATTCAATGAAAACCATGGCGTTTTCCGAACTCCCATGCTCACGATCGCACAGGACAGTAAAGGATTTCTTTGGATGGGAGGTGGGGATCAATTCTATAAATATGATGGGGTAAAGTTTCAACCACTTGGCCATCATCTTGCCTTCCCTTTTCAACATTACATCAATGCCATAGTGGTAGATACTGCGGACAATCTCATTATTGGCACCTCCACAGGTCTTTTCGTCTATAATCAGACATCCGGCAAACGGCATCGATATACCACCAAAACGAAGCTCGCAGGCAACACCATTTCCACTATTCAACTCTTAAAAGACAAAAAGATAGCCATAGGCACAAGTAACGGATTGAACATACTTTCCATAACGAAGAATGACACCACATTTGCCACTTACCTGAGCGGTCACGAGATCAAGGCCATATATACGGATGAACACGGAACTACGATAAGCTCAAACAAAGGTTACTATACACTTAATGCTCAGATGAAGCTTAATAGTGATCCTGCTATCGGACGGCATATCTATCTAGATGGGCACGATTATGTAACCGCTATTTTTAAAGATTCAGGATACACCTGGTTAGGCACCAATCGTTCAGGCGTATTTAGATACGCACCTACTACCAAATCATTTGTGGTATGGAACGAACAAAATTCCAAGCTTGCCAGTAACAGGATCAGAAAGATAATTAGGGCGTCTCCCTCTGAAATAATGATTGGTACACTAAAAGGCCTAAGTGTGATCGACGGATTACTAGATATACACACCTATAAGCACCAAGTCGGCCAGTCCCAAAGCATTAGCCAGAATTCCATCTATGACATTCTCATTGATCAACAGCAAAACATCTGGCTAGGCACCTATTTCGGTGGAGTAAACGTCATTTATAATGCGAGTTACCCCTTTCAGATATTTCGTCCCACCGGATCTGACAACTCCATCAGCAGTAATATCATTAGTGGCATAGCTGAAGACAAACTGGGGTACTGGGTAGGGACCGAAGAAGAAGGTTTAAATTTCATCAGTAAAAATGGTAAAATCATTAGAAATTTCACCAAACAGCTTTCTTCCAACCTGATTAAGGATGTAACGACCAGCACCGACAATAATGTCTATCTCGGCACCTATAATGGTGGATTTAATAAACTTGACAAGACATCAGGACATACCCAACACTTCCTTATTGATCCAGACAATATTTCAAACCCGGCTAATAATGTCTATTCCATCCTAAAAGATTCCAAAGAAAATCTATGGGTAGGTACAAATACAGGCTTAGTACTCTTTGACGAGAATAATAAAAAGGTAATAAAGAAGTATCAACAGACAGATAAATTACTGATATCCAATATTGTCGAAATAGCCCCAGACCAATTGATATTCAGCAGCAGCTCCGGTTTATTTCACAAGGTCGGTGAAACTATATTTCGTATAGAAAACACAGCTGGCATTACTTTTAACAGTATCTTCATGGACCCGGACCAGGTCGTTTGGTGTGGGACAACAGTAGGTAAGATTGCCAAGTATGACATTAAGAGCAGACAACTCACATATATTCCGGTTAAGTCAGCAATGAATTTGCTGACAACCATTAAAATTGGCAACAACATATGGGTCACGACTACAAATGGACTCATTTCCTACAATGTAAAGACGCAAATAGAGCATCTGTTGACGACAGTGGATGGTTTGCCTTCTAATGAATTCAACAACAATTCCTACCTATTCTCTACAGACAATCAACTGCTTTTTGGAACACTCAATGGTTTGATCAAATTTGATCCCGACCAAGTCAGATACAACTTAGGTAAACAAAAGATTTACTTCACTAAATTACGTCTATTTAACAAAGATATCGAGGTTGGAGACAGTACACATATCCTGGATCAGCATATATCCTCGCTCGGTCATATAGCACTTCAACATTCCCAAAATGTAATTTCCATAGACTTTGCTCTTTTAAACTATATCAAATCGGACAAAAATAAATATGCGTATCAGCTAGTAGGTCTCGACCCAGATTGGGTGTTTACCAATTCGCCAACTGCTACTTATATGAATCTCTTACCAGGAAACTACACACTTAAGGTCAAAGGTGCAAACAACGACGGTATATGGTCTGATGTATCCACCTTACAGGTCAAAGTACATCCTCCATTTTGGGAGACGTGGTGGGCATATCTCGCCTATGTATCGTGTATAGTAACCGTTGCTTATTTACTAAATAAATTTTTGATAGAACGTGCGCTTTTACTCAAGTCAGAAAAGGATCAACAGGCTAAAATAAATTTCTTTTCTTATATCTCTCATGAGATTCGTACCCCACTGACCCTTATATCCACCCCGCTAAAACAACTACTGAAAGAGACTCGAGGGCATAAAGACGTACAAATCAAGTTAATAGGCATTGAAAAAAACGCAAATAGATTACTAGCTCTTATCAATGAATTATTAGATTTTAGAAAAATAGAAGAGAACAGCCTGAAGATCAACGTCTATAATTACAACTTATCTGATTTTTTAGGTGAGATTTCCAATGTATTTCGAGATTTAGCACAAGAAAAAGAGCTCAATTATACCATTGACATTCCGACAATCGAAAAAGATGTTTACTTTGACCGGATTCAATTTGAAAAGGTTGTGTACAATCTTATATCCAATGCTATTAAATATAGTCATATCGGTGGTTCTATCAGCATATCCTTGAAGGAATCTGAGGACGACATCAGTATCGATATCAAGAATACTGGCATTGCGATACCAATGGATGATCTGGATAAGATATTTGAGCAATATTACAGAACCTCCAATAGCCAGGTTTCGCATGACGGTACAGGGATTGGATTGGCATTATCTAAAACCCTTGTTCGTCTCCATGGCGGTATGATCCATGCTTATCAGGAAGAAAACCTATCCTATGAATCGTGGAAGACAGTATTTTGCATTACACTTCCTAAAGGGACCGCTCACTTACGAGGCAACAATCAGGTTAATATTCTGACAAAGGACAGTGTGTACGCTGTAAGTCGCTTTGATAGCCACCATCGGAATCCGCTACAAGAGCAGACAAATCTATCACTACTCGTGATCGAAGACAACCTTGAATTAAGCAATATGCTTGTCGATATGTTATCCGGACTATACAAGGTTACGGTGGCATACAATGGTCTGGATGGATTACTAAAATCCCAGGAAGAAATTCCAGACCTGATATTAAGTGATGTAATGATGCCTGGAATGTCGGGATTAGAGCTTTGTAAAAAGATTAAAACCGATCCCACAACAAATCATATTCCGGTAATCTTATTAACAGCACTAGGAGCTGTAGACAAACAGGTTGAGGGTCTCGAATATGGCGCGGACGCCTACTTAACTAAGCCTTTTGATCAGGACTACTTATTATTGACAGTCCGTAATCTACTCACGCTTTCTGAAAAAAACAGAAAATCTTTCAATTTAGAGAAATTCATAGAAAAGCGATCGACCACAACAAAAGAGGAAAATGATTTTTTAGCAAAAGCTGTCCATATCATTAATAGACATATATCCAGTGAGGAGCTGTCTGTTGATTTTCTATGCAGAGAACTGGGGATGAGTCATCCCGTTCTACACAAGAAAATTAAAGCGATGACCAATCTATCCATTCTCAACTTTATCAAATCCATCCGGATGCATCAAGCTTCCAAAATGTTGAAGACCGGCTTATACACCATTGCCGAAGTAGCTTATGAAATCGGCTTTAGTGACCGAAAATACTTTAGTAAAGAATTTAAGAAGCAATTTGGTGTCAGTCCCACAGATTACATCCGAGATGATCGCGATACCCCTCTTTAATACTGTCCGGTGCTTAGTAATACAAGTGTGCAAGCATTCTCAACGACAACACCTTTCGATTCAGCAAGCTGCTGCAATTCTGCATTTTCAGCTCCAGGATTGAAGATTATCCGTTTTGGATGAAGTTGTAGAATATAATCGTAAAGCGGCTTCTGATTTTGAGCACCCATATACATGGTTACTGTATCAATGTCATTATATATGGTCGTGGCCGGTTCAATAGGCTGCCCCGCAACCTCCCCTTTTTTGAGTCCCACATTGATGATAGGATGGCCGTAGCGACTTAACATATTAGCCGCCTTGTATGAATATCGTTCAGGATTGGTACTTGCACCAATAATTAATGTCTTCTTCATCTGCATAAAATTTATTATTAATCCACCATAAAGTCGCCATCTGCGTTATAAGCATTTTTACGTAATATGGGCATTCCCAAGATCTTGTATAGCTCATCCAATTTCACCAGACTTCCATTGGCCATATTAGACAACAGCACTATAGTTACATCATTTTTCAGATCACGAACATAGAGATTGCGAAATCCGTGCCACCATCCAGTATGATAGACTACATGCTGATCCTGATGATTAAATGTACGCCAACCATATCCATACCCAAAAACGCTCTTCTTTTGTGGATTATTCCGCGGTACATAGGCAGAGTCGAGTGTCTCAGGCTTCAACAATCGTCCCTCCTTCAGAGCGACATCCAGTAAAAACATGTCTTGCACAGTACTGTATATCCCCTTATCTCCTAAAGGACCATCCAAAAAGTTTTGAACAACAGATCGTCGCCACACTTTATCATGCCCGATTACTTTTGTAGGGATTTTCTCATATATCGCCTTTGAATATGCGGCGGTGTGTTTCATGCCCGCTGGATCGAATACATTTTCTTTCACATAAACGGCGAAATCTTGCTTGGACACCTTCTCAATAATGCCCCCTAATACCATATAATTGCTATTGTTATAGTGGAATCTACCGTCTGGTTTACCATATCGTCCCGGCTTGTGTTCTGTCAATAGCCTGATCGCATCCATATTGGTCATCCCCTTCTTCTTATCCTTCCAGACCCCATCAGCAAAATATACGTAGTTTGGTAAGCCTGATCGATGGGTTAGCAACATTTTGATGGTAATCCCTTCATATGGAAAATCAGGAAAAAAATCGTTGACCGTCTGATCTAATTTAAGTTTACCTTCTTCCACCAATTTAAGTACAGCAATCGATGTCATCGGCTTTGTAACAGATGCCAACTCAAATTGAGACTCCAGATCTAGACTATCTTTCAAAAGATAATTGGCCCATCCAAATGATTTCTGATAAATAATCTTACCTTTTTTGGCAACCAGTACATTTCCGTTAAATCCGGCACGCTTATGTAGATTTTGCATAAATGCATCTACATTCTTGTCTTCCTCATTTGGGTTATAAACCAATCGGAGACTATCCTGTTGTGCTTGATTTTTCTCTTCCTTAATTTTCCGTTCTTCTGCAGATGTACAGGCTACTAAACTAATAATACTTAAACCCAATAATACTTTCGCAACAATCAATTTCACTAGCTTTTCTTTAAAAATTTTATGGTATATATCTATAATGTGAAAAAATAACGAATTAGTATGTAACCCACAAATAAAACCTTCATAAAGTCACGTCACAAATACCAATACAAATAGATGAGCAAACAAAAAAAGAGCCACTTTATTCCTAAAGTGGCTCTTTGTATATCTACTACCGAATGATTACGCGAGCAATCTGACCGGATTTTCAACCAATGCTTTCAATGTCTGTAAGAAGGCTGCTCCAGTAGCGCCATCCACAACTCTGTGATCGCATCCTAAAGTTAATTTCATAATATTTCCAGGTACTACCGCTCCGTTCTTAACAACCGGAATTGCTTGAATAGCACCAACGGAAAGGATTGCTCCATCTGGAGAATTGATGATAGATGTAAATTCATCTATACCAAACATTCCCAGATTAGACACGGTAAACGTAGATCCTTCCCAATCTGCAGGTTGAAGTTTTTTAGATTTGGCTTTTTGAGCAAAATCCTTCACCTCAGCGGAGATATGAGACAATGACTTACCATCTGCAAAACGAACAACTGGTACCAATAGACCATCTTCTACTGCTATTGCGACACCGATATTTGTATGTTCATTAAAGCGGATTTTATCTCCACCCCATGATGAATTCACAGCTGGATGCTTTTTCAAAGCTACAGCCGCCGCCTTGATAACGATATCATTGAACGATACTTTGACTGGAGCTACCTCATTGATCTGAGCTCTAGCTGCAATCGCATTATCCATATCGATACTGATCGTCAAATAGAAGTGAGGTGCGGTGAACAAGCTCTCTCCCAAACGACGAGCAATTGTCTTGCGCATCTGAGAAACAGGTTGCTCTGTATATCGCTCTTCTCCAACAAATGTTGGTAATGTGATTGTTTTAGTTTCAGAAGCAGGAGTACTTGTCGCCGGAGCCGCCGCGGGTTTAGCTGCAGGAACGAATGATTCAACATCTTTCTTTACAATACGACCACCATCTGCAGACCCCTTCACATCATTCAGATTAATTCCTTTTTCCTTAGCAATTTTACGGGCTAATGGAGAGGCTTTTACTCTAGAATCATCTGAAGAAGACGAAGGTGCTACCGCTGCAGTCGTACTCTCAGCTGTTGCTTTGGCAGATTCCTCATTCGAACTCTCTTTTGCTGCTACTGCCTTAGGTGCCGCAGACTTCTGGTTCAATAAAGGCGTTACATCTGTGCCAGCAGGACCTACGATAGCAATAATGTCATTCACTTTTGCGGCCTGTCCAGCTTCCAATCCAACGTACAGCAATGTACCATCAGCATATGCCGTCACTTCCATAGTAGCCTTGTCAGTCTCTACATCAGCAATTGCATCATCGGATTTAATGGTATCTCCAACTTTGAAATTCCATTGCGCAATCACCCCCTCTGTCATTGTATCACTCAATAGAGGCATTGTAATCACAGTCACCCCTAGATCTTCAGCACTAACTGTTGCAGCCGACTCTTCAACAGGGCTTACTTCTGTTGTTTCTTCTTCTTTTTTATCATCAGTTGCTGGCGCACTGCCACCTTCCAATAACGCTTTGTAATCTTCACCTTCTTCGCCAAGAATAGCGATCACTGCATCAATAGCCACAGCTTCACCTTCTTTAGGTCCGATATATAATAATGTTCCTTCTTGATAAGATTCGAAGTCCATCGTAGCCTTATCTGTTTCAATCTCGGCAACGAGATCTCCAGAATTTACTTTATCACCAACTTTTTTGTGCCATTTAGCGATGACACCTTCTGTCATGGTGTCACTCATTTTAGGCATTTTTACTACTTCAGCCATTTCTTTACTTAATTATATTTAGTTAAAGTAATTATCAATTAATCCATTACAAAAGGATAGTTCTCCTGAACGTATACATCCTTGTAAATTTCAGAAGCATCCGGGAAAGGAGACTCTTCAGCAAATTTCACAGAATTCTCTACCACTTTCTTGACATCAGCTTCTACTTCTGCAAACCAAGCATCATCTGCGTAATTATTCTCTAAGATAGCATGCTTAGTAGACAATAATGGATCGCGTCCTTTATACTCTTCCAACTCCTCTTTTGTACGATACTTTGCCGGGTCAGACATCGAGTGCCCTTTGTAACGGTAAGTACGGATTTCTAAGAAAGTCGGCCCTTCACCAGCACGTGCACGCTGAACAGCTTCATCCATAGCATTGTGTACTGCTACAACATCCATTCCATCAACAGCAGCGGAGGGCATATCAAAGCCGTGTCCCATTTTGTAGATATCGATCATATTAGTCGTACGCTCTACAGATGTGCCCATTGCATAACCATTGTTTTCACAAACAAAAATTACCGGAAGTTTCCAAAGCATAGCCATATTAAGCGTTTCATTAAATGCTCCTTGGCGTACAGCTCCGTCCCCCATATAACAAACGTTTACATTATTTGTTCCCAAATATTTCTCAGCAAAAGCGATACCAGCACCTAAAGGAATTTGACCTCCCACGATACCATGTCCACCCATCATCTTATGCTCTTTAGAGAAAAAGTGCATAGAGCCCCCTTTACCTTTTGAACATCCAGTTGACTTACCATACATCTCCGCCATGCAAGCATCTGCAGATACGCCCTTAGCCAATGCGTGTGCGTGATCACGATATGCTGTAATCAAAGAGTCCTCTGGACCAATTACGGACATCGTACCGGCGACTACCGCTTCTTGTCCGATATAAAGGTGACAGAATCCACGAATTTTTTGTTGACCATAAAGCTGACCTGCTTTTTCCTCGAATTTACGCATGAGTAGCATGGATTTATACCACTCCAAATATGTCTCTTTTGTTATAGGTGTTGAACTCATTTTCAAGTATTGAATTTCTGACTTAACTGACTACAAATCTAATCAATATTTACAACATTTTTGTTATCGAGCACAATTTTATTACAGTGTAAAAACAATCCAATTATAGGATTCAAAGCAGATTAACAAATTTTAACATCGCCATAACACCCCCTTTCCACACCGAAAATTTTATAAAAAGCAAAGCGGCCATTTGATTATTTTATCAAATGGCCGCTTTGCAAAACTATTTGGCTATAGTTCCTATTTCAACAGTTCAAGCAACTCCTGTTCTGTCACTTTTTGTTGAGCACCCGTCTCCATATTCTTTAATGAAAGAAGTCCCGAAGACATCTCTTCATCACCAATTAGCAGCACATAAGCAATGCGCTTGTCATCCGCATAACTCATTTGTTTTTTCAGCTTTGCTGATTGCGGATACAACTCCGCAGCTATACCTGCCATTCGCAGTCTATGCACCATTGGAAGTGTAAACGCCTCTATCGATTTATCAAAATTAATAATTAACAACTTTGTATTCCCTGATTCACCAGCCGGATAAAGCCCCAGTTCTTCCAACACATCATAGATCCGATCAGCTCCAAATGATATTCCCACACCCGTCAGTCCCTTTAGACCAAACATGCCCGTTAAATCGTCATAACGTCCGCCACCACCGATACTTCCCATCGCGACCTCATTGGTCTTGACCTCAAATATACAACCTGTGTAATAGTTCAATCCGCGTGCAAGTGTGATATCCAATTCGACAAAGTGCGCAAAGATCTCACCTGTCTCATCCAACTTATTTAAGTATTCGAATACTTCTTCCAACTCCGACACTCCTCGCATTCCGATTTCGGATTTTTCCAGAATACTCTTTAACTGCCCGATTTTTGAAGAGGTATCTCCTTCCAACAGAATAATAGGTCGCAAAATATCCAGATCTGTATCTGTAAACCCCCGTTCCATCAACTCCTTATTGACTCCCTCTGGACCTATCTTGTCCAATTTATCAATAGCGACAGTCATATCAACGATAAGCTCAGGTTTTCCGATAATCTCAGCGATCCCCGATAGGATTTTTCGATTATTGATTTTAATAGTAAAGTCTTTTAGTCCCAACGCACGCAGAGCCTCATGATAGATCAACACAAATTCGGCCTCATTCAATAAACTATCTGAGCCTACCACATCTACATCACATTGGAAAAATTCGCGATAGCGTCCGCGTTGCGGACGATCGGCACGCCATACGGGCTGTATCTGAAATCTTTTGAAAGGCAGAGCAATCTCATTTTGGCGCATGACTACGTATCGCGCAAAAGGTACAGTCAGATCATATCGTAAGGCTTTCTCTGAAATATGAGATATTAACTTATTCGACGATCGATCGTTCAATAGCACTTCTGGTGCTTTGCTTAGAAAATCTCCGGAGTTTAAGATTTTAAAAATCAGCTTATCCCCTTCATCTCCGTATTTACCTGTCAGCGTTTGTAAATTTTCGAAAGAAGGTGTCTGGATTTCCTGATACCCGTATTTGCGAAATACGGATTTAAGGGTATTAAAGATATAATTACGTTTTTCCATTTCGGCCGGTGAAAAGTCACGCGTGCCTTTTGCCAAGGAAGGTTTTACTATTGCCATAATGACGACAAAGGTAAGGTATCAAATTGAAATTTAAGAAAGAACAGAACGGTTAATCACAAATTTACCGTTATTCCGTATCAAAGATTTTAAGGTATTCACATGCCTTTTCAGCAGCAAGTTTCTCGGCGCTCTTTTTATTAAAATCACGTCCGATACCGCAAACCTCCCGATCTACAATAGCCTGAATGCTAAACATCTTGGCAGATTCGCCCTCAGGGTTATCGACTTGCAAGAACTGGACTTCTTTCCCCAAATGTTGGCACCACTCGATCAAACGGCTTTTGAAATTGGTCTCCGTCATTTCCAAGAGTTGGATATCGACATGAGGTTTAATAATTCTATTCAGCAGAAAACTTCGGGTAAATTGGTATCCCCGATCCAGATACACGGCTCCCACCAACGCTTCAAATGCATCTCCGAGCAAAGAACCTTGTTTGTTCGGGAAGCTGATCATGCGGGCGTCATACTGAATCATTTCATTCAAACCTAGCTTGCGGGACAGCTGGTTCAAATTGGCCCGACTAACGATTTTTGACCGCATTTCGGTCAAAAATCCTTCGTCCTTATATGGGTATTTCTTAAATAAAAGCTCGGCGACTACCGACCCTAAGACTGCATCTCCCAAAAACTCCAACCGTTCATTACTATTCTTTGCCCCCTCCTTAATGGCGACTGCCACAGACTTGTGCCTAAAAGCCATCTGATAGAGCCGTACATTATCAGGGACAAACCCTAATAGGTTTTTCAGTTTCCGCACATATATTCTATGCGGTGAGAAATACAAATTATAAATCCACGAGAAGGGCATGCTGCTCAAAAAAATATAGAGAGAAAAGAGCTAGTATTCACTGTTTAAATTCTCTCTACTATTTATGGGAACTATGGCTGATATTTTTTAAAAATAACAGTTGCATTGTGTCCACCAAATCCAAAAGTATTACTCATTGCAGCATTTACTTGTCTCTTCTGAGCAGTGTTGAACGTAAAGTTCAATCGATTATCCAACTCAGGATCGTCAGTAAAATGGTTAATTGTCGGAGGTACAATATCATGTTGAACCGCCAAAATTGAAGCTATAGACTCAATCGCGCCAGCAGCCCCCAAAAGGTGTCCGGTCATCGACTTGGTAGAGCTGATATTCAATTTGTAAGCGTGCTCACCGAACAAATCCACAATAGCTTTAGTTTCGCTAATATCACCCACCGGAGTAGACGTACCATGCACATTAATGTAGTCAATATCTGAAAAATCCAATTCAGCGTCATTGACGGCCATCTTCATTGCAAGCTTAGCCCCCAGTCCTTCAGGATGAGATGCAGTAATATGATGTGCATCAGCACTCATGCCACCACCTCCAACTTCGGCATAGATCTTAGCTCCACGCGCTAGAGCGTGTTCCAAACTTTCTAATATAATCGCACCAGAACCTTCACCCGAAACAAAACCATCACGATCCTTATCAAAAGGACGAGAGGCCGTCTTGGGATCATCATTTCTCGTTGAAAGCGCATGCATCGCATTAAATCCGCCGATTCCAGCCTCATTAATGGTAGCCTCAGATCCCCCTGTAACAATAACGTCTGCTTTCCCCATACGAATATAGTTAAAAGCGTCAATCATAGCATTTGTCGCCGAAGCACATGCCGAAACAGCAGAAAAATTAGGCCCACGAAGACCATGACGCATAGAAATGTGTCCAGGAGCAATATCGACGAGCATCTTTGGAATAAAAAAAGGATTGAAACGTGGTGTTCCATCCCCTTTGGCAAAACTTGCCACTTCATCGGCAAAAGTGGTCAGACCACCAATACCTGAACCCCAAATAACTCCGATACGATTCGTATCTAAATTCTCAAAAATTAAACCAGCATCTTTGATTGCCTCATCGGATGAAGCAATAGCATACTGTACAAAAGGGTCTACTTTACGAGCTTCTTTACGATCCATAAAATCATGTGGATCGAATCCTTTCACTTCGCACGCAAACTGAGTCTTGAATTTTGATGCGTCAAATCTTGTAATAGGAGCAGCACCGCTTACACCATTTATCAATCCTTCCCAATAAGCAGGGACAGTATTGCCAAGTGGTGTAAGAGCGCCTAACCCTGTTACTACTACTCTTTTAAGCTCCATTTATGATGATTGGCCTAATTAAATTAGTTAGTTAACGTTTTTTTCTAAATAAGCGATTGCTTGACCCACTGTACCGATGTTTTCAGCTTGGTCATCAGGAATAGCCACGTTGAATTCTTTTTCAAACTCCATGATTAACTCAACAGTGTCAAGTGAATCAGCACCTAAATCGTTGGTGAATGAAGCTTCTGGTGTTACTTCATTCTCATCAACACCTAGTTTTTCAACGATAATTGCTTTTACTCTTGAAGCGATATCTGACATGATTTTATAGTTTAATTGTTTAATAAATCTGTGCAAAGAAAATTAATTTTCACCAATTATCAAACCTTTTTGATTTTTTGGCACTGCAAAAATAAGGATTCTAACCCATTAAACATACACTAATGAGCTAATACTTAATCCTATCCAATAATACTAACTTTTAGCTTTATTTACAAACATTCCTTTTTCTTAATGCAAATTTTACACAGAATGTCCGCAAGATACACGAAATTATAGTATTTTCGTACAAAACTTAACGTCAAAATTGAACAAAATAACAGTATTTAGATTAGAAATGGACATGGAAGAGGAGCTCGATTTTGTTCTCCTCGGTATCAGTTCTCCCTTACGGGACTACAGACTTTGTCATTTCTTAAATAAAAACACTGGTCTCCGCTTTATCTACGGCAAAGAAAGTGAAATGGACCACAAAGGAAATTCGAAAGAAGGCCCAAAAGAAGAATACGAATACCACATCATTCAAGAGAGAAGTCGTAACAAAAAACCTGCTGTCAAACATCATTTTGCAATTTATAGAGATTGTCATCCAAACTATGAGTATGAATATTACTTAATCAACAATAGAAGCCTGGAAGGGGGCGTATTGATACCTGAAATTGCTAATTTCGATTTTTTTATGGTCATCAAGCATTTCATACATGAAGACGACTTAAATACACTAATTCAGCAAATAAATAGAATAAATGATATCATAATGGTAAAAGAAATAGTACCTAAAATATTGAAATCTAAAGAAAATCTCATATTTTAGCACTCTTTTCCAAAGGTGTATATTCTACACTCTAAATTTTATAAACGAGAAAAGAGTACTGTTTCATTTTTTTTATCAGCAAAAAGCGCAACAGCCACCACATAAATATTAAAAGTAATTAAATAAATATTACATGAAAAAAGTTCAAAAACGGACCAAAATAGTAGCCACCCTTGGACCGGCATCGGCAGATAAAACTGTTCTAACGAACATGATTGCCAAAGGAGTCGATGTATGTCGACTTAATTTTTCTCACGGAAGCCAGGAAGATCACTTGAAAGTGATCAACACGATTAACGAAATAAATAATGAACAAGGATTTAATGTAGCTATCCTTGCCGACCTTCAGGGACCAAAGATAAGAATTGGTAAAATGAAAGAGGGCGGTGCCATCTTGGTCAATGGTTCTCAGGTAGAAATTACCACTCAAGAATTGATCGGAGACGAAAAACGCATCTACATTACCTATGATAATTTCCCGAATGATGTTCAAGAGAATGAAATCATTCTTTTAGATGACGGAAAATTACAACTAAGAGTATTATCCACGAATCACAAAGACACAGTCGTATGTGAGGTCGTTCATGGAGGAGTATTGACATCCAGAAAAGGAGTCAATCTTCCAAACACAAAGGTTTCGATTCCTTCCTTGACAGAAGAAGATTTGGACAACCTTAATTTTGCACTTGATCACGGAGCTGACTGGATCGCCATGTCATTCGTACGTTCGGCAGAAGATATCTACCAATGTAAAGAGATCATTAAACAAAAAGGTAGCCACGCACGAGTAATTGCGAAGATTGAAAAACCTGAAGCGATTGATAACATTGATGCCATTATTGAAGCGACCGACAGTATCATGGTGGCCCGTGGTGACCTAGGAGTGGAGATGCCAATGGAAGAAGTTCCTGGTCTACAGAAAATCATTGTCCAAAAATGTCGTGATCTTTCCAAGCCGGTCATCATTGCCACTCAAATGTTGGAAAGCATGATTACTACCCCTCGTCCTACACGTGCAGAGGTGAATGACGTTGCTAATTCAGTACTTGATGGTGCAGACGCTGTAATGCTGAGCGGCGAGACATCCGTTGGTGAGTTTCCAGAGATCGTCATTGAGACGATGACCAAGATCATTGTACACGTTGAGCACACATCATACAACTACTACAGTGACAAGAGCGACCAGTACACCGACTTAACCAAAATTCCTGATGCCATATGCGGTTCATCCATCTTTTTGGCGGAGAAAACAAAAGCATCTGCTATTGCGGTCATGACCTCCTCTGGATATACGGCTTTCGAAATATCGAGCTATAGACCGGATGCTGATATTTATATCTTCACGGGCAATAAGCACCTGCTAAGATCCTTGAGTCTCGTTTGGGGTGTCCGTGCATTTGTTTATGAAAAATTTGAAAGTACTGATGGTACTATTCAAGATGTAAATAAGCTCTTGACAGAAAACAACCTGGTATCAAAAGGACAGATCGTCATTAATACTTCTTCGACTCCTCTACACGAAAAAGGAAGAACGAACACGATACGTGTTTCAGAAGTTAAATAAATACAGATAAGCGACTGGCAATCCAGTCGCTTATTTTTTTATTATGTGTTTTTCCTCAATTAAAAGTTTGGGAGTAAACTTTTGCACGTTATTGATATCCTGTTTATCGATTTCAGCTAATTTTTCCGTCCCTGGCATATTCGCTGAATTACGTCCATACAACTTTTTTACAGGCATTCTGCTATTATCTCCTTTGGATAGCTTGCTTACAGAAAAGAAAACAATCTCGTCACGTCTTGCAGACGTATCCAGTAAAGGTACCGAATCTTGCCTATCAAATAAATTCTTATTGACCTTCGGAAGCAACGGTTTAAGTTCCTGCCCATCAACATATGCTGCTAGGCCTAGGCCAACCGTAAACAAAATATTATATCGTAAATTCATAAAATAAACGTCAAATCAATTCTAATAAATCTAGAAAATTACCTTCCAAGAACCAAATATTTTCCTTAAACAGCTGTTAAATAGTGTTAAATGAGCGATATGACGATAAAGCATTCCTATTTTTGTAACAAATGAAGCAAAGAAGTATTACTGTCATTATTGGTTTGATGTCTATCGCCTTACTGGGGGTAATGGCTATGCAGTACTTTTTTATTCGGGATTCCTTTCGTCAAAAATCACAGCTTTTTGACGAAGCAGTAAATGCCTCACTATCCACTGTAGCTTCAAAGGTGGAAAAGCATGAAGTCATGGCCTTCGCCAAAACTCAACAAAAAAGCAATCAAGAAAAATACGAACGTGAGCAAAAACGTCTGGAAGAACAGATCAATATTCAGAAACAAATTGAAAGCCTTCGTTTACAACAGTATGAGATACAGCAGAAATTTAAAGATGCAGAGGATCAACTGAAAGTTAACTACCCCATTCTAGTCCCTTTGGAGAATTGGTTTTTTGAGACCTATATCCGACGGGCCAAATACCACTACCTTGTTAAACTCAACATTACACAAGGCGTATATGATGACAACTCGATAGGAAGTTCTATTGAAGTCTTTGCCGTAGACAAAATCCCTCCGGTAGCATCCAAAGATGACAGCAGCAGATACTTGGCTTACTATAGTCTCTACGAATTAAATACCTTAGGATTCACCATCAAGACTTTGCCCCCAAGAGCAGACATGAAAGTTGCGATGCGTATTCATGGTCTAGAGAAAAAGCTCAAATTCTCTCAACTTAATGATACAGCCAACCTATACGACAGTATCGCCGTAATGGGGGGGAAGAAAACAGATGTGATTGAAGATTTTGCGGCAAGTGTTGAATTGTCCAAGAAACCGCTGAAAGAACGGATCAATCTACAGTTTTTAGAACGGGAGCTCTCCAAGGAATTAGCCAACCGGGATATTACCTCTGAATTCAACATTGAGGTCCGAGAGAATAACAATGTCTTATATAATATCAATACCTTAGGCGAACTTGACAAGCCTCAAAAACACAACAGCTACTCGACCCTTTTATTCCAGGGTGACGTCGGGAATGCTCCCGGTAAATTGACGATTTCCTTTCCTAACAAAAAGAACATCATCATGGACAACATGGGTTATCTCTTCTTTCCTATGGGAGCCCTATTAGTCCTATTGATCGGATGTTTCGGTTATACGCTAACCACCATCTACCGACAAAAGAAGATATCGGAAATGAAAACCGATTTTATCAACAACATGACGCATGAATTCAAGACACCTGTTGCTACCATCATGATCGCGAGCGAATCATTACGTGATCCCGAGATCATTGCCGATCAAAAACGGGTGAATAGACTTGCTAACATCATATATGATGAGAATATCAGACTTGGAGACCATATTGAGCGCGTCCTTAATATTGCCAGGCTGGAAAAAGAAAATCTAAAAATTGACCGAATAGATGTACGCATCAATGAATTGACAAATGCGGTATTAGATAGCATGCAGTTACAACTACAGAAATCTAAAGGCACATTAGAAACATACTTAGATGCCAAAAATGATCTGGTCATCGGAGATGAGCTCCACCTTTCAAACGTATTATTCAATCTAGTCGACAATGCGATCAAATACAGCCGCAATACCCCTCACATTGTCGTCCGTACACATAACCACAAAAATTCCATTATTATTTCGGTCGCAGACAATGGCATTGGAATGACAAGAGACCAACAACAAAAGATATTTGACCAATTCTATCGCATACCTACAGGTAATATTCACAATGTAAAAGGCTTCGGCTTAGGACTAAGCTATGTCAATGACATTATCAAACGCTTAGATGGACGGATTCAAGTAAAGAGCGAGAAAGATAAAGGCACACATTTTGATATAACATTACCACTAAAAGGCTATAAATTATAACTAACGTAGATAAATTTCAATCTGCAATTATCCAATGAGTAAATACGCAAATTATGCAAAAAATATTATTAGCGGAAGACGATCCAAACTTGGGAGAACTGTTAAAGGACTATCTTGAACTAAAAAGCAAGTTTGATGTCACACTCTGTCAAGATGGAGAAGAAGCTCTTATCGCTTTTCACAAGGACGAATACGACCTGTGCATATTAGATGTGATGATGCCCAAAAAAGACGGCTTCACGCTAGGCAAGGATATCCGCAAAACCAATACTACAGTTCCTATTATCTACGCCACCGCTAAAGGTATGATGGAGGACAAGACCCAGGCATTTGAATTGGGGGGCGATGACTACATCACAAAACCTTTTCGTGTGGAAGAACTCTTGCTCCGTATACAGGCCCTTTTAAAAAGAAGCTCTCGGGATAAAGAAGAGGAAATAGCTGACAAATTTGAAATCGGACACTACTTTTTCGACTATACCAGTCAGCAAATATCATATAAAGGACAACAACAGAAACTTTCAACCAAAGAAGCCGAATTATTAAGGCTCCTTTGTCTGAAAAAGAACGATGTCCTCACTCGGGAAGAGGCGCTATTAAAGATCTGGCATGATGACAATTACTTTACAGGTCGAAGCATGGATGTGTTCTTGAGTAAACTTCGGAAATATTTAAAACAAGATCCAAGTGTCGAAATTGTCAATGTCCATGGAAAAGGATATAAATTACTGGTCAGTTGAGACCGTGAAGCAGATAAAGGTCAACATACAAGGAGTAGAGAATTAATTAGAATAGTTGACCTAGTTAGTTCTCTACTCCTTTTTTATTTTATTTTTTTGTAATATCAATTTTTATTCCGACATTAGCATCGCTTATAGAGAAAGGCAGAGGGAATAGACCCGAAGAAGCCTTAGCAACCTGTCACTTGACAAGGTGCTAAATTCTACCCCACTTCATGCAAGAGGGAAAGATAAGCCGAAGTCACTACATCTGGTGTCCTTCCTCTTTAGCAAAAAGTTTTATGGTGTTAAAAATTAAACAACAATCATTTTTATGTTATTAACTAACAATTTAGGCTACCCTCGTGTGGGCGCATTCCGCGAATTGAAAAAAGCCAATGAAGCCTATTGGGCAAAAAAGATTAGTGCTGAGGAGCTTTTGGACGCAGCAAAACAAATCCGTGAAGGAAACTGGAATACCCAAAAAGATGCGGGTATTGACTTAATTCCTTCTAATGATTTTTCATTCTATGACCAAGTGTTAGACTTGTCTTTAACAGTGGGTGCTATTCCTGATCGTTACAGCTCATTACTGAACAAGATCGATCGCAACTATAATCTAGACTTATATTTTGCAATGGCACGTGGCTTCCAACAAGATGGAGTCGATGTCACCGCTATGGAAATGACCAAGTGGTTTGACACAAATTACCACTACCTAGTACCCGAATTCACTAAAAATCAGGAATTCAAATTAACATCTGAAAAATTCTTAAACGAATACAATGAGGCCAAATCATTAGGCATCGAAACAAAACCGGTATTAATCGGCCCAATTACTTACCTTTTATTAGGTAAAGAAAAAGAAGCGGGATTTGACCGTATCAACCTGATAGACAACTTACTTCCAGTATACGAAGAGATTTTGGCTAAATTAGCGGAAGCTGGTGCACAATACGTTCAGATTGATGAGCCCTTCTTAGCGTTGGACATTGACAGCAAGACCCGTACATTATACCAGTCCGTCTTCGAAAAACTTTCTGCAGCTGCTAAGGGTATTAAACTTGTAGTGGCAACTTATTTCGAAGCACTCGCTGATAATGAGGAGACTGCCGTTAATTTACCCGTACACGCACTACATCTAGATCTGGTACGTGGTGAAAACCAACTCGATACCATCCTATCCAAAGTCCCAGCGACATTGACCCTTTCATTGGGTGTTGTTGAAGGCCGTAATATTTGGAAAAATGACTACGAAAAATCATTGAGCCAAATCAAAAAGGCTGTTGATGCATTAGGCAGAGATCGTGTATGGGTAGCTCCTTCCAGCTCATTGCTACATGTACCATTTGATTTGGATAATGAAGACAATGAAGAATCTTTACCTAAGGAGGTCAAAAACTGGTTGGCATTTGCTAAGCAGAAATTAGCTGAGGTAAAGGACCTAGCCATCTTAGCGGATGGAGAAGTAGACGCAAAAACCGCTGAACGCTTTGAAGCGAACAAAGCTGCTGCTGAAAGCCGTCGCACCTCTCCGCTTATACACAAGCCAGAAGTAAAAGAGCGTACAGCCAACATCACGGATGATGACGCTACGCGTACGTCACCATTTACGAACCGTAAAGCGGCACAACAAGCTAAATTTAACCTACCAGCGTTTGCCACCACTACAATCGGATCATTTCCACAAACGAAGGACGTTCGTAAATGGAGAGCAGATTTGAAAAAAGGAAGTATTACGCAAGAACAATACGACAAAGAAATCGCTGAAGAAACAGAGCGTACCATCCGTCTACAAGAGCAATTGGATATCGATGTACTGGTACATGGAGAATTTGAGCGTAATGACATGGTGGAATATTTCGGTGAGCAATTGGCCGGATATGCTTTCACTAAAAACGGTTGGGTACAATCCTATGGCTCTCGTTGTGTAAAACCTCCTGTCATCTATGGTGACGTATACCGTCCTGCAGATATGACTGTACGTTGGTCTGCATATGCGCAGTCATTGACCAACCGTCCTGTAAAAGGAATGTTGACGGGTCCAGTTACGATCCTGCAATGGTCTTTCGTACGTAATGACCAGCCTCGCTCTACGACAACCTATCAGATTGCACTAGCAATCCTGGACGAGGTTCAAGCACTGGAGAAAGCAGGTATTAAAATTATCCAGATTGATGAACCTGCAATCCGTGAAGGTCTACCTTTACGCAAGGCAGATCAACAAGACTACCTAAACTGGGCTGTTCGTGCATTCCGCGTTTCATCTTCTAACGTCGATGATGACACGCAGATTCATACACATATGTGCTACTCCGAGTTTAACGACATCATCGAAGATATAGCTGCAATGGATGCTGACGTGATCACTATCGAAACATCACGTTCTCAAATGGAACTCTTAGATGCCTTTGCAGGAGACTTCAAATATCCTAACGATATTGGACCAGGTGTATATGATATCCACTCCCCGCGCGTACCAAGTACCGAAGAAATGGTAGATCTACTACGCAAAGCTAAAGCTGTCGTTCCAGCTGAACAGCTTTGGGTAAATCCAGACTGTGGGCTCAAAACACGTGCTTGGCCAGAAACCAAAGCTGCTTTGGAATCAATGGTTGAAGCTGCTAAAATTCTTAGAGCTGAATAATCTGTAAATATTAGTAATATTAAAATAGGGAAGCCCTGTAGTTGAAAAATACTACAGGGCTTTCTGTTTGTAATCTCGTTTCTATCCCGTCCCGACTGTCACACACCTCTCATCCAATACAATTGTACTATTAAAAGAGTATAAATAGAGATCAAACTATGGGTTGACAGATGGTTAGTAGAGGTAGTACCTCTACTAACCATCTGTCAACTCTTTATCAACCCTGTGTTAATCCTCTGTCAACTATACTTCACTCTGGAATCTATCACGAGACATTTCTATTTGCATTGCGAAAAGGTCCCGAATTCAGAGAGCATATCAGCGTATGTCTGGTCCCACTATAAAAAATGCTTTGCCAGAACTTTTCGTGATCTTAATTGTTATTTATGAACAGAATAAAATGGATCCTATGAATAGAATATTTCCAATAGCATTGGTCATGATAATGACCAGCCTTTTGACCAGCTGTGCTGCGATTGAAGGTATCTTTAAAGCAGGCGTATGGTCTGGAGTGATCATGGTAGTCGTAGTCGTGGCTCTATTGATCTGGATATTAAGCAAACTATTTGGCGGAAGGAAGGACTAATGATCCTGTTACACACCACACCAGCATAGAAGGGACTGTCGTCATTGCTGATCACATAGCAGCTTCACAGCTGCTATGTGATCAGCTAGGCACATCTATTCAAAATGACCGAATACACGTTATTGTCGGACGCTTGAGACAGGTGTCTATCCCTTATCTTTAATTTTTAATGCTTGTCTAACACATTGCTTCTGTGACTGACGTTTACTTTTATACGTTTTATCTACTTTTTCAGATTTAAAATCTGTTCCTATAAAAGTACGTATGGCCCCGCCCCGTTGTACGCTATTCTGATTAAACCATTTGAATTTTTCTTCTTCTTTCCATTGCAGGAGATTCATTTCACTGACTTTTTTTTGCAACCGTGTGCTTGCAATTTTCTTATTTTGGTGCTGCGAGCGGCTATCCATGACCACAACTGATATTCCTGTCGCAAGATGAGTAGCCCGCACAGCAGAGCTCACTTTATTCACATGCTGTCCACCAGCACCAGAGCTTCGCATCGTCTGATATTGGATATCCTTTTCACTAAATTTCAATTGCGCAGTCTGCTTTATTTCAAACACTTGTACATACCAATTTTTGCGTTTATGAAGCTTTCGAAATTCACGCCGTCCGATCCATTGAATCGTCCCCAACCATGATTGGACAAAGTCTGTACAATCTCGTCCGCTGATCTTTAAGCTCGCAGAAATCACGGTTCCATTTAAATCCCCAGACTGACGATTCAACACCTGAATCTCCAGATGATGCTCATTAGCTTCTTCTATTATTTTTTTTATTACCTGCGCTACCACCCAACTGCATTCATCTGGGCCACGGCCTGCTGTAACTCCTATAATTTTGTCCATTTTTTGTTTTTGATTAGAAGCAGAGCTTTCTTAGGCTCTGCTTTATTGACTAGCGATCCATTCGTACAATCTTAGGTGTGAACGTACCGAGGATATCCACTAACTCTGCCTGTAGCGCAATGACCTTTTGGATATCTTTATAAGCCATAGGTGCTTCATCCACACTCCCCCCTATCAGCTCTACCTGTGCATCTTTCAGCAACTTCTGGAGTTGAGAGGGGGTAAAAGATGCCTTACACGCAGACCGCGACAATAGTCTACCGGCACCATGGGAAGCCGACTGTATACTACTTTCATCTCCCCTTCCCTCTACAATGTATCCAGGGGCTGTCATAGAGCCTGGAATAATCCCCAATTCCCCTTTGGAAGCAGGGGTAGCTCCTTTTCGATGAACAATACACTCTTTTCCATTTACGAATTGCTTCCAAGCAAAATTATGATGATTCTCCACCTTAAATGCAGGTCGCTTACCAAGCGCTTTGGCTATTCGTCTATGAATATCATCATGACAAGCACTGGCATAGTCTCCCGCCAGATTCATCGCCATCCAATACTCCTGTCCATCATGCGTATCCAGGTCCAGCCAAGCCAGGTGTTGCACCGCTCGAGGTAAAGGACACTGCTTAGTTGCCAGATATGTATAGTGCTTAGCGATATTCGCTCCCAAACCACGAGAGCCGCTGTGCGTCAACAAGGCCACATACTCGCCAGCTGGAAGTTTCCATGCGGGCTTTGGGTCATCCAGTTTGACTACACCGAATTCTACAAAGTGATTCCCCCCACCCGAAGTCCCCAGTTGCTTGTATGCTTTCCCTAAGAGGGATTTGAGCAGTGGTATTTCATGAAACTCTCTTCTGGAAAAGATCTCATGATCTGCCTTAACTTTATGCGTTTCATTCATGCCAAAGCAGGTGTGATCCAAAAGCATATTCGTCAGTTGAAATGTCTTACCTTTCAGATAGCTGGCTGGCAGATCAAATACCGAAAGACTCATTCGACAACCGATATCCACACCTACTCCGTACGGAATAACAGCGTTATCCGTTGCCAACACCCCACCTATAGGCAGGCCATATCCTGCATGCGCATCAGGCATCAATGCGCCACAAACAGATACAGGCAATTTCAACGCATCAAACAATTGTCTTTTAGCCCGTTCATCTATTTCATTTTCGCCGAATATACTAAAGGGTACTCTTTGATTTCGCAATTGCTGCAGTCGTATTTCTACAGGCTTGATCAACCCTTCGGCTACTTTACCCCATATCCCATCACCTAGATGATTCTCCGGATCGAGGAGCACTTGGCGCGCTTCGGCTAGTATCGCTTCTTTTTTTTCTCGCTTTCGATACCGCTGTATCTGTCCTAGTGTTATATTTATTGTATTATTCTGTGGAAAGCCTAATTTGATCAGGTCTTTCCCGGAAAGTTTCTTTCCCATGTATATTTTTTTCAAATCAATCCAATGCCTATGGGACACAATGATCCATAAGCGTTACTGTTGGTCGACCCAAGTCGACCTGATCCATATCCATTCGGGAAAATTTATGAAGGGTCCGGAATAAACAAAAAAGCCCGAATGTTCTTCGGGCCTTTTCTTATATTTCGTTAAGTAATCTTAAGAGGAGAAAGAAGCACGAAGAGTAGCGTCAGCAATTCCAATTGCTGATGAAGCTAAAGTTGTTGAGTATAGAACAAACATTTTTTCTTCGTTTTAAAAGGGTTAAACCATTAATATCGGTGCAAATATTTGTATTATTTTTCTTATTACCAAAATTATTTTTCTCCGAAGGCTTACATACCATTCATTTAATCGTCTATAAATCATGCTAAAATCGTCAATCCCACCGCTAATCTTTATACGCTATTCACTCTTGTTGCACGATTCACTATCTTTGCAGCATGCGATTTGATATTATTACCGTACTACCTGATTTACTGGCAAGTCCCTTTGCACATTCCATATTGCAGCGGGCACAAAAAAAAGGATTGGCTGAAATTGTGGTTCACAATTTAAGAGATTATGCGACGAATAAGCAGAAGTCTGTAGACGATTACCCTTACGGTGGAGGATCCGGTATGGTGATGCAGATCGAGCCGTTTTCAAAATGCATTCAACAGCTACAGAGCGAGCGGACATATGATGAGATTATCTTTATGACTCCGGATGGTGAAACGCTCAACCAAGAGATCGCCAATACACTTTCGACCAGAGGCAATATGATGATCCTATGCGGTCATTATAAAGGGATAGATCAACGTATTCGGGACATCTTCGTTACAAGAGAAATTTCAATAGGAGACTATGTCCTCTCTGGTGGAGAACTTCCTGCAGCAATCTTGACCGACGCTATTATCAGACTTATTCCGGGTGTACTATCGGATGAAACCTCCGCTTTGTCTGATTCTTTTCAAGATGGATTGCTGGATGCCCCCATTTATACGCGTCCTGCGGATTGGAATGGGCACAAGGTACCGGACGTATTATTAAGTGGCAATGAGGCTAAAATTTTGGCATGGAGGGATGAACAACAGTTACAAAGAACAAAAGAGAGACGCCCAGATTTATTAAATGACTAACGAAAAAGGCTTTTTTTTATTTTTTTGTCACATAAAATTTGCATTATGAATTTTTTTTATAAATTTGTGATATTATGTTGACAATTCAATTAAACAATACATGGTGGTGGCCGGACGCAAATTGCTCGGGTGCTCACGTATTGTCATAATATTTCATAATCAACCAAAACCACTTATGGAAGTTCACCCGACGCAGAAAAAACGTCGGGTTTTTTATTTTTAAAATTTTTTTAACAACAGGATTACATGTCATATACATTACAAACGAATTATAAAAAGATACTCGCGGACACGACCACTCCAGTGAGCATATACCTGCGCTTACGAGATGCCTTCCCCAATAGCCTACTTCTGGAAAGCTCAGATTATCACAGCCGGGACAACAACATTAGCTATATATGCTGTCAACCCATTGCTGGCATCAAACTGAACAAGCAGACGCTGGAGATCAGTTATCCCAATCAACAAACGGAATATAAGCCCGCCGATGGTTTGAATCTTAGAGAAGAGATCTCCGTCTTTAGAAAGAAGTTTTCTGAGGCTAATCAGCCGGAAGTCAACGTAATTTCAAATGGTCTATTCGGCTATTTTACATTTGATTGCATTGAACACTTCGAAGACATCAAGTTGACCACAGCTGCAGATCCTAAACGCGATATCCCATTTTTACAATATCACATATACAAATATGTGATTGCGATCGATCACTTCCGTAATCAATTGTACATCTTTGAACATCTTCTGAATGATGAACAATCTGGATTGGATAAAATGGAATACATCATTCAAAACAAAAACTTCCCAGAATATGACTTCCGTACAAATGGTCCAGAGACGTCCAACCGGACGGATGAGAAGCATCGTGAGCTCGTACGAAAAATGATCAAACATATACAAAGGGGAGATGTTTTCCAGATTGTTCCCTCACGTGCATTTGCCACTCCGTTCCTAGGTGACGAATTTAATGTCTATAGAGCCTTACGATCCATCAACCCCTCTCCCTACCTCTTCTACTTTGACTATGGCGATTTTAAGATCTTTGGTTCCTCACCGGAAGCACAATTGACGATAAAGAAGAATGAGGCCGCCATCTATCCAATCGCAGGTACATTCAAACGTACCGGAGATATGGAGAAAGACGAAAAAATAGCCGAAGCACTAAAAAATGATCCTAAGGAAACTTCTGAGCATGTCATGTTGGTGGACTTGGCACGTAATGACCTGAGCAGACACTGCGACCAGGTGACCGTACGCTCGTATAAAGAGGCTCAGTACTACTCACATATCATACACCTGGTGTCTAAAGTCACTGGTCAATTGAAAAAAGATGTCAACCCATTTGACGTCGTGGGAGACACTTATCCTGCAGGGACACTGAGCGGTGCCCCCAAACACATGGCCTTAACCCTTATCGATCGCTACGAAGGACAACAACGATCTTTCTATAGTGGAGCAATAGGTTACATGGGATTTAATGGTGATTTCAATCACGCCATTATGATTCGCTCATTTTTAAGTAAACAGAATTTACTACACTACCAAGCAGGTGGTGGAATTGTACTGGATTCCGATCCAGAAATGGAATTACAAGAAGTAAACAATAAGATAGCCGCTTTGAGAAAAGCATTAGAAATAGCAGAAACAATATGATTAGACCATTGGAATATTGCGAAAATCTCGCCCATATACGCTCATCTATCGACACCATAGATTACCGTATCCTGGAACTGATTGCCTTACGTAGACAATATGTAGTAAAGGCGGCTGAATTTAAGACCAGTAGCGAAGAGGTGAAAGCAGAGGAGCGTGTCAATCAAATCCTCAAAGACCGTCGTGATTTAGCCCGGCAATTTGGATTGCAGGAGGCTTTTGTACAGGATCTCTTTAAGGACATTGTCCATTATTTTATAAACGAAGAATTAAACAAATTCGATGAGCAACAAAGTATTAGTAATCGATAACTACGATTCATTTACCTATAACTTAGTTCACCTTTTACAAGAATGTGGACAGGAGTATGAAGTTTGGAGAAACGATAAGTTTGAATTGGCGGATGTAGATGCCTTTGATAAAATTTTACTTTCTCCAGGACCGGGAATTCCTGAGGAAGCTGGTCTATTATTAGATGTGATTCGGACTTATTCAGGCACGAAAGACATTCTGGGTATATGCTTGGGACAACAAGCTATTGCGGAGGTATTCGGGGGCAGACTATTTAACATGGTCAAGCCGCTACATGGTGTTGCTACAGACATCATCATCACTGATCCTAAAGAAACGCTCTTTCAAGATTTCCCGACTGATTCCAAGATCGGGCGGTACCATTCATGGGCCGTTGAAAAAGAATCGCTCCCTGATACTTTACATATCACCGCGGTCGATGAAAGTGGTATCATTATGGCATTATCCCACAACACCTTAAAAGTCAAGGGCATGCAATTCCATCCAGAATCTGTATTGACAGATAATGGAAAAATTCTTATCAATAACTGGTTAAAAAGCTGATATGACAATTCTAGATAAAATAGTCGAACGGAAAAGAGTGGAGGTCACCCAGGCAAAAGCGAAGGTGACAATCGAAGAGCTCCAAAAATACGCAATGTTCGATCGTGTATGCTATTCTCTGAAAGAATCTGTAACGGCCCCTGATCGTACAGGGATCATTGCCGAGTATAAAAGAGCCTCTCCTTCTAAAGGCCTCATCAACGGCACATCAACAGTCACTGAAGTCGTTACCGGCTATCAACAAGCGGGAGCCTCCGCAGTATCTGTATTGACAGATAATGATTATTTCAAAGGCAGTCTCGAAGACTTGACAGAGGCCCGAAACGCGCTTACTATTCCACTTCTTCGAAAAGAATTCATTGTAGATAAGTATCAGATTACAGAAGCCAAAGCATATGGTGCTGATATTATCCTTTTAATCGCCGCATGCCTGTCTCCAGATGAAATTCGAGACTTTTCCACTCACGCCAAACAATTAGGACTGAATGTCCTGCTAGAAGTGCACAATGAAGAAGAGTTGATACCGAATATCATGGATACTATTGATGCTATCGGAGTCAATAACCGCAATCTGAAAGATTTTTCGGTTTCGCTCGCCCACTCTTACGATTTGGTGGACAAGATTCCGAAAGAATTTATTAAAGTGTCAGAAAGTGGTATTTCGAATCCAAAGACGATAAAGGAGCTCAAAGACATTGGATTTCAAGCTTTTCTCATCGGCGAGAATTTTATGAAGACTCCAAATCCGTCTCAATCTATTGCCGATTTTGTGAAAGAATTGTAGTTTCTATTTATAACTAATCTAAATAACTTATATTTGTCGTCAGATAACTTCGGTCCATGCATATTTCCACAACAGTTTAATGGATATATAGAGACGGAGAAAGGCAGAATAAATTGCTGTTGTCTACACCGTAATGACAGGGTAGACAGCAGCAATTTGCTTAAGTTTTGATTGTATAGATTTGGAGACGACAACATTTATTATCACGCATAAAAGCTTTGAACAACTTTACCTCGATCATTGGGAGAAGTTGTTCTTTTTCTGTGTCAAGGCATGTCAAGACGAAGATGTTGCTAAAGAAATCGTTCAAGAGGTGTTTAAATCACTATGGGAGCGTAAAGACTCTTTACAGCTCAAGGAAGTAGAGCGTTATCTGGTTAGATCGGTCAAGCTGAAATCATTTGAGCACATCCGAAATAAAGTCACACGGCAGCAGCATCATACACAAATCCTCCATAGCTTCCGAGAAGAATATCAGGATCATCATATGGAGACTCAAGAGCTCTCCAGTAAAATCAATCATTTGATCAGCTCACTTCCGAATCAGTGTAAGAATGTATTCAGAATGAGTCGCAACGAAGGACTGACAAATAGAGAAATTGCTGCTCGACTGTACATTTCTGAGCGGGCAGTTGAATACCACATTACCCGCGCACTGTCCACATTGAAAACACATCTCGCTGATTACATAAAATAATTTTATCTTTATCGAATCATTAGCACTTCAATACAAAATGATCAACAAAGAGCTTTTAGAAAGGTATCATCTCGGCCAATGCACAAAGGACGAGCGAGACGCTGTTGAAGAGTGGTTGGATAATGACGATTTGGAAATAAGTGGCAATATCGATATTAGTAACAATCTGAATGAGACGAAAGCGACGATCTGGGATGAAGTACAGTGTGATATCAAAAATAAAAATAGCCGTTTTCTACATCTGAAACAGTTCCTCTCAGCCACCGCTGCAGCACTACTTTGCCTTTTGGGGTTGAGCACCTTCTTACTACATGATCAATTGCCTGAGGAATTTACATTTGATAACCTTTCAGGTGATCAAATTCAAAACTTCGAAGAACATAACTATAACATTACACTCTCCAAAAAATCCTTTGCTCGGATAGATACCGAAACAGGTGAGCTGGATCTAAAAGGAGATATTATGTTCACCCCGAAAAAAGACTTGACTCTTCTGATTTGTGACAGCAACCATCAAATTAGATTGAAATCTGGTGAAACATATATCTTAATGGCTCAAAAGCAAAATTGTGAACACGTCGTTTTGACCAAGCAAGAATTGACATTTTTGTCGCCCATTCTCCAAAACCAGCTGAAAATACAGTTTAATATCTCTTAATAGGTTATGTCAGTAAATCGGATGTTAACGTATTTTGGGATTCTATTTATCATCGCGACCACAATAGCTTGTTCGACAGCACCTGCACCAAAAAAAATAACGGGCACATATTCTGTGTACATCATGAAAAAGGATGGTACACATGCGCTCATACAGGCTGACAGTCTTAGCGGAGACAGTATTAATGTCAACGAACAGTCGATTGGCATTCCTGCCACATTTGATCGGTCTGTCATTGTAAAAGATGGATTCTACTATCACATGAACACCTGGGAGAACAGCTTTAATAAGTATAAACTGACATCAAGCGGACTAGAGAAAGTTTCCGGCATCCCTATCATCGATACGCACATTGAAAATAAACTTTGGATCGGTCCGGATACACTCCTATTATTAACCCTTGACGACAACACATATACAAAAGTGGGGTACTATCAGATTGATATGAAGCATTTCAAAATCATCTCCTCTGGAACCATTCCACTAGTATTCCCTTCTAAAGAGTTTAAAACGGTCTCTATTGGCTTCAGTATGTTCGATCAGCAAAAACTTCTATTCGGTTACTGCTTTAATAAAATCATGGATAGCAAGAATTATACTACGATCGACACGATGTATACCGCTACATTGGATTTTTCGTCCATGGAGATCATTAATGTCGAGAAAGATTCGAGATCAGCCTATCCTGGTGGAATAAACACGGTGCAGTCGTATAGCTTCAAGGACGAGGCGAATAATTTTTATTTTATGAGCTGCCCGGGTATCGCACTGGGAAATAATCTCAAGATGCCAACTGCTATTTTCAAAATTCACCCCACATTAGACCGTATAGATGCGCATTATATGATCAATATTACCCAGAAAATAGGAAACCATGCTTACGGCATGTGGTATCTGGGCAATAGCGAAGCTTTGATCAGGAGTGAGCGGAAGGACCGTTACAAAAATTTCTCTGATCACCACTCCACCTACCATTTTGAATACTATCGGGTCCACCTCCTAACTGGTGAAATGACCAAGCTAGCCCTCCCCTTTGATAAGGGAACCCGAAAGGAATCTGTAGTAATAGCGGACAATAAAGCTTACATCGGTATAGATGATTCGACGGATGCGCACCAAATTTGGGTGTATGATATTACTAGTAAGCATATAAGCAAAGGACTGAAACTTTCAAAAGAGACTGACTTCATTCTTCGAATAGACGAAATGTAATTATTTTTCACTCATTATCAATCATTTAAATATTTTTTAACTTTAAGACCTTCGGTAAATGATTATTGATGCTACACATTTTAATGTGTAATCAATCTAAATAAAAGAATGCCGAAATTAAATACGCTATTGCTTGTTATCTTAACAGCCATATCGATTAACACTAATGCCCAAGATTTTGGGAAAATAACCGGGAAGGTCAATTCTACTCAAAACTTGCCAATACAACGGGCATCTGTCCTCCTGAAAAAAATTAACCAAGGAACACAAACAGGTAGTGACGGCAGCTTTACCTTGCAAAAAATCCCCTTTGGTGTGTACCGGCTGTACATCTCAGCAGTAGGGTACGTCCCCATCGAGCAAGAAGTAACGATTAATAAAACTTCCCATCTTAACCTACAAATCACGCTACAAGAATCCAATCAACAATTGCAAGAAGTATCTGTGGATGGCAAGACTGCAAATCAAAAAGTCAAAGAATCGGGTTATAGCGTCAATGCAATAGAGACTAAGCAGTTTGCGAATCTAAATCTTGATATCAATCAAATCCTATCTCGTAGCTTGGGTGTGAATGTCAGAGAATCAGCAGGCTTGGGATCTGACTTCAAATTTTCCATCAATGGTCTCTCCGGTAAGCAGGTCCGTTTCTTCATTGACGGTGTACCAATGGAAAATTTTGGGTCGTCGATGACGCTCAACAATTTCCCTGTCAATCTAATCGAACGCATAGAAGTATTCAAGGGTGTAGTCCCCACTTACCTGGGCTCAGATGCACTAGGGGGCGCTGTAAATATCATCACCAACCAATCTGCACAGAATATTGTGGATGCCAGCCTTTCCTATGGCTCATTCAATACGTTGAGAGGTGCTATCCTAGGTCGCTGGGCAGATCCCAAAACAGGATTGATCATTAATCTAAGTGGTTTTCACAATTCCTCCGATAATGACTACATGATGCGTAACAATCCCAAATATGGCGCCCCTATTAAATATACAGAAGGGGAAAATATCATAGAACGGGATGCCAGACGGTTTCATGATCGCTACCGGTCTGATATGGGACAAATAGATATCGGATTGGAGAAAAAAAAATGGGCCGACTTGATGTCTGTGGGTCTGACCTACTCCAATTTGTATAGAGAAATACAGACGGGAGCTTCACAGAATCAGGTCTATGGAGGATTACACAATCGGAGTAATTTTCTGATGCCAACATTAAAGTACAAAAAAGACAATTTTATCATCCCAGGTCTTCATGCTAATCTATTCTCTTCTTTTGCCATCGACAATTCGAGCGTCATTGACACGGCAAATCAATCGTATGACTGGGGTGGAGCCACTGGGCGACCACTTGCTATAGCAGGGGAACTGAATGATGTCAAGACAATATATCACTACAAAAATAAGACGGGTGTTGTCAAAGCCAATCTGAACTACGAGTTCAATGAAAACAATGCGATCAACCTGAATTATAACTACTCCCATTTTCAGAGAAGCGCAAAGGAGGATCTTAAAGAATCAAAGTTAAATCCATTCTCAGAACCCAATACAATCAATAAAAACGTGATTGGTCTATCCTATCAAAATGTCGCATTAGATCGAAAACTTACTACGAGTGTATTTGGAAAAATGTATCAGTACCAGGCCTTGACAAGAGATGTGGTCTATTTCAGTGATGGAGGGATATATGTCGCGCAGGATTCGACCATCGCTAACAAGTATTTCGGATACGGAATCGCGACCCGCTATTCTCTCAGTCCGGCGGTAGGAATAAAAGCATCTTACGAGCATGCATACCGCTTACAGGAAGGTGATGAAATGTTTGGAAATGGTATTGATCAACTTGCCAATCTCAAATTAAAGCCCGAAAACAGCAATAATTTCAACATCGGGACTTACTACTCTAAAGATTTTGCTAGACATCACCTAGCGCTAGAGATCGGTTATTTTAGGAGGGATGCCAACGACTTTATCAGCATCATGCCTTCGGGGGGGAAATTCTCCTCTTATGAGAATACTGCCAAGGTCTTGGTTAATGGTTTTGAGGGAGAAATAAGATATAGATACGGAGATTTTCTCGATGCCTCGGTGAATGCCAGTTATCAAAAAGCGGTAAATAAGAGCAAATACATCGATGGCAATCCTAATAATCCGGACAAAACATATAATGACAGAATGCGAAATCAACCTTGGTTATATGGCAATGGAAATCTAAGCCTTTACAAAAACAACTGGTTAGGATCCAATACCAAGACTCAATTTATCTGGAGTACGCAATATACGCATTGGTATTACCTGGACTGGGAGAGCTTGGGAAGCAAAGAGTCCAAGGATCGCATACCTACACAGCTTGTTCATAATGCGGCACTCTCCCACTCGCTAAAGAACGACAAATATAATATCTCGCTGGAGTGTCGGAACCTCACCAATGAACTGGCCTATGACAATTTCCGCTTACAAAAGCCGGGACGTTCATTTCACCTCAAACTTCGTTATTTCATCCACTATTACAACAACAAATAAAAATCATGTTTAAAAATTTCAGATCGATCGCTGTGCTTTCGACAGCATTAGCTATCACACTTGGTTCTTGTTCCAAAGACAATAACAATACTCCCCCACCTGAAGCAACGTTCAAGTATGGTCTCGTGGTGAGTGCCGGGACGCCAGCTGCAACCTATTCTTTGGCAACCAATTCGTTGACCGAGGGAACACTTTCTACGGTAGGTAACGGCGCAAAACTCAAGGTATCGGTGATCACATCGAAAAATGGCGTGTATTATGGACGTGATGATGATGCGGGTACCTTAGTCAAATTTACGGTCACAAAAGATGCGATGAAGCTTGTGAAAGAGATCCCTTTCAATCAAATAAGTTGGGCCGGCTATTCGAGCTTTTACAAGTGGAAAGATGACAAGACGCTAGTCCTTTTCAGCAACGAGGCTGCTCTTCAATTTCAATATGCTATACTAGATGTAGAGAACATGAAGATTACCGCTTCGGGTAATATCAATGTCCCTAAGCACTTGCCTAATCACTACTACTGGGCTTATAATGCGGCCTTTGTAGGCAATAAACTATACCTAGCTTATACCCAGGAAAACAATGACACGAAGACAGCTATCGACACCACTTATGTCGCCTCAATGGATTTCCCATCAATGACCAACATCCAAATGTCTAAAGATGTACGTTTTACTTTCCCAAGCCATTATACGTTGAATTTACAAGCGTCATTCACCGAAAACAATACGGCTTATTTTCTGACTTCACCAACGGTGTGGGCTACTTCTACTAAAAATAAACCGTTTGGTATTTTCAAAGTAAATGGAGCCACGAACAGCATAGATCCCGATTACTTTTACGAATTAACGGATCGTAGCAAAGAGGAAGCGTTGGGTCTGATCCCGGCCGGAAATGGCAAAGCAATTGTTAAAATACTGGACAAGACCCAACTTAAAGATTGGCAAGACTATAGTAAAGGATATATCGCAGACTACTATCTGGTCGATGTCGATAAAAAGTCCAAAACAAAAATCAATATACCCAAAAGCATAAGCGGAACATACTCGGAAAATGTATTGGTCGATGTAAACTTAGTTTACATTGCGGCAAATACTGCTGAAGGCTATTATGTATATGAATATAACCTGAGCACAACATCTGTAAAAAAAGGTCTCAAAATAGAAGGGGTGAACAATGTCGCCCACTTGGTTAAATTCTAATCAGAATAATACCTATTCCCGCATTGCATCACGTCTGAAGCGGATGCAATGCGGAATGATACCTTATGTATACTCATTCGCTCAAACCTATCTATGTTAAGTAAATTAAATGCCTGGCTACACTTATGGCTGGGGTTAGTATCTGGAATTATTATTGTCATCCTAAGTATCACTGGATGTATCCTTGTTTTCAAACAGGAATTGAATGTCCTGACTAAGCCTTGGATGCGCGTGGAGCAACCTCAAGGAAAATCGCAACTTCCTCCCTCTGTATTGTACGAGCAGGTATCCAAACAGCTCCCAGATAATATTATCTATAATGCGTGGTATCATGGTCAAGATAGGTCTGTACAGATGAATATAGATTCCGATTCAGTTGTGTATGTCAATCCATATACTGCTGAGATTATCGCATTGGTCGATCATGAAGATTTCTTTCACTTTATTGAGGAGGGGCATTATCATCTTTGGCTTCCAGATCATATTGCGCACCACGTTGTAGGCTGGTCCATGGCTATATTTCTGATCTTATTGATAACTGGTCTTGTCCTATGGTGGCCCAAGAAATGGAACAAAAAGCATCGAGATGACAGTTTCAAGATCAGATGGAAAGCACGGTTTAAGCGGCTAAACTATGATCTCCATAATGTACTAGGCTTCTACTCGCTCTTGATTGCTTTACTGATGGTGCTTACAGCGCTTATCATGTGCTTTCCATGGTTTTCCAATGCGGCTTACTGGGTGACGGGGGGTGTGAAAACCGAACGAATCAGGTCCCTGTCGGATACCACTCAAATACAGACTGTCGCACAACTGTCTCAGGTAGACAAAGCATGGAAACTAGGCATGGATTCAATCGGCGAATACAACAAAGACCAGATCATCATCAACTACCCCAAGAAAGCATCGGATGTCATCTCCCTATGTGTCGATATGACAGCTGGTTCATGGCGCTATGTCAACCTGGATCAGCATACCCTACAACAACTGCCTTCAACGGATTTAAAAATGAAGGATGAGCAGTTTGCTAAATGGTTACGTCGTAGCAACTATACCTTACATGTGGGTGCATTCGGAGGGATACCGACAAAAATCTTATATTTTGTGGCCAGTCTTATCTGTGCCAGCTTGCCAATTACGGGTTTCTACGTCTGGTGGGGCAAACGCAAAAAGAATAAAAAGAAAACGCAAAGTAAAAGGGCTGTATTCAACTGATCTGAAAGGAGTATTACCATACTCCTTTCACTTTTTTCACCACCTATTCAACAAACTCGACATCGCCGATCTTGTTCAGTTTGACCGAACAGCCCCCTTCCCTCATTTCCTTAAAGAACAATCACTTACATTTTTATTTAAAATTAATCTCCTAGCGACCTTCGGTAAATCGGGGTAAGAGCAACATGTCTTATATATAATTAATCTAAATAAGAATGTTTAAAGTACGATTTATCACCTGTATTGCATTATTGATACATACTTTTAGTGATGCGCAGGAGATTGGAAAGCTTACCGGAACAGTAAAATCAAATAATATCAGTCTAGAAGGCGCATCGATCCATCTTGAATCTTCTGGAAAAAGTACTAAGTCAGATAAGGATGGTCATTTCAGAATTTCATCTTTAGCGAATGGATCATATGTGGTTACCATTTCCTCACTCGGCCACCGCACCATGAAATCGAAGTTCGAAATCACCTCGACCCAGCCTTCTGCCCACCTGGCTATATCCTTAGAGCCCAACACTACAAATATTGATGAGGTAGAGATTATCGGACGAAGTGCCACAGAAGAAATTAATAGACAGCCTTATAATGTCACTGCTATTGACGCAAAGAAACTACATAACACGACACTCGACATCGGTCAGGCCTTAAATCGGGTATCTGGTGCACGCATGAGAGAATCAGGAGGTGTGGGTTCAAACATCTCTTTTTCACTAAATGGGTTTTCAGGCAATCAAGTAAAGCTATTTTTAGATGGTGTTCCCATGGACAATTTTGGCTCTTCATTTCAATTGAATAACATTCCGATCAATTTTGCGGAACGCGTGGAAGTATATCGCGGTGTAGTACCTATTTGGTTGGGTGGTGATGCTTTAGGTGGAGCAGTGAACATCGTGACGCAAGCAAGACCGGGCAAATACTTAGATGCATCATATTCTTATGGTTCCTTCAATACCCACAAAAGTACGATCAACACGGGATATGTTGCAGACAATGGTTTTACCCTGATGATCAATGCATTTCAAAATTTTTCAGATAATAATTACTGGGTCAAGGTCAAACATCCTCTCAACGACGGGACAGGCAGATTCAGCAAACCTCAACGCACCAGAAGATTCCACGATCAATATAGAAATGAAACATTCGTACTACAGACCGGAGTTTCGAATAAGTCTTACGCAGACCAGTTACTATTTGGGATTACTTTGGGTGCGAATAGAAAAGAAATCCAAACGGGGAATAACATGTATGATGTATATGGCGGAAGAGAAACGAAAGGGTCGCTGATACAGCCAGCGTTAAAATATATCAAGAACAATCTCTTCGTGTCCGGACTAGATGTGCGCCTACAAGCTCGCTATAATATGGGAAAAGATAGAAGTATAGACACCATTCCCAAAATATTCCATTGGACTGGAGAGGGAATTCCCAAATACCCCAACGACCCCAATGCCAAAGGAGGAGAAGCAGACTTAACTGATTATAGCTATAAAAACAACAATGGTAACTTAACGGCAAGCATCAACTACAATATAAATGAAAGAAATGGCATCATGATCAATCATTTACTGACCACCTTTGACCGAAAAGGTACGGATAAATATTTTCCCGATCTCTTGAAAAATAAATTTCCAAGAAAGAGCGCAAAAAACATCACCGGGTTAGGGTATAGATTCTCCATCGCAAATCAGTGGGATTTGAATGCTTTTGTTAAAAATTATTATCAAAATAATGTTTCCGGTAAGGAGATTAGCAAGACGGAATACGAAAAATTAAAAACAAGTAACAGTAAAGTCGGCTACGGATTTGCAGGGTCGTATTATCTGAATAAGACCATCCAATTAAAGGCATCTTACGAAAAGGCCATCAGACTTCCTGAAAACATGGAACTATTTGGGGATCAGATAAATTTATCTGAAAGTAAGACGCCATTGCGTCCAGAGACATCAGACAACATAAACGTGGGTGCCAGTTACTTCTCTAAGCTCAACGACAACAATCAGATCAGCGTAGATGCCAACTACATATTCAGGAATGCGAAGGACTTTATCCGTGAGATTACAGGACCAGAGACCAGCAATGGCCGCCGAGAACGATACTTTGCCAACCTGAGAAGTGTACGCAATCAGAGTGTGGATTTAAATGTTAGATACTACTTTAAACAGAGCCTGGCAGTAGGCGCAAATATGACTTACCAAAACATGATCAACACCGGTAGATTTGAACCCGGAGACGTCAAAGAAAGTATTATCTATAAAGATCGCCTACCGAACATGCCCTACCTATACGGTAATGCTGACGCCACCTATTATCTTCATAATTTTTTAAAGAAAGATAACACGTTGAGCATAGGGTATAATCTTCAATACATCCATGAGTTTTATTTAGATTGGCCTAGCATCGGTGACGCGAACACGAACTTTATTGTTCCCCAACAAATCTCACATGATGTAAGTCTGATCTATACCCTTGCTTCTGGCAAATACAATGTCGCCTTCGAATGCAACAACCTCACGGATGCAACTCGATTTGACAATTTTGAAATGCAGAAGCCAAGCAGATCCTTCAATCTCAAACTTCGCTATTTCATCAACAGAAAATAATAAAATTTACTAAAACACAATAATAATGAACAAATTGAATGCGCTAAAATGCCTAGCATTTTTGATCGGTGCTGTAGCTATCACCTCTTGTAGTAAAGACAATCCTGCAGGTAAGGACCCTAAAGAACCAATTGACCAGGGTAAAGAAAAGTTTGTCTTTGTCGTATCTGGACAGGGATCTTCTGAAACAGGCGGCACCGGCACATACGTAGTATCAACAGATGATGTATCAAAAGGCACGCTAAGCCTAGCTGGGAATGGACTCGCTTCCAAAGAGTTTTCTTTTGCCTTCCAAAACAACCACCTCTTTGGATTGGTATACGGTGGCCAAGGCGAAATCACGCCCTATAAAGTAGATAATGACGGTAGTCTAATACGCCTAAAGGATGAAACTGTAAATGCTATGGTCGCTGGAATCTACGGAACATACGGTGATCAAAACATTGTAATGGGTACGACTACGCGTAATATCACCAGTCCTATTGCAACATTGACCAACTACGACGCGAAAAACTTTCAAATTGCAGGTAAGAACACCGTAGATCTATCCAAAGTTTTAGGAGGAAAACGTATGGCTATATGGACAGGACTATTTCAAGTAGGGTCAAAAATCTATATTCCATTCCAATCAGGTGACGGGACAGATGGCTGGGGCGGTGCCTTTACAACCATTGACACTACTTATGTGGGTGTATTCTCCTATCCTGATCTTAAATTTGAGAAAACAATCAAAGATGGACGGGGCAGTCATATCGGCAATTGGTTTGGACAGCAAGGTGTCGCAGATGCTACTGATGGGTATGCGTACGTATGGTTTACCGCTAATGCTGAAGAGATCAAAACAAAAAATCATTCCGGATTTCTACGAATCAACAAAGAAACCAATGAATTTGACAAGGACTACTTCTTTGATGTAGAGGCGTTAGGTAAAGGAAAGATTGCGAGAGGAAGCTATCTAGGTGGAAGTAAATTCTTAATGACTATCTACTATAAGGGTTCAACTGCTGAGGGTATAGGGGGTGGAAACGTCAAATTATACGTAGTTGATATCAAGAGCAAATCTGTTACAGAAGTAAGCGGTGTGCCTGTTCACGAACAATTTGGATATAATAACAAGGTACATGTCGATAAAGATGGTAAGAAAGCATATTATGTGCTTCAAGATCCAACAGACAAGCAATTCTATGTCTATGTAATCGACACTGAAAAAGCATTGGGTACGAAAGGTTTACAATTCGTAGGTGTATCCGGTGTGACGGCTGTCAGTAAATTAAATTACTAACTATTGCAACCGCCTGAATTACACAACAACTTCAGTGATGCGCGAGTCGGCGCATCACTGAAGTTTATTATTACACACCAAATACAGTGCAGCTATCTGACGGTAGCTGGCAGTGATTTAGATTCGCAAAATAACAACTCATTTCGATAGGTCTAATGCTTATCGGAGTCAATCTTGAAAGTAAATTTAATGCTCAAAAAACTCAATGCTTGGCTACATCTCTGGCTGGGCATCATCACTGGGATCCCCGTTGTACTCATCAGCCTTACTGGATGCATCCTGGTTTTCGAACAGGAAATCAGACAATGGACGACAGATTACATTAACATAGAAGAAAAGACAGCCGGAGAGCAACTTCCACCATCGGCATTATTCAAGAGTATACAGAAGACCTTTCCAAAGAAAGAGATAGGGAGTTTCTGGTACTATGGCTTAGACAAGTCTGTAAAGGTAAGTCTGAACCACAGCGACACAATCATATATGTAAATCCTTACAACGCAGAAGTCTTAGCGGCTGTTGATCATGAAGATTTCTTTCATTTCATTGATGAAGGTCATCGTAACCTCTGGTTTCCGCGCAAGATCGGCAAGAAGGTCGTGGGATATAGTACATTGGTTTTTTTCTCATTGCTGATAACGGGGATGATCTTATGGTGGCCTAAGAAGTGGACAAAGCGAGCTGCGAAACAGAGTTTTTTTATAAACTGGAAGGCAAAATTAAAAAGAGTTAATTATGATCTTCACAATGTATTGGGCTTTTACGCGCTCTTACTTGCCACTTTAATGGCTGTCACGGGACTTGTTATGAGTTTTCCCTGGATGAGACAGTCGATAGTATGGCTTAGCGGCGGCTACCCTCCTCGTGCAAAAATGGAAATCCCAAAGGACAACGTGGAGGAAAAATTCACTTTTACACAGCATGAAGACTTACAGAAGGCAGATAAAATCTGGTATACTGTTCGTCAAGAAATTGCATTATACAATAAAGAAGCTGTTATCGTACATATTCCGGAGGGTGATGACAAGACGATATACGCTTGCACGGATATGTATCAAGGAAGCTGGCGCGATCTGTCGTTTGACCGCAAGACACTGAAACTGACGCCAAGGACTCAAAAGCCCATGACAGCAACTAATCCAACGGAATGGCTAATGCGAAATAACTATGCGCTCCACACGGGATTTATCGGCGGTATGACGACCAAAATATTATATTTCTTTGCGAGTCTCATCTGTGCTACGCTTCCCATCACGGGATTTTATATTTGGTGGGGCAAAAAGAAAAAAAAGTCTGCTTCTAAAACATATGGTAAAAACAATCATCCCATTGGCAAAGGTACAAGCAGGAAAAAATTAGCAACGGTCTAATGCCTACACCAGTATCTGAAAGATTATACATCATGAAATCACTATTTTCAATATTCATACTTACCATATTATCATTATCCGTCGCTACGGCACAGACTGGATCACAGATATTCGGAAAGGTCATCAATGAATACCAAGAGACGCTTCCACATACGACTGTCACCCTGCATAGCAAAGACAACATAACTATGACTATAACCACGGTTACAGACAGCACAGGCAGTTTTATATTTAAAAATATCGTCACCGGAAACTATAACATATCGATAAAAAGTCTTTCTCATCAAGAGCACATAGGAGCCCCGTTTAGCGTCAGTACAGCAGCTTCTGAACACAATATCGGTCTGATTCAACTACTCAGCAAGTCAACTGCAATTGGTGAAGTTGTTATTCAACAGAAGAAACCACTAATTGAACAGCATGTCGATAAGATGGTTGTGAATGTTGAGAATTCGGCACTCTCTGATGGTAGCTCAAGCTTAGATCTCCTAAACAAGATACCAGGGCTTTCTGTATCTACGGATGGTACAGTCACACTTAAAGGTAAATCGGGAACGACGATCATGATCAATGGAAAGCTCACTTATTTATCGGCGGATCAACTGACCAACCTGCTTCGCAGTACCTCGTCCTTAGACGTGACAAAAATTGAAGTGATGACCAATCCATCTGCGAAGTATGAAGCTGCCGGAGAAAGTGGGATCATCAATATAGTACTAAAAAAGGGATTAAAACAGGGATTCAATGGAGCTGTAAGTGCCAATGGCGGATTAGGAAGAGGTGCACAAATGGGAGGGAGTATCAATCTAAACTATAGAACCTCGAAAGCCAATTACTTCGCTACCTATAATCAGTACTATCAAAATCTGGAAAACCGCACCGAATTGACCCGATACTTATTGAACCGTGAAACTCTTCAGCCGGAGTATATATCTGAACAAAAGAATGTAGAAAAGCCAAAATTACGGTCCAACAATTTCAGATTTGGAGCAGACTTCACACTCGATCCTAAAAACACAATTGGCTTCCTGGTGAATGGAGGATTTGGCAAGTACCCGAAATACGAGCCTACAGAAAATGACTTCCGAAATGGGGAAAACAACAGTTTACTCTGGAAGGCCAAAACGATCAATGAGGGGCGCGAAAGATGGGAAGACCTCCTCTACAACCTTAACTATGTTCACAAATTTAATGAAGAAGGTCATCAACTGACTGTAGATCTAGATCACGTATATCACTATTCCAAGATGGACCAATCACTTCAGACGACTTATACAGATGACCAGCAGCAACCAATCAAGCCATTATCTGCGCGATTAGGAGATATTCCATCTAAAAATAAGGTTTATGTCGCAAAAGTTGACTACACGCTACCACTCAAGAATGGACTGAAATTTGAAACAGGATATAAGGGCAGTATTGTGCGTACCGAAAATGATCTACGATATGACACGCTCCGGAATGGAAATTATGTGCCGGATCTAAAGACAAGCAATCACTTCATCTATCACGAAAATATACAGGCAGCCTACATCAATCTTAACAAAGAATGGGGCAAACTAACCACACAGGTCGGTTTGAGAGGAGAGTATACAGACACAAAGGGAGAGCAAATCACAACGAACGAAACATTTAACAAGAATTATTTCGACTTATTCCCGTCTGTATTCCTGACCTATAATGTATCCGATCAACACCGGGTACAGGCTAATTATAGCAGAAGAATTGAGCGGCCTTCTTTTTGGGATATGAATCCATTCAGAGTATATACGGATGCTTTCTCTTACTATGAGGGAAATTCAAAGTTAGATCCTTCATTCTCCAACTCATTCGAGTTGGGCTATACGCTTTTGGGTAAGTATATGTTAACGACAAATTATAGCCACTCTAAAGACGTGGTCAACGAGATTGTAGGTAGAGATGCTCTTGAACCTAATACGGTATTCGAACGCCCGGTAAACTTAGGAACATTTACAAATATGGGTGTGTCGCTAACGGTACCAATACCATTCACAAAATGGTGGAATGCTACTTATTTTGCAAACTTCTACCACAACAGATACGAACTGCCTATGGGTGAAACGATCAGTAAACGCTCTGGGAATACACTCGCATTTAACGGTCAGAACACTTTTTCACTCCCGAAGAGCTGGAAACTGGAGCTGGGTGGCAACTATACATCCGGAATGACAGTCGGGGTACATGAGATCAAAAGCTATGGCCTTGTTTACGCTGGAATCCAAAAGAGCTTCCTGAACGAAAAAGCAATGGTAAAGCTTGTCGTGAATGACATATTTAGGACGAACCAACGTCGGTATGAAACGATGTATACCGATATTCGGACATTTGGCAAAATCAATCGCGATAGTCGTTCTGCGCTGCTTACCTTCAGCTACCGCTTTGGAGGAACAGCTTCTTCAGGTAACGACAGAAGCACGGGCAGCGAAGATATAAAAAATAGGCTTTAGCGCTTTACATCTGACTTACTGCAAAAGTCGACTGCATAGCAAATATGAAAGTCGACTTTTTTTATACCCGTCGATACTCCCAAGGCACTATCAGCTAGCGCATATCCCAAATCTGATATTGAGATGACTGGGCCAAAACATCAGTTTCGTGATGAAAAATTTAAATTCCCTATCTTTGTAAAAATTTCAAAGAAATGTCTGTCAAGATTGGTGAAAATATTGATTTAGGTAAATTCCCTTTACTACTGGCTCCCATGGAGGATGTCAGTGATCCCCCCTTCCGGTATGTATGTAAACAAAACGGCGTGGATATGATGTATACTGAATTCATATCTTCGGAAGGCTTGATCCGGGATGCTGCCAAATCTCGCCAAAAACTTGATATTTTTGAATACGAAAGACCTATTGGTATACAGATATTTGGGTCTGAGATTGAGCATATGCGCCAGTCCTCTGAGATCTGTACCTTAGCGCATCCAGATCTTATCGATATCAACTACGGCTGTCCAGTCAAGAATGTCGCATGCCGTGGTGCTGGTGCCAGTCTATTACAGGACATTGACAAGATGGTCGCTATGACAAAAGCTGTAGTAAATGCTACTCACCTGCCCGTTACTGTCAAAACAAGGCTGGGCTGGGATGATAGCACCAAAAATGTATATGAAGTCGCAGAGCGCCTCCAGGACATTGGTATCCAAGCCCTATCTATTCATGGACGTACAAGAGCGCAGATGTACAAGGGGCAAGCTGATTGGTCGATGATCAGGGATGTGAAACGTAATCCTCGGATCAAAATTCCAATATTTGGGAATGGAGACATCGATTCTGTTGAAAAGGCCGCTGCTTGGAGACAAGAGTTTGAAGTCGATGGCATTATGATCGGTAGAGCATCGATTGGATATCCCTGGATTTTTAGAGAAATTAAACATTTCTTTGAGACGGGTGAGCGTCTAGATGGTCCAACTATCGCAGAGCGCGTAGAAGTATGTCGTACCCACCTTACGAAGTCTATCGAATGGAAAGGCGAAAAAACAGGGATTTTTGAAATGCGTAGACACTACGCAAATTACTTCAAAGGCATACCCAACTTTAAGGAATACCGCATGCTGCTTGTCAGTCTGCAGAGCTACGAAGAAATTCAAGAAGTACTGGAAGAAATCAAAGACAAATTTGTCATCGAGATGGCTTAGCCCTATTCGCTTATATCCTTACTTCGGATGATCCGGAGTATATTCTCCTTTTCCAGCAAAAATATAGTCACAAGAAATCCGAGAAAAAGCGCATTACTATACCAAAAGTTGTTATCCAAAACATTAGTACATAGAATCGATATCACGGCTCCATATGTCAGATAACCTAATATTTTACCTGTATGGTAAGGTATGGGGTAATTCTTTTGTCCCCAAAAATAAGACAAAGCTACCATGACTATATATGCGATGGAGGTACATATAATAGCGCCCAGATATGAGTATTTTGGAATTAACAAGACATTCAAAAGGATTGTCAATAATGCTCCTATTCCGGAGATATAAAGGGCGTACCTAGTTTGATCGGACAGTTTGTACCATACCGATAGATTCATATAAATACCTAGGAGCACAAAATTAAACAGCAAGATAGGCACGACGTACAAGCCAGACCAATACGTTGCCCGCTCTTCGGGAGACCCTTCGATGAAATATTTGAGCCAGCTGATATTGGCACAGATTCCGACCATCACCATCACCATGATAATTACAAAATAATCCATAATCAGGGCATACGTTTTCTGTGCATTCTTATTTTTTGAATATGAAAAAAAGAAGGGCTCGGCTCCCAGTCTAAATGCAGTCACAAACAGATTGAGAAAGATTGCCAGCTTACTAACCGCACTGTATATCCCAAGTTCACTTTTCCCTATTTCTCCGGGCATTAATTTACGGAAAAGCATCTTGTCTAGATTTTCATTGATGATAAAAGATATATTCGCAATCAAAATCGGGAAGCTATAATTGAACATGTCCCTCAAAAGTTTCTTATCGGGTTGCAGTCTAAAGGTCATTAACTGCGGGAGCAGCATAACTAAGGTGACGACACTTGCCAACAGATTTGAAATAAAAACGTTTCCTAACCAGCCTTGTTGAAACCAGCCAGAGGCAAAGGATTGCCAAAACGGACTGTATTTAATCAATTGGGGCAACCATAGGATGAGGAATAGATTGGAAAAGATCAGGACAAGTATGTTGATAAGCTTGAGCAAACTGTATCTGATCGGTCGTCCTTCCGCCCGCAGCTTGGCAAATGGAATGACAGCCAATGCGTCTGCAACGAGGATAATAGAAAAAAACTTAAGAAATTGCTTGTATTCAGCTAGATGCTCTCCATTTCCCAACCAATTAGCAATCGGCTCATTGAATACAAATACCGTTATCAGAAAAAGTCCGGATGTGACTATTGTAACAAAAAAACTGTTGTTGAACACCTTCTCTCGGTCGTCTTTATCTACTTTTTGCAAATACCGGAAATAGGTAGTTTCCATTCCAAATGCGAGCAAGGCATTGGTCATAGATGCCCATGCGTATAAGCTGGACATAACTCCAAATACCGCCGTTGGGAAGTTCTTGACAAAAAGTGGTGTTAGCAGAAAGTTGAGTAACCGCGAGACAATTGTACTCAGACCATATATGACTGTATCACTAACGAATTTCTTGATTGCTGACACGGTAAGTCTATTTAATTTTCTTGACTACTTCAAAATTTTTGAAGTTTTTCAACTCACCATCCTCTACAGAGACATGTGCAACTTCTGCTCGCTCCGGGCCTTCTTCACAAAATTCGATTAGGGAATCTAAGGAAAACTGATCACCTTCAGCTTCCACATATACGGAACCGTCCGACAAATTGGTCACAAACCCCTTGATACCCAAGTGGTCTGCAATTGCTTTTGTCGTCAATCTAAAATATACCCCCTGTACCTTTCCCTTAACAGAAATATTTACGTGTCTCATATTAAGGACAAAAGTACAGAAGATTTTGAGTAAAAGCTACGCTATTCGCTGAACACTTACATTTGACGTCAAGCGTAAATTTTCCATTCCCTTAAGCAGGATGAGTCCTGGCCGCTTACCGACCTCCAATGAACCCAATTGCTCATCAAAGTTTAAGAATTCAGCTCCATTGATCGTAGCCCACTTAATAGTATTGCTAAATTCAAGTGCAGGGAACGCTTGATGTATTACCTTCAGCTCTTCTAGTATATCCAATGTATCATTGGAAGCAAAACTATCTGTACCAATGACAATCTTTTGGTCATCATGGACAAAGTTCATGACTTTTGGCAGTGCTCCTTCGATATAGAGGTTGGCTTTAGGACAAAAACACCAAACCACTTCCCTATCCATACGTTCTACGAAATCCAGGTCTTTAAGAGAAGTATAAGTATTATGGACTAACATCAACTTATTTCTCACAGGTAGATTCGGAAGGTAGGATTGGATAGAATTTCTGGCTTGCGCTTTAAAATCGTCGTAATTGTGACCAATTTCTTTGTAAAAATCAAGGAATTCACCATCCTTATAACGAAATAGCTTATTCTCTTCTTCGCTCTCCTGATTGTGGATGCTCAGTAAGTTTCCTGTCGGAATCTTCTTCTTGAAAGCTTTAAACAATAACTTTGAGCAAGAATACGGGGCATGCGGCGTAAGAGATGAGTGCATTTCATCAAAGCTATACTTAATTTCATTCGCAGCATCTATTCTTGATTCAACAGCATCATTCTCCAAGCCAATAACTTCCACAAATGTGTGGTACTTGATCTTGCTAGCTTCTTTGATTTCAGCCGAATTGACCGTGTTGACATGGTCAGCTACAGCCTGAATCCCATTTTCGAACATGAGCTTATCCGCTTTTTCGATGTGCTTTTGAATAGCGCGGGCTGTTTCTTTCTTGTAAGTCATGACCGTACTCAAAAACTTCGGGAGACCTGTTCCTTTTTCGATCTTGCCTTTTAAATAGGACAACTCAATGTGACAGTGGGCGTTGATAAACCCAGGGATCAATACTCCGTCCAAGTATTCGATTTCCTTTCCCGCTAACTCTACTGCGTCATTCGTGTATATCCCTTGAATAGTCCCTGATTCATCGATAGCCACGACACCACGCTTGATTGGTAGATTCGTAATTGGTAATACGTAATCTCCAGAATAATATTTCACCATCTTTAACTTGTTTATAAAATGTCCTAAGAGTAGGAGGCTTTACTTAATGTGACATACAAAAATACTCAATTTCTTTCAGAAAACCTTGACAATGAATATATTTTTTATTAAAGTAGAAACTAATTATATTCCAATCCTACAAATAAAACTTATAATAAAAAAGAAATAATCATGCCAAGCATGTTAATTTAACACAATTTAACAAAACGCTAACACATCTTTCTGGCATTTTACAATATATTTATTACCTTCGTACCATCAAATAGGGGTGCCTTGTTGTTTAAACACAAATAAAGGCTGAGATTATACCCAATCCCTTTTTACGGGATGCACCTGATCCAGATAATGCTGGCGTAGGGAAGAGGTTAGTTAGATTATTACATTGCTGTGACCCCTTGCAGCAGTTTGTTTAACTCAAAAATTCATTTAGTTATCATGATTAAGCAATCATTCGCCGCATTGGTGATGTTTTTAATGGTCAGTTTTGCACTTGCACAGCAATCACTTAAGGTAGTTGTCAAGGAAGCAGGCACTGCCAAAGAACTAAAAAATGTGACTGTCACTATTACTGGCAAGGCTACGTCCACATTAATGACAGACAAAAACGGCATTGTCGTCTTTGACAAATTAGCGGATGGGCAAAACACCCTCAAAGTCAGCCACGTGGGATACAACACCATTCAACAACCCATTAGATCCGGACAATCATCGGTCAGCCTATCCCTAGAACCCAGGACAATCATGACAGAAGAGATTTTAGTTCAATCAACGCGTGCCAAAGACAACTCTTCCACTACTTTCAAAAATATAGGAAAAGACGAAATCAGCAAAAACAACCTCGGTCAAGACATACCCTACCTCTTGGATCAGACTCCGTCTGTAATTATTGGGTCCGACGCTGGAGCAGGCATCGGATATACCAATATTCGAATTCGAGGTTCGGACAATCAACGAATTAATGTCACATTGAATGGAATCCAGTTAAACGATGCGGAAAGTATGGGTTCATTTTTTGTCAACCTCCCAGATTTTGCGTCTTCTGTAGAAAGCATCCAAGTGCAACGTGGCATTGGAACATCTACAAATGGCTCCGGATCATTTGGCGCTTCTATCAATATACAATCCAATACACTGGAAGAAAAACCATATGTCGAGTTCAACAACTCTTTCGGATCTTTTCAATCATGGAAAAATACGTTAAAATTAGGAACAGGCCTGATCAACAACAAATTCGCCTTCAATGCCAGGTTATCCCGTATTTCCAGTGATGGATACATCGACCGTGCGTCTTCTGATCTTAAATCATTCTATGTTGATGGGGGCTATTACAGCAAAAAACACATTGTCAAAGCTATTGTCTTCTCAGGAAAGGAGAAGACCTATCAGGCATGGTACGGCACTCCTGAGCCACTGATTAAAGGCGATCGTAGCAAACTCGCGGAATATGCTGGCGCTATGGAGCTAGGATCTCCGGAAGAGGTAGCACGCCTACTAAATGCAGACCGCAAATACAACTTATACACGTACAACAACCAGACAGACAATTATACACAGACGCATCATCAGCTACACTACACCAATCTACTCAGTGAGCAGCTCAGCTGGAATACCGCGCTACACTATACCAGGGGTGCTGGATACTACGAAGAGCTGCGTACAGGTGATAAATTTGCGGATTACGGATTGGCAAACATCATCGTAGCGGCGGATACCATCAAAAAGACTGACTTGGTCAGACGCCGTTGGCTGGACAACTATTACTATGGTGTGACCTCATCGTTGATATACACACCTTCCACAGACTTAAAATTGACCCTTGGAAGTGCTTACAACCAATACCGCGGCGACCATTATGGAGAGATAATCTGGGCTAAGCAGACATCGACCAGTTTCATTGGAGATAAATATTATGCAGGGGATGCGCAAAAGAATGATTTTAGCCTATTTATGAAAGCCGACTATCGGGTTGGCAAATGGCTATTAATGGGTGATATTCAATACCGCAACGTAGATTATCGTATCGATGGCGACGATGATAAAATCAAAAACATGGCCTTCCACCCTCGATACAACTTTCTAAACCCGAAGGCCGGTGTGACCTACTTCATCAATGGCGAATCCAACCTATATGCCTCGTATGCATACGCTAGTAAGGAACCGGTCAGAAAGGATTTTGTGGAGAACACCAGCAGCGAGGATCCTAAACCAGAAAAAATGCAAGACATCGAATTTGGCTACCGCCTACGGAAAGACAATCTCAATGTCGGCATTAATGGATATGGTATGCTCTATAAAGACCAGCTCGTTCCGACAGGTGCTATCAACGATGTCGGATCCCCTATCCGCCAGAATGTCGCAAAAAGCTACCGTATAGGTATCGAGTTGGATGGCGCATGGCGAGTATCAGAACATTTTACATGGAAGGCTACTGCAGGACTCAGCCAAAATAAAATAAATAACTTTACCGAATACGGGACCATTTACGACAAGGATTTTAATAATGTGGGCACAGAAGAGATTCACTACAATAAGACCAATATTGCCCTCTCTCCTTCTACTGTGTTATCAAATGAACTAAGCTACTCCCCTAATTCTGCCTTAAGCTTTGCGCTGATGTCGAAATATGTATCTAAGCAGTATCTAGACAATTCCTCTGCCGATGAGAGAAGTATTGACGCTTTCTTTGTCAACAATGTGCGTGCGATTTACAGCTTTAGCCTATTGGGCTTGCAAAAAATAGATTTAAACCTTAGTGTCAATAATATCTTTAATGAGAAATACGAAACTAGCGGATATACGTGGGGATCTTTTGACCAAAACCATACGCGTAGTTTCTACAATTTTTACACCCCTCAAGCCACAACCAATTTTATGTTGGGATTGAATTTGAGGTTCTAAAATATTTCTCTACGAACCAAATGAAAGGGCGATTTTCTGTGAAAAACCGCCCTTTTATTTCATTATTATATGGGGTTTTAATTGCCCTTTATTGCCCGTATTATCCCCTCTAGATTCTCATTAAATTCAAGCAGCTGAGCAAAGACTTTATCAAAATCAGCTGAACAGACTTCTGGACTTCATGCGTATTTTGATCATTCTGATAATGCAGTTTTCCACCTTTGATCAGCTACTTAAATGTTTTTAGACCGTCCGTATTTTTGTTGGTCTGAAATATCGTATACAGATAATTTCCGTACGACGAAATTTTGAAAAGATAGAGTCCTGGCAGTATTTGCAATAGCTTCAATTAATGGGTATACACAACTTTTAGACACACAAACGCCCTTCTCGAGTTGTATTTGCTACTATTTATTGAATGCTCAATGAAGGTTTTTTATTAATATTGTATTATGCGAGCAGTAATACAACGGGTGACACAAGCCTCATGTACAGTAGATGACACGATTACCGGCAACATAGAAGAAGGCTTATTGATCTTCATTGGAATGGAAGAAACGGACACAGAAGAAGACATGAAATGGATGGCTCAAAAATTTGTCAACCTACGTATCTTTTCAGATGAAAATGGACTGATGAACAAGTCCGTACAAGATATCAATGGCAACATTTTACTTATATCACAATTCACTTTATTTGCGCAGACCAAAAAGGGCAACAGACCGTCCTTTATTCGAGCTGCTAAGCCCGATAAAGCTATTCCTCTGTACGAAACCATGTCCGCCTATCTATCTGGATTACTAAATAAAAAAGTAGAACTCGGTATTTTTGGGGCAGATATGAAGATTGATCTCCGTAACGACGGACCAGTCACCATTATCATGAATACGCAGGATAAAGATAATTTTTAGGACCGCTATTGGACCGAATAACCGGACACTAACTCCATATAATGGACAAAATCAACATCATGACAATTAGAGAAGCACAAGAAACAATTGATAAATGGATAAATACGACTGGGATACGTTATTTTAACGAACTCACTAACACGGCTATGCTCATGGAGGAGGTCGGGGAAGTCGCTCGTATCATGGCCAGACAATATGGTGAGCAATCATTTAAAAAATCCGACAAAGAGGTCAATCTAGCAGATGAAATGGCGGATGTACTTTTCGTCTTGATGTGCCTCGCTAATCAAACAGGAGTCGACCTGACCGATGCATTGGAAAAGAATCTAGAAAAGAAGTCTATCCGCGATGCAGACCGACATAGAAACAACGAAAAACTAAAATAGCAAAATGAGGTTCACTACAAATGACTTTCTGTCGATCCCATTAGCTTAGTTTTTATATCTTAGACTATCTTAAAACACTATTGCTTACTCTTTTGTCCATGAAAAGATTCTACACATACAGCTTGATCATTGGTTTTGTTCTCTCATCCTGCGGTACACCCAAGCGCCTTCCACGTGCACAGACATTTACCAACGCGGCTGTGGTGACTGCGCATCCTTTAGCCTCTCAGGTAGGAGTAGATATCCTTAAAGGTGGCGGAAATGCCATTGATGCCGCTGTAGCGGTACAATTTGCACTTGCTGTTGTTTATCCAAATGCGGGTAACATAGGAGGTGGCGGTTTCATGGTGTACAGAGATCACTCTGGAGTCATAGATGCGCTGGACTTTCGAGAGAAGGCCCCTGCAGGTGCATCAGAGAAAATGTATCTCGATAAAGATGGTAATGTCATCGAAGATCTCAGTGTATATGGGCATCTCTCGGCAGGCATACCGGGATCTGTAGCTGGAATGGAAGAAGCTCATAAAAAGTATGGCAAGCTGGCATGGCCAACACTATTAGCTCCGGCAATCGAACTCGCTGAAAAAGGATTTCGAATTACCGCACAGCAGGCCGAAGAGTTCGATCAGTACAAGGATAGTTTCGTCAAGTACAATCCCGCTGGTGCCCCTATCCTGCAAAACGGAAGTTGGAAAAAGGGACAGCTATTTATCCAAAATGACTTGGGAGCTACATTGAAGAGAATTTCTGCGGAAGGCAGAGCGGGTTTCTATAAAGGCAAAACTGCCGATCTTCTTGTAAACGAGATGAAGAAGGGAAAGGGGATCATCAGCCATGCCGATCTGGAGAACTATCAGGCTATATGGCGCACTCCTGCAACGGGATACTACAGGGGTCACAAAATCATCTGCATGCCGCCGCCATCCAGTGGAGGCCCTGCATTAGTGGCACTACTTCAATCTGTGGAGCAATTCCCTTTATCAAAGTGGGGTTTTCAAGCAGACTCAACGGTACGTGTTATGGTCGAAGCTGAGCGCCGTGTCTATGCAGATCGCGCTAAATATCTAGGTGATCCAGATTTCATACGCGTACCTGTTGCTGAACTTACAGATGCGACATTCAATCAAAAACGTATGCAGGCGGTAGATCTATCCAGCGCCACACCTAGCTCATCTGTCCATGCCGCCAAATTTGCAGGCTATGAGTCAGAAGAAACCACCCACTTCAGCATCGTTGACAAAGATGGCAACGCTGTATCCATCACAACCACCTTAAATAACTCCTATGGGTCCCGTGTATTTGTACAGGGGGCTGGATTTCTATTAAATGATGAGATGGATGATTTCTCCGTTAAACCTGGAGTCCCGAATATATATGGACTAGTAGGCGGAAAAGCCAACGCGGTAGAAGCAAATAAGCGGATGCTGAGCTCCATGACGCCAACGATTATTGAAAAGGACGGCGCACTGCGAATGGTCGTAGGTACCCCAGGAGGGTCGACTATTATGACTTCCGTATTTCAAACAATACTAAATGTTATCGATTTTGGTCAGGACGCCCAGACTTCAGTCAATTCACCACGATTTCACCATCAGTGGTTACCGGATCAAATAGATGTAGAAGCGCGCGCGATCAAGCCTGAAGTACGGCAGAGCCTACAACGTGATGGGTACAAAATCGTGCCCAGAGGTTCAATCGGAAGGGTCGAAAACATACTTGTGCTCCCCAATAAGGTCCTACAGACTGGAGCAGATCCTAGAGGTGATGACCAAGCCCGAGGATATTGACAAGTGGGGGATTAACATTTAGCCCCCTATTCAGGGTTGTCCAGATACTTTTTGTCGATCTGCTTATTCGCCTTTGCCCCCAGATCTTTCAAGTTCTCCACCCGCTTGATAATATTTCCGGCACCACTGCCTAGTTTTTTGGTGGCATCTTGATGTCGCTCAAGAGCACGCTGGATTTGATTTTCCACGAGTTGCATATCTTGCATAAACCCAACAAACTTATCATATAGCGCACCGGCCTCTCTCGCAATTTCCAGCACATTACGATTTTGCCGTTCTTGCTTCCATACACTGGCTATCGTCCTCAAGGTCGCCAGTAGCGTAGACGGACTAACGATGACAACTTTACGATCCCATGCGTCACTGAATAAATCAGGTTTTTCGCGAACGGACATACTGAGTGCCGATTCGATGGGCATAAAAAGTAGTACAAAATCGGGGGATTGGATTTGGTAAAGTTCATGATAATTTTTGGCAGAAAGTTCCCGCACATGATTCTCTACAGATTGTACATGTTGCTTTGCAAATATACGTTGCTCATCTTCAGACTCTGCCGAGACCCATTTTTCATAGGCGACTAGCGACACCTTTGCATCTACGATCAGGTGCTTTTCGTCAGGGAGATCGATGATCGCATCGGGCTGCATGCGTCTGCCGTTCTCATCCATTAATGACGCCTGGAGTCGATACTCTTGATCCTTCGTAAGACCAGATCGCTCCAATACGCGTTCCAATATCACCTCCCCCCAATTACCTTGCTTCTTGGCATCCCCTTTAAGTGCTCTGGTCAGGTTAATAGCTTCATTTTTAATCTGGGCACTTTGCTGCATGAGCTGTTCCACAACACCTTTCAACACATTTCTTTCGGCAGACTCATGTTGGTATGTGCGCTCAACTTTCTCTTCAAAGGTCTTAATCTTGTCCTTTAGCGGAGTCAAGAGTTGGCTAATGCTTTGATGATTTACTTCCGTAAATTTTTGGGTTTTTTCTTCTAATATCTTATTCGCAATGTGCTGAAACTCTAAGTTAAACTTACCCTTGGTCTCTTCCATCTCCTTTCTTTGGTATTCTAGCTTTTCTTGCTGTGCCTGGAGATAAGCATTCGTATTTTCCAATGTCAGTTCTATCCGTAAGCGCTCTGCACGCTCGTGATCCAACTCTTCTTTTACATCCGCACGCTCTCCGATAAGCCCCTCTTCTCTCTGCTGGCTTCTCGCCAGCTCTAAGGCAAGCTCATCTTTGCGAGTACGCAATTCTTCGTATACCTGCCTACTCACTCCCTCTTTGTACTTGACGAATAAAAAGATCAAACAGCACAATAATACTAAGGTGATAACACCAAATATCCATTCCATAATTCGCTTATTTATTAAAAATGGTCCAGAAGGACCATTTATTTACTTTACTGCAATTTTTGATGCGTTCTCCACCACAGGTCCGGCATTTCACCAGCGACTGCAAGTTGATAGTCTTCATATCGACATGGCACCAAATAATATCGTTCATTAACAGATTTTGAACCGAAATAAGGTACTTGTATCCACCATCGGTCGGATTTCTTACTTTTTACAAATACTAGCTCATGGTCCATGGACTCTAGTGTAGTCCGATAGATAATATATGATGCTTTGGGCACCAAGGGAGCATCCTGCTTGCGGTTATAGAAACCATCAATAAAACACCAGATCATCTGAGATACCAACATAGCCGTTTGCTCAAGGGGATCATACTTCGGGTTATATTCGTAAAATCCAATTGAACTGCATTTATCAGACATTCCCGCATATCTGGACAGTTGACAGGCTTCATCGCCAAATAATCCATTTGGATTGGCATTTGCATTACCGCAAGCTTCTGAAGCCCGAATAGCACCAATATCAAAACTTACCATATCTGCAGCACGGATCAACGGCTCAGATTGATCCATCTTACCCGCGATCGCACCTACCCGTGTAGCATTGAAAAACAGCTTGTCATACATGTTAATGGACTCTTTGCTCACCAAATAGGTTTGATAAGCAATATTGTTTAGATTAAATAGATAGTCGGGCTGATGTAAGATAATATGGTTGAGAAACGTGTCTGAATTCAACAATGTGCTTTCGACCTGCTCCTGATCCAGGTCAAATTTTGCATCTACTATGGCTACTTCTACTCGCTGCTCAAGATTTTCATAAGCCAAATACTGCGCAAATGTTAGATCGTGTCCTCCGCCAATAATGATAGGAACAATATCTTGCTTGACAAGCTCCTCTACAACTGTCTTGACAGCGAAATAGGTATCTTGTATTGTGTCTCCAGCTTTAATATTTCCTAAATCGGCAATATTAATTTTGTAATCACCCTGATATAGCTGGTAGAGATGCTTGCGAACAGCGTGTGGTGCCAGTGCAGCCCCTTCATTGTTCACAGCACCCCGGTCTTCCTCTACACCGAAGATGACGAGCTGCGGCTTGTCTTCCCCCTCCAATTCTGGAAATACTTCTTCAAATGCTTGGATACTATCTCCAAATTGGGATTTATAGAAACGATCTCTGGAAGAGAAATCTTGAACGGAAACCGGAGAAAAGAAAACTGATAAAGACATAAACTTGTTATTTTACCTATTCTATTTATCAAAATGTACAAAACAATATAGGGAGTATCTCGCAAATATCCATTTATTAGCTTACTTTTGAAAACATTATTTTATCAAGAACATAAGCCCGTGATATTAATAACTGGAGGAACAGGATTTTTAGGTTCAACACTGATTAAACAGCTTATCAATGAAGGTGTCGCGGTCGTGGCGACAAAAAGGCCGAATTCTATTATTCCCGAGCATCTAAAATCATCCTCGCTTGTGCATTGGGTGGATGCAGAAATCACCGACTACTTTGCGCTATCTAACTGTTTTGAGGGCATCACGCAGGTTTTTCACTGCGCAGCTATGGTTTCATACCAGCCTAAGGATGCAAAACAGATGATGAAGATAAATGTAGAAGGAACAAGACACATCGTCAATCTATGCCTTGAAAATAAGGTTCGTCTGGTTCATGTAAGTTCAATTGCGGCCTTAGGAACGAATAAAGAAAATAAACCTGTCAGTGAAAATGACAAGTGGGAATATTACCCTAAGATATCCAAATATTCGCTATCTAAATATGAAAGCGAACTGGAAGTCTGGCGAGGCATTGTAGAGGGGTTAGATGCAGTTATTATCAATCCGTCAGTAATTCTTGGGGCTGCCGCAGGAAAAAAGGGTTCGGGCGCCATCTTTGCGATGATCGAAAAAGGGCTCAAGGTATATCCTACTGGCAGCGTAGGCCTAGTTGATGTGGAGGATGTTGCCCGGCTGATGATAATACTGATGAATCGATCAGATATTTCAGGAGAGCGCTATGTTCTCAATTCAGCAAATCTGTCCAACAAGGATCTCATCGAACGAATTAGCCAACTAATGGGACGCCCTACCCCCACCATCGAAGCTTCATCAACACTGTTGAGCATTGCATGGCGTGTTGCAAAGGTTGTCGCATTGATCACCAATACCCGGCCGGCCATCACCAAAGACTCTGCACGTGCATCTTCCACTAAGCTGATGTACAATAATTCCAAAATCATCGCCGCGACTCAATATTCTTTTAAGGATATCGACGAAACTTTGAATGAAATTACGCTATCGTATCAAACCAAACCCGAATAAAAAAGTGAAAAATTATTACATTATTGACTTTGACAGTACATTTACGCAGGTAGAAGCGTTAGATGAGCTTGCACGAATATCGCTGGAAGGTCACCCTGATCAAGATAAAATCTACAGGCAAATTGAGGACTTTACCAATCTGGCTATGGAAGGAAAGATCTCCTTTCGAGAGAGTCTTGCAGGACGTATAAAATTATTAAAAGCCAACAAAAGTCATCTTGATAAATTAGTCTATCATCTTAAGAAAAAAGTATCTCATTCGTTCAACCGGAATAGAGAGTTTTTCAGAAAGAATGCAGATACAGCGTGGATTGTATCTGGCGGCTTCAAAGAGTTCATCACACCAGTGGTGACCCCATATCACATTAAGAAGGAGAACATCTACGCTAACACCTTTAAATTCGATAATGAAGGCAACATCATTGGCTATGACGAGCACAACCCCCTCTCCGATGAAGGCGGAAAGGTCAAACTTCTCCAGGAATTGAACATCGAGGGACGTATATTTGGAATAGGCGATGGATACTCTGATTTTCAGCTCAAAGAGTCGGGATTAATTGAAAAGTTTTTTGCATTCACAGAAAATATCGCAAGACAAAGTGTAACTGAGAAAGCTGACCACATCACACCCAGCTTTGATGAATTTTTATATGTTAATGATCTACCCAGAGCGATCTCCTATCCTAAAAACAGAATCCTATGCCTGATCGTAGGAGATGTCCCGGAGATTGCATCACACATCCTAAAACGGGATGGTCTTTCGGTAAGAATTAAGGAAACATTTGAAGAGAAGTACACAAAAGACGTTGGGATGCTGCTATTGGGTGCCAACGTAAGTGTCACGGACGAGCAGCTTTCCAGAGCAGACAAACTAAAAACAATCGGTTTCTTAGGCGACATCAAAGGACACATTAATAAAGCAATCTGCAACGAGAAAGGCATTGTTGTATTTGATGATAAAAAGGGTAAAAAAAGAAATGCGGAGTTCATCCCCCGGAGAATGGCGGACTTTATTAACAATGGCGATACGGATCAAAGCAGAAATTTCCCGAATCTCATCTTACCAAAACTTAGCAAAGCACATAGGCTCCTGCACATCCACCAGAATGTCCCCGGCGTGATGGCACAGATCAACAATATCTACGCAGAAAACAACATTAACATTGTCGCTCAATTCCTGATGACCAGAGGTGAGATCGGCTATGCTGTGACCGATCTGAATGTCGAATATGAAAAAGAGCTGATTAAACAACTCAAAAAAGTAGAAAACACTATAAAGTTTAGAATACTATATTAGGATATCTATGGAGATTATCTATAAAAAAAGAGCAACGCGATTGCTCTTTTTTTATAGACCGTCACCTCCACCACTACCTGCTTATACCTTTTCCGTCTATAGGGGTGCGCATTAGGATCAGTTATTTATTTAAATGTATACGTCTGCCGAGGTGTAATACAGATATCCAACGGGACATCATACACATCACTATCTTCTATAATATCCACCGGATCAAAGAACGAAAGTGCTACTTTTAACGTATCAGGCCTGCATTTTGCCAGAAAACGATCATAAAAACCCTTACCGTAGCCTACCCGATTTCCTTTCCTATCGCAGATGAGCATAGGCACCAGAATAACGTCTATGAGCGATTCAGCAACAGGCATACCATCAATAGGTTCTGGTATGCCCCATTTGTTATGAACGAGTTCGACGGCGTCGTTGAAGAGATAATGGGCCATCGAAAGATCTTCAGGATTGCTTTTGGATACCACTATGTGTATCTCCGGGAAAGTGCGATGTATCCAACTGACAAATTGTAAAGTGTCAGGTTCGTGACTTCCCTGAATAGGGAGGTATAGATGGCAGTACTGACAAGTTGACCAGTCCATATCTTTTAATTGCGATAGGATAGCCGCATTCCATGTCACTTGAATTTCTGGCGACAGCGCTGCTCTTTTTTGTTTATAAATTTTTCGAAGTTGCTGTTTTGTCATCATATTATTCCAAAAAAAACGGCCTTGCAGCTGGGAGCTAACAAGACCGAATAATCAACCTAAACCTAAAATCTTTATTTATTTCACACGCTCGATATAATCACCGGACGCCGTGTCAATTTTTACTTTATCTCCTTGATTGATAAACAGAGGAACGTTAATCTCTACACCTGTCTCTACAGTCGCTTTTTTCAAAGCATTGGTAGAAGTATCCCCTTTTACCGCTGGCTCTGTATACGTGATTTCTAGTTCAACGCTCTTCGGAGCATGCGCCATTATTGCCTCATCGCTTTCAAAGGCAACAATTACACTCATTCCTTCTTTCAAGAATCGTGCCGAATTACCAAATAAAAACTTTGGAATATTAAATTGCTCGTAAGTACTGTTGTCCATTACTACATAGAAATCTCCATCCTCGTATAAATACTGATAATCGTTTGTTTCAACACGTGCAATCTCTACAGATTCGTCTACTCTAAACCGATACTCAACCAACTTGCCCGTTTTCACATTGCGCATTCGTGCTTGATAAAAAGCACGCAAATTGCCTGGGGTACGATGTATATATTCTTCAACAGCTACTAACTCACCATTAAAACGAAGGACATTTCCACTTTTTACTTCTGATGCTTTTGCCATGTTAATTCTTTTGTTTTTGAGACCACAAAACTACAAAAATTCTTTGTTTTTTAAAAAACTCCGAACAAATTACTTTTTATAATCACTTATTATTATTTGTTCATCACAAAAAGAGTATTCCTTTTCTTGATTTGAACACACGATGAGCAGCCTATCCGCATCTATCGTCTGCTCGACAAGTGCTAGATACCACCGTTCTCCACTCTCATCCAAATTGCTGGTAGGCTCATCCAGAAAAACAATTGAACTATCTGAGCAACAAGCTAAAATGAGCTTCACGCGCTGCTTCATCCCCGAAGAGAAGTGCCGGAGTTCTTTATTCCTTGATGACGCCAATCCTAGCAACGATATCAATGCTTCTCTATCAAAGCCAGTCTTATACCGTTTAAATCGAAAATGAAAATCGATCATCTCACTCAAGGTGAATTCTTCTATCAGCTCTACATAAGGAGCAGCTATAGCGATGTGATGGAATATTTGTTCAACAGGGACTTCAACAGTCTCCTGCAGGTAGGTGATACTACCTTCTGAGGGGGTCAGGCTGCCAGTCAGGACTTTCAATAGTGTGGATTTACCCGAACCATTGGCTCCTAATATTGCATATTTCTTTCCAAAGCAAAAGGTATAATCGAGATGTCTAAATATCCATTCCCGATTATACCTTCTTCCGATATCTTGCAGTGTTATCTTCAAAACACGCTTTCTTTTAAACTATCCGTTAGATCTGCCCTGTCCAAACCCTCTGATAACACCACGATTGGAGTTACGAACGAAGGTAAGAATTTCGTCCCTTATCTCAGTTGCCTTGAATTCGGCTTCGACGATATCCAATCCTTTGGAAAGATTTCCATTTTGGATGAACAACACGCGGTAGATTCCTTGAATCTCATTGATCTGCTCACTGGTAAATCCTCTTCTACGTAAACCAACAGAATTGATTCCTGCGTATGTAATAGGTTCACGTGCGGCTTTAATAAATGGGGGTACATCTTTACGAACCAAGGACCCTCCTGAAACAAATGCATGTGATCCAATTTTGACAAACTGATGTACGGCTACCATACCCGCTAATACGACGTGATCGCCTATCGTGATATGTCCAGCCAATGTACTGGAGTTTGAAAAAATACAATTGTCTCCGATAAAGCAGTCATGAGCAATATGGCTATAGGCCTGTATGAGGCAATTCTTCCCAATGACGGTCTTATACCGATCCTTTGTCCCTCTGTTAATTGTCACACACTCTCTGATCGTCGTATTATCTCCGATCTCCGCAGTAGTCACCTCTCCTTCGAATTTTAAATCTTGTGGCTCACCGGAGATGACGGCTCCAGGATAGATTTTACAGTTTTTCCCGATGCGTGCACCATTCATGATGGTCACGTTGGACCCGATCCACGTACCTTCCCCAATGACCACATCTTTGTGAATGGTAGTAAAGGGTTCGACAACTACGTTTTGGGCTATTTTTGCCTCTGGATGTATATAAGCTAAGGGCTGTATCATTTTATTTCACTTTTACTATTTGAGCCATTAGCTCTGCCTCACTAACAACTTTTTCTCCAACCATGCCTACACCCTTCATGCGTGCTATACCTCTACGGATTGGCTCCATAAGGTCACATCGGAAGATAATTGTATCTCCAGGTACAACTTGATTTTTGAATCTTGCATTTTCTATTTTCAGGAACAACGTCAACCAATTCTCGGGGTCTGGCACAGTGTTCAAAACTAGGATTCCTCCTGTCTGTGCCATAGCTTCAATCTGCAGTACACCGGGAAAAACAGGTGATCCCGGAAAATGTCCCATGAACAGATCCTCGTTCATTGTGACATTTTTCAGCCCGACAACGTGATTGTCTGTTAATTCCAATATTCTGTCCACCATCAAAAACGGTTGACGATGGGGAAGGATTTTCATGATCTGGACCGTATCATACAACGGTGTCATATTGGGATCATATACCTTCACGTGTTTACGATTTTTCTCCTTATTGATGACAGCTCGGATCTTTTTTGCAAATGCCACATTGGCGGCATGTCCAGGACGAGCAGCCATAATATGACCTTTTAGTGGACGCCCGACCAATGCCAAATCGCCGATCATATCTAACAATTTGTGACGCGCGGGCTCATTTTGATACCGCAGCTGGATATTATTCAAAATTCCTTCATTAGCAACATCTATATCATCGCGATTGAAGAGATGGGCTAACTTATCTAACTCTTCTTTTTCGACGTCTGTATCGACGATCACAATTGCATTGGACAGATCGCCACCTTTGATGAGCCCCTGATTGACAAGAGTCTCCAACTCATGTAGAAAACAGAAGGTCCGCGAAGCTGATATTTCTTTTACAAACTCTCCAATATTGCTGACAGAAGCATGCTGACTGCCTAGTACCGGAGAATTAAAGTCGATCATACATGTCAAACGGTATCCATCCAATGGCATGGCGACGATCTCTACTTTACGCTCGGCTTCGGTATAATGAATATTATCTTGAATTTCATAAAAATCCCGATCAGCATCTTGCTCCTGAAAACCGATGCCTTCCAAGAGTTTTACAAAAGGGGAAGAACTTCCATCTAAAATCGGCACTTCTGGGCCGTCGATATCAATGAGCACATTGTCAATCTGTAATCCCACCAAAGCAGCCATCAAATGTTCGATCGTACTTACGCTGGCTCCGTTCTGAGAAATAGTGGTGCCACGTGAAGTATCAGTTACATTATCTGCGTCTACAGCGATAATGGGCTGCCCATCGACATCCACTCTCCTGAACTTGTACCAATGATATTCGGGAGCTGGTTTAATGGTTAAGGTAACAGATTTTCCTGTATGCAAACCAACACCTGAAATTGAGACTTCAGATTTAATGGTTCTTTGTTTTACATTCATATCTAACATTCTGTTGTTAAGCAATATAGAGTTCTACTTTAGTTTGTTTATTTAATATTACGATCTTGGATTAGTTGTTCAAGATCTGCAATCCTTTTTTCCAATTCGGGGAGCTTACTGTAGAGAACCTGTGAGCGTAATTGAGATTGGTAGGCTGTGGCAGGTGATCCACCCCACTTCTTCGCTGGCTGTACAATCGATCTATTGACACCGGATTGTGCTTGTACCTGACTCCTATCAGCAATGGTGATATGTCCAACAACTCCTACTTGACCTCCCAATACGACATTTTCACCGACTTTAGTACTTCCTGACACACCTGTCTGCGCGGCAATGACAGTATTGTTACCGATTTCAACGTTGTGAGCGATCTGGATGAGGTTATCAAGCTTAACACCCTTACGGATTATTGTTGATCCCATAGTAGCTCGATCGACGACCGTATTCGCACCGATCTCTACATGATCTTCCACGACAACATTTCCAATCTGCGGAACTTTGTTGTAAGATCCGTCTTCCTGAGGGGCAAAGCCAAAGCCATCACTCCCGATCACGACACCAGCATGCAATACCACATGCTGTCCCAAAATACATTCTCCGTATACTTTTACTCCAGGAAAGAGAGTCGTATGGTCGCCTATTGTCACGCCGTCGCCAATATATACGTGCGGATAGATCTTAACGTGTTGCCCTATTGTGGAGCCTTTGCCGACATAAGAGAATGCTCCTATGTATACATTATCGCTCAATACAACTGACTCATGTACAAAAGAAGGCTCCTCTCGGCCGCTTCTCTCTAACTTCATCTGATTATAATAGGTCAATAGCTCTGAAAAAGAGGAGTATGCGTCCTTTACTCTGATCAATGTTGATTCGACCTGTTGGGTAGGTTGAAAATCAGCATTCACAACAACTATTGAAGCTTTTGTGCTATACAGGAAATGTTCGTACTTAGGATTCGCCAAAAAAGAAAGATCACCAGATTTCGCTTCTTCTATTTTAGCCAATTGACTGACGACAACATCAGGATTTCCCTCGATATTGCCTTGGAGTAATGTGGCTATTTGTTGTGCAGAAAATTGCATTTTACAAATGTATACGTTTTTGTTAATTATTCTTTATGTTTTTGCTTAATCCATGGATATCCGACCTCTTTTGGATAGGATACAGCAAATTTTTGAACCTTTTTAGCCAAAGCTTCTAAATTGGAAAGATCCGAGGCCTCGGTAATGTCTTTTACCTCCCCTCTTTTGTTTATAATTTTGATACTATCTTCTTTAGAGGTATATGCACTATTATGAACCTCCTGAGCAAAAACAAAATAGGCCAATTCATCATCAGATACTCCAAAATAAGCTTTTACAGCTTCGTGAATAGCGGTGATGTCATCTGTTGAAAATGCTTCATTACTCATAACGGTCCTAAACAAATCTCTGGCCATTAGTTTTTGACAGAGCATACTTAAGATTTTATCCTCGTGATCCACCCAAGCTTTAATCGCGGACATGATATCCGTATCATCTAAACGAGTAAACCACTGTAAATGTGACTCCTCCAGTAAAAAATTATCAATGGTAATTTTATTCTTCAAGAAATGAGACAGTGCAGGAGAGGCAAACATATCCGCTCCATTATTACTCAATTCTTTCGCACGTTTAAGCGCTTTGATCAACATCTGCTCCGCTCCGATCACTGTTTTATGAAGATATACCTGCCAATACATTAGTCTTCGGGCAATCAAAAACTTCTCAACGGAATATATACCTTTGAGTTCTACGACCAGTTCATCCTGATGAACGTTGAGCATCTTTATAATTCGATCAAATGAAATAACACCTTCAGACACTCCGGTAAAGAAACTGTCTCGGTTTAGATAATCCATTCTATCGGTATCCAACTGGCTAGAGACTAATTGGTGAAAGAATTTGCGCGGGTACTTCCCATTAAAAATTGTAATTGCCAAATCCAAGCGTCCCCCAAACTCTTCGTTGATCCTATCCATTAATAGCGATGATAGCATTTCATGCGAAACACCGTCTATAAGCGTATGCTCAAGTGAATGAGAAAAGGGTCCATGACCAATGTCATGAAGAAGGATAGCGACTAATGCGGCTTCTTCTTCTTCCACGGATATCTGTATTTCCTTGCTTCGCAAGGTATCAATCGCCAATGACATCAAGTGCATAGCACCAATTGCATGTTGAAAGCGCGTATGCAAAGCACCAGGATACACAAGGTGTGTCATGCTGACCTGCTTGATATATCGCAAGCGCTGAAAATATGGGTGCTGAATAAGATCAAAGACAAACCCGGAAGGGATTGTAACAAACCCATAAACAGGGTCATTAATTATTTTTTTCTTATTCAATTTAGACTGCACGTAAAACCCATTTAGACCACAACTACTACGAAACAAACTTAAACTTAAATTATGTTTATTGATAGCAAGGCAGATACATTTATCTTATAAAGCTAAGATAGCGCAAAGATACGGAGTTGCCCGTTAAGAAATGTTAAAAATCCACAATTAAACTCCCAAATTGGCTAAGTTAGCGATGTTACAACATCCTATTTGAAGCAAAAATAAGTATCTTCGAATGGCAAAATTAGTTTTTGGATTTCTACTAAATTTCATCAGCTATTAAAAATAAAGAATCCCTATGCAGAAAACACATATACTTTGGGCAGATGACGAAATTGAGTTCCTCAAACCTCATATCCTCTTACTGGAAGAAAAGAATTATAAGGTAAAAACGGTCAACAACGGCAATGATGCAGTTGAAGCCTTCAAAAAGGAGCCTTTCGACTTAGTTTTCCTGGATGAAAATATGCCTGGACTCACAGGACTGGAGACATTGGCGATACTCAAATCTATCAATCCATCTATTCCGACAGTGCTTGTCACCAAAAACGAAGAAGAGCATTTGATGGAGGATGCCATTGGAAGTAAAATTGATGATTACCTGATCAAACCGGTGAACCCTAGACAGATCTTATTGACGATTAAAAAATTCACGGAGAATAAGCGATTAGTGAGTGAAAAAACATCTATGGCCTATCAACAGGATTTTCGCAATCTGGGTATGATCCTGAATGACAATCTGGACATCAGTCAGTGGACAGATGTATATAAAAAACTGATCTACTGGGAGCTCTCCCTAGAAAAACTGGAGGACTCCAACATGCACGAAATCCTGACGATGCAAAAGTCCGAAGCAAATATGTTATTTTCCAAGTTCATTGAAAAGCAGTATACGCATTGGATGAAAAATCCGGAAGAAGGGCCTACATTATCCCATCAGCTATTTAAGAAGAAAGTGTTTCCTGGCATGCAGGAGGACAAGCCTACTTTCTTTTTCTTAATTGATAACCTGCGCTACGACCAATGGAAAATTATCAATGACAGCATGACAGACTATTTTCGTCTAGATGAAGAGGATAGCTATGTCAGCATCTTACCAACAGCGACACAATATGCACGTAACGCTATATTCAGTGGATTAACGCCGCTTGAGATGGAAAAAAGATTTCCGAACATGTGGCAAAATGACGAGGATGAAGGCGGAAAAAACCTTTACGAGGATAAGTTCCTAGCAGATCAGATCAAGCGGCTCTATCGAAGAGATATCAAACATTCCTACCACAAGATATTGACGCTGGAACAGGGTAAAGATGTCCTTGACAACGTCAACAATCTCATGCAGAATGATCTCAACGTACTGGTCTACAATTTTGTAGATATGCTATCGCATGCGCGTACAGATATGGCCATGATTCGCGAACTGGCTAATGATGAGGCGGCCTACCGTTCACTCACGTTATCCTGGTTTGAGCACTCTCCGCTACTGGAGACATTAAAATGGCTGTCTCAGCGCAATGTGCGCGTTATTATCACGACAGATCATGGGACCATCCGCGTCAAAAAGCCAAGTAAGATTATTGGAGATCGAAATACAAACACCAATCTCCGATATAAACAGGGCAAAAACCTAAATTATCAAGACAAAGATGTATTTGTCATCAAGAATCCACATGATGCACAATTGCCCAAGCTTCACGTAAGCTCGACCTTTGTATTTGCAAAAGAGGATACCTACTTTGTATATCCCAATAATTACAATCAATTTGTCAATTACTTTAATGGGACATTTCAACACGGAGGCATCTCTCTTGAGGAAATGATCATCCCTTATGCTACGTATTCAACTAAATAGCGATCAGCACATTAAAGCTCTCTATCGTCATTCCGATTGAGGAGGAATCCGAACAATTCTTCTAAGAAATGCTCTCTCTCCTCGCCGAAATGACGATATTATTTTACTCTTCGGCCTCTGCCATCACGAAAGATTAATCTATAATCTTCTTATCTCGAATCGAAGTATTATTTTTACAGCATGGAAACACAAGTAAACCATGTCAATCAACTGGGGCGTGTAGCTCGTGAAATACTACAATCCTTTCCCACATCGAGAGTATTTTTACTTTACGGGGATATGGGAGCGGGTAAGACAACTTTCATCAAGGCTATTTGCCAAGAGCTCGGTGTAGTGGAGTCCACTTCCAGTCCTACATTCTCGATTGTCAATCAATATCAATCTCCCGAAGGAAGTGTATACCATTTTGACTTCTACCGCATCAAAGACGAACAGGAAGCTTTTGATATGGGGTATGAGGAGTATTTCTACTCAGGAGACTACTGCTTCATTGAATGGCCTGAAAAAATCGCAAATCTACTTCCTCCAGATGCTAAAGCTATCACCATCGACACGATAGATGAAAATACACGAAGAATTCAAGTAAAATAAATCCACTGAAAAGCAGCTGTTTACACTTAAATCAGCTGTTTTTTTTATACCGACGCAACCTTTATCTCTAAATAGACGTCTTCCTAATAACAAAACCGACGAACACCTTGGAAAAGAATGCTATTGATCAAATATGGAAAAAATGTAAGACTTCCGACCGCAAATCGCAGTCTTTACTTTACCATCATTTTGCACCAAGGATGTATGCCCTCTGTCTACGATATGCCGGCAGCACATTAGAAGCAGAGGATATGTTGCAGACGGGTTTTATTAAGATATTTGACAGACATGATCAATACGACGAAAGAGGATCACTGGAAGGCTGGATGAAGCGCATCATGATTAACAATGCCATTGAGCTGCTACGCAAGAATAAAATGAGCTTCTTTACAATTGACGACAATACGGAAGCACAATTTCAAAGTGGTGACATGGGCTATGATCCTACAGAATATCAGGATCTGATCCAATTGATCAAGGGGCTACCGGTAGGCTATCGAACAGTATTCAATATGTATGTCATAGAAGGGTACTCACATAAGGAAATTGCTGAACTACTCCATACGAGTGAAGGCAATTCTAAATCTCAACTCTCCAGAGCCAGAACCTGGCTGAAGGGGAAATTGAACAAAACGGAGGAACTAAAAAAATGAAAGACAACGAACTAGACAATCTATTCCGATCGCAAGTCGAACATGCGGAAGAATTACCGAGTCTGGAAGTATGGGATCATATTGCCCAAGGATTGTCCCGACAGGAAAGGCGTCGTGCGGGGAAATCGGTAATCAAAAAAATCACATACTTTACCGGCATCGCTGCAGCAGTCACCATTGTCGGAATCTTTACATTTTGGCACATACAGGCTCGAAGACATCCACAGGACCGAGCACTAGTGTTGAAAGCGGTGACACCAGCACCAGAAAAGAAAGTGTTGAGCACAGAATCCATAGCCCATATGGAGCATAAAAAAGTAGAAGTGAGGAGCAGCGAACCTGTAGACTTACCTTTAGCACAGGTTGTGACGAAGACAGATCCATCGCATCGTGCTAAACGGGAAAAAATTGGGACCGACGTTCGAGAAGACATCATTTCAGATCAGGCTCTGATCAGCGAAGTCAAAACCAAACTACTCAAAACAGACAGTCTTCAATACAACATCACTTTACCGCAACTCCAGGCGTCTCTGGAAGCGCCTCCATTAAAACCGTTAGTAGAAAACCCTGAGGAAGAAGAGACGATGGTCGCTCAGCGTGATAGTCCGGCTCGAAAATCAATCAGTGTAGGAGGTATCCTCAATTCATTGATCGGAAAAGTAGATAAATCAGATGGAAGAACTTTAGAATTCCATACGGATGAAGAGGGATCGATCAGTCTACAGTACATTGCTAAAAACAGAAAGAAAAATAAGTAAATTATGAATAAGATAAGAACATTAATCGCTATCCTAATGGTAACGGCATATGGTACGCTAGCGTATGCCCAAGACAATGACTCTACCCGTGTCCGACAAGACAGTATTCACAAGAAACACCGGTCATATTCGACTAACATTGGTAAAGATGACACCGACAAAACGATAAGATACCCACGGACATTTTACGGGATCACTTTCGCCAGAGTAGATTGGGGATTTTCGAGAATGATTGATAATGGCAGCTTTAGTCTGTCTGATGACAATCAGTTCTTAAACTATAAACGGGGTAAGACGACCAACTTTGGTTTTGACATCGCACAGTTCGGTGTTAGGATGAATGATCATATGCGGATATATCTATCGACAGGATTTGAATGGAACTACACACGATTGAAGGAAAATATACTCTTAAATCAACACAGTACTCCACTAAGTTATGAGGTACTGGACCGGAATGATGTAAACTTCGAAAAAAACATTCTCACCTCGACTTATTTACGTATTCCGTTGACTGTCGAACTCAGAAGTCGAAGAATGGCCAACGGAGATCGTCTGAAGGTTGCTTTTGGTCCGATAGGAGGTGTCCTTTTAAAGGGTAGCCAACGCCTAAAGAGTGACAAAAATGGCAAGCAGAAGTTTCGTGACGACTACAACCTACAGCAATTCCAGTATGGCGCATTTGTCCGGGCAGGATTCGGAAGCTTTGGATTATTTAGTAAATACTATTTCAACGATATATTTGAAAAAAGCCCAGATCAAAAGGACTTAAACAATTTTACTTTCGGTATTACATTCTTTATGTAGGAACATTCGCGGGATTGACCATTGATTTGGCCACAAATAAACTGTATTTTTGTATCTGATTTTAATAAAATCAGATACATTCTTTTTTTATACCACTATGCAAGAACTTTCTCCCTGTCAGTTTATCCCATCTGATCAACAACAATTAGGTTTATCGTTAATCCACGGAGAGAATGTAAGCTGCATATTCGAAAATAAAGAAAAAGTCAAAGCGGTAGATCAGGTCAATTTTGACATCGAACAGGGACAGATTACGGCCATCATTGGGGAGTCTGGAAGCGGAAAGACCACATTATTAAAGTTGATCTATGGCCTCCTGGAACCCAATACCGGAAGCATTAGATACAAGGGGTGGCTCGTCCCGACACGAAGAGATAAACTCATTCCGGGTCATCCTGCTATGAAACTCGTATCACAGGGATTTGACGATCTCAATCTCTATGCGAAGGTCTGGGACAATGTTGCCTCTCAGCTCTCCAATACCAATCTTACACTCAAACAGGAAAGAACCCAGCAAGTATTGGAAAAATTAAAGATCGCGCATCTGGCAAATCAGCGGGTCGCCGATCTTAGTGGCGGAGAAAAACAGCGAGTAGCGATCTCTAGAGCACTCATCAACGACCCTGAGGTATTGCTCATGGATGAGCCATTCAATCAAGTCGATGCATCATTTCGGGACAATCTCCAGCATGACATCCGACAGATTGTAAAGGACACAGGGCTGACTGTCGTACTCATTTCACATGATCCCGCAGAAGTACTATCCCTCTCTGACAAATTGATCGTCATGAAAAAAGGGGCAATTGTGGATCAAGGGGCTCCCCATGAATTATACTATACCCCTCGTAGCGCATACACTGCGCTTCTTTTATCCAAGAGCAACATTCTCTCTAGTGAACAGGCCGCGACTATAGGCATCCAGGCAACCGGCACAGTAGCGATCCATCAGGAATGGATAAAAATCCACGAAACACCGACCGGCACAATGACCATCAAGGATATACGCTTCCGAGGATTCTATCGGGAACTCACAATAGGTAATGATGCGCTCTCCTTGCATATGATAGACCATCCAATCTCGGCCTTCAAAATTGGGATTCGAGTCTCCATTAGTATTGAAAATTATCTTAAATTCTGACCCTATTCTCCCAGTTCTTGATCAAGAATATCTAAGATCTTCTTAAATTCTTCGGCGCTATACCCTATTGATTGATAGATAATCTCTCCTTTCCTATTGAGGATAATATTTCTAGGGATTGCACTATCCGCAAACAGCCCGAATACACCCCTTTTCAAATCTGGAAATACAGGAAAGGTGTATCCTTCTTTCGTCATGAAAGGATCTAGCTTATCCCAGCCCTCTTCCCTTGCAAACACTAATAGTGAAAAATCCTCACGCGACTGGTAACGCGACCATATTTCCTTTTCCACCCGGGGCAGCTCCTCCCGGCAGGGCGGGCACCATGTCGCAAAAAAATTGATGAGCACCACCTTGCCCTGAAGGTCTTTGGCGTGAAAGGTCTCGTTATCCTTGTTTTTCCACTCAAAATTAGGCGTGGGATCTCCCAATTTGACTTTCCACTCGTTACTATCCTGTCCAAAAGCGGCGAAGGTTGCTAGTAGGGCAAACAATAAAAATAGATGTTTCATATTATTTCAATTTGGTCATCCAGAGAAGGCAGGTCTTCAGCCATTTCTCTTCACTGGTCTTATTGAGTAATCCAAAGCCATGTCCTCCATTAGGATAGGTATACAGCTCGTTGGATATACCATATTTTTTGAGTGCGGCCTGATATCGATAGGTATTCTCTACGACCACTACCTTATCGTCTAGTGCGCTCATCAGGAATGCAGGCGGTGTGTCTTTAGTCACCTGTAATTCATTAGAATATAACTGTACATCTTCTGACGAGGGAGATCGCCCTAGCAGATTCACTCGTGACCCCATATGGGTAATGGTGGTATCCATCGAAATGACAGGATAACATAGAATGGAAAAATCCGGTCTCAAGCTCGTTTTTAGATCGTTCTCGATATAGCTTTTCTTATAATGAGTAGATAGTGTAGCGGCCAAATGTCCTCCAGCAGAGAATCCCAATACGCCCAATTTCGCGATATCGACGTCTAACTCTCTTTGGTTTTCCCGGATCAATTGCATGGCACGTTGCGCATCTTGCAAAGGACCGATCCGCTTGTCATCCATAATTTCCTCATGGGGCAGCCTATATCGCAGCACGAATGCGGTGTATCCATTTTTTGCAAATTCGTTGGCGACCTGATGCCCCTCATGATCAATCGCTACGTGCGCATAGCCTCCACCTGGAATGATGAGTATACCAATGTGCCTATCTACTGTGGTAGGCTTGTAGACATAAAGCTCTGGAATATTCTGCTGATACCGTTCACTAGATTCATGTTTGCTATTGGGTATTCCGTTGGGGTACATATCTATCTTGTGTTGTGCTTGGGCACTTCCCATTATCATCGTTGTCAATAAACTAAATAGAATAAACGTTTTCATAACCTACAAATTGGAGACAATAATAAGGTCTAGATCTTTTGCAGAAAGATTAAATTTACTGGCCATATCCTTATTTGTTAGATTTCCCTGATACAGATAAATTGCACTGCGGATACCTTGATTCGCCCAGATCATCTTATTCATTCCTCCAGCTTCTCCGATCTGTAAAAGTATGGGAGTAAAAATATTGGTCAATGCATAAGTTGCTGTACGAGCCACTCGGGAGGCAATATTAGGTACACAGTAATGGATCACATCATATTTACGAAAGATGGGTTTGTCATGACTCGTCACCTCAGATGTTTCAAAACATCCTCCTTGATCGATACTCACATCAATTAGGACCGAGTTTGGCTTCATCTGCGCCACGGTCTCCTCTGAAATGATACAAGGGGATCGTCCATTTGTAGCACGTACTGCAGCGATGACCACATCACAGGAGCGCACGGCTTTATTGAGGACAATAGGCTGCATTACGGAAGTAAACACCCGACTGCCTACATTATTCTGCAATCTTCGAAGTCTGTATACCGAACTGTCAAATACTTTAACCTGGGCACCTAATGCGATCGCCGTACGCGCAGCAAATTCTCCAACAGTCCCAGCACCGATGATCACCATCTCCGTCGGTGGGACACCTGTCACTCCGCCCAACATCAATCCCTTTCCTTCAAACACATTACTCAGATATTCAGCAGCGATCAACACAGATGTAGCTCCCACAATTTCACTCATCGCCCGAACTACCGTAAGGTGGCAGCCTTCATCCTGTAGATATTCGTAGGAAAGCGCTGTAACCTTCTTGCGCATCAAAGCCTGCAGTACTTCTAGGCTCATCATTGAAGGCTGTTGAGATGAAAATAACACCTGTCCGGCTTTCATTCCATTTACCTCATCTAATGTCGGACTGGCAACCTTTATGATTAGATCCGCTTTATATACCTCCTCACTACTGTAGACAATTAGTCCCCCCTGTTCGCTATAATGTTGATCCAAGAAATTGGATCCTGCTCCTGCGCCGGACTCAATTATCACCTGATGTCCATTTTCCATTAGCAATGCTACAGAAAGTGGTGTCAAAGCAACCCTGTTTTCCTGAAAGGATACTTCTTTAGGAATACCTATTGTCAGGCTGTTTTTAGACTTACCAACCGCCATAAGCGCTTCCTGAGGCTGCATCATGGCTTGTTGGGCTATTTTGGAAATGTTACCCATCTATACAAAATTATTCTGTCACTAATTTAGGTAAATATTAAGGTTTCTAAAAGAAAACCATATTCTTTTACTATTGTTGAACAATAATCGTTGATATTCCTATCATTTGATAAAGAAAAAAGTTTAGATTTGCTTAACTATAGTCCCCATTAAAGAAAATGAAAATACTAAATTCAGTCAATCAACTGAGTATCGTTCCACGATGGATCATATTCCTTTTTGATATTGCCTGTGCGTCTTTTGCCTTCTTCCTAGCCTATTCTGTATATTACAATTTCTCACAAGAAGCATTTTACAGACCTACGTTAGCAATAGAGTTTCTCTACGCGATGACCATGACTTCCACCGCTTTTTTGATTTTCAAAATGCACACTGGAATTATTAGGTACACCAGTGCCGTAGATTCTATTCGTATACTTTCGACCATTCTCTTTATTGTTATCATCCTATTTGCGGTCAAGTTGACATTGATCGCGCTTCGGATCCCTACTATTCTTCCTACTAACCTTATTATTCTTTACGCGCTGTTTGCTTTTGTATGTCTAGTAATTTATCGGACGTCTATCAAAGTTTTCTTTCAGTATACAAAAGCGACAAGAGATACCAAAAAGAACACGTTGGTATTTGGTGCAGGTGATTTAGGAATAGCCGTAAAAAGAACAATGGATCATGACCTGCGGTCTGTGAATGCCATCATTGGCTATTTGGACGATAGTGATCAAAAGATCGGAAAATCCATCGACGGGGTAAAAATATACTCCCCTAACGACCTGGATAGGCTCATTAACAAGTTGAGCGTAGAAGAGTTGATCATTGCCTCCCACAATATCCCTGCCCACCGCAAAAATGAAATCATTGACATCTGTCTGGAGTATGATGTGAATGTATTGACATTGCCTCCAATACAGAAAATCATTAATGGTGACCTGAATCCTAATCAAATCCAAAAGATCAAGATCGAAGATTTACTGGAACGTGATCCTATTAAAATATCGAACAACAATATTCTTGATCAATTACAGGGTAAGCGCATACTTGTCACCGGAGCTGCTGGTTCTATTGGAAGTGAGATCTCCAAGCAATTGGGTAAATACTCTCCCCAGATGATCATCTTATGCGATCAAGCAGAGTCTCCACTACACAATCTACAGCTGGATCTTCAAGACTTGTACAAGAATCAAGTATATCATACATTCATTGCTGATGTAAAGAATCAGGAGCGAATGATCGCACTCTTTGAAACGTTCAAGCCACATTTCGTCTATCACGCGGCAGCCTACAAACATGTCCCTATGATGGAGAATCACCCTATAGAAGGTGTTCGCACGAATATATTTGGGTCTTTCAATATTGCAAATCTAGCGGTGCAGTACGATGTTGAAAAATTTGTATTTGTATCAACAGACAAGGCTGTAAACCCGACAAATATCATGGGTGCTACGAAGCGGATAGCGGAGATATATGTGCAGTCATTAAATACCCACATCCAAAAGATGAATCCAGAAAAGCGCACGACTCGATTCATTACCACCCGATTTGGAAATGTATTAGGCTCAAATGGGTCTGTGATTCCGAGGTTTAAAGATCAAATTGAGAAAGGTGGCCCCGTTACTGTCACACACCCTGAGATCACCCGATATTTTATGACGATTCCGGAGGCCTGTCAATTGGTTATTGAAGCTGGTAATATGGGCCAAGGAGGTGAAATATTTGTTTTTGACATGGGAAAATCTGTCAAAATTGTCGAATTAGCTGAGAAGATGATCAAACTTTCGGGATTCACACCTAACAAGGATATCCAAATAAAGTTTACAGGCCTGAGACCAGGAGAAAAGCTATACGAAGAACTGCTGAACGATCTGGAAAATACGATGCCTACCCATCATGAAAAAATCATGATCGCTCAAGTTCGAGAAAATGACTTCGGCTATGTAAATCAAGAGCTTACCAAGCTATTTGAGATTGTCAAAACTCAAAATGAAATAGACATGGTTAGACAAATGAAACGAATAGTCCCTGAATTTAAAAGTCAGAACTCCATTTACGAATCGTTGGATAAAGAGAAGATCCATATTCAATAACCCAATCATTCTTAATAATATAAAATCAAAACACTTGCAAATAATTTTTAAAAGTGTAATTTTGCTTTCCGAATTTTTATTTTTTGAAAATGTCAAATAATCAAACCCGTGCAGCTGAACCTGCAAATAAACCTCAAAAAGGTTCATTTTTTGTTGAAAACCAAAAAAGTATCACTTTTATTGTCAGTGGCATTGCCGTCCTTATCATATTATATTTCGGTTATCAAAAGTTATATCTAGCTCCAAGAGCTGAGAAAGCAGCTAATTTGACATTCAAAGCAGAAGAGTATGCCGCATCTACTGATGACTCGTTGCATAAAAAAGCGATTTCAGGGGATGGTTCATACCCTGGATTCAAAGAGATCGCCGATGAGTACTCCAATACAAAATCTGCTAACATTGCCAATGCATACCTTGGCGGCCTATATTTAAAAGAAGGTAAATATGCTGAAGCAATTCAAGCGCTGGAGAAATATTCTGAAACAGGTAGTGAAGTCCTAGATCCATTAGTCGTTGGTCTATTGGGTGATGCGTATTCAGAACAAAAAGACTATAATAAAGCAGCTTCTTTTTATAAGCAAGCAGCCGAAAAGAAAGACAACTCGTATACTTCGCCCCTATTTCTTAAGAAGTTGGGACTCGTATATGAGCAGCTAAAAGATTATAAAAAAGCAGAAGAAGCCTATACAAAAATCAAGAACAATTACCCAGAGAGTCAAGAAGCTTCTTTAGTAGAAGGATTGATCGCTCGTGTCAAAGCTGAGCAATAGGGATTCTGACCGTATAAGATATCCATCAAAAGGCCACTAAAATAGTGGCCTTTTTTTATTGGACATTCGTGATTGCAAAGCATTTTGTCTAAGTTTGTAGCCATATGGCAAGTAATTTAAAAAACTTATCGGACTTCTCTCATATCCAGGTCAGTGATGCGAAAGATTACAAATTTGGGATCGTCGTATCGCAATGGAATGCACAAGTTACCGGTGCCCTGTTGAATGGTGCTATTCAAGGACTATTGGCACACAACACCGAAGAGGATAACATCGAAATTGTTGAAGTCCCAGGAAGTTATGAGCTTATCTCTGGAGCGGACATCTTATTACGGGATCAAACATTTGATGCAATTATCTGTTTAGGATGTGTGATACAAGGAGAGACCCGTCATTTTGACTTCATCTGTGACGCTGTAGCTCATGGAGTCTCAAATGTCGCACTTAAGTACAATAAGCCCGTTATCTTTGGCGTATTGACCACAGATAATTTGCAACAGGCGGAGGACCGCGCAGGAGGTAAACACGGAAATAAAGGAGAGGAAGCGGCAATAACAGCTATCCAAATGGCTCACATCAGCCATAAATATGCACAACGATAGTACTTCTGCATCTTGTTTAAATAAATTCACTTGTCTCAGCGAGATTTGAGTCTCAAATAGACAGCACACATGATAGGATGTTATTTACTGATTTGGGCTGCGTTTATATTTTTCGGAATGACTTCAACGTCCTCCCGTCCATCCGAAAAAACAATACGTAGCTTATAATTCCAATTCTTAGAAAAAACGAGGACAATATAGCCAGCGTATTTTATAGATTTCCAAAAAACCAACTAACAATATAACCCCACCATGTTAGTTGTCTATTCTTATAATGTTATGGATATGAAAACTTTTAAATTTTTATCGTTTATACCCTTCTTTTGTGCCATTTTTTTCTCTAATAATCTGATTGCCCAAGAAACGGTCTCGATCAACAAACTGTGGGAGGGAATTGGTGGCAAAGCTAAATGGGATGAGACACATTTCATTTTATTCTCAGCCTCTGGCAATAGTGTGTCGAGTATTATGGAGAATCCACGTAAATTCTTAATCAACCGAAAGAATGGCGACTCTCGATTCGAAGGGTCAACATCCTCTGGAGATGAGATTGTGCTCTTGTTCAATTACAAAACCAATAAAATAAAGAAACTCTACTTAAATGAAGTAGAACAGACAAATCTGGAAACCTTTGCTTCTAAAAGTTTTCCAATGATATCAGAGCAGTTCAAAAAAGACATTTCGCTTCTTTTTTTACCGACAATCCTAGGCACTAGACAATTCAAATCCAGTGAACTCCAACAGAAGATCGTAGATACCGAAAAGCTGACCACGGTAAGTGTTAACTCCACATCGGACATGAATGTTAGGATCAGTGGAAAGTTATATTTTAATTCCGATAATGGTCGGATTCGTCGTTGGGACCCGACTACCGATGAAGACACTGTTCAATATCTTGTTGACAATTATAAGGACATCGGTGCTGGGCTAATTTTACCTACGACCTTTAAATCCTTAAATGATAATAATAAAAGTGTCGCTTTCACGACGGTAGCTGCTTTCGTGGACATGGAGCTGACCAAATTCTCTTCACTATAACGAGTTTACAATATGATTCAGTGGAAAAATCTCACAACAGTACAACAGCTTGACGAGCTTTCTCAAGACAATCAAATCCATGTTATTTTTAAACATAGCACACGTTGCTCAGTAAGTAGCATGGCTAAGCGTTCATTGGAGTACAGTAAGGACCTACTCCCTGATTCCTACAGTCTTTATTACCTTGATCTAATCAGCTTTAGAGAGGTGTCTAATGCCGTAGCTGAAAGATGGAATATCAGCCACGAGTCTCCACAGATATTGATCATCAAAGGAGACGAGTGCCTATACCACGCATCACATAGCGACATTGATATGGCTGACATTGTCAAATTTATTGCATAGATTAATTAGAGGAAATAATACTTCCTCTAATTAATCATATTTAAAACTAAATGTTCGTCCTTTTCTTCCGTTGGAGGAGAATACTGCAAAAGAATAGGTTTTTCCCTTTTCTAGAGCAACAACCCCATTTGTCACGAGCGTAGATTTAAGCGATGGCTCAGATGCATCCGATGTATAGAAAACCTGAAAAGATGGGTATTCCGTATTGACAAGTGCTTTCCCTCCTTCTATCTTAACCCCAACAGCCGGAAGTCGGTAGGCGTAGCCGCCATTGATCTTATCCAGTTTCGGCAGTTCGACTTCTCCGATTTTCTTTGAAAACGCAGCAAAGTCCTTGTCAAATTTTTTGACATCAAAAGAAGTTGCTACTTCCCAATTTTTCTCAGGTGCCCACGCACGCTCTGCTACAGCTAAGAATCTAGGGAATACGAGATATGCCATATCCTCAGCGCTTGATATTGTCTCGGACCATATCGCTCCTTTTACTCCTAGAAAATTGGCTTTCCCTTTTGCTGTAAGTCTTGTTTTATTCTTAAAGTAAGATACGCCTTTTGCTTTTCCTTTTGCTATCTCTGTGACATTTACAAAGAAGTTTTCGGGAGCAAATGTGTATGCTTCCCGGAGGTTAATATAAGCGGCCCAATTTAAGCCCGTTTCGGCAAAGACTGGATTCCATGCCATATCCAGATAGAAGTTACTTGCACTCGCAAATACGACTTTATAACCTGCATTTGCCAGTCGATAGGCCAGATCTTCCTGTCCTCCTCCAATGAGATTATTCCAGACGTCCAATTGGATTCTATCATTCGCCAATTTCGGATTCACATCCATCCCTTTCCCGTCATTATACATCCCCATCTCTTCCCATCCTTCCATGATTAAGCCTCGCTCCTGAACGATCTTATTAATCTTATTAATATAGTATGGCCATACATCATTGACTGTTTTAAGATTGGCCGTCCTCATCAACTCCAATATCTTTGGCGACTTCTCCCACACACCCGCCGGCACTTCGTCTCCACCAAGATGCACCGTTCTCAGCTCCACTCCTGCCTGTTGGTGCATTTTTTTCAATTCGTCTACTACCTTTCCTATAAAGGTATAGGTCGATGGGAGACCCGCATTGATTACATTGTCGTTCCAGTTTTGTGCAGAGTTGTAAATAGATTGATCATTTGGATCATGCAAGAGATACTTTTCAGCCTCCTCCTTCTGTCCCAATTTCAGGTATTTATTATACCGCATTTCCATTGCCTTGATAGCTGCGCGTGCATGCCCAGGGGTTTCAATTTCGGGTATTACTTCAATATGTCTTGCTTTTGCATATTGCAAGATCTCGATATAGTCCTTAACAGTATAGTATTGCCTTCCTTTCCCTTTTACACCAGACCTATATGCCGGCTGTAGCGAGTTACCATCTGCAAATGAGGCAGACCGTTGGCTACCTACATCCGTAAGCTCAGGAAGCCCTGGAATCTGAATTCTCCAAGCTTCGTCCTCGGTGAAATGAAAATGAAAAACGTTTAATTTATACATTGCCATGGCATCCAACATTTTCATGACCATTTTCTTGTCTTGAAAGTTGCGCGCCACATCCATCATAAATCCGCGATACTTAAATCGAGGCTTATCCGTGACCTTTACATAAGGTAGATAAGCGGTAGCTTCTGTATTATCATTCGGTAGAAGGAGTGATTTGAGGGACTGCAACCCATAAAATGCTCCGACAGGACCTGAAGCACCGATGACAATTCCTCCACCATCTATAGTCAAAGTGTACTCATCTGTATCAAGCCCCTGCGACTTCTGAATAGAGATAACCCCTTTAGCTTTTCCGGAGAGTATTGCTTTCCGTCCCCACCCCTTCATATCTGTCACAAAAATCCTGGCTTCGGCCAGAAAGTCGGCATCGCTTTGCACAGTCAGCTTCTCTGGCAACAAAAATGTACGCTCCGCATCCTTTACCAAGGAGACAGGTGTCGGCAAAATCAATTGTGCCTGTTGAGAATTCCCCATTAGGTTGAATGCATACTGCTTGGCCAGTACATCCATCTTTTGCGCATTACTCATGGTCGGCTCGATCACCTTATAACGAGTGACATCAAACTTATCACCCTTATCATTAACGAAATAAAGTCCTCCCGGTGCTTTGCTCGTGGTGCGTAGCGGTGCTATTGCGTCAAAAGTTAATACCAGCGAATCTTGAGGTTGGATTGATCGGTGCGAAGCCTCTAAAAAACTCAATTTATACAGATCTCCATTTTTATGCTCTACTTTAAATTTGGTATTGCCGCTATCCTCTTTCACCATATACAAATAGTTGAACATGAGGGACCAGTCACTAATATCGACAGGCTTATTACCTGTATTTTTGATAATAAAAGAAGAAGTCGACGATTCGTCTATAGGTTTGATGTCTTCAATTTTCCAATTCACTTGCAAAGCCGATTTCATTAGCTTCTCTTGTGCATTTGAGTGTGTATAGAGCGTTGTGAACAGCCCCAAAACCACACTCCCCATATATTTTTTATTCATAACTATATTGCAGACGTTTAGAACCAGTTAAAATACGGAAATTCGGCCAAACAAAATCCCTTTTGATAAAAATAAAAATAATCTCAAAATTATTTTGGAAAATAGAATGTTGTTCCTATATTTGCACACCGAAACACAAAAAGGCCCGTTCGTCTAGGGGTTAGGACGCAAGATTTTCATTCTTGAAACAGGGGTTCGATTCCCCTACGGGCTACAGAGAAAGCGATCTACAAAACAGATCGCTTTTTTGTTTTTTAACTATTTTTCCGTCCACAAGTCTCTAATGGCCTCCTAAGAAATTTACATGTACTTGAGTATTCCCAACCTTGTTATCTCTAAGTTTTTTCTCACCGCGTAGCTTCAGAACCTCTCCCTATTTTCATCTATAGTGGATTTTTCGCTTCAAGAATTGTCCTTCCAGCATTCTGTTATAGATTCATTTACGGTGATATCTTCTTTATCAGGGACTAGGTATATCCCAAGATTTCGTTCCATCAAACCTCGATACAGTAAAAATATATAAGCTGCAAAAGCCCCCATTCGATACATTTGCGCACAAATTCAGCAACACTGTTTACATTAGTCTTTTTAAACAAATTCTTTCGATGTGTCCGTACAGTATCAGGTGAAATAAACAGCCTATCTGCAATCTGTGTACTTGAATGTCCTTTTGCTACTAGCACCAACACTTCTCGCTCACGTTTAGAAAGAAGAGGTACACAGGACTTGGGTTCTACTATAGACAGATCAATCTGACAAAAATAATTTTCTTTGGTACCCATATTGGTTACCAGTACTATTTTATTATTCGTGCAGGTAATATGTTGAATATCCGTATGTATATTAAGTGCGGTTATTAATCGTCCTCGTTCATCTTTCGTTAGATGAATGGCTTGATGGTGAAACATATGGTAAGAGCCATCAGCTACTCGCATACGAAAACAATACGAAGTTTTGAGGTACAGTTGATAATTAAAGCCAATCTCCACCATCTTGACCAAAGTTGCCTTCTCAGCCATCAGAACAAAATCCAAATCATCCGGATGGATATGATCAATAATCTGTGATACACTTACAGGATAATCCGGTAAACCATGTATTTTCAAGACACTTTCAGAAACTTGCTGTATCGAAGAGTCTAGAACATTAATGACATAGGAGTAATAAGGTCCTACTACAAAAGCATCGGCCAATGTAGTCGCTAAATCATCTTCTTTTCTAGGTATAAAATCTCTTGGGTGAACATCCTCATAGCTTTCCCATAGATCAGAAAGAAGATGTCGGTATTTCTTCTGTTCCATAAGCATCAAAAAATGATTAGTACTTAAACGGTTAATATAGATTCTAAGGGGTTCGGCTAAAAACAGTGGAAGATACAATATATTTTTATTGCCAACAACCATTTTGTCTTTTCCATGTGAGGTTAACCGCTTTCAATTTTAATATACCCTAATTGGGGTATATTAAGATTCAATACTTTATTTTATTTTAGGAACGAGTTATCATAAATGGATTTAAAGAGCCCCAGTCGTTTTAACGACCAAAATAAGAGATTGACCGATTTTCGTACAGAGGTATTGGTTGTCTGTCCATCTTGCAGCAAACAAGCAATGGCAAGTGTAGACTATTCCGTAAAGAAATCGCGGTTACTGTGTCCATCCTGTGGTTATAGTAAAGAGAAAACAACAGAGGCACGTCTGTTTGGCATTAAAGGACATGTAGAGATGGCTGCACATGTTTATTTCAGTGCAGAATTGTGGTTGGTACATGCCTTTAAAGGAGACGTTGTTTGGGCCTACAATTACGCACATCTTGATTATTTAGAAAGCTACATTGCTGCCACCATACGGGAACATAAAGACCGGACGCATTTTACTCTTTTGGAAAAACTACCCAAATTTTACCATGAGGCCAAAAATCGGAGTGCTTTGTTGAAACTGATCAATAAGATGCGAAGGCGGTAATCAAAGAGTTCCCGTACACAGACTTCAGTCCCTTCCAGGGGCAGTATCTGTTAGACAACACACCTCCTCTATTCAAGCTGATCAATCACTATCACAATAAACCTAGAATAGCAAAGACAAAAATCTATAAATCTGCCTTTTGAAACATAGCGCCGATCTATGTAAAAAATATTTCAAAAATACCCCAATTGGGGTATTTACCCGTATTTTCCTAATTCAGAATTTTGTGTTAAAGTATTAACCAAAAATCAAGTATGCCAATTATTATAAGAATAATGTGCATCATACAAGCGAAGAACAAAGTATTTTAACTTAAAAACTTAGATTATGAGAAAATATATACTAATGCTAATTCTATTCGGTTGGGTAGGGGTAGTGTGGGGGCAAGATACAGCATTGAACTATAATGAAGGCTTGGGAGATACGCTTGCAAAAAAAGAATATACAGAAAAAAATACATTTGTGGGATCTACTAATATGAGAGGAGATTTCTCTGTAGATGTTTCAAAAGACTTCGCTGCCTCATTAAAATTGAACATCGAATCGAAAAATAAAGATTTGAGCTTTTTATTCCAAAATGATTTAGGATCTACTAATAATTACTCTCCCTTATTTGACAAAGGGCAGTGGGCACTTGATAATAGACTCAGTGCTACTGCTAAATGGCATTTTAAGACCACTAGATGGTTTTTTGAATCAGATGTGGATGCTATCAAGTCTGCTTACTCGGAAAAATCAAATGAAAACGTATATAAAGAACTTGAAATGGCAAAAAAATTATCACAATATAGAACTATATGGCTGTCGGGTGGAATAGGTTGGGATTATAAAGAATATTCACTTCTCTCAGATCAACTATCACCTACAATTGAATCTCCCTTTATCTCGGATAGAAAGAACTCGTTTGTGTTATCTGGAGCATTAAATACACTTTGGGTAACTTCTTATCGACACGGCCTATATATAACAGCAAGTCTAGGTTACTCATATCAAAATAAAGGAACAAATTATGAAAAGCTACCCTTTGTTACCGTTTCCAAATATAGTGAAATAAAAGACGATCAGAATAATATTATTAGAGTAAGCGAGCCTGACAAAAAAGGAAGAAAGGGAGCATTAATTGTTAGTAATTCACACACGATCAATGGAGACATTCATTTTACCATTGCGCCACCTAATTCGGCTGTAGGTTTTGATATATTTACCACTCCTACACTTAAATTTATAGGTTCCGATGAAATACTTAATGTCCGCACAGGTGTTAATGTTGCTATCGTAAAGAAGGATAAATCAAAAGTAAATATTGGTCTTGTACTCGATTTAAAAGATCTCACTGAATCATTCAAAAGCAAAGAAGATAAACAAAATCGTATAGTACCTGGATTAATGATCGGAATTCCTATTCCAAGCCTTTAATTCGCTCAAAAATCATCTAAAATGAAAAAACTAATCATACTTTTTGCACTATTCCTTTGGATAGGAACAGCAGATGCACAGACAAAGAAAACTTTATCAAAACCCACAGAATCAAAGGGGCAACCAATAACTTCTGCTAACGAGGAATCTTCTGCTAAAGCCAAAGGACCGACAAAAGAAGAGACGATTACAGCATCAGCCCCAATTTCTTTTGATTAAAAAACAAAAAAGCCATGAAAAATCTCATTTTATTACTTGTTTTTGTTGCCTCATTGACAACAACCTTTGCGCAAAGCACTACTTATCAGTTTGTTTATTATAAAACTGGCACAAATGCCAAGCCGATCTATTATTTTTCGGACTTGCTTACTAACCAAGATTGGTCCAGTAATAAAGACGAAATCAAATCGAAATTCAAATCCTTATTGGCGGAAGAAGGGGTAGAAGCAAACGCACTCCTTATTCAAGAAGGATTAAAGGGTGCAAATTCTGCAGATTCTAAATTTAAAGCGAACGAATTTAAAGAAACACTCATCAAGCTGGATAAAGACAACTTCGAACGTAACCAAAGCCAACACCCAGCAAACAAAAGAGAAGTATTCAGCCCCAGCAAGAAGACTATTAACCTATATAGATTGTAGTATTATATTTTTTCTGATTTAGTCTCGAATGGGGCTTTCTGTTCAGTTACGGCAACATATAAAAAATATGAAACATCTAATTATACTTTTCGTTCTATTTCTCGGATTGGGAACAGCGCGCGCACAAACTGCAGAACAAACAATCGAGTGGCTTAATGCAAAAGTTCCACCTTTACAGCGAGATCCTGATTTCAGTTCGACTATAAGATTTAAAGATGAATTCTGCGAATCGGGAAATTCCATTGAAACAACGACAAAAAACGTTGTCGAATCTCATGTTTTTAATTATTCTAATATAAAAAGTGTATCCTTTATACAAAGTGAGATCAAAAATCAACTATGTTATAAGATTATTTTAACTGGAGACTTTAAAGAAATCAGATTAGGACATGAGGGTAAAATTGAAGGGACCAAAAAAATAGACCGGACAAGTTTTATATTTAATCCTTCAGTACAAAAAGAGGAAATAGCAAGGATAGTAAAGGCTTTGAAACATTTGGCGACTATAAAAGGTGCCAAGCTTTTAGATGATAATTTATTCTAGAGATAAATATCATTTTCAATATTTATCTCTACTACCTCCAACATGCGCCATATCATCATTATATACCTGTTGTTATCATTCCTGTGTGTAAAAGCACAGGAAAAGATAACACTATACAAAGGAAAGAAAACCCGAACCATCCCTCTTATTGAACAAAGGGATAGCTCGGGCTTTGATCCTTTTAAAATTGCCGAACGGGTTGAACTATTATTCTATACCAGCAATCGCATGTCATGGCAGAATAGCGCTGGAAAGAATCTCGACGAACTGCTGACCGATGGTCAGCTAAATATTCCAGCCGACAGCATTGCGGGAAAGGCCCTACTGGACTCAATACAGTCCGCCGATTGGCAATATACCTTGTATCAAAGTCAGCTCTGCGAGGAGTTTATGGCAGCTGGATGCTATGAGCCGCGACATTTGCTCACTTTTTACGGCGAAGAGAACAACGTTATCGGAGCTATCGAGATCTGTATTAGCTGCGCAGGAGCTTGGATCAGTGAAGGGCTACGGTCTTTTGTCGTCTGCTCCGAGCGTATGTCGACCCTCGGGAGTATGGTCGCCCAAATCGCTAAAGATAACAATATCACCATAGTAGAGCCCAAGAAAAGAAATAGGAACAATAGAAAAACAAGGTTTAGATAAACAAACCCATGGATCATATCTGATGACAATACAATATACTGATGAAAAGCAAAGAGAATCAACTGGTTAGTTCCTGGAACAGATATCCGAAAATATTTTCTCCTGAACAGGAATTGGGGAATCATCTCAACCTAATTGATCTGATTGCTGATTTCCTATTTACTGGTGACTATTACTATTATATCATCGAAATCATAGGGCAGGCTCTTTCTAGCCAACACCCGAATATTTTAAAGACACATGGTTTAGAAAGTATACCCCAATCATTGCAGGAGATCGTCGATCTTGTTCACCCTGATGATATTGGATTTGTCATCCTTGCAGAAGAAGCTGCAAGTCGGTATATCCTTCGTATTGGCATACAGCATATCCAATCACTCAAATGCGGTTATTGTTTTCGCATGCGTATAGCCGATGGCACGTACCGATTATTCCATCACCAGTCCATTTCTATTGTAGTGGACAGTAATTTCCGTATAGTTAAAAGCTTGAATATTCATACCGATATCGAACATATTACGAGTATAAACAACCACATCGTCACGGTCATGGGAATTAACGGGAACACTGAATTTCATCAGATTGCCTTAGACGATAACAGAAAGCTCAAGGGGTCGGAATTAAATCTCACTATTCGAGAGCGGGAGATTGTCCGTCACATTGCCAAAGGACATTCAAGTGAAAAAATAGCCCGTATACTGGGCATTACTACCAACACCTGCCGTACACACCGCAAAAATCTGTTCCGAAAAATGGGTTGCCATAGCGTTGCAAGCCTGATCAAAAAAGCCACCGACCTCGGGCTTCTATGACGTCACTATCGCTGCTTTTGGTAAATAACAAGATTAAAAGTTACACGAGGAGATTCTCCCCTACAAGCCAAAAAAAATGATTTATAGAACCGTTCTTTTTTCCTAGCTACTTTTTCGCTCATAGGTCTCTGATAGGATCTTAAAGATCTCTGGATGCTGTTCCTTCAATAATTTCGGTTTCTGAAAAAAGTATTCTGACAATACGGCCAAAAATTCGGCTTCATTGGTCGCAGCATAGTCCCGGATATCCGACTCGTCTCTTCTAATCTGTCTTATGGTCTTATTCATCTCCTTTAACCACGGTCCCACCAGAGACTTTGGGATCAGATATTCTGGAACGCCATCTACTTCATCATCCGCTTTATCAATCAAATGGACAAATTCGTGAATGGCCGTATTGCTCGTACTGCCAATAGCGAAGCCACTTCTCAAGGCCTCTAATGACAGGATCATCTTTCTATTCAATGCCCCATCGCCGACCATACCCAAGATATTGCGATTTGCATTATCCGTATCAAATCTATCATCAAAAGCGTCGGGATAGATAAGCACTTCATCCAGATTTTCATAAGCCCAATTGCTAAAATGGAACAAGGGGATCGTGGCGCTGGCAGCCACTAGAATTTTATCTCCCTCCGTTATTTCTACCCCCTTCTCGGAGGAGACGCGAGTGGTCGCCAGAAAATATTCAACACGCTCACAAAATTCATCTTGCTCCTTTGCATTCAGCTGTCGATAGAAAGCAACTTTATCCTGGAGCACATCTTTCACCAGCGTTACCGGGATATTCTCATTTTCAGGTATGGTACGCTTACGGCCTAAGTTTCTAATGACGTAGGCAATCAACAACGCGCCACCGACAAACAGAATTGCGGTAATGATAACGGGATTATATTCCATGACTAAACATAGATAAAATGCTTTACATTCGTGATGTCTATGACAAAAAAACATGTACAATCTCTATTCTCAGTGCGTTAAAACTGTTGTTTAAACAAAAGTAAACTCATGTATCCCTGCTCTGCTTTAAGACATTATATCAATCGTGTCGATATAGCGAATATTTTATTTGTACGCTACAATTAATATTTCTAACTTCATTCACTAAAATTGACACGTCCATATGCAAAAATACCACTACACTGACGGAACCAATAGTTTTGGCCCCTTTACACTAGAAGAGCTGCGCCACAAAAGCATTACTGCTGACACTTACATATGGACTCCGGAGCTGACCAATTGGACGAAAGCCGGAGAAGTGCCTGAACTAGCTGAGCTTATTAAGGGTGACTTTACAGCACAACATCCTACTGATCAAGTATCAGCCCCTCCTATTCCGCAACAACAAGCTGCTCCCAACTACAACAGTGGGAACGCATATACTCCTCCGACAAGTATTTTTGAGCAACCGCCTAAGACGTATCTTATTGAATCTATTATTGCTACCATTATTTGCTGCATTCCTTTAGGAATTCCTGCAATAATATACGCCACCCAAGTGGAAAGAAAATTCTACATGGGTGACAAGATAGGAGCCGAAGCCAGTTCCAAAAATGCAAAAAAATGGATCATCATTGCAATTGTAGGATCAGTGATTGCCTATCTGCTGTACTTTGGGCTTCTTGGAGGTTTAGCATATTTTGGATCTACCCAGGACACTAGTGACTATTCGTATTAATAGGTATATTATCGGAACCTCCGCCCTCGTATTGGGAGGAGTCTTTATCTACATTTATAGAAACTATGATCCTATGGAACATAGTTTTTTTCCTGCCTGTCCTGTCAAGGCCCTAACAGGCTTTGACTGTCCGGGGTGTGGATCTCAACGCGCGATTCATGCACTACTGAATGGAAATTTTAAAGCTGCGCTCTACTCCAATCCCTTGCTCATGCTTCTCATGCCTTACCTAGCCGTAAACTTATATTTTATTAGACTTCCATTTCTGACAGCCAAGCAATTGAAGTGGCGTAATTTTTTATTTGGTTATCCAGCCATGCTCATATTGAGTACCCTCATTGTTCTTTTTACAATATTACGCAACATCATTTAAATATTTAATTACAGTTTTTTGGATGCTTATACACCATGTCTAAATTATACAATAAATATATAGGCACTAAAAAAATAAGTGTGAAGAACAAGCAATTGGCCATATTGACGATATGCCTGATTTTGATCAATATTCTAAATATTGTATTTAATGCGCTTACCTACCTTCCCAGTGTTGTCAATTTATTATGCGTTGTTGCCATTGTCGTTCACTTTTATATGCTGCGGCGGTCCCTATTGAACACCACTACTGAGCAGTCTAAATTCTGGTACTTTATTTTCTTGACGATGTGCCTCGCCATCATCTGGATACTCAACAATGGTGTGGACAGCAGCATGCCTATCAACTTCATGTTTTACCTGATCACAGGTTTATTAACACTGTCAGGACACTATCGCACAAAATTCATTCGATTTTTTATACTGATTACCATTATTTGTTTAATAATAGATCTATTTTTTCCACAATACCTAGTGCCATATACGGATGACATGTCCAAGCATTTGGACCTCCTCACTTCTTTCTTCATGTGCGTGATTATCACCACTATTATGGTCTCTTCCTACAAAAACGTATATGACTATGAAAAGAAGATTCTCAGCATTCAGAAAAAGAAGCTTGAGAAGTCCCAAAGGGAGCTCATCCAATCCAACAAAATAGCAGAAGCCGCCACCCAGTCCAAATCTAAGTTCATCATGACCATGAGTCATGAAATCAGAACCCCTTTGAATGGTATCATCGGGACTATTGACCTTCTTAAAACCACTCCCCTAGACAGCAATCAACGACTTTTGGTCGACAATCTGCAGGCCAGTAGCCATATCCTTTATGATCTAGTTGCCGATTTGCTGGATATTTCACGCATTGAGGCCAACAAAATAGAGCTCCATCTATCCGAATTCAGTTTAAAAAGTGCTCTTGAAGGTATTGAAAGCGTGCTGCAGCCGATGCTAAAAGACAGAGATCTCACGTTGACGATTGAAATGGGACGTGATAAGTCGCTACGTATTGTTACAGATGAGGCACGGTTTAAACAAATATTACTTAACTTGCTGTCCAATGCTATTAAGTTTACGAGGAAAGGAAATATTAAAGTCAATATTGCTACTTCCATGGTGGATGAGACGACCTATCTAACCTGTGCAGTCCAAGATACTGGCATAGGTATTAGAGAGGAGGATATACCCCATCTATTTGAGCAATTCACACAAATTGAGCAGCATATAAACCTAAAAAACAGAGGTGTCGGACTTGGGTTGACCATCTGCGATAAGCTAGTAACTACACTTGGTGGAGAGATAACTGTCCAAAGTGTATATGGAGTAGGGAGTACATTTACGTTCAGGATTCCCATTAAGGAATCGATATCAGATCCCGCTCCCTCGGTTATTAAGAAAGAGAAAAAAATCAGTAACATGAATGAGCTTAAAATATTAATAGCTGAGGACAACAGGATTAACCAATTGGTTCTTTCTAAGATGCTTGAAGAATTAGGATATGCCAATGAGTGTGTTGATGATGGCCTGGAGGCTCTTGAAAAGTTAAAACAAGAATTCTTTGACATTGTCATTATGGATATTCAGATGCCTATCATGAATGGTCTCGAGTCCACTAAACAGATCCTAGCACACTATGCCGAGAAAGGTCACATCAGCCCGATTATAATCGGATGTTCGGCTCACGCAATAGAAAGTGACCGGACGGGATATCTAAATGCAGGAATGGATGAATTCATTATCAAACCGATCTCATTAAACCATCTGAAAGAAACGATTGAAAAAGTAATAAGGAGTTAAATAGCGTATCATTTTTTAGCATCCGAATAGAGAGACGCCTATTAAGAATCGACTTCTTCTGAAACCGCCCATGCATACTAACCTAATCTTCGCATAAAAAATTTAGTCATCCAGGTGTAGTCATCAAACACAGAAAAAGGTAAAGAAAAAGACTGGGCCGCTGGTTCTGCTTATCACGGACCATTTGGACAGTCACTCGCACCCATAAAAAGAAACTCCCCTTTCGAAATCGAAAGGGGAGTTTCTTATTTTGTAGTGGGATAGTGATTACTACATCATGCCACCCATACCGCCGCCCATTGGAGGAGCTCCAGCGCCGGCAGCATTCTCTTCTGGCTCATCTGCCAATACACACTCTGTTGTTAACAACATTGAAGCGATAGAAGCTGCATTTTCCAATGCTACGCGAGATACTTTCGTAGGATCGATTACACCTGCTCCGATTAAGTTCTCATATTTATCCGTACGTGCATTATATCCGAAGTCAGCACTTCCTTCTTTAACTTTTTGAACAACTACAGCACCTTCTACACCTGCATTGTTGCAGATCTGACGTAAAGGCTCTTCGATAGCGCGTCTGATGATATCAATACCGATCGTTTCGTCTTCATTTTCACCCTTAAGGTTCAATAAAGATTCTGTAGCACGGATGAAAGCAACACCACCACCTGCAACGATACCTTCTTCTACTGCCGCGCGAGTTGCATGCAATGCATCGTCTACACGGTCTTTTTTCTCTTTCATCTCTACCTCAGTAGTTGCACCTACATAAAGTACAGCCACACCTCCTGCTAATTTAGCAAGACGCTCTTGTAGTTTTTCACGATCGTAATCTGAAGTTGTAGTTTCGATCTGAGATTTAATCTGGTTAACACGAGCTTTGATATCGTCCGCATTTCCACCACCGTTGATCACAGTTGTATTGTCTTTGTCAACAACGACTTTTTCTGCTTGACCAAGGTAAGAAAGCTCAGCATTTTCCAATTTATATCCTCTTTCTTCAGAGATAACTGTACCGCCTGTTAGGATAGCAATATCTTCCAACATAGCTTTACGACGGTCTCCAAATCCAGGAGCTTTGACAGCTGCAACTTTCAGAGATCCACGGATCTTGTTGACAACTAAGGTTGCCAATGCTTCACCGTCCAAATCTTCAGCGATGATCAATAAAGGCTTTCCTGTCTGTACTTGTTTTTCCAATACAGGCAGCAATTCTTTCATGTTGCTGATTTTCTTATCGTAGATCAAAATGTAAGGGTTTTCTAGTTCCGCTTCCATTTTATCCGAGTTAGTCACAAAGTACGGAGATAGATAACCTCTGTCAAACTGCATACCTTCAACAGTTTTCACCTCTGTCTCTGTACCTTTAGCTTCCTCAACTGTGATTACTCCGTCATTTCCTACTTTCTCCATTGCTGTAGCAATCAATGAACCGATTACTTCGTCATTATTAGCAGAGATTGTAGCGACTTGTTTGATTTTATTATTGTCTTGACCTACTACTTGAGATTGAGATTTCAAGTTAGCCACAACAGCAGCAACAGCTTTGTCAATACCACGTTTCAAGTCCATTGGGTTAGCACCAGCTGCTACAGATTTGATACCTGGAGCGATGATCGCCTGCGCCAATACTGTTGCAGTAGTAGTACCGTCACCAGCCTGATCTGCAGTCTTAGAAGCTACTTCTTTGACCATCTGTGCACCCATATTTTCCAAAGGATCTTTCAGCTCGATCTCTTTAGCTACTGTCACACCATCTTTGGTAATTGCTGGTGATCCAAATTTTTTCTCAATAATTACGTTACGACCTTTTGGTCCTAATGTTACCTTTACAGCATTTGCCAATGTGTCCACACCTCTTTTTAGTGCGTCACGTGCTTCCACATTATATTTTACTTGTTTTGCCATTTTTTTTAAGTATTTCGTATTGAGTATGACGAATTGAGTCTATTTATCAACGACTCCCTTCTCCACTACTCATTCATTTACTGTTTTTTGATTGCTAAAGTTCTTCTATTCAATTATAACACTGCGTATATATCAGCCTCACGCATGATCAGATATTCTTTACCCTCGTAGGTAATCTCTGTTCCGGCATACTTGCCATATAACACTTGATCCCCAACTTTAACAGTAAGAGGTTCATCTACTTTTCCGCTACCTACAGCTACAACAGTACCGCTTTGAGGTTTTTCTTTCGCTGTATCTGGAATATAGATACCTGATGCTGTTTTTTCTTCTGCGGGAGCAGCTTCTACGACCACTCTGTCTCCGATAGGTTTAATGTTTAATGCCATAATATTATTCTCCTATTATATTTTAATTGATTGTATTATTAAAAGTTTACATGAATGATGTGATCATCAATTATGCCAAAGGAAGTATTTAAAGTTTTGTTGCCATTTTTGCACAAAAAACGGGTGTTTACTGACATAGGTGAAGGTCTCAATGTCATGATGTCAGCTTTAATTGGCATAAAAAAAGCCCCATTCTACTTAGAATGGGGCTGTTATATTTTAACATAAATCCGTTATTTGGCCGAATCTGATTTTTCAGGTGTCGCAACTGGAGCATTAGGCTGTGCTTGCGATGGATTTAAATTTAATGGACCTTGTTGAGCAGGTGCATTAATTTGATCACTCAGACCTCCTTTGGAAGTCGAAACTCCTTTGGAAGGGCCTAATATATTCACCGCTAAACAGAATACCATCAAAACAATCACCAATGTCCATGTTCCTTTTTCTAAGAAATCTCCTGTACGTTTTACCCCCATCAAATTAGATCCACCAGCAAATCCAGAAGAAAGACCACCTCCCTTAGGATTTTGAATCAACACCATCAGTGTTAATAGAACACTCACTAGTATAATCAGGACAATTAATAATGTTTGCATTTCTTTAAATTATTTAGTTTAATTTTTGTTCCAATTCTGTAATTCGGCTCGCAAAGTAAGCATTTTTTTCTGGGAATCTCAAAATTAATTTTTTATACACCTCAATTGCTTTCGGATAGAGCCCTTGATCTGCATAAATAATTGCTAATGTCTCCGTTACCAGCGTAAATTGATCCTCAGCACTTTTTCTTGCTTTATTTTCCATATTAAGCTGATCAGCTTGCGGGGGTTTTATCTGCGGATCTTCCCGTATGAATTTCTCGATCACTTCGTCCAACTTTTTGGGCGGCGTAGGTATCAAGACCTTCTCTTTGACCTCTTCGCTCAGCTTTTCTTCCGGCGATTGCGTTCTAAATACGTGCTCTCTAATCTGCTGATCAAGTATTTTTTCGTCCAACTTAGAAAGATCAAATTGTCCTTTCTCTGGCTTGGGAAGTCTCGGCTCCGCAAATGGCTGGTAAGTATCTGCATGCTCAAGACGGGTCTTGTGCAGCCACCATAAGAAACTGTACGGCATCAGATGATCATTATAGATACTGACACGTTCCTCTTCTTCTTCCGGCTCCTCCTCGTCCGACAGCTCCGGCATGACCATTTCCACACGACTCTCCTCTTCTGTCAATAGTGGGACTTCGGCTAAGATCTCCAGTGGCTCCTCCACATCTTTACTTTCGATCTGCGCTTCCTGATCACTTTCGTCTTCCACTTCCTGCACTGGATTGTGCTCAGGCAAGCTATCGTCTTCTCTATCGATCTCATCTCCGTGGAGATCTTCGACTTCTACATTATCAGCCTTTACATCCTCAAAAGAAATATATTCTTCCTGCGTATCATCCAATATCAAATGATCCACGACAGGCTTACGCACATATTCCGATAGCCAAGCAGGGTGATGTGCATATAATAATGCCAAGGCAGTATCCCTTGCAGATTCATTTAACAAAAAACGCCGACGCTCATAAGCAAACCTCAAAGGCTGAGAATAAGGATATTCTTTCATCAAACGCAATAGATCCTCCTCGATCATCTGAGTAGGATTGGCTAACGCTTGGTGAAATAATTCGACCTTAGATTTACCTATATTTTTCATTATGAATATTTATTGGTTGATTTTTTGTTTTTCAATGGCATTGACATCACAGCTTTACTGTCTACCAATTTGCAAATGCACGGTTATAAATATCTTCTGTCAACATATCGACAATCTCCTTATTAAGCGCTGCCTCATTCGACTGCACATTGCCTGCAAAATCCTTAAATCGGGTGAAGGGTTGCTCAAAGCTATCTTCTGGTTTCTTCTGATTCGTATATGTCACTTTCACGGTGATCGTAAGCCGATTCAGGGCTGCCATATCCGATCCGGCTTCTACAGCTGCCGGTGTAATGCTATAATCTGTGATAAATCCTTCGAATATAGCATCTCCGCTCGAATTGACCTGGCTCAATCGGGATTGATTTCGGATACGCTCCTTGAGAGCTTCGGTAAAAGTCTGCCCCAAAGTAGCATACACCATGGGTGCAATATTCTCAAAGAACTGGACATTGACGGTCTTCAGATCCCCGATGGATCCCCCCGTAAAGCTATACTTTACCCCACAACTGTTTACCGTCAATAATAATACGACCAACGTTAGTGTCAAGTTGAAATAGATGCTTTTTAATCTACACATGGTTGATTATTCTAAATTTAAGTCCTTTATTTTACGATAGAGCGTACGTTCGGATATGCCCAGCTCCTGAGCAGCCGCTTTGCGCTTACCTTTATGTTTTTTCAGTGCTTTTTTAATCATATCTGACTCCTTTTCGACCAAGGAGAGGGATTCTTCTACTTCTTCCACATCTTGTGTGTCATAAGTATTAAAATCCACATTTGGCGCATGTGTAGGACGAGCATTGTGAATAGTCCATGCAGACTCTGCTTGCTCTGGCAATATAGATGCTGCAGGTTTCACCTCCTGGTACAGTTGATTAATATAAGGTGAATTTTGATCAAAAGTATTGGGGTTGACACCTTTCTGTATCAGCTCCACCACTAGTTTCTTAAGATCGACCATGTCCTTTTTCATATCAAAGAGTACCTTATATAAGATATCCCGCTCTGAAAAGTCATCCTTTTGTGCGTTTTGAGGAACGAATACAGGCAAATTAGAATGCTCCGCTGGAATATAATGCTGCAAAATATCCGCATTTACGATCCGTTCTTTTTCCAGTACAGCGATCTGCTCCGCTATGTTTTTCAACTGGCGGACGTTTCCAGGCCAGCTGTAGTTCATCAACATATGCTGTGCATCATCTGTCAATTGAACGCCAGGACTACGATATTTGTCCGCAAAGTCCACGACAAACTTTCGGAACAGCAGATTAATATCTTCCTTTCGCTCCCGCAGAGCCGGAATCTTGAGGGGGACTGTATTCAATCTATAATACAGATCTTCTCTGAACTTTCCCTTTTTGACAGCCTCAAACATATCAACGTTTGTTGCGGCCACGACCCTTACGTTTGTCTTTTGCACCTTAGATGAGCCGACACGTATATATTCGCCGCTTTCCAGCACTCGTAGAAGTCGGGCTTGAGTACCTAACGGCAACTCTCCCACCTCATCCAAGAAAATGGTCCCACCATCCACAACTTCAAAGTAGCCTTTTCTAGCTTCATGAGCACCTGTGAACGAACCCTTTTCATGACCAAAGAGCTCCGAGTCGATCGTTCCCTCTGGTATAGCGCCACAATTCACCGCAATAAAAGGCCCGTGTTTACGAGCACTTAATTGATGAATGATGTGTGAAAACACTTCTTTACCACTACCACTTTCGCCTTGGATCAATACGGAGATATCTGTGGGAGCCACTTGTCTCGCCACATCAATCGCCCTATTCAATAAAGGTGAATTACCAATTATACCAAATCTATTCTTTATATCTTGATTGTCCACAGTGTATATCTTGTTTAAGAAAACTTTTTAGATTGATGGTATTTTCTAATCAATGATCCGTCCGAGCAATGTAGCCGAGGTACAAGACTCTCCCAATACATGCACATAGTCCCCCACTTTAAATCGGCTATCTACCGGAAAGACGACCATTGCATTCTGGTCATTACGTCCCGCATAATCTTGATCAGATCGCTTGGAATACCCCTCAATCAATACTTTATGTACTTTACCTACAAAATTTTGTATTCTGTAGTAACTGTGTTCGCGTTGTTTGCTAACGATTTCGGTCAACCTTCTTTTCTTCACTTCTTCCGGGATATCATCTTCATATCGCTTAGCCGCTAATGTCCCTGGTCTCTCCGAGTACGCAAACATGTACGCATAGTCGTACTTGACATAGTCCATCATGGAGAGGGTCTCTTGATGCTCCTCCTCTGTTTCAGTGCAAAATCCTGTTATGACGTCAGTAGAGATACCACATTCTGGCATGATACGACGAATGGCGTCTACCCGGTCGACATACCACGGTCTATCATACGTCCGATTCATCATCTCCAGTACTCTACTGTTGCCCGATTGTACAGGCAGGTGAATGTATTTACAGATATTTTCATATCTCGCCATGGTATATAATACTTCATCCGTAATATCCTTTGGATGTGAGGTCGAAAAGCGCACCCTTAAAAGTGGGCTTACATCCGCGACTCTGGCTAATAATTGCGCAAAATTGACCGCTTCTCCGGCTTCTTCACCTTCGGCAACTGGCGCTGTATATTTATAGGAATCTACATTCTGTCCCAGCAAGGTCACTTCTCTATAGCCTGCATTGAACAGGTCATGTGCTTCTTTCACTATGGAGTCCACATCCCGGCTACGTTCTCGCCCTCTTGTAAAAGGGACTACGCAGAATGAGCACATATTGTCACAGCCCCTCATAATAGAAATGAAGGCTGTTATTCCATTTGTATTCAACCGCACCGGGTTGATATCCGCATAGGTCTCCTCCCTAGAAAGTAAGACGTTGACTGCTTTTGCGCCATCGTCTACTTTTTCGATCAGATTGGGCAGATCCCGATATGCATCCGGTCCCACGACAACATCCACCAATTTTTCTTCTTCAAGAAATTTGGATTTCAATCGTTCTGCCATACATCCCAATACCCCAACGATCATACCTGGATTTTTTGACTTCACATGCTCAAATTCCTTCAGTCGATTACGCACACGGGTCTCGGCATTTTCTCGGATGGAGCATGTATTGATAAAAATCACATCGGCCTCACTATAGTCCTTTGTCGTCTCAAACCCCTTATCCAACAAAATAGAAGCTACGATTTCACTGTCAGAAAAGTTCATCTGACAACCATAACTTTCGATATAAAGTTTTCTCCCGTTACTATTATCGGAAGTTTTTTCTAACTGTAGAGCCTCACCCTGACGGGATTCGTCGTGCTCTTTTGTGCTATGAGATAAATCTAACATTGTCAAAATTCAAAGAGTACAAAGTTAGGAATAATAATTAACAAAATGTGACATATTGGCAGGATATTCGAGCTCTTCCCGGAAATTTAACATTCCCTAACAAAAGCTTTTTTGGCGCCGGAATTGAGAAGGATCATCAGTCGACATAGCATTAAGTGTTGCTCGCAGCCACTGTATCCATCCGACGAAAAAAAGAAAAGGGCATTATCCTCGCGACAATGCCCTTCTTTGTAAAAGTTTAAAAATGCTATCTATTTAGTTGCATCAATAGCCTCTTGTTTCATCTTATCACCTGCTACGATCACAATCTCTACACGACGATTTTCTGCACGTCCTGTATCTGTGTCATTGCTAGCGATAGGTTCTGAATAGTTCTTTCCTTCCGTCTTCACACGACCACTGCTCAATCCTTGAGATACCGCATAGGACTTAACAGCTGCTGCTCTTGAATCCGAAACTTTTTGGTTGGCAGCCAATGTTCCCACATTATCTGTATGGCCAATTACCAAAATCTTGGTATCGGGTTCCTTATTCAACGTTTCGACCAATTTTGCAATATTCGTTTTTGCTGAAGCTTTAAGGTCAGATTTATTAAAATCAAACAAAATACCTTCGTCAAATTTAACGATGATACCTTCGTCCGATTTGATGACCTCTGCACCTGCTACTGTATTTTCAATCTCTGCAGCCTGCTTATCCATTTTCTTTCCGATCAAAGCACCTGCAGCACCACCTATAACGGCACCTGCGATCGCTCCGACAGCTGTATTACCAGCTTTACCACCAATCAATGCTCCTAAAGCACCACCACCAGCAGTACCAATCGCAGCACCTTTAGTAGTAGAATTCATGCTTTGGATAGTTGAACAACTACCAAACAACATCGCTGAAGTTGCAACCGTTAGTCCAAATACAGCTATTTTTTTATTTACTTTCATAATCATTGAAATTTCTTTTCTACTATTTAGACAATACAAAACAAAGCAAATGCCAAAAATGATTAACACCTCTAGTTTTCCGTAAAAATGAACGTAAAACGTCGTTTGTGTGGCGAATGGACTACTTTTCCTGTACAGGAATTTCTAGCTTGGGCAAGCGCTCAGGTTTTGGACGTCCATTTTTATCGAACTGTTCCAGTGAGGTCTTTACATAATTCATGATATCATACTGCCCCCAGTACTGTACCTGCGTAGGAGACGGACGATATATGGACATGAATGATTCGAGGTCCTCCCCATCTAATTGTGTGATATTCTTCACTGTAGTGCGCGTAAAGATACGATCGACCTTCGCTTCTTCGAGCTCGCGGTCCATATAATTCTGAAAGCGTTTTGCATTTTTAGCCTCTCTACCGAAGAGATTATACAGCGCTGTAGCTGGGCTTGCCAAATAGGTCATTGTCCTATTTTTACCACCATTATAGATTCCCTTTTTACCATAGTCCCTCATGATATTATTCATTTCCGCCTCTTTACTCAGACGCTCCACGATAACGGTCTCCAATTTAATCCCTGCCTGCATATCGATAAGGATATCATCTTTTGAGTACAACACTGTCTTGACAGTACCATATCCGATCTTAGAGAAGGATAGACTATCACCAATAGATGCATCTACCGTAAACACGCCAAAATTATTTGTAATGACTGTGCGCTGGGTGCGTAAGTTGGTAACGTTGACATCCGAAAGTCGATTACTGGTACCCTTTTCCATAATAAGTCCGTTCACGGGACTCATTGTCTGCGCAGCGGAATATTGCGTACCGACTCCAAACATCATCAGAATCAATAGCACCAGACTATATTTACAAAAGTTACACTTATACATACACACTAAAAGTAATAATACTTTGATAAACCAAAATGTTAAAAATAACTAAAATTGTTTTTGGGGTATCACTTATATGGATAGAATACGAAGTTAGCACCTTCGGGAACAATCACGAATAGGCACATAAAATTTTCAGATTTTTTATAGGTCCTTTCAAAATAAGCCTTTCGGTCATCCTTGACCAGACCTCTGTCCACAAATTCTTCCAAAGAGGAGGCATTGATCGTCCAATTGGTCCCCAAATCCTTTTTATCCAATATAACCTCTCCCACACTTACTTCATGCTGGTGAGCTATAAAAATTGGGAATAGCGTATACCCTTCCGCTACCATTTCTGCCGAGACTTCTTTTATCGACTCCGCATAAAAATCAAGATCCTTTTTCAGGCTTTTTAGCGGACTATCTTTTTCAACCTGTCCATCATCTCCAGCCTGATTTTTTAATAATTCTTCTAAGTCCATACTTTTAGTCTTTCAATTTCAATAAAACCACATTCTCTACATGTTGCGTATGTGGGAACATATCGACCGGTTTGATACGTTCTACACTATACTTCTCCGCTAACAAAGCTAGATCCCTCGCCTGTGTGGCAGCATTACAGCTTACATATACAATCTTTGGAGACTCCATTTCCAGGAGGCGCATCACCACATCTGCATGCATACCCGCTCTTGGCGGATCTGTGATGACGACATCCGGCTTTCCATGTTCTTCTATAAAAGCAGCGGTCAATACATCTTTCATATCGCCGGCATAGAATTTCGTATTCTTCACACCGTTGATTTCAGAGTTGACCTTCGCATCTTCTATCGCTGTAGGGACGTATTCTACTCCTATTACTTCTTTCACCGATCTGGCAACGAAATTGGCAATGGTACCGGCTCCGGTATAAAGGTCATACACCCGCTCATCTCCACTCAGACCCGCAAATTCGCGTGTTATTTTATACAATTCATATGCCTGAAGTGAGTTTGTCTGATAAAATGACTTTGCTCCGACCTTAAATTTCAACCCTTCCATCTCTTCGTATATAAAGTCTCTGCCTTTATATATTTCAATATCCTGATCAAAAATGGTATCGTTTTTCTTCTGATTAACGATATATAATAAGGATGCTAGGTCCGGGAATGCTTTATGGACATCATTCATCAGTAGCTCTACCTGCCCCTCCTCGGGGTAGGCAAATACAACAATAACCATTTTTTCGCCTGTGGACGAGGTGCGGATGATCAAGTTGCGAAGTGCTCCAGCATGTGCTCTAAGGTCATAGAAAGAAATTCCATTTGCTATTGCAAATGTCCGGATATGATTCCGAATTTCATTCGACGGATCTTCCTGAAGGTAGCAATGCTCAATATCCAGAATTTTGTCAAATCTTCCAGGTACGTGAAATCCCAAGGCACTCATTTCTAAACCCTCTACCGCATCGTCTACGGATGTCAGCCACCTTTTATTGGAGAATGTATACTCCAATTTGTTACGATAATAGGCTGTCTTTTCAGACCCTAATATAGGCTCCATCGAGGCTGTATCTACTTTTCCTATACGCGCCAGTACGTTTTCTACTGTCTGGTGTTTGAATTTCAACTGACCTTCGTAGGTCATCTCCTGCCATTTACATCCTCCACAGACACCAAAGTGCTCACAAAATGCCTCCGTCCGGAATTCCGATGCCTTTTTGAGAGCTGTAACCCGGGCTTCAGCAAAATTTTTCTTCTTCTTAATCAATTCCACATCGACAATATCACCGGGTATGGCCCGTTCGATAAACAAGACCAAATCGTCTGTTTTTCCGACTCCTTTACCTTCTTCAGCGATATCGATCACAGCAATATCCGAAATAAACTTTTTATCTTGTGGAATTCTTCTTCTCATGATGGCGCAAAAATACGCTTTTTAATGGAATTAATATAGGGCTCCGCCCTTTGTCAGAAGGAAGGCTATATCAGCGCAGCTTGAACGAGGTACGGTAGAATCTCTTTTTGGAAAGAAATGAAATTTTTACGTACATCTGCCTCAGATACAGCTGTAAAGGCGAACGAGAAGACAACGTTTTTACTTGTCTTGATCAGGAATGTCAATTTTTCTTCAGGCACCTCACTTGCTATTGCTTCATTTTGGATAAATGAGCTTAATAACAAAAACTCCAGATCTTCCGAAAGTGTCTTTAGATACTCTTGTGCATTGGCGGATTCACGGATGAATTCCCAGCCGACGAATTCATTACATACGGTATAGGTCAGCCTGCTTACTCTCAAAATGGTATTGGCCAAAAATGTTGGCAAATCATTCTGATTTACATTTTTATCCAGGATATCTTTAACATTCTCTCGGATATAATCCATGAGGATCGCATGGAGGATCAGCTCTTTACTTATGAAGTACTTGTAGACCGTAGCTTTAGAGACATTCGCTGCTTTAGCCAGTTCATTGACACTGGTCTTGTTATATCCGTAGCGCCTGAAAAGCTCCCGAGCAGCTTTCTTTATTGATGCAATAATTTTTTCAGGCTCCATATGTGATTAGTTGAATATTTGAGATCGGCCATCTACGGGGGTAGCATATAAGCCCTTGCACCTTTCCCAACCATGCACCGGCAGGAAGGCCTTTACGACGAGAAAAATGCAAGGGATAAACTGTGTTTTCATTAAATTATTTCGGATTGGAACTGATCTAAGAATCGCACGTCATTCTCCGAGAATAGGCGGAGGTCCTTAATCTCATACTTCAGATTGGTAATCCGTTCGATCCCCATACCGAATGCAAATCCTGAATACTTTTGGCTATCGATACCACAGTTTTCCAAGACATTAGGATCGACCATCCCGCAGCCCAGTATTTCTACCCAGCCGGAGTATTTACATAACTGACAACCGGCACCCTTACAGATCGTACAAGAGATATCCATCTCTGCAGACGGCTCTGTAAAAGGAAAATATGAAGGGCGGAACCGGACTTTGGTCCCCTCTCCGTATAGCTCTTGAACGAAATGATAAAGTGTCTGTTTGAGATCGGCGAACGAAACATTTTCATCCACATACAGTCCCTCTACCTGATGGAAGAAACAATGTGCACGTGCAGAGATCGCTTCATTACGATATACCCGCCCAGGCATAATCGCCCGGAATGGAGGCTTACCAGCTTCCATCAAGCGGACCTGTACAGACGATGTATGCGTACGCAATGCAATATCATTTCCATCTTGTTTTTTGATGAAGAATGTATCTTGCATATCTCTCGCCGGATGCTCCGGCGGAAAATTCAGTGCCGAGAAATTATGCCAATCATCTTCAATCTCGGGTCCCTCGGCAACAATAAAGCCTAGCTTTTTGAAAATTTCAACAATTTCCTTTCTTACCAATGACAAGGGGTGACGGGTACCTAATGTAAAGCCATTGCCGGGTAGGGTCAAGTCGCCTTCGGCCTTTGCCTGCTGTGTCGAGCCGTTATTGCCAAATTGGTCTAGTCCGTCTTTGTGCTTGCTTTCTGCAAGTTGTTTGAAATCATTCAATACTTTACCCAATACGCGTTTTTCTTCTGCAGGAGCAGCTTTAAACTCTTCGAATAGACTTTTAACGATTCCTTTCGAAACTAAGAATTTCAATCTGAAATTTTCTACATCAGCCGACGTAAGCGGATTAAATTGCTCAATCTCTTCCGTATACTGCTTTATTTTATCTTGCAACATAGAGTCAAAGATACAGCAAAAATTAAAAAGTTGAAACGTCTATCATGGAGATTATTATTTATCAGGTTATTTGACCTGAGTAAATTCTCTGATCAACACATACAATGGGATCTCCAGATCAACAGCAAGGTAGGTCGCTTCATCCGGCAGAGGGCAGTAAATGGCAGCTTTAAATACAAATGGGACCGCTTTATCGATGCGGCCCCATATTGTTATATCTTTCTAAATGACGATCTAAAATGGTAATCCGTCATTCTCATCATCAAGTTCTTTGAAATCGACTTGCTGCTCTTTGTTTTCCACGGCTTTATCTGTGGTAGTGGTTGTAGGATGGGTCGGAGCCTCAAAATCAGATTTCCTGCCCAGGAGAGTAAAATTCTCTGCGACCACCTCGGTGGTGTATCTTCTGATCCCCTCCTTGTCCTCATAAGTACGTGTACGCAAGCGGCCTTCAATATAGACCAAGCGGCCTTTGTTGAGGTATTTTGCAGCTACATCAGCTAAGCCCCTCCACATGACAATGTTATGCCACTCTGTTTGTTCGACTTTGCGGCCATCTTTGTTGAATGATTCGGAAGTTGCTAATGGGAAACTGGCAACACTTACGTTGCCTTCTAAGTAACGGATTTCTGGGTCTTTGCCCAAGTGTCCAACTAAGATAACTTTGTTAATGCCTGACATGTTAATAATTTAGGTGTTTGTGATTAGCTAATGTTGGTCATGTTGTTTTCAATAAAAGTAAAAATCAACTTATGTTGAGCTAATTTATTTAAATCTTTTAACAATACATAATTCCAAGACTTTTTTTTCGAAATTAAAGTCTCAGGATTGAGCACTTTATAAAATTGGGCATAGATATTTTGATGGCTCAGGACATGTTTGACTATTCCTCCCATTTCTTCCAGCTGTACTTGCGTCGAGAAATAGTTGTTTAGTTCCTCTTGCGCACGGATTTGACCTGCATCCAACACCTGATCCGTTTCGATCATCGGGAATTCGTATAAATTTTCCCAGACATCACCTCCTCCACGTTTGGACATCAAGATCTGTTCCCCATCTGCTATCACGAAGTAATGAAAATAGCGGTTTCTACTACCTTTCCCTTTCTTCTTTTTGGGGAGCAGCCCCACTTTCCCCTGCTGAAGCGCGACACACTCTATATTGAATATACAGGTGTCACAATTGGGATTCTTGGGCTTACACTGCATTGCTCCAAAATCCATGATCGCCTGATTGTAGGTCGCAGGACGATCGACATCCAACATCTCATCGGCGATGGTTGTGAATATCTTTTTTCCTTTAGGCGTATTGATCTCGTCTTCTATCCCCAGATATCTCGATAATACCCTGAAGACATTGCCGTCCAATACAGCCTTGTGCTGACCAATAGCGATGGAAGAAATAGCAGCCGCGGTATACTCTCCTACGCCACTCAGTTTGATTACATCTTCGTACTTAGCTGGGAAATTGCCCCCAAAATGCGACATCACGGTCTTGGCAGCCTTGTGCATATTTCGCCCACGGGAATAGTATCCCAGTCCTTGCCAGAGATGGAGAATATCATCTTCTGAGGCCTCTGCAAAGTCCCGGACAGTTGGATATTTTTCTGAAAATCTATAAAAGTAAGGCATTCCCTGTTCGACACGGGTCTGCTGTAGGATAATCTCGGACAGCCAGATAATGTAGGGATCCTGCGTATGGCGCCAGGGTAGATCGCGTCCATTTTGCTCATACCACGCTATCAATCTTTTTGAAAACGACATAGGTACAAACTTAGATAAATTCAGGTGAATAAAAGGAATTTATTGTGCTACCGTTCTGAAAAAAAAGAGGCCAGCACTTCGATCAGTAGCCTTTTATAGGTTTCGCTTTTTGTAAGGCGCAATGCTATAAAAGGCTATTGATCAACTTCCCTTGGGCCGGCAGTCTACAGTTGGGTCTGCAACAGCTTCTCCAATTCATCAACTGTTTTTTTGTGGGTTGGAGCTATATTATTCTGTTCAGCTCTGTCCGACTTTAAGTTGTACAACTGAGGCCGTTCATCATTCCCGAGCTCAATATTTACGGCTTTATTTATTTTTGCACCTCCACTTGGCCGGATGTATTTGTAATCGCCTTTGATAATAGAAAATGTGCCTGCGCTCTTCACCAGATACTCCCGTCCCTTCTTGTCCTCGCCGAGCAAAGATTTCCAATGGTTCTGACTATCTAGTGCCTCATCCTTTGCATAAGGCACCCCTAGATAGGATGCAAATGAAGCCAGCAAATCCACCTGACCGACCAGCGCATCTGATTCTTGGTCTTTTTGGATATGTGCGGGCCAGCTCACCAGAAACGGGACTCGCGTACCCGCTTCAAAAGCACTGTATTTCCCCCCACGCAATCCTCCGAAGGCATCATGATCACCCGATTTAGCAATCGCTTCATCGGCATACCCGTCATCCAGGACGGGCCCGTTGTCACTTGTAAAAATAATGATTGTATTTTCATACACCCCACTATTCTTCAACTCACGCACCAGCTCTCCTACGGTATAGTCCAATTGTAGTATGGCATCTCCTCTTAGTCCAAGCTTACTTTTCCCTTTGAAGAGTGTCGCTGGCATCCGAGGTACATGCGGCTCAGTCGCATTATAGCTTAGAAAGAACGGTTTACCTGCATTATTCCGGATGAATGCCTTTGCCTTTTCAAAAAAAGTCAAGGTCAGTTCCTCGTCGGCCCACCTCGCTTCCTTTCCCCCGGTCATCCATCCAATACGCCCTATCCCATTCACGATAGTATTATCGTGCCCTTGGCCTGGTGAAGCTTTTATCTTGAGAAGTTCCGGGTTTTCTTTGCCTGTCGGTTCGTTCCCTATTTTCTGCTTATAGTTGACCTGTATAGGATCATTCGGATCAGCCGCTAGGACATGATGATTCTCCAGGAATACTGTCGGCACCCGGTCTGCTGTTGCAGGGAATATAAAAGAATACCCATAGCCAACCTCCAGTGGTCCAGGGGCAATTTTTCCATTCCAGTTTTTATCCACCTGATCCCCCAGCCCCAGATGCCACTTACCTACTATGGCAGTAGCATAGCCTTTCTTTTGAAAGACCTTAGGCAAGGTGATCTTGTCCTGTGGGATGATGAGTGCAGCATCTCCCGGCAAAATTCCGGTTCCCTTTGCCCTGTAGGGATTATTTCCGGTCATCAAGGCATATCGGGAGGGCGTACAGGTTGCCGCTGCAGCGTGTGCATTGGTAAATTTTATTCCGGCACGCCCAAGCTCATCCAGATTAGGCGTTTCCACATCCTTCGCACCATAGATCCCTAGGTCTCCATAGCCCAGGTCATCGACATAGATCATCAGCACATTGGGTTGTTTACCTTCCTGCGCATACGACATCTGCATACACACCCATAATAATCCGATTCCAAGGCATCGATTCGCAAATTTTAAAATCATAGCTATTTAGTCAGTATCTGCAAGGCCTCTTGGTCATCAAGCGCCCTTACTTCAGTTATTAATTCTTTTTTCATTTTTGCCACTATCTTCTTCGAACTGTCGTTGTCAAAGATATTGTTCATCTCTCTAGGGTCAGCCTTCAGGTCATAGAGTTCCCAACTGTCTACTTTACCGTAGAACCGTACTAATTTGAATCGGCCATCACTGATCCCAAAATGTGGAGAGACCGCATGTACACCATCCTCATAGTAGTGATAGTACAGCTGTTTTCGAGTCGAAGTTTTCGGGTTTTTGAGTATTTTGACGAATGACTTACCCTGCATATCTTGCGGAATAGCCGTTCCCGTCATTTCCAGTAGTGTAGGTGCGATATCGACATTCATGACCATCGACTTGATGTGCTCCCCTTTATTACCGCTATTTGGCATCCGCATGATCATCGGTGTACGAAAAGACTCTTCATAGATGAAGCGCTTGTCAAACCAACCGTGCTCGCCCATATAAAACCCCTGATCCGATAAGTAGATGACGATTGTATTCTTCTCCAGTCCTTTTCGGTCGACATAGTCCAGCACTTGCCCAATGTTACGATCTAGAGAGGCCGAGGTATTTAGGTAGTCGATCATATACCTCTTATATTTCCATTCCAACAATTCCTTTCCCTTGGGCGCCTTCCGGTAGAATTCGTCTTGTATAGGCTTGTAATACTTGTAATAGGCTTCAAACTGTTCATCGGAGAATCGAGCAAAATCATAATCTTTTCTCATGGCCTCCTTTGAGGGATACATTTTAAGATCATAAGCCAGCTGCATATCCTTTGCAATGCTCATTTCCTGAATAGCGGCGGCTTTTCGACCTGCATATGCATCATCAAAATTATCAGGCAGCGGGATATCCACTTGATCATATGTCCCAAAATCCTTTGGATCAGGCAGCCATGACCGGTGCGTAGCCTTATGACCGATCACCAGACAGAATGGTTTATCGGCGCTCAATGTATCCAACCATTTTTCGGATTTATCCGTGATGATGTCCGACACATATCCGTCCACTTTTTCCCGACTACCGTCCTGGTTGATAAAGACCGGATTGAAGTAATTTCCCTGTCCATCCAATATACTGAAGAAGTCAAATCCCTCAGGGCGGTCACCAAGGTGTTGCTTTCCGATCCAAGCAGTGCGGTATCCGGCCGATTGCAGTTCTTTAACGAATGTATTTTGGCTGTGGTCAAAAGTTGAGTTTTCATTCTCTTTAAATCCGTTCTTATGGCTGTATTTACCGGTCAAAAGCGTTGCTCGACTGGGGCCACAGAGCGAATTGGTCACATAAGCACGATCAAAGACTACCCCCTCCCGGGCCAGTCTGTCAATATTTGGCGTCTTTGCATATGTAGATCCATATGCACCTATCGTCTGGAATGCGTGATCATCCGATATGATAATAATGATATTCGGTTTCTGCTGTGCGTGGGCCAACTGCATAAAAAAAAGGCCGTATAAGATCAAAAATCTAGTCATAGGAGTAGGATTGAATACCCAAAGATGCAATTTTGCATTGAAAGTGCACCCATATATAGATAAGGAAAATAGGTCTAAAATAAATTTGCTCTTGCGTACATCCCTTATTTTACTGCAAATAAAAGCCAGTATTCCACTTGATCCGCAAGAACAAGTGACCTTGAATACCTCTCCGTTATCAACGCTGAAAATTATTAATAATATGTCACTTGTTTTACTCAGTATTTAGTAAGATTTTTGTGACTATAATTGATATCACACACACATATGAATAAAATCTTATTATTCGCTTTATTTCTTCTCCTTACTACCCATTCACAGGCGCAACAACAGCTTTTTAAGATCAAATATGGTCTTTCTGTTTCTCAGGAGATGAAAGACCTTCTCCAAAAGGCCGACAGCACAAGTGAACTTTCGGATGAACAGATGGCATTAGCCTTTGCTCTGGCTTTTGCTGGAGATGGAGATCCGGTAATCGAAGCGACATTCAACCGCGATTTTATTCGGGTCCAGAATACAAAACTTACCGAATCTGTAGAGATATCGGATATCAAGAAACAGCAGTCCTATCTTTTATATCCCAGCTACAAGTCCTATGCGGAGAAAGATTTTTTTGCGGATAAAGTTGTCTTGACCGGAGCTACGGATGATGAGCTCAGTGCTGCTGCTACTGCAGATTTCCCGATTACTTATGACGACAAGAGTACGAAAGTAATCCAAGGGATGATCTGTCATAAGGCGACTATTGAGATTGGCGTGCCGGAAGGGGTAGATATGGGCGGATTTGACCCGAAAGTAGATATATGGTATAGTAAGGACCTTCCGCCCTTGTTCTGGGGTGAATATAGCTACCTTCGAAAATTGCCTGGAGCTGCACTTAACATATCGACCAACGGTATCGGTATCGAAGCCATGAGTGTCTCCAAACAACCATACGACGCTACCTTGTTTACCATCCCGGCTGACTATGAAAAACAGGAAGCTGTCGATCCGCTACTTCAAGCCTGGAGTGACTCACTGGTCAATCTATATGATGATAGTGAGGGTGATACATTGTATCTTAATGAATCCCTGTTTGTATTTCAAGACACGATCTCTAAGCTTTATGGTGTAAGAGACCTAGACGGCAAAGAGGTTATTCCTGCCAATTATACAAGCATGACTCCTACAGAGGGGGACATCCTTATTGTATCCGATTCGGATGTAAAATATGGCGCTTTGGATTTCGCCGGCAATACTATCATCCCCATCCAATTCGAAAGTCTAACCTGGACCGCAGAAGGTCCGATCGCATACAGTGAAAATTTCTTATATGGCTACCTCCAGAGAGACGGCAGCCCCCTCATTCCGGCGCAATATCAATATGCGGCACCATTTACCGGTGCCTATGCTACTGTAATGAAGGATAGTAAAACAGGAATTATCAACCTCCAGAATGAAGTGGTGGCCCCCTTTGTCTACGAGACAATTGTTCAGATAGTAGACGACTTCTTTGTTGCTTCCACTGACGTCAAATTTTCGCTACATCAGCTTGGTCAGCAAGCACCCGTGCTTAGCGATTACGACTATTTGGAGCTGGGGACCGAAAACAAGATGGTTGTAGCTGCAAAAGATGAAAAATACGGTTTCGTAGATCGCTCAGGTAAAGTCTTGATCCCATTCACCTATCAGTTTGCATCCTCCTTCAGCAATGGTATTGCCTATGTCATCAATGACAAGGGTGAAAATGCTTACATCAATGAAAAAGGAGAAGAGGTTCAGCTCGAAGAAACCGAATAGCATAATAAAAAACTGTTAGAAAGTGCCGGTCCTGAAAGTCTGGCACTTTTTTTATACTATAGTATAGATACATGAAAATTCACACATCTGTCCACAGTTACTACATATCGACATTACATAGGGGCCGGTATATGCTGCTGATCTTTTTGGGCATCACTTTGATTGCAGGCCTCCTCGCATTTACGCCTTTGCAGGAAGTCGTCAAAATATTGATTACGCTATTTGCGATCCCGCTGGTTATATTTGGTGCAGTCCGATATAGTCGCGTACCCTCACAGTGGTCACTGGATGACCATAACCTCACCATTCAAAAGCTTGAGAAGGTCGTTTCGATCCCCCTGTCCAATATCTCCCATATCCGCAATCTTCGCCGGTCGGGAGGCAATCTCCTGATTATCTACCAGCGCAGAGGACATTCCTATCGATTTTGGAGGAATAAACTTTTTCAAAATGAGGATCAATTACAATCTTTTATAGAAGCGGTACAGGAGCACAATATCGAATATTACAACATGTAAATCCTGGAACTACCTTCCAGGAGACGGGACTGTCTGATCGTGCTTTGAATAGAGAAGATGCATCCAGCGTCTCTTCCTTTATCCAGTGGTCTGTCAATAATGTTCGCCCTCCCTATTCTGGCTATTGATATTTTTTATCACAGCTCCAAGCAAATACTACCTGAAGGTTTTTTCGTATGTTTGAACCCATTAATCGATTCCTCTTATAATGGCGTGATTATGTGCCGCCCGCAATCCAATTGAAAGAAATCAATTTTAGGGCAGACATGATCGGTTCATATGGGGGTTAAAAAACAAACCGGTCCACCGACTGGCGGATCATGACATAATTATATACGAATGAAAAAAATTCACTTATTCTTTTTTCTGACACTCCTCACCCTTCAATTGTCTGCACAGCGTAAGGGCTATTGGGATCAAAGAGTAGACTACAACATGACCATCGATATGAAAGAGAAATCATATCAGTACGATGGCAAGATGAAGCTCGTGTACACCAACAATTCCGGGCAAGCACTCCATAAGGTCTATTTTCATTTGTACTTCAATGCCTTTCAGCCGGGGAGCATGATGGATTACCGTCTTGCTAACATCTCGGATCCAGATGCGCGTATGACCAATAATATCGGGACAAAGGAAAAGCCGATCTACCAAAGTCGTATTGCAACCTTGACTCCAGAGCAGATCGGTTACCAACGTATCCAGACCTTACTTCAGGACGGTGCGCAAACATCATTTAAAACTGATGGAACCATTCTTGAAGTAACGCTTGCCCAGCCGATCCCCTCCGGCAGTTCAACGACTTTTGATATGACGTGGGAGGCTCAGATTCCCGAGCAGATTCGGCGGAGCGGTCGCAATTCTAAGGAAGGTGTCGAATTCTCCATGACGCAGTGGTATCCCAAGATGGCACAATTTGATGAGTTCGGATGGCATCTAGATGAATATGTCGCCAGAGAGTTCATTGCGCCAATTGGTAATTTTGATGTCACCATCAATATGGATAAGGATTATATTATCGGTGGTTCTGGGGTACTGCAAAATCCGTCTGCGGTGCGGGGCTATGTGGAGAAGGCAAAGCCAATCGTGAGAGCAGGACGTACATCATGGCATTTCAGGGCTGAGAATATACACGATTTTGCTTGGGCAGCCGACAAAAAGTTCGTTGTCGACCGAGCCAAAAGCAAGGGCGGTATAGAAGTATTGATGGTCTATATTCCCGGCAAGAAGACCACGGACAATTGGAAGAAAGCCCTTTCATACACCACCGACTTCTTTGATTTCGCCGGAGAGCGATTTGGAGCATATCCGTGGCCTACTTACACAGTCGTCCAAGGAGGAGATGGTGGTATGGAATATGGCACCACTACCCTGGTAACAGGGGAACGCCCGATCGAGAGTCTTGTTGGTGTGATCTACCACGAAGCCGCACACTCTTGGTACCAGCATTTATTTGGGATCAATGAGACGGTGGACGAGTGGTTTGACGAGGGGTTTACCAGTTACATTGAAGAATTGGCCTTTCAGACCTTATTCAAGAAAACAGCGCCATTACCTGACAATCCTGTCATCGGCGCATACAACAGTTATATCAAATTGGCACTCTCAGGAAAAGAGGAGCCTGCAAGTCTTTTGGCCGATTATTACAACAGCAACTATGCCTACAGCAATGAGGCCTATAATAAAGGGCAGGTCCTTGCTGAGCAACTGGGCTACATCATCGGACAGCAGCATCTGGATGCGACATTCCTAAAATTTTATGATATCTGGAAGTTCAAGCATCCTACCCCCAATGACTTCAAACGAGTTGCAGAGGATTTATCCGGCATCAATCTCAAGTGGTATTTCAATCTCTTTATCAACACCACCCGTAAGATTGATTATGCTATCGAGCGTACGTCTCCGACGGAGATCAAGCTGACGAACAAATCCGATTTTGCAATGCCCTTAGATATTCTGGTCGAATACCAGGATGGATCGAAGGAACTATTCTACATCCCACTCCGTGAAATGAGAGGTGAAAAACCGGCTGAAAACTTCAGCATCTATCAAGGTGTACCACGCACGGTGCTGGAGGACTGGTTTTGGACCAAACCAACATATACATTCCAGACCACTAAAGAGATCCGAAAAGCAACGATTGATGCCACCAAGCGTCTTGCGGATGTCAATGACAAAGATAATATTGTCGAAATCCAATAATCGTATTCCTACGAAAGCCGTTTCCTAAATGAAACGGCTTTTTTACATTCTTTTCATTTGTCTTTGCTCTGATCAATCGATATCTTTGATTTAGATGCCACGCACTTTTGCTATCATAAGACTATCCTCATTAAAGGTGATTGCCTATCTCGCTTTCACTTTGGTGATCGGTATACTTACATCGTGCCCATTAAAGGCTGCGATAAAAGTCTTAGCCAAGACCGATATCGAAAGTACTGCTGGCCCACAAAAGACAAGTCCTGCTGTTACAATGGGGATGAGCGGCTTTTCCTGCTCCGTTTGCACCGCTATCCACGTCACATACACGAAGCAGGTCCATTCCGTCCATATTGCCCCCTCACCTTTACACACAGGCGCTTTTTCTACAGGCTATGGATCACGGTCCTTCTTTGTACATCCGGTGACATCCCCGTGCCGAGCCCCTCTCATTCCGGTCTATCTTCTTTATCACACATTGCTGATTTAGATCGGCCCTTCGTTTTCGAGAGACAATAATCTATTTTTATCACGCATACCCTTGTCGTGTTGCGCATGCAGCATCGATCTAATATATTATACTATGAACAGCAAAACATTTAAGGTTATACTAGGCATCATGATTACGCTGGTCGTCATCACAGGCTCTACCCTCTATCTACTTGGCAAGCAAGTCGTCGCCACAGAGCCCACTGCAGCATCGCAGCCATTGGCACTGACCACCAACCCGGTCACCACCGCTCCTTCTTTTCTAAGCAACAGCAATGCTGTCTTCACGAATACCAAAGGAGAGAAAATAGCACTTCGTAACATCCGAAATAAGGTCTTATTCATCAATATGTGGGCTACTTGGTGCCCGCCTTGCAAAAAGGAAATGCCTTCACTTAATAGATTGTATGGCAAGTTGAAAGACGATCCCAACATTATCTTTATCATGATGGATGTAGATGGCAAACTCAAGCAGTCTACTGACTATATCCAGAAAAAAGGATTTGATCTGCCCAACTACATTGTAGAAGGCGACATTCCTGAAGAATTTGCAACAAATTCAATCCCCACCACCATTATACTTGACAAGTCGGGCAATATGGTGACCAAACATATGGGGGCAGTGGACTTTGATCACCCAGAAATGTTACCTTTCATTCAGAAATTGTTAAAATAATAGTCTGGGGTCTGCGTCACAGTACGGTGTGCCTATTTGGGTTTTCACTGTACTGTGGATCCTGATTTGGAAATCGAAAGTGGAATTCAAAAGTTATTAATGAGGCGACAAAAGGGCCAGTTTAAAATTCATCTTATATTTTTTTTCAGGTCCCTTTTTGGCGGCGGCGGCGTTATGTCTTTTCGAGGTAGAAGCAATGCTATTTCTTCAGTAGCATCCCACGTCCCACTCAAAAATAGTTTATAAAATTTCATAATATAAATTAAATGAGGCTCTAAAAGTAAATACAAATTGTAAATTTGTGAAAGGCTCCTTATGGATCCCTCATCTTATACAGATGTAAATAGGAACAATATTTAATTATTTAGTTGACCAAAAACCAATAAAATGATCAAAAATTTTATGTGCAGCACCCTAGCTGTTGCGCTCATCAGCACAAGCTTAGTCTCTTGTAAGCACAGACCAAAAGAAGGAGGCGAGACACAAGATTCTCTTGCGAAAGAGGAAGTCCACAATCCTGCTACTCAAACGATTCCGGAGGAATATAAAGATCTGATCGGACGTTGGGATCTGAATGTAGATAAGAATGGTAAAGTAGCTCCTTCATGGATCGAAATCAAGCTATCTGGCTTCAATACTTTGGTCGGTGCTTATGTCGGCGACAGCGGGAGTCAGCGCCCGGTCTCCCATGTTAAACTAAAGGATGGCAAATTTTCATTTGCAATCCCTCCGCAGTGGGAAGGTGGTGAGGGAGACTTTGTCATTGAAGGTCAGCTGGATGGTGGCAATCTTAAGGGTACGGTCACCAGCAATAAAAACGAAAAATTCAACTTTACAGGTTCAAAAGCGCCTTACCTGACGCGTACAGGTGAAGTCGCCTGGGGTACACCTATTGAATTGTTCAACGGTAAGGACCTTACGGGATGGAAGGCTTCGTCTGAAGAAAATCAATGGAAAGTGGTGGATGGGGTATTGACGAGTGACAAAGCCGGTGCCAATCTTATCAGTGACCAAAAATTCGAGGATTTTAAGATACTAGCCGAGTTTCGGTATAAAGAAGGTGGTAACAGCGGTATATATCTGCGCGGACGCTATGAAGTGCAGATTGAAGATAGTCCGAAGGACAAACATCCAGGAGCCCTTTATTTTGGGGGTGTATACGGATTCATCGCGCCGAATGAGATGGTGACATTGGGTCCCAACGAATGGCAAAAATATGAAATCACACTTCGCGGACGTCTGGTGACCATAGTCGCCAATGGCAAAACCATCATCAGCAACCAGGAGATTCCGGGCATTACCGGGGGAGCATTGGACAGCAAAGAGGGCGAGCCGGGACCGATATACTTACAGGGTGACCACGCTCCTATTGAGTTTAGAAAAATTACGGTCATCCCAGCTAAATAAGCGTTAAAGACCTGTCGGGACCGCTCAGAAAACGGCCCTGTCATTAACCCTTGTCTACCTGAGGTAGACAAGGGTTTTTCATTTGACCTAAGACCGAATGCCAAGTTCTATTCAGAGTTTGTAGGTTCAATGCACACCCCTTTCTTTTTCTTCCTTGCGGAATATCTAAGTATCGTGTCCCCTATCGTTTGCTCCGGGGATATCACTTCTACCTGTGAGCAGTCATTCAGGATCGGTCTCTGGACATTTCGATAAAATAATAGCCATAGTAGCTGTTCCCAAAGCTAAATTACTCTGTGCGTCTTTAAAATAAGCATAGGAAAGTTATAACTTTCTAAAACTATCCTTCGCCACCTGCTTATACTACGCTATTTTAATGTTTTTTCAATATTAGACATTATTTTATCTTTTTATTTGTTGAAGATAAAATAATGTCTTAAATTTGTTTAAGGCATATAATTAGGAACAACCAATACTATAATTATGAGAAATACGCAAAAGAAATTGAAGCCAAAGCACTTTGGCCATCTAAAGAAGAGATTTGTAGGAGATCCAAGATTATGAAAAGGAAAACACTTACTCCCAATCAGGAGGATGTCCTTTCCATCCTCGTACAGCGTCTTATTTCTGTGGTCATAGTTGACCAGATATACACGATCAGGCGTCAGATAGTAGCCAGAGCGCAACTGCATCTATACATCTTGATTCGCGGAGACAGTAGGCAAGGAATTGTCGACGCACGTGCACTATGCAGGACGATCTTTCAGGAGTACACCAATTTCTGCTGTCATGTGACCTATGCCAAGGATGTCCAGTCGGAGCTAGATCGCGGCAATATCCTCCTGAACCATGTCTTCAGACCTGAGCATGAAATCTACCGAAATCCTGATACTCCCGTGGTCCTTACCTCCCAGGACCTCAAGCCGGACGCCTTCATTCAGAAGGCCGAGCGGGCTATTGAGGAAGAGCTTGGGAAGATACATGCTTTTGCAGATGGTTTTGACCTGTATATGCGGCGCGAAAACTATGCGCAAGCATCCTTCATGTTGCACCAAGTGCTAGAGCTGGGTTATCGCCTTGCCGAAAAGATCATCATCGGACAGGCCAAGCTATCGCATTCGATCAGGAATCATCAATTGTTTATTCACCCGCACGCTCCTCAGATAGGCAAGCTCTTTGAAAGTGAAGAGGAGGTGTTGATCTTATTCAAATTGGATCAGGCGTACAAGGATGCTCGATATGACCTCGGCTATCACCTAAGTAAGCAAGAGTTAGAAGTGGCACATGCCAAATCACAGGTGTTACTGCAGCATATTCAACAACAGCGTCAGTTGCTATCTGAAGAGCTCCTTCAGCATTGTCCATCTCCTTCGCATACTGTACCACATACCTGCACAGTTCCGCTCGCTGCTCCCGACCCCAGGTCTGATAAAACGATCGTATCTACGAAGGCATCAGATCGCGATCTGATCCTGTCCGCGATTCATCAAACGATGGATTGTGGGCATATATACTGCTTTGGCTATTGGAGTACAGTCCGACAGTTGTACAATAGCATCACGCTACGTGAAGAGCAGCTACAACAGCGACATTACTATCTCGTAGTCACGACTGAGGGGGAGGTTGATGACTTTTTACAGCAGCAACATATCATCAACAGCAACCTTCCGACTGCCCTTCGAATCACATTGATCTGTATACGTATGGAGGACTTTCAAAAGAATATTGCTAAAGGAGATACATTCTACTGTCAAATAGCACATTCGAGTGAGCGATGGCAGGAAAACGGTGTATCCTCGATCCATTTCTCTACGGATATACCGATCAGACCCCTTCAGCCGAGCGATATGCTAAAACACTGGGAATACCGCCATCAAAATGCGATCAATCTCATGCGTGCTTGGGAAAACGGTCTTTACACCGGTGGCGAGTCAGCAGGATGCTATGTATATGCGCTGGCTCTTGAACAGATCTGCCTAGGAATGATCCAGATATTTCTGGGGTATACACCCAAGAGTGGAAATCTGAATCACCTCCTTGAACTTTGTCACTGCATAACGCCGCTTCCTCGGGAGATATTCTGTCTTGATTCCAAGACAGAGGCCCAAGTTTTCAGGGCACTGGTCGAGGCTCAGCATCAGTTTCGCTTCAACATCAACTACAGTGCTGACAGTTGTGACCTACTTCTTCTAGCGGATCGGATCAATGCGTTTATTGAAAAAGCGGGTGCAATGGTCACGTCCCGATTAGCCGAAATACAAGTACCGGATATGGAATACCAAGGCCAATAATTAAGATATGCCTCTGTGCGTGATCTACGCACGGAGGCTGGCTTGGATATCAATTATTCGCTATTCTACTGACTCCCATTTTGCCAACTTTAGCTCGTTGACCACGACGGGAGTTTGATGCATGGGTTCGTTAGGCGTATACGTAACGACCTGTCCGCCTTGGATGTATACTGCCTTTAAAATATCGGCTGCAAAATGTAATCGATTGTTGGAGGCAAAATCAGATTGATTCGTCGTATTTTTCAGATACAGATGATACTGTGCGTATCCAAATATGAGGAGTAACCCATCTTCAAGATGATCAAACATCAAGTTTGCTTTGATCATCTTTCTTTTCTCGTTTTTCTTTAGAAAGAGTCCCTCCGTACCGCTAGCAGCAAGCATACGGTGTTCTTTTCCAAAGAGCAATGCATAGAATCGGCATTCCGTCTGACTGGCCCTGTCAGGCCAGTTCGGAAACTCTAATCCTGTATCGGGTGGAATCAAGATTTCTATTCGGTTCTGTGCAATATCGATAGTAACAGCGGGCGACCAACCGAGCATCGATTCAAAAAAACGTCGTTCATTAAGGCGGAAGCCATTCAAGAGGGCTACATCTCCACTTCCGATCACTTTTGCTCCAACAGGGTTCGTATGGTCCGAATTCACGATGGCTCTCACGGTCTTCAGGAGCCGTCGATAGCACTTCGAATCTGGTGTATTCTTAAAAACATTCTTCAACGCTTCATAGATCTTAGAAGAGGAACTATTGGCGTACCCAAAATCATTTCCTGCAGATTTACTATTGTCCGTAAGCTGATACTTTATTTCATTATTTTTGGTTTCTTTCTTGCGTTTCATAAGGAAGTTTCATAAATTAGTCCAACGTATATGTCGCTCCTAAATATACAAAATTATTCGACCATCCCTTTCCACTGAAGTCTGTAAAAGTCCGTAGAAGTCCGTAAAACTCCGTAGAAGTCCGTGACATCTCTGGGTTAACTTTGACTTAGCTCCTACTTAGCTTCGAGTTAACTTCGGGACGGCTTTGGCTCCTCTTCGGGTGGGCTTCGAGTGCGCCTCGGCAACATCCCGAAGACAAGCTGAGCAACAGCCGAGACAAAGGCGAACCTCTCCCTTAGCTGTACCGAATCTATGCCGAACAATCTGGCGAGGATCACCGATGGGACATTAGTCGAAGACTAAGGCGTTTTTAGGAAATAGAGCCTGAAATGAAAAAGAGATAAACTGCTCTACTAAACATCTTAAATCTTGCTACTATCAAAGGCTGCTCCAAAATTTTAATTTTATCAAGAGTAATACTGTCTCCATCCAATTCTAAAAGGGGAGCATCGAAAGAGACCTCTTTTGGAAAAAACTAAGTATATAAACTCTGATAGCATCTTTACAGTGAGTACTTCAATTCATTATTTCAAATTCGTCGTTAATTATGTTTGCAATAGAATGATAGTCCACCTTTCCACTACTTGTGCGTGAAATAGATGCAAAGTAACGGAAGCGGACCACCTGAGGCAAAATATGTACTCTTTTAAAAAGGAGCTCTTTGATGATATCTTGTTGAACCGCTTGATCGACAAAACAAATGGTAATGAACTTATCCAATGTCGCGACACAGACAAGTTCCTTTCCTGGAAACTGTGATGCTAGGAGCTGTTCGATTTCATCCAGATTAATTCGTGTACCGAACAACTTGACAATACGTTTTAATCGCCCTGTAATGTAATAGAAGCCGTCTTGGTCCTGCCTCGCCAGGTCGCCTGTAGCGAGGGACACAGGCTGATCGAAATGTTTGAGATCATCAGGTCCATCAGCATAGCCGCCAAAGACATTGGGTCCCGAATAAAGGAGTTCGGAACTTTCAGGGTCAATATGGAACTGACCATGTTTAATGGGTTTGCCAATAGACCCTAGTTTGTCAAGCAATTGATCTGGCTGTAGAAAGGACATGCGGGCCGTAGCTTCTGTCTGACCGTACATGACAAAGAAATCGAGTTGTTTGTCATGTGCATACTCAGCAAATTGGACCAATAGTTCCTTGTTGAGCTTGCCTCCAGCCTGGGTCAGGTAACGCAAATGGGGATGTTCTTTCTTCAGAAATCCCAGCCGGGCAAGTAACTCATAGACGTAAGGGACTCCGGCAAGGTTCGTGTAGCCGAAACGTTCCATTTCTCGCCAAAATTCCTTTTGCATGACTTCACTATTGGTACAGACCAGTTTACCGCCTCCGATGGAGTTGCTTGTAAAGACTGACAGTCCGTAGGAATAAAACAACGGGAGATTTAAGGGGGTCACATCCGTGGGCCTTATCGGTAAATAATCCAGTATGGATAGGGCATTGGCAATCATATTTTGCTCCGAGAGCTTCACAAACTTGGGTGAGCCCGTTGTTCCGGAAGTGCTGAGCAGAAGCTTTAAATCTGGATGCAGCTGCTGCTCAAGCTGCCTGTCGGCATAAAAAAGTCCGGCTTTGTGACGCCAAAGCGCTTTGGTATATCCTTTTAGACTGCCACGCTGTGGGTCGTAGATCAGATTGGGTTGGTAGCGCAGTTCAAGCCTTTCTTTAAAGGGCGGCGCCATATTCGGGGGTAAAAGTGCTATGATCCAGTCTTCCTGGAGAAATTGGAGGAGTAGGCTGATCGATTCGATCGAATTGTCGAGGTATAAAAAAGCAAGTCCCCGAGGGAATGGAAGGGTGAGCGAAGCAGCCAGATCGCCAAGAGTATGGCTGTCTCCGTGGTGGTCCAAATAACGGAGCGCCTTATTATCGCTAATCAGCTGATATAGATTGCTTGTGACGGTAGTGTCCATAGTAATAAGTGCAAAATTTAGATAGTAATGTTGTATTTTTTTAATATTGCAGTGATACGCTGGTAACTGGACATTTCCAGGATATCTTCTGTTTCTATCTTGATCTGGAAGGCTTCTTCCAATGCCGAAATCAGGAATAGGTGCGACATGGAATCCCATGCGGCAATCTCTTGATAAGCAAGGTCTGTATGGACCGCACTTGGCGGTATCGATAGTCCCAGCACAAATGCTTGATGTAATTTTTCAATATTGTTCATTTCTTTTTTAAATTTTAATTCTTTTCCAAATTCCTTTTTTGAAGACGAGTACACAGGCCGTTGCCAGTACTATTTCGGAGATGGTAATTGCTGTAAAAATTCCGCTGCCCCCCCAGTCTAAGCTAATTGCAAGCATATAAGCCAGAGGTAACTGAATGACATAAAACATCAGTACATTGAGTAGGGTGACAGTATAGACTGCCCCCGAAGCATTCAATGACCGCGAAATCACCATGGTGTACCCAAAGAAAAAATAGGCAATGGCCATATATTTCAGATAGGTACTGGTTGTCTCCAAGATGGTCGCGTCTTTTGTAAAGAAGGAAGCTAGGGACTGGCCGTAAAAAAGCAGTAGTATGGCCATCACCCCCAAATAGCAGAGGTTGGCTTTTCCTGTTTTCCAAACCGATTCTTCTGCTCTTTCAGGCTGTGACGCGCCCAAATTTTGCCCCGTCAGCACGCCTGCAGCATTGGCAATGCCCCAAGCGGGTAATACCGTAAACATAATAATGCGATTGGCCAATATATAACCGGCCAATGTGCTTTCACCTAATTCGGCGACAATGATAATCATCAGGAAACGGCTGGAGGATGGGATCAGGTATTGCATCGTTCCGGCTGAAGCCAATTTCAGGATGCGTCTGATCACCGATGGGACGACTAACAGTTGTCTTTTTGTGATGACAAGCCGTTTGTTGTGATAGAGCAAATGCCAGATTTGATAGATCACAACGATTAAATTAGCGACTACCATTGCAATCCCCGCTCCGACAATACCTAAGGCGGGGATAGGGCCGAGACCATAGATCAATAGGGCACAGAGCACCAGATTTAATGCATTGGCGATCAGTAATGCGCGCATGGCACGGGATGCGTCACCAGCGCCACGAAAGATTCCATTTAGAATAATCCGTAAGATCATCAAAAATGCACCTGCAAACATGATTTCGGTGTACCGTGAACCATAGGCTATTAGTTGTGAACTGGCTCCCGAAAAGCGAACGATCTCCGTACTGAAAAGGAAAGCAGCTACGCTGCAGCTGCCCCCAATGATGAGACCTGTATAAACAATCTGCATGGCAATAAGACCGGCTTCTTTTGGCTTTTGCTGTCCGATACGACGCGAAATCATTGCTGTTGCGGCAATACCCAATCCTGTTGCTATAGACTGTATCAGAATCAGTACGGAATTGTTAATGCCCACAATAGTAATCGCTTTTTCGCCTAGACTGCTGACAAAGAGTAGGTCGACAATGACAAAAAGCGATTCTAGGCTGAGCTCCAGCATCGTTGGCACTGCCAGTAAAAAGGCTGCCCTATTTACATTCCCACGCGTAAAGTTTTGCTCGGTTCCACATAATGCGAGCCACAATAGCTGTAGGAAGGCTCTAATTTTTAATAGCATGCCTTATCGGATTAAGGTTTTTCGACTAAAGTATCAGCACGTAATGTATTGTCATTGGTAGCTTTTAGCGCAAGTAATGATTTATCTTGTACACCAAAGGATTGAAACGCAATGAGCTGCTCTACATGGTAGACAGGGCGGCCAAGAATTTCGCGAAGAATATATGAGTTTCGGTAAGCCCCCATGCCAAGGTCTGGAGTGGCAATACCATGTGTTTGTAGCTCTGCATTCTGTACAAAAATTTCCTTTTGTAGCTTGTCGATTGAGTAATTGCGCTGTACTTGAAAAGTTCCTTTTGCGGTCCGCGCAATACGATCTTGTATATTGCTTAGAAAGGCTGGTTCATGATACTTGTAACCTGTGGCCATAATGACAAAATGTGTATTTATATCATAGCGCTCATTTTGTTCTTTCTGAAGAAAGGTCAGTTGATAGCTTCCATCGGTTTCATTCTCTAGATCCTGAAGCTCGCTGTTGGCGATCAGGGTCACATTGACTTTTCCATCGGCTGTTTCGATGTTATATAGCTCATTGAAAATTTCATTGATGAGGTCATAATTTATGCCCTTATAAAGGATGCTTTGGTCTCTCAACAGCTGATCACGCTTTGGGCTAGGCAAAGAATAAAAATAATCCACATACTCGGGAGATGTCATTTCCAATGTAAGTCGGGCATGATTTTCCAACGGAAAGAAACGATCTGAACGTGTCACCCAATTCAGCTGCAATCCTCTTCTTGTATGTGGAAGCAGATCGCGAACAATTTCAGCAGCGCTCTGTCCCGAACCGACGACGGTAACAGATTTGTTCTTTAGTAGTTCTTCCTTGTGATAGAGGTAAGATGCCGTATGGATCACATTCGGCAAGTCCTTATTCTTGATGAAGCTCGGAATAAATGGTGTTGTACCGGTTCCCAATACAATTTTTTTGGCATTATATTGCTTGGTCTGCTGTGTTTTTATATCCAGTACGGTGACTTGGTAGATGGAATCTAGATATACGATGTCCAATACTTCATGTCCAAATTTGCACTGTTCCAATTGATTCGCAACCCATTGGCAATAGGTATTATATTCCCGACGCAGTATGAAAAAATTTTCCCTGATATAAAACTTATAGATCCGCCCGCTCTGTTTCATATAGTTGAGGAACGAAAAAGGGCTGCTGGGATCGGCCATGGTCACCAGATCGGCCATAAACGGCACTTGAAGCGTTGCATCATCGAGCATAAGGCCCGGATGCCAGTTAAACTTTTCGGCACGGTCAAAAAAGATGGCCTTACAGCCGACTATAGGCTGTGTCAATGCTGCAAGTCCGAGATTGAAAGGTCCAATACCGATCCCGATAAAATCATACGTGCTACTATTTTCTATATTCATTTTTTGTTTTTTTAAGTGCTGATTCTCTTAAATAGATTCCATTTAATTCATATTCGATCGTAACCGGTTTATTTTGAGGAAATTTTTCCCAGTACCATTCTCTGTAGCAGAAGTTGAGATGGGCCTTTTTATGTGGCATCTCAATTGTTCCTTGCAGTTTAAATCCGATATGGATTTTGTTCATCAGGGCAGCCACGGACTCAACGGCTCCTTCGCCGACTAGACGTCCTACTTTCGGGTGCTCAAACAGCCAACTGACAATGCTCTGCATGGTCAAGGAGGGAAACTTTTTCAGCTTGTCTGTTGGCGCGATGAAAAGATGAGTACCATAATCAGTGGGAAGTACGTCAAAGTAGTTGCCGACCACATCCCGGGTGGCCCAATAGACTTCCATATTGAATGTAGTAATCCCATTAATTTCGCCGATATATGCATGACCCCATTTATCTGCAAGCAGACTGCGGTAAAACTGCTCAAGTCTTGGAAGATCCCAGTTCATTTGCCAGATCGCTTTAGCATGATCGCGGTGAAACCAGCGATGAACCATTTCCAGATCACGGTCCAGATCGAATGGTCTGATGGATACCGTTACCTGCTCTTTGGGATAAGTTTTGCAAAAAACCGGTTCGAGACCCTGGGGTTGTAATAAATCCGCATCCCAATAGGTTTCGTGCAGGATATTAGGAATAGTACATTGGCCACTTATCGTATCTGCTGCAAAGACACTTTCGATTTTAAAACGGCGCTCCCCGACAATAAAGGCAGCCAAGGCATCTTGTTTATATCTGGCTCTATTGCTGAAGTACTGATGCGTCATCGCAATCAAAGGGGGTTCATCCTGTAGTCCATGCCTGCCGATAAGGCCTATCAATTTAAAAATATGATCAATAAGTACTTCCTGAATCCATTTTGATGTTGTCACCTGATCAACAGCCGAGATTGCAGAACCGTTGATCACACTTGGAAATCCGTTTGCGTCTACTGTCAATAAGCTGTCCAGCTGCTGGTATTCCAGAATACTGAGATATTGATACAGCCAGTCACGAACCGCTTCCTTGTTGTTGTTCTGACGGCTGGCGCTATATTTTTGAATGTAGAAAACAGCCAACGGCACCTGCAGACTCGAAACAGTATGCTCCATCAACGCAGAAAGACGTATGGTATCGGACGGAACTTCCACTGTGGGGCTATGTGGGGGGGGCGCCAGATTTGAGGTTGCGTAAGATAACTCGCAGAACCTTTCGGGGGACAGTTCGCGAACGGATCCTGTTTTTGTCTGACGCTCGAAAGCCGGAAATTCGAATTGATGCAGACCTGTGGACGAATCATAAACCAAAGGGATATAGATCTCGGTAAATGCTTCCTGGAAATCAATACGTATATGCATTTGGGTAGTCGACTTCGCTAAATAGTGGGCGAGCGTATAGTCATATCGTGGAATGCCGAGGTAACGGCTCCAGTTGGAGGACTGTCGACAATATGCATTTAGCAGATCAGTCAAGTTAATTCGATTGCTGTACATAGATCAATCCTGTTGTTTTTATTTTGTTAAAAATATCGTTCAAGTCTTCTAAAGAAGCAAGAGGATTGAAAATGGTGAATTTCAGATAGAATTTTCCGTTTACTTTGGTGCTTGCCAATAGGACCTCGCCGCTGCGAAATAGATTTTTCTTGATCTGCAGGTTGACTTCACATAGTTGATCTTCGGCAAGACCTCTGGGTGCATATCGAAATAGAAGGATACTGATGTCAGAATCGCTTAAAAGCTCCAGATCCGGATCATTCTTAACCATTATTGCGGCCTGTTTACAGAGGAGAATCAATGTCTCGATATATTCGCCAAGCTTGCTACGCCCCATAAGGCGTAGGGTAAACCATAATTTAAGGGCATCAAATCGTCTAGTGCTCTGTGTGATGGATTTATTGATCTGTGCAGGGTACTCTTCGTAATCCTGATCCTCGGGATTGAGATAATCTGCGTGATGCTTAATAATGTGCAGGAATTTTTTATCCCGTACAATAAATGCACTGCCGCTTATAGGCTGAAAGAAGGATTTATGATAATCAACTGTCACCGAATGGGAGCGTTCTATGCCACTGAGCAGGTGTCTGTAGCTATCAGTCAACAGCAAACCACAGCCGTAGGCAGCATCGACATGCATCCAAAGACCATACTGGGAAGCAAGGTCGGCAATTTCGTTTAGGGGATCGATATTACCAAAGTCTGTAGTTCCGGCTGTGGCAACAATAGCGATGGGAATATTGCCGAATGCAATTTCGGCCTTAATTGCCGCTTCGAGAGCATCTGTGGACATCCGAAACCGTTCATCAGTAGTTACAGGAACAATACTTTGCTCGCCGAGGCCCATGAGTGCAGCATTTTTTTGATTACTAAAATGGGATTTCTCCGATACAAAAATCCGGAAGCGATGGGCAGCCAAGGGGTTGCCTTCTTGCTTGATGTTATGTCCATATTGATTTAAGGCAAAATGATCTCGAGCTAAGAGTAATCCCATCAAATTACTTTGGGAGCCACCCGCTGTAAATATCCCGTCAGCATCTGGCGAATAGCCGATCTGCAAAGCTGTCCAATCGATCAATCTGCGCTCCATCAGCGTACCACCTGCACTTTGGTCGTAGGTATCCTGTGACGAATTGATGGCACTGACCAGCACCTCAGCCGCTAAGGCCGGAATGACAACGGGGCAGTTGAGATGGGCAATGTAATGGGGTAAATGAAATGCAGTGGCGTGCTGCACATACAATTGGTCGACTTCATGAAAAAGCTCCTGATAGGAGGCGAGGGGGACATTGAGGTCTACCTGTTCAAAGAGTAGGTTCAGCTGGGCCGGACTGATACCACTGAAAGGCTTTTTTTGACGGTTTAAAAAAGTGATAACAAGTTCTTTGGCTTGGTTTATAGCAGCGTCGTAGCCTGCACTGCTATGTTGGCTAAAGATGTCTGTAAACAAAGACTGTTCAGGTAATTGCGTGGAAATAGCTTCGACGGATGATAATTGAAGTGTGTTGTCCATGATCTAAGTTTTTGTAAGGGGTTTTTATTGGGGATTGATTGTTGATGGATGCGGGGTGAAGCCTGTGACTTTTTCGCTGATTGGCGTTCTTCGTTTTTTTGTATGCGCCTTATTTGGGCTGGGGTGGCCGATGAAGAATAGCCCGAAGGATTGCTCCCGATCTTGGTGGATAAAGCGTTTGACATAGTCAATCGCAGATCCTCCAGAAGCCCAATAAGATCCAAGGCCCATCGCTGTGCAGGTCAACGCCATATTTTGTACGGCCGAGGAAATGGCGGCAATCTCTTCCCATTCGGGTAAAACGATACGCGTACTGGGCTGAAAGATGATGGCAATGATCGCTGCTGCATGAAGGGGATAGTTTTGCAGGTATTCGAATTTGAGCAGGCGGTCTTGGGGCGAGAGGTTTGGATAGTGATCCTTGTAATATTCGCACATGTACCGGCCGTAGTCCGACTGCTGTTCGGCTGACAAAACGACAAAACGCCAAGGTTCGGTCATTTTATGGGTCGGTGCCCAGGTGGCGTTGGTTAGAATTTCCTCCAATTGTTGCGGACGAATCTCTTTTTTATCGTAAGCGTCGGCATAGATACTGCGACGTTGCCGGATGACGCTTGTTACAATTGCAGCGCGTTCGGGGAACGTTCGATTAGGGGCTGAATTCAGTGAATAAGACGATTTCATGATGATATTTTTTTAATCTTTATTTAAGATTTTCAAAAAAAATTTGCTGTTTTCAATTTTAGCAAATACATTTGTTCTGTAGTTCTTATTTAGACTGATTACATATAACGATAAAGCAAAGATAAGAGGAGAATGGAATAATGCAAGAAAAAAATAAAATTTTGACATTTCTTCAGTCTGTATTTTTGTTTTAATGTATTGTCTTTTAAGATTTTACAATTGGAAAGGGAATGGTGCAAATTAATTTACATGTTTTACAAAAAAATAAGCAAGACTTATGCAACCAATGCAATTCCAGGGCAGCCAAATGTATTTAGCGGACAAAAAAACGTTAATGCCCGCTCCAGCGCCTAGAGCGCCACAACTGATCGATATTAAGTTTGAGGAAAAAATGGCCTTGATGAAGCTAGCGCGGCAACTCGCTGACGAATTTGGTCATTATGAAGATCCGACTTATATCCAAACCTTACATTTATACGCTTATCAACTGCTACCCCAACGTATTGCCCGGCTGCTGACACAATTTGGATCTGATTTTTCGGCCAGCCAATATGGGGCTCTTGTCCTGCGGGGACTTGTCGAAGTGGATCAGGAAAAATTGGGCCCGACACCGCCTTCCTGGAAAGCTTACGATCCGGAAAAACTGCTGTTATACGGCTTTATCTGCTCCTTGCTCCATGGCGCAGTACCGGCCAAACCGGTGCAATATTACGTACAGCGCAAAGGGGGCGGCCTGCTGCACCCGATTATTCCAGATGAATCCATGAGCATGTCGCAGACAGGATCGGGATCAAAAACAGATCTTTTTGTGCATACAGAGGATGCTTTCCTGTTTAATCAGGCTGATTTTTTAAGTTTTCTTTACCTGCGCAATGAGGAGCAGGTGCAGTCCACGCTGTATTCGATCCGTTCGCATCCGGCCATTAACGCAAATATGGAGCAGCTGTTCAGACCTATTTTTCGCTGCCCCAAAGATGCCAATTTCAAAGATGAGCAGCTAGGCGGAGCAGATGTGATGACCAGCATCCTGTATGGAAACCGGCAAACACCTTTTATCCGTTTTGATGCGGCCGAACAGCTGTACAACGCTGATGCAGGGCAGAGCCCGGAGGCACTGGAGATCCTTTCTCGGTTTTGGACAGAGGCCAAAGAATATATCTACAATGATTTTATCCCACAATCGGGCGATCTGGTCTTTGTCAACAATCACCTCTGTGCGCATGGGAGATCAGCTTTCAAGGCGGGCATGAAGCAGGTCGGTGGCGAATGGGTCAAGTGTGAAAGGCGGCAGATGTTACGCATGATGAGCAAAACCAACCTGCTGCAGATCCGCGAAATGACCCATCCCGACAACCCTTATTTTATCATCGAAGACCATTACGGAAAGATTGCCAAATTCTAACACCAGAACCACAGACATGAATAACTTACTTTATCAACCGGACCTCGCCGCAGCACATCTCTCACCGGCGGTATGGCGATCCGTGAATATACAGCTCTTGCAAAAGATGCTCAGTGAATTTTCCCATGAGATGCTGATCGTACCTCAACTGATCGCACAGCAGGGTAACTGGGATGTCTATGAGGTAAAACATACTGAAAAGCCGGTTTATTACCGGTTTTCAGCACGTGTCCTCAGCCTGGATCATTGGGATATCGATGTTTTTTCCATCAGCAAGGTCGACAATGGACTGGCCGCTGATCTGGACGCCGTCGCGTTTATTGTTGAATTTGCCGATCAATTGGGGCTGGAGCAGGAAAATATAGGGACTTATCTCGAGGAGATCATCAGTGTCCTGTTCACCTATGCCTATATGCGTGATCAAAATCGGATGGGCGTGGATGAATTGATCAAATCGGACTATCAGGTGATCGAACATACCATGTCTGCCGGGCATCCCTGTTTTGTTGCCAATAGCGCACGCATCGGTTTTGACGCCATAGATTATCAGAATTATGCGCCCGAAGCGGCATCTCCACTGGCCCTGGTATGGCTCGCGGGGCATCGTGACCGTACAGAATTTACCAGCATAGAAGGGGTATCCTATGACCATACTATTCGCCAAGAATTAGGAGCGGAGCATACCGCTGCATTTGGCAAAATGTTGACCGATGAGGGCTTAGATCCGCAGGACTATTTCTTTTTCCCGGTGCACCCTTGGCAATGGTTCAACAAGCTGTCGCACATCTTTGCTGCAGATATTGCCAGTCAGAAATTGGTCTGTCTCGGTTATTCGAATGACCTTTATCTACCACAGCAATCGGTACGGACACTGTTCAATGTCAGCAATTCGCAACGTTCTTATGTCAAGTCTGCCCTTTCGATCCTCAATATGGGCTTTATGCGAGGCCTGTCACCTTACTTTATGCGTACAACACCGGCTATCAATACTTGGGTGTATGACCTGGTGGCCAATGATCCCTATTTGCAACGTCGGAGTTTCACCGTGCTGCGCGAATTTGCAACGGTGGGATACACCAATGCGTATTTCGAGGAAGCGATGCAGATCGATACGCCGTATAAAAAGATGCTGTCCACACTTTGGCGTGAAAGTCCATTTACCGTAGTAAATGACGGGCAGCAGCTGATGACGATGGCGGCACTATTACATATTGACGTTTACGGAAAGGCATTTTTACCGGCGCTCATCAGCTCCTCGGGTTTAAGCACCGCCGATTGGTTGCGACATTACCTGAACAGCTACCTGAGTCCGCTACTGCATTGTTACTATTACCACGATATGCGCTTTATGCCCCATGGTGAAAACCTGATCCTGGTCATGGAAAACCATGTCCCCGTCAAGGTGATCATGAAGGATATCGGTGAGGAGGTGGCGGTGCTGTCACCGCAGGTTTCCTTACCGCCTGATGTGGAACGTATCCGTATCCCGGTTCCGGAGGATCTGAAGGTCCTGTCCATCTTTACCCAGGCCTTCGACTGCTTCTTCCGATTTTTAAATCAGGTGCTGGTGACCCATGCCGATTTTCCTGAAGAGGAATTCTGGGAACTTGTTACCGAATGTATCCTGGCTTACCAACAGGAATTTCCAGAACTGCAGCAGCGCTTCGACCGATATGATCTTTTTGCGGCCGAAATTCCGAAAACCTGCCTGAATAGACTGCAGCTGAAAAACAATAAAAAGATGATCGACGGCTCCAATCCATTTAAACATCAGCAATTTGCCGGAAATCTTAAAAACCCACTTGCGGTATACAAAACAACGCTTATTTAATGCTTACTCTCTTTTGTAAATTTTATGAAAATAGCTTATCCGATTCAACCAAAGCAGGCTGTCGCGCATTTAAATGCGGACAGCTGGGCGCTTATCAACCGACGACATATCCGAAAAATACTGGCCGAATTTGCCCATGAAGGCATTATTCAGCCTCAGCTCCTCCGTACTAAGGCAGACGGGGGAAGCTACCAGCTAGCGGTGCCTTCCAAACCGGAGGTCATCTATTATTTTGACGCCAGCATACTGGCACTCAACCATTGGTCCATTGACATCGATTCGATCGTTAAACAGCAGTCGGGCCAGACGGTGCCCCTGGACAGTTTAGCATTTGTGGTCGAGTTTAATAAGGAGATGGGTATTGAGCAGGAGATGCTGCCCGTGTATATGGAGGAGATTAGCAGCACCTTGTCCGGAAGCACATACACCTATTTTCATGGTAAAAAATCGGCTGATGAACTTGTCGGCTCTACGTATCAGCAGATCGAGGGTACCATGACGGGGCATCCGCGTTTTGCGGCTAACAATGGTCGTGTGGGATTTGATGCGGCGGATTATCAGTATTATGCACCGGAGGCTGCCAGTCCCTTTCCATTATTATGGCTTGCAGGCCATAAAAGCGGCGGTGAATTTACCGGCATTGCGGACTTTGATTACGATCGGGTGATGCAACAGGAACTGGGACCTGAGCTGTTGGCGCAGTTTGCCCACAAAATTAAAGCGAAGGGCTTCGTACCGGAAGACTATTATTATTTCCCCGTACATCCCTGGCAGTGGTTTAATAAACTGGCCAATATTTTTTCACCCGCCATCGCCACCGGTCATCTCCTCTGCCTGGGTTATAGTACAGATCATTACCTGCCGCAGCAGTCTATCCGAACTTTTTATAATGTGAGTAATCCAACAAGATTCTATGCAAAGACGGCATTGTCTATCCTGAATATGGGTTATGTACGGGGCTTGTCGCCCTTCTTTATGCGGACCAATCCGGGGATCAACCAATGGATTTACGAACTCACGCTGGATGATCCCTATCTACAGGATGTGGGTTTTTGCATCTTGCGGGAAGTGGCCAGTGTCAGCTATAGCCACAGTTACTTTGAACAGGCACTTACGGTCGATAGTCCCTATAAGAAAATGCTGGCCTGCCTCTGGCGGGAAAGCCCGGCAAGTGTATTGCGTGAAGGGCAGCAATTAATGACCATGGCGGCCCTGCTCCATGTGGACGATGCTGGAAAAGCATTATTGCCGGCGCTCATCAAAGCATCAGGCCGCTCCACGGATGAATGGATCAGTGCATATTTTGGCTGTTATTTAAGCCCTTTACTGTATTGCTTCTACAAGTGGGATATGGTATTTATGCCACATGGCGAGAACCTGATTCTGGTACTGGAAAACCTTGTTCCGGTGCGGGCTATTATGAAGGATATTGGCGAAGAGGTATCCCTATTAAATAGTAATCTGGACGTCCCGGAGGTTGCCGAACGGCTTAAAGTTTCGGTCACAGAGGAAAACAAAACGCTGCCAATATTTACGCAGGTATTTGATTCCATTTTCCGTTTTGTGTCCGCCATTCTTGTGGAGCAAGCAGACTATCCGGAGGCGATATTCTGGAGAAATGTGGCAAACTGCATACACAACTTCCAACAGGCCCATCCTGAGTTTAAGTCAGCTTACGAAAAGTATGATTTCTTTGCAGATTCCTTTCATTCAGACGCTTTAAACCGGATGCAACTACGCAATAACAGGCAACTACGTGACCGAAAAGATCCCTACAATGGTCAGACGAATGTCGGTATACTCATTAATCCCATTGCTCAATTTAAAAACAATGAATAATATAAACCAACAAATCACAATGCATCCATTTTTGAAAAGCAGTAAATTATTTCTCGGGTTTCTGTGTTTTTTAGCTACCCTGTTTGCAGGAGAGGTAATAGCACAAAAGATCAACAACAACATTATTCGGGGACAGGTCACCACCAGCGATAGGAGGCCCGCTGCGTACAGTACCGTCAAACTCTCGAATGGTAGGAGTGTCCGGGTGGATAAGGATGGGCATTATACCTTTACGGACCTCCAGCCTGGAAGTTATGTGATTACCGTTAGCTTTGTGGGTCTACCACAGCAATCACAGACGCTATCGGTACAGGCCGGTGAAAGTGCCGTAGCGGATTTCGTCTTATCGGCTGACGGAAAGACTCTTGATGAGATCCTGATCATTGGGCAGAAATATACTATTACTGCAAAAAAGGAAAGTGAGGATGTCGCACGGCTACCCCTCAAAAACCTTGAAAATCCACAGGTATACAGTGTCGTCGATAAGGAACTGATCAAGGAGCAGATGGCGCTCACCTTGGAAGAATCCTTTCGGAATGTGCCTGGTGCGGCACCCTCCAAGACGGGAGCTGGTATGCCTTCGTTTTTCTCTCGCGGTTTTCAGACCAGCGAAAATTTCAGAAACGGTATGGCTACCTACTTACGTACGGGTATTGACCTGGCGCAAGTGGAACGCGTGGAGACCATCAAAGGTCCGACCTCGACTTTATTTGGCGCTCAGATGACTTCCTACGGTGGCATTGTCAATTATATCACCAAAAAGCCTTATGAGACTTTCGGTGGCGAGGTAAACTATACTATGGGGAGCTGGGATATGAACCGTCTGACTGCTGACATCAATACGCCAATCGCTGCAGAAGAAGGTTTGCTCTTTCGCCTGAATCTCGCGCGGCAGAAAGAAAACACGTTTCAGGACCAAGGCAATAGTGGTACGGTACTCATCGCACCAAGTCTTTCCTATCAGGTAAATGATCGCCTCAAGCTGTCACTGGATGCTGATTTTTATTCTGTCCGCGGTATTACGCCTGCCGGCTGGATGATTGATCCAAAACTTGGAAAGACAAGCTTTGACCAGCTTCATCTCGATTATCGACAGTCGTTAAATGACAACTCGCTGGTGAGCAAACAGTCGTCTAGTAATATTTTGTTTCAGGCGGATTACAAACTGTCGGATCAATGGCTGTCACAAACCAAGTATGCCTGGGGAAATGGTAGCTACGACGATCTCTATATCTTTGATATGATCTGGAAAACCGATAGTCTAGTGAATAGGATCTTACGGACATTTACGGATGAAGAATCGGCCCGTAAAAATTTCCAGCAAAACTTTATAGGTGACTTTAAGATAGGCCACTTCAGAAACAGAATGGTGATCGGACTGGACTATATGTCGAACTACAGGAAGACTCGCTACGATGGTCTGGGCTATGGCGGGGATGTATTTAAACCGGCTCAGCTCTATAACCTTCCGGAGACGCCGGTGATCCGCATCGAAGAAGTGCATGCTGTGCTGGCCAAGCGCAATACCGGGCAGAATATCACAAAAGAAGCGAGTTACAGTGCTTATGTCTCGAATGTCTTTAATGTAACAGACCGCTTGCTAGCCATGGCCAGTTTGCGAGTAGACCGTATTATCAGCGAGGGGGTGACTAACACACTGACGAGAGTTCAGAAAGATAAGTATAATCAAACTGCTCTTTCACCCAAATTTGGATTGGTCTATGAAGTACTGCAAGAAAGGGTTTCTTTGTTTGCCAATTATATGAATGGGTTTAAGAATATACCTGGCCGTGAACAGCCGGATAAGACTTATTCCTTCTTTAAGCCACAGCGTGCCAACCAGCTGGAGGGTGGTGTCAAAGTCGAGCTGTCTGATCTATTCAATGCAACAGTCAGTTACTACAATATTGATGTCACCAATAGCCTCTCGACTGAACCCCGTAATGGTATAAATTATACGGTTCAAGGGGGGACGCAGAACAGTAAAGGACTTGAGGTGGAACTGATCGGTAAGCCATTCACAGGGTTCAACTATGTGGCCAGCTACGGTTACAATGATAATGAGTTTGTCAGTGGAAACAATGTCGGTAAACGAGCTATTGGTACGCCGGAGCATGTCTTCAATATCTGGGCTAGCTATGCCCTGACAGGCGGAAGTGCCAAAGGACTCGGTCTTGGGGTAGGGAACTCCTACATTTCCAAAGCCTATCTAGACGCGGCCAATACCTTTACCCTTGGCGCCTATAATCTATTGGATGCGACCGTATTCTATAACCGACCAAAATATGGTATCCGCTTTAAGGCTAATAATGTGTTGGATAAAAAATACTGGGTTAGCGACGGCTACTACGCCCGCCCGCAAAAGCCATTCAATTTTATGGCGAGTGTAGCCTATAAGTTTTAAAGTTTTCTTTGGCTTCCGGTAAGTCGTTGTTACCGGAAGCCAAATTAAAAGCAGTCACACAGGAGATCAATAGATCTTCGTAACTTAAAGATGCCCCCTTATGTTTATTAGGCTTTCTTATCCTAGACATGACCCTCGTAATCTCTTGTTAGCTGTTGTACTAGCCTTTGCCGTGTTGGATCATACCCGGATGTTTTTCTACTACTGGAATACCAATCCAGTAGCTATTGCAAATACTTCTTTGGCTGTGTTTCTGACGCGCTTCCTCTCCCACTTTTTTGCTCCTGCCGTTATGTTCATATTGGGAATAGAAATATTCCTGTATTGTCAGCGTTACGGGTCAACAATGTTGAATAAAGCTTTGTGCTGTACAGGAGGTATCCTGCTACTACTGGAGCTATTAGTCAACAATTTTCTATACACATTTGATATATATTACCGGACGATAGGTCTCTTTATTCTTGGTCTCATTGGCCTCTGTCTTATATGCATGATCGGTTTACATTACCTGGGAAGAAAAGCTGTACTGATCATTAGTTTGACCTTGTTATTGGGACACAATCTCTTGGATAAAATACAGTTTGAAGGTCATTCATTATCTTCTATCTGTTGGTATCTGCTGCATCAGCAGAAATTTATCGCGGTAGATGATCGGATGTTTATCGTGAATTATACTTTGATACCTTGGTTGGCAGTATTGATGTTGGGCTATCATTTTGGTAAATTGTACCTGCCTTATGCAAATCCCAAGAAGAGAAAGCAAATCTTGATTATTGCGGGCTGGTTGACCATTGCCTTGTTTGTCGTGTTGCGCTTTTTGAATAATTATGGCGATCCCGTTGTCTGGCATTATGATGCGCAAGTCGAAAAAACTGTCATGTCATTTTTGAATCTGACGAAATATCCAGCTTCTTTAGACTATCTTTCCCTTACACTAGGTCCCATATTCCTTTTTTTAGGCTATACTGCCGATATTAAAATCATTAATGGCATATTCTTTACTGCATTGGCCAAAAGGCCATTATTTGTTTATCTATTCAGTACATTGTTAATTCATTTTATTGCGATGGTCTTTCTTTGGGTTGGGGGTAATGACATAGCATCTATGGTCATCACATCCAGTTCATATAAAAAGAATAGTCCTTTAGCACAGTATGGCTATCCGATTGAAATAGTTTATCTACTTTGGACTGGAATTATTCTTTTATTATGCTGCCTCTGCTCTGTGGAGAGGTGGTTTGGGCGTGACTACGAAAAATCTTAATGAAACCGAACACTTAACTATGTATAGTATTGATTTTTCTCGTACCTGTTGTTTGCTTATTTATTCTATAGCAATACTTATACCTTAGATGATTCATCCTATATTCACCATGAAATCAAGCAGGACTCCCCTTTCCACCGTTATTGAAAGCTGCGGCTTTTTGGACCCGATGTCGGGCCGCTTAGATAGCCATACGTCTGTATAGGAATTCTTCTTTATTTCCGATCTGATAATGGTCTTTATCGATCGAGATCGTGATAGGATGTTCGACAGATCGTGAAGCTTCGGCTATCACATCGCCCACCGGCTCCGTAAATGATCTGTATTCTTCATTAAACATTACCAAATATAATTCTTGTTAAGAAGTCTATTCATTTGCTTTAATACATGCTGAATTTTATCACCAGTTTCCATACCGTTTTCATCTTCATTATTTAAATATGGAAATAGAATCATTCCCGCCTTCTCTTTTGTGTCAACTCCTCCGTATTTATACCAGTCATTTCCGAATCCATCAGAAACATAGCCAGTTCTCTTACTTTCTTTTCGGCTTGATTCTTCTATATGTGTATCGTAGAATTTTAGCTTATAAAGATCTACTTCTGAATCCCATTCAATATCTTCATCAGCATTACTCCCCGAATAAACAAAATTATAATTAGTCCAGTCTATATCTTCATAAACTTCTCCAAAGGATGGTTCATTGGAATCTTTACTTTTCAGCTGATATCCCAATACACTTCCATCTTTTTTCAGAATTCCTAATCCCAAGTTTTTATCTAATCCCAATGACCTGTCTAATTTCGACACTTGTACTTTCGATCCATCTTCATAAGTTACCCACTTTCCCTCCGTATCTTTAATTGTTTTATCTATAAAGGTTAGGCATTGTTCCATAGACCACCTTTTGATTTCAGATTCGGTCTGTGCCCGACCTTGCAGAGAGATAGCAAAGATCCCGATCATTGATATTGTTTTGATTATTATTTTCATCTATTTATTTGTTGATGAGATATCGGGTAAATAATTTTCATACTGTATCTCAAAATTATTTACATCTCGGTTTCATAATCTATGAGTTATAAGTTTTTAGCCCGTTATTTTTCTAAGCCTCTTGCTTGCCGTCTGCAAAGCACTATTTGCCTTATTTATGTCTTTTGAAGGTTTTTCTTTACCTCTTCAATTCCCTTAATTTTTCCCATCCAAGCCTTTTCATATAGTTCCCCTTGGATATGCTCCCAAAACTTTGGAGACGTCTTGGTCTTCCATTTGCGGAATTCATCTAATTTAGCTTGTACAGATTTGATCTGTCGATCACATTCTACATAAGATTTAGGTGTTGATAAATTGGAGATAAATCTTTCACTTTCTTTCTGTAGATGCACAGCAGAACGCATATCAGATAATAGGAAACCATCACAGGTGACGCTTTCACAATTTTCCATCGATGTATTTTCATTAATCCAAGATCCTGTGATGGATTCTCCGGGGCTCAGCGTATAGTGTTTACCCGATACAGAAAATTTAATCGTGTATGGCGAACCATTTGTGATTCTTCCGACGTCACGCCCCAAAAAGAAAGCCGTCCATTGCTGGTCTCCCGCCGTCAGGCAATTAAAACCATTAACTTGTGCTTGTATTGGATGTCCTGTCAGGAACAATGCCGCCGCCAAAAGTGCTTGATAAAGGAGCACTCTACATGTATTGATTTTCATCTTTTGATTGTTTTTGTTAGTACCATAAGGCAAAGTTCAATATTTGGAGGACATGAGTAAATACCCCACTTGGGGTATTTTTCATTTACTTAAATTTGATTCTTAGTGGTGATGAAGCGATCAGATTTATTCACCGCACCGGTGTGTCTGAATAAATCATGATGGTTTCATTTTACCCATTTGTAGTTTTACCCTGCTAAAGAAGACGCAGACATCCAACACGAGATGATTTGTCAGAAAGGGGTCCAGCGAGACCTATGAACATGGGTTAAACATCTAAGGAGTTGAGGTGTGTTAACCAATCTTTTGCACACTCCGAAGTTATAATCTGCTATAATTATTACTGCTGGAACAATCTTGGATCAAGCAGATATATTGAGGGGAATGCAATATTTCCTTTTTTATTTATTCGATAATCAGGTTAATCCCAGCCATGTTGGCTTTATACTTGATTTTTTCTACCAGTCCATAGTAACTCCAGTTTCGTAGGATAAATTCATCCTCTTTGGCCACTTCCTCTTTGTTGCTCTGGTTGACCAGTAATAATGTGCCCGCTTCGGCTTTGACACAGATGTCGATGAGCCGACGGCTGTACAGGTGCAGCTTGCTGTCCACATAGCGTTTCTCCTTTTCATTGAACTGCTCCATACTTTTGAGCTTTTTCGTTCTCCCCTTTCCACCTTTATTGAAAGCTGCGGCTTTTTGGACCCGATGTCGGGCCGCTTGGATAGCCATACGTCTGTATAGGAATTCTTCTTTATTTCCGATCTGATAATGATCTCTATCGATGGAGATCGTGATAGGATGCTCTACAGATAGCGAAGCTTCGGCTATCACCTCACCTTTCAGCTGATGCTGTTTTTTGGGCAGCTCTAAGGCTAGCAATAAGAAAATCTTACCTTTCACAATCTTGATGGAGCTGGTACACACCTTGATCTGGCCGACCAAAGCCCTTTGTAGTAATACCCGCTTGTCCGAGCGATCTTTGCCCAGATAGGTACGGAAGGGGATTTTAAAAAGGCTCAGCTTGAAATCCCGACCTTTCTCGTCGTTGCTCAACTTGACCTGATCACCCGAAAAGGGGATCGGCATATCTTTCTTATAGTTGCGGAGCGACTTTTCACCTTTCCAATATGCTGACCTGTCACTACTGAATATCCTATTGAGCGCCATGTTCATGGTCGAGATGACATCGGATGGTAGTCTGCCCTTAAAATACAGGGAGAGTATCCTGTAGGTCGTATTCATCTTGGATGTGGTAAAGATACCATCGGGGTCTTTGTTGATGTCGGCGAGCTTCACCTTGATCTCATCGCGGAGGTAGATCAGGTCTTTCATTTGCTCTTGAATATACTGATGCGTCAGTACCAGATTGGAGCCTCTATATACGATATCCTGCCATTCAAATAGTTTTTTGTAGTACTCAGCGCGCTGTTCTTTATCGTCGCAGTCGAGGTAGATTTGGATCTTTCGGGTCAAAATAATAGTATCCTTTTCCATCTTTCTGTTTTTACGTTAGGCGATTTGCTTGGTTGACTTGATCTTGGTGTGCGCCTGTACAAATAGCTGCTTGACCATGGAGGAGCTGAGCTGCAATGCTTCCGAGATCTGTTCAAAAGAAAGCTGTAGCTCGTAGCGCATATGGAAGATCTCGGTCTGTTGCTCGCTGAATTCGCCCTCTAGTACAATTTTAGATGACCTGTTGAGCTGTTCCATTTTCTCGGTGCTGTTGAATACCGCACGTAGCGTAGCGATAGTCTTCTCCACCTGTAGGCTTACCTCATAATCGGATATACCGCCTAGATAATAGGCGATGCGCTCATAGTTGAAACTGTATTGGAGGCATAGCCTGATAAAGAGCTGCTGCTCCTGATTGAGACTGGGCAACAGCTTGTCCAACCGATCTAGTCGTTGCTGTTTCTCTTCTTCCAACTTCTCCAGATAGACCAGGTCTATTTTCTCTTCTTCTTCTAGCTCATATCCCAGTAAAAATTCCTGATAATCTTCTATCCCATCTAATCGAAGGAGGCTCCGATTGAATCGGTTTCGTGATTTGTGGTAATAGACTTGGATTGCCGATCGGACTTGTTGTTTAATAAAGGTCAATAAATGTTCGCTGCTTTCGACCTGCTCGCGGAATAGCCATAGACGTAAGAAAGCTTCCTGCACAATGCTCTCTGCTGCACATTCGTCTTGCGTGGCCCGTAGTGATCGGTAATAGAGATAGGGGTAGAATTGCTTGTAGAAATAGTCCAACCCTCGTTCGTCGCCCTGCCGGAGTAGGACAACGTACTTTTCTGTACATTGTCGTGGTGTCTTGCTCATAATCTAACTTCGTTAGGTACCATTGGTTAATAATCGCTTACAATGATCCCGGCCGGTCTTAGCGGTTTTTTTGGAAAGCCGGGATCCTGCAAACTTGTAATTGGTTTAATCTATGGTCTTTGATGTACGGATATGGATTGGAAAATTAGCGGTTCTGTTGTGTAATAATTTTTAAAGCCTATCAGGTTTCTCAGGCATGGCATGCACCTCACTCATTGTGTATACTTTTATCACGGACGAGCGTGACATGTTATATATATAATTTTTAGATCTTCAATGCGACTGGATCGTATAAGCGGACGCTGATTGTACATCTTTTTACTGCAAGGCCCCTCGCTGCACATCTATTCCAGCACCGTCAGGAGCGTGATATATATCTTTAAAAGTGATTTGATTGTCTATGCATAAAACTACCGTCCATTGTATATCAAAATGTATTTAGCGAGTGACTTCTGTCCTCACCCTACGGCTGGACAAGCAGCCTCATTATATCTGTATTCAATCCCTATCCAATACCTCAAAGAACGGTAGGCTTATTTGCCTTGCATTACTATATTTCGTAACTTTAAGCCAAAGATATCCCTTTATTTATTCTTCAGGGGCTGGTATGCTACCGATTTACCGGTATAGTACCGACCGTAAATTTTCAAAGATTATGAATACTATTTTTAAAGAAAAAAACGACAGTATGAACATCGGCTATAATATCAAACGTATACGTGAGATCCAGGGGATCAAACAGGAGGCCCTGGGACAGCTATGTCGCAATAGGTATTCACAGCAGCGGATATCGGACTTTGAAAATATGGTTGCACTGGACGAACCTCTATTGGAGGAATTGGCGACAGCCCTAGGCGTGACACCGGACTTTGTCAAATCCTTTAAGGATGAGCATGTCATCTATAATATACAGAATAATAGTAATTCTACATTCAGTGATAATGCTGTAGGTTTAAATGCTCAACCTACGTTCAACAATGACGGCTCCGACAAGCTCGTCGCCCTATTAGAAAAATTTATCGAGGAGGACCGTATCAAGACGCAATCCATCGCCGAGTTGAGCAAAGCGGTACTGAGCCTGACCGATGAAGTGAAGAAACTGAAAGAGGGGAGATAATTGAGGTCTGAAGTTCTTTTAGGAAATAGAGGTCATTATTAAGATTGTACCCTCATTGATCTGGATATAGAGAAACTGAGCCTTGACGACACGCATCGTCTATTTTAAAAGTATGCCCAGAGCGCAGATCATTTGTAATATTAGAATTCCACCCATAGGCGGCTAATTCTCCTCATAATAACTAATTGTCAACCATGAAACCAAATCGCCGCTATTATCATCACTGGGTTCTCTATATTGCTCATACAACGCATGGTACTTATTTCGTGAAATTTCAAGCTTAAACGGCAAGGGGCAAATCCGTCTAAATCAAATGAAACATTGCCATGCTCATTAATCACCACATCAATATAATGCTTAATTTTATTACACATATAAATCTTTATTGTGTTATTTTCTCTAGCCAATTAATGAGCGTCTTAGGTATCTCCCCTCCGCCATGCTATACTATTACTTTTTATTTATAATCTAACTATTTCCACTTCACTATTATATCATTCCCACTAATAATATCTATTATATTGTTAATATTTCCTATCGAATAGTGTTTTAAATCCCAATCCTCAAACATTTCCCTACTTTCCATATGAAACCATTGTAGATAATTCGAATTATCGGAAATAACAAACCGTCTATACGATGGATTTTCATATAATGTTTTTATTCGTGAACCTTCATCTGCAACTTGATATGCCATTACTCCTCTAAATTTGAATTCCAATACTCTATCATCCTCCATTTCCGCCAATCGAATTATCAATACTCCCTGATCATCCGACAAGCTAACAAAATACAAATCTTTTGGAGCTGGAATAATAGGTTCCCATTTCATAAAATCATTCATAATCAATATCTAAATTTTGTTTCCTTATGTTTTGTTGTTGGATTATAGACTTCTATAGTTGGTTGATTATCTTGTGAACTATGATCTCTAACATTTATAGTTTTTCCATCTAATGTTTTCCCAACCCTACCACCAGGAATCGATTTAGATGAACCTGGTGCGACAACATTATGAATATGTATTTTTTGACCATGTATAGGAGTACCATTAGGGTCTAACTTTGGCACATCACCCATCTTCACTAACGAAGGAGCCTCGCCTTCCTAAATAAGAGTTATAATAAAGAGAATAGCACTGCTCAAAGAGCAGTGCTAGCCGAGTTTCTTCCGCTAGGATTGCATTCAGCTTTCCATAATTTACGGGTTATCCCAACATTCTGAAAAGCTGCCAACTATCCAACCTATAGATCAAAACTCATTCTCTCAAATCTATAAAATCCATTCTCACGATAGGAATTGTATCAATTGTAAATATAGTAGCACATATACTACTACCTTTTTTTACAACGTTCCTATATGAGTTGCTATCACCCATCGAATTTATTAAACCATCATCATATCGAATCAGGAGCCTTTCTTCATTTAATGAGTTGATATTAAAACAAACAAAATCTTTACTTTCAATTTTATGTTTAAATAAATTAAAAACACCATAGCTTTTATAGTAAAATTTTTCACAAACATACAATTGTAAACGATCTCTAATTTTACTATATCGAATAGAGTCTGTTATTTCAATTTTATCTGGTAAGACAGTTCTAATGAAACTTTTATTCCGTTTCGAATCTTCAATCGAAAATTGCGACGGGAAGTAGTAATTAGTAAAATTACCAATTCCCATTAATAGTATTGAAAATAAATAATACAACCCTACTATCGCAACAACAGCGAAAAGAATTTTTTTTGCCTTATTTCTTTCCATTACCATTAAATTTAAGCTGACTATCGATTCGCGTCCCTTTATTGTTCTTTTGAATATCTTCAAATTTAGCTTTTGGATAATAAGACCCCGTATCACTTGTTTTCATACCACCGGTTTTTAAAGTACTTTCCACATTATGTGTACAATTATTTATAAAAAAATTATACTCTTCTGCAGTTTTTACCTGTGCTGTTTCAGACATTTTTTTGTCTGTGTTTTTATCTGTATTAATCAAAAATGCTTTTTCAAATCTTTGCATAATCTTTCCTTGTGAATCACGTTCAGAATTTTGAAAAGGATCTTTTGGACCTCCCTTTTCTTTCATATCATCATAATCTGCTTTGTGCGTATTGTATTCGCTATTTGCAAAATCTTCTACAGTTTTAAAGCCTTTGACAACAGAAAAACGATCATTTTCTGCCTCCTTACCCTGTTTGTCTATATATGAATTACTTCCGTCTTTATCTTTTGAATAAAATGTCCAGCCATCCTTTTCATTTCCAATTAACATTGCAATATGCCCATAGGTATGGCCGGGCTTCGGATTACCGTAAGACAATATTATTATGTCTTTGCCATCCGGATCAATTATATCAATTGGATTATTCAATACATAGTTGTAGGGAGAATGATTAAAATACTTCTCACCCAAAGGATCCACCACGTTCCATCTGCCTATCACCGGATCGTAGAACCTGGCCCCGTAATCGTACTGATCTCCAAGCTCGCCCTGGATCTCTTTACCATTATAAAGATACTTATTTGTTCCGGCTGCTACAACCTTGCGCATACCAAAAGGATAATAATTGTCCCGCTGTACGACATCGACCGCTGTGGCTGTAGCCCCACGTTTGAGCGTGGCCCGGACATTACCCAGATGATCCGTCAGGTTGTAATGGTAAACATAGCTAGTACCGCTCTTGAGCGCGTAACCCTCCGAATTGTGGATGATATCGATATTGGCACCGCTGTACTCAATACCGCCTACATAGTCACGTACGGTCGTCGCGGAGCCGACAGTTGCGGATTTGCGAAGTTTGGTGCCGGTAGCATCATATAAATAGCTTACAGAAGTACCCGACTTGGTAGCGGTCTGGGGTAGATTGAGATAGTTGTAGGTAAAGGCCATCCCCGTGCGATCGGTCTTCGCATTACCATTGATATCATAGGTATAGGTACCACTGAGACCTCCAGTGAGGCCGGTCAGCTGATTACCGGTATGGACATAA